>JAABUT010000657.1_pt1 | contig 10612 bp, 9 predicted proteins | sample 5559281 | NCBI WGS metagenome assembly JAABUT01 (sample SAMN10711880, study PRJNA513359) | rock metagenome | isolation source: Antarctica rocks | place: Antarctica: Victoria Land, Ricker Hills nord | collected 2016-01-04 | reverse complement strand
TCGGTTCGCCTGGGGCGTAGTCGATTTCGCCCATCTGGTCCATGTGCAGGAAGGGGTCGAGCTGCGCGACGCCGACCCCGGCGAACGCACGTCGCACGGGGAAGCCCTCACCTTCAAGGCCCTTGGGCGCCGTCGTCACGGATTGCACCGGCCGCTGACGCTGCAAATCGGGAGGGCCGACCACGCGGGGCAGCCGCCACAGTTCGCTTTCGGTGATGGCCGACACGTCAGTTCTTCTGAGCGGGAACGGCGAGCAACGGGTTGCGCAACCGCCGGAAGACGGTGGCCAGGACAGCTGCTTCGTCGTCGGTGAGCCGCTGCCCGAACTCTCGGTCGATGCCGGACATGTGGATCTTGGCGGCCGCCAGCAGCGCCGCCCGCCCGGTTGCGGTCAGGGTGATCACCAGGCCGCGTCCATCGCGTGGATCGGGTGAGCGGCCCACCAACCCGGCGGTGACCAATTTCTCGATCTTGCGGGACAGGCTTGGTTGCGAGATGACCAGGCGCTGAAGCAGATCGCGGAGTCGCAGTTCACCGCCGGCTTCGGACAATTGCACGAGTACGTCGTAGCTCCGCAGTGACACCTGGCCGGCGGCGTCCAGGTCGGCTCCGAGTTTTCCCGTCATCTGGGCGTGGGCATGCACAAATCCCACCCAGGCGTCCATCCGGTTGGGTTCGATGTCGATCGGCCCGGCCATCGGGTGCCTCCCTCGCAGTCGTTCATTCTTACCACTGTGTAGTTCCAACTGCGGGGTAGTTCGAACTGCCGGGGTAGTTCGAACTGTCGGGGTGGTTCCAACTGCCGGGGTAGTTCCGACGGTCTGGCGACAGGTGCTTGCTTCGGCTGTGGCCTTCCGAACGGTGGAGCACCTCCTGCCGTAGCGTTCCCGGCGAAGAGCGACAATCGGCGGCGCCTTCCAGCAGTACGCTTGTACTGGAACAAAGTTCGATGTCGCCGCGAACGGCGCGAGCAGGTACGACCGGCCCGGCAACGGCGGGGCAACAGGTTCAAGGGAAAGGCGTTTTTCAATGGCGAAGATCAAGGTGACCGGCAAGGTCGTCGAACTGGACGGCGACGAGATGACGCGCATCATCTGGCAGTTCATCAAGGACAAACTCATTCTGCCGTACCTCGATGTCGACCTGGAGTACTACGACCTCTCGATCGAGAATCGCGACGCGACCGACGACCAGGTCACCGTCGATGCCGCCAATGCCATCAAGAAGCACGGGGTCGGCGTCAAATGCGCGACCATCACACCTGATGAGGCGCGCGTCGAGGAGTTTGGTCTCAAGCAGATGTGGCGTTCGCCGAACGGCACCATTCGCAACATCCTGGGCGGCGTCATCTTCCGCGAGCCCATCATCATCTCCAACATTCCGCGACTGGTACCCGGCTGGACGAAGCCGATCATCGTGGGTCGGCACGCCTTCGGGGACCAGTACCGCGCCACGGATTTCCGATTCCCCAGTGCCGGCACCCTGAAGGTGGTCTTCACCCCGAACGACGGTTCTGAGCTGATCGAGCGTGAAGTCTTCCAGGCTCCGGGGGCGGGCATCTCGCTCTCCATGTACAACCTGGATGACTCGATCCGGGACTTCGCCCGCGCTTCGCTGAACTACGGACTGGCCCGTAACTACCCGGTGTACCTCTCCACGAAGAACACCATTCTCAAGGTCTACGACGGGCGTTTCAAGGACATCTTCCAGGAGGTGTTCGACGCAGAGTTCGCAGCACAGTTCGCTTCCGCTGGAATCACCTACGAGCACCGACTGATCGACGACATGGTGGCCGCCTCGCTGAAGTGGGAGGGCGGATATGTCTGGGCCTGCAAGAACTATGACGGCGACGTGCAGTCCGACACCGTGGCCCAGGGCTTCGGCTCGTTGGGCCTGATGACCTCGGTGCTGTTCACCCCGGACGGTTCCGTCGTCGAGGCCGAAGCGGCCCACGGCACGGTGACCAGGCACTATCGGCAGCACCAGGCCGGAAAGCCCACCTCGACGAATCCGATCGCATCGATCTACGCGTGGACCGGTGGGCTCAAGCATCGCGGCAAGCTTGACGGAACCCCGCAGGTCACAGCCTTCGCCGAAACACTCGAGGACGTCATCATCAAAACCGTGGAGAGCGGAAAGATGACCAAGGATCTCGCCGCCCTGATCGGTCCGGAGCAGGACTGGCTCACTACGGAGAAGTTCCTCGCCGCACTGGACGATAACCTGTCCGCGCGACTGGACGCCTGAGCGGACAACGCAATCCAGGGTGCGGCTCAACACGCCTGACCGCGACCGGCCCCGCAGAGGACTCTGTCGGGGCCGGTCGGGCAATGGGTCACGCTGAGCCGGGAAGGCGCAACTCTCGGCGCAGGATCTTGCCCGACGACGACTTCGGGATCGCCGGGATGAATTCCACCCGACGCACTTTCTTGTGCGGCGCCACCCGTTCCGCGACGAAGCTCATCACCTCTGCAGCAGTGAGTTCCTGTTCTGGCTGCACGACGACGAACGCCTTCGGAATCTCCTCGCCGTCGTCGTCGTTGACCCCGACCACTGCGGCGTCTGCGATGAGCGGGTGCGTCAGCAGGATTGCCTCCAATTCCGCCGGCGGTACCTGATAGCCCTTGTATTTGATCAATTCCTTGACCCGGTCGACGATGGCGACAAAGCCTTCGGCCGAAACGGTTGCTACGTCGCCGGTGTGTAGGTAGCCGTCGGAATCCAGCGTCTCGGCGGTGGCCTGCGGGTCGGCGAGGTACCCGATCATGACGTTCGGCCCCTTGCACCACAGTTCTCCGGGAGCGCTGGATCCCGTGGCAGGGACGGCGATCTCCTCGCCGGTCGCCGGATCGACGATCTTGCACTCCATGTTCGGCAAGGTCAGACCGACTGTGCCAAGGGGGATGTCGTCGCGATCCTCCGGAATGGTGTGGCTGACCGGGCTCATCTCGCTCATCCCGTAGCCCTGTCGCACGGTGCATCCGAGTCGAATTGCCACCGCATTACCCAGTTCCTGGTCGAGCGGTGCGGCCCCGGAAAAAATTATCCGGATGGACGAGGTGTCGTAGGTGTCCACCATCGGGTGCTTGGCCAGGGCCACCGCTATCGGCGGGGCGATATAAAGATAGGTGGCCCGCAATTCGGCGATGATGCGCAAGAATTCAGCCAGATCGAATCTCGGCATGGTGATGATCGGCGCATGGCGGTAGAGGCCGCCGTTCATCAGCACATTCATGCCGTAGATGTGGAAGAACGGCAGCACGGCCAGAATTCGATCGTTCTGGGTGACCCCGATGACAGCGCCGCCCTGCGCGATGTTCGCCACCAGGTTGCGGTGGGTGAGCATGACGCCTTTGGCCCGGCCGGTAGTGCCGGACGAATACGGCAACACGGCCAGCGCAGTGGCTGGGTCCAGTGCGAGCTCGGGCGCGGGAACTCCGGTCGTCAGGAGGGATCGAAGACTGGTCCGGTCCGGATGATTGTCCGGTGAACCGTCCATCAGCACGACGTTGCCCGCCGGCATGCCGACCGCCGCTGCTGCGGTATCGGCCTGCGGAAGAAACGCCGAAATGGTGAAAAGGTGGGTCGCCTTTGAGTTTCGCAGTTGTTCGCTGATCTCGTGGGCGGTGTACAGCGAATTGATGGTGGTCGCAGTGCCACCTGCTCGCAGGATGCCGTGGAATACCGTGACGAACGCAGGGATGTTCGGACAGAGGATTCCGGAGACCTCGCCAATTCCGACCCCACGCGCGGTCAGCCCGCCGGCCAGCGCCTCGATCTGGGCTCGGAGTTCGCCGAAGGTCGTTGCGGCGCCGGTCGAGCCGTCTATCAGGGCCGGGCAGTCCGCCACGTCCGCTACGTTCCCGAACAAATAGTCGAACAACAGCACGTCGGGGATCGCTACGTCCGGAAACGGGCTGGTGAAGCTCATGGGTTCCTCCTGAGGGCGACATCGACCTACCGCGCGCTACTGCTGTGACGTGCTCCACAGTACGTCAGCCGACGGTTTTTCAGCCGAGCTTCTGCGGCCCGCGCACACCCGGGAGGCACTCCGATCACGCCGATGGCTACTTCATTCCAACCGAGGCGAGCCAGTCGTCGGCGACCTCCGGGTAGCTGCCCCCACCCTGCGCGACCCGCTTTCGCAGGCCGCGCAGGGCGTGCACGGTGAGTTTGGCCGATACGGCGTTGAGGAGGGACCGCATCGCTGGGGTGACGGTTTTGGACACCAGTGGGATGAAGTTCTCGGTGGAAAAGAAATGTTCGGGGTCGGTCAACGCCACGAATTCGTTGTCATCGATCTGGAATTGACTGGCCACCATCAGGCCGACGGCCGCGGTCGACCGAATGGCCGCAATGGTCTTCGTGCCGGCGAAATCGGTCCTCTTCGTGACCGGAAAGGTCAGCCCGTAATAGCTCGACAATTGACGGGTGAAAGTGCTTGCCGTGCTGTCGTCAGGCAGCAGCAGCGTCACGTCCTTCAAATGACCGGACAGATCGGAAATGGAGTGCAAACCGAACTTCGACGCCGTTGCCGCGCTCGCCGTGAGTTGCGCATCATCCGTCGCGGGTGACGAATCCAGCGCAGCCAGGCCGGTAGGCGCATTTCTCCCAATGGCGGCGTCCACTTCCGCCCGGCTGACCGCTTTCGATTCTTTGTCGAGGTACCGGAGCAGCCCGCTGTTGTACTGCTGCACGAGATCCACCTGCCCGCTCTTGAGTGCGGACACCTGGATGGCGGTCGTACCGATCGTTCTGATGCCGACCTTCACCCCTTTGGCGACCAACGCCCGGGCCCAGATGGTGGTGACCATGACGCTCACCGGGTATCCGTCATCTGCCATCGTGATCGTCGGGCCGGCGCCCGGACTGGTGGGTGTCGGATCACCGGGGGTGGACGGCAATTCGCTGGTGGAGTGATCTTCGATGGTGCCGGACGTCGCAGCCGTTCCGGTTCTCGGGCTGGGCGCAGTCGCCGACGCGGCGGTTTTTCCGATCGTCGAAACCTCCGCCGGCGATTCACGACCTGATCCGGTCGCTGGTGTCGAGGACGAGGTGGCCGGCGCGGCGGAAGATGCCGCGATCGATGCGACAGCGGCCGCGTTCGGTTCTGCGGTTCCGGATACTTGGCACGCCGAGACGACCAGGGTCGTCGACGTGACCAGCGCAACTCCCGCGAACAGCTTCCGCCACTTCATCAACGCTCTGTTCCCCGTTTCTGCCCGAACGACGACCGCTGGAGAACCCCGGACGGACAGGTTCTCCACGACGGAGCCGTTCTGGAGGAAACGGTACGTCAGGGCCACTGCCGCCGGGCGACGACCGGTGGCCCGGTCACCGGGGAATCGCGGCGGGACGCACCGGGGAATCGTGGCGGGACGCGACGGGGAATCGCGGCGGGATGCGACGGGGAATCGTGTCGGGACGAACAGAGAATTGCGGCGCGGACGCGACGGGGCCCAGCCGAGCAGGTTTCATTCGATCGCCAGGCACGTAACATGAGGTGCTGTGGAACCTCCGCTATCCGGTGCACCCGTGTTTTCTGATCGTCGTCGGTCGGCCTGATGGGCGTCCTGCTGGAAGAGATCGGGCTCGTTGCGCTGTTCATCCTGATCGGCGGATGTTTCAATGCCGCCGAAATCTCCATGATCTCGCTGCGAGAAAGCCAGGTTCGCCAACTGGCGGCCAACCAGGGAGCGCGCGGACGCAGGCTGGAGCGTCTGGTCGCCGATCCGAACCGCTTTCTGGCCGCCGTGCAGATCGGTGTCACGGTCGCGACCATGCTCTCGTCGGCGTTCGGTGCCGCGACCGTCTCCGAGCGCGTCGCCGGCTGGCTGGTCGACCGGGGCGTCGACAAGGGTGCCGCCGGACCGCTCGGCTTGATCGGGGTCACCCTGATCATCTCGTTCTTCTCCCTGGTGCTCGGCGAGCTGACGCCCAAACGCCTGGCACTGCAGCGGCGGGAGGCGATCGCCCTGTTCGCTGCCGGGCCACTTTCAGTGCTGGCCAGGCTATTTCGTCCGGCAGTCTGGCTGCTCGGCCACTCCACCGATGTGATGGTCCGGCTGCTGGGCGGCGACCCGAAGGCGACCGGGGACGAGATCACCGCGGAGGAGCTGCAATCCTTGGTGGCCGCCCACGAATCACTCACCTCGGTCGAGCGCCGGATGATCGCCGACGTCTTCGATGCCGAGGACACCCACGTTCGGGCGGTGATGGTCCCGAGGCCCGAAGTGGATTTTCTGTCGGCCTCGCTCACCGTCTCCCGCGCGGCGCGCCTTGCGCTCTCGCACCCGCACTCCCGCTTCCCGGTGATCGGACGGGACGCCGACGAGGTGGTCGGCGTCGTACACCTGCGTGACCTGATCGTTCCCACTCATCCCCTCGGTCGTGCGGCGACGGTGGCGGACATCGCCACGCCGGTGGCTGTCGTTCCCGGAACGAAAGGGGTGCTGGACGCCCTCCACGAGATGCGCAGCGCCGGACAGCACCTTGCGGTGGTGGTCGACGAGTATGGCGGGACGGACGGCATCGTCACGCTGGAGGACCTGGTCGAGGAAATCGTCGGCGAGATGATGTTGCAGGACCGGCCGGGAGCGGCGCCGACCGCGAAGGCCGGCGAGGTCGACGGAATGCTCAATCTCGATGACTTCCGGGCGGCGTCGGGGCTGGAACTGCCTCCTGGGCCGTACAACACCGCGGCGGGATTCATGATGGCGCGACTCGGTCGACTTGCTCTCGATGGCGACACCGTGACGGTGCACGGCCGCACGTTGACCGTTGCCTCGATGGAGGCGCGGCGGATTGCCAGGATCAAGGTGGGTTCGGCCGTCCGGGCGCAACCGTCCAACGATCCGGTACTCCCCGGTGCCGATCCGCCGACGGAATCCATCGGTCAGGTTCCGGCCGGTGCCCTCCGGATCGCGCTGGCGCCGACGATGGCAGGGGTTCAGGACCGGAGCGTCGGTCTGGGTGCTGAAAAATCGTCGCGCGTGACCCCCCGGCGCTAGCAGCTCACGTTCGACGCGCTCGTGCTCGGCCGTCCCGTTCGGGGTGGAAGGATCGTCCCCATGGCTCCTTCTCCACGTCGACCTCGCGTCCTGTCCGGCATCCAGCCCACGGCGGATTCCTTCCATGTCGGCAACTATCTCGGCGCGCTCCGCCAATGGGTCGATCTGCAGGCAACCCACGAAACGTTCTATTCCATCGTCGACCTGCATGCGATCACCATCGAGCACGACCCATCCCTACTTCGCCGACGCACCCGGATCGCTGCCGCGCAGCTGCTTGCCCTGGGTATCGATCCCGATCGATCCGCGCTTTTCGTCCAGAGCCAGGTGCCTTCACATACCCAACTGTCGTGGGTGCTCGAATGTCTGACCGGCTTCGGTGAGGCCGGACGGATGACGCAGTTCAAGGACAAGTCCGCAAAGGGCGGGGTCACCAGCGTGGGGCTCTTCACCTATCCGATCCTGCAGGCCGCCGACATTCTCTCCTACCAGGCCGACGCGGTTCCGGTGGGGGAGGACCAGCGTCAGCACCTGGAGTTGACTAGGAATCTGGCGCAGCGCTTCAACGCCCGCTTCGGGAAAACGCTGACCGTGCCGGAGCCCTTCATCCTCAAGACGGTCGCGAAAATCTACGATCTGTCCGAGCCCACCGCAAAGATGAGCAAGTCCTCGCCCGGCGGCTCGTTGGACCTGCTGGGCGATGTCAGGGCCTCGGTCAAGAAGATCAAGTCAGCGGTGACGGACACCGAGCGCGAGATTCGCTATGACGCGGAAACCAAACCCGGTGTCTCGAACCTGCTGTCATTGTTGTCGGTTTTCACCGGCACGCCGATCGCGGACCTCGAGACGTCGTACCAGGGCAAGGGCTACGGCGATCTGAAGAGCGACCTGGCCACGGTCTGGATGGACTTCGTAACGCCCCTGCAGACCGCAGTGAACGGGTACCTGACCGATCCTGCCGAACTCGACCGCATCCTGGCAGCGGGCGCCGTACGCGCGTCGGCGGTAGCGTCCCAGACGGTTGCGACGGTATACGACAGAGTGGGTTTCCTTTCCTGATTCCGGCTGTCCCGCTTGGACCCGAACGATTTCTGCAGCAAGAGCTGAACGGCCCACTGGGAGGCACAGGTTGTGACCGGAGTAGAGCTTCGAAAGGTAAAACCGGCGGGGGCGGCCGCCGACTCGCCGCAGACACCCGGCGTCCGACCACCGGCCGGTACGGTGAAAGCCCGGATAGCCGCTCTCACGGCGAAGAAATGGGTGACGCACGTCATTCGGGCCGTGGGTCGGTTCAACGAACGGCTCGGTACGTCGTTCGCCGCTGCCATCACCTACTTCTCCTTTCTTGCCCTGATACCGATCCTGATGTTGTCGTTCTCCGTCGCCGGTTTCATCCTGTCGTCCCATCCGGATTTGCTGAACGGGCTACGGGAGGGCATCAGCAAGCAGATTCCCGGTGCGTCCGGCGGCCTCTCGAACACCATCGGGAAAGTGTTGGACAAGGCCGTCAGCGCACGGCTTTCCGTCGGTATCGTCGGTTTGATGGTCGCGCTCTACTCGGGAATCGGCTGGATGGGCAATGTCCGCAGCGCGGTGCAGGCCCAATGGCGGCCCGACTTCGATGCCGACCAGGAGATGGCGAAAGACAGTTTTCTCAAGAATCTGCTGCGAAACCTCGGTTCGCTCGCCGGTCTTGGTCTCGCGATCGTCGTTTCCCTCAGTCTCACCGCCAGCGGGGCGTGGGCGCAGAAGCTGGTCCTGGGCTGGTTGGGCCTGGATGATGTGGCGATACTGAAGCCGGTCTTCACCATTGTTCCGATCCTGCTGGCCATGGGCGCCGATGTTCTGATCTTCATGTGGGTTTATACGATTCTGCCGCCGCGGGACATGAAGGGAACCCGAAAAGCACTGGTTCGTGGGTCGATCATCGCGGCGGTGGCCTTTGAGATCCTGAAATTCGCGCTGACCTTTCTGCTGCCGAAATTGACGACCTCCGCCACGGCCCAGGTCTTCGGCTCGATCATCGGCCTGCTCTTGTTCTTCAATCTCACCGCGACCATGGTGTTGTTCGTCGCTGCCTGGATCTCGACCGCCGACGGCGGCCCGCAGTCGAAGGCAGCCGGATCGGCCATTTCGCCGGAGAGCGGCGAGTCGGTGGGTGCGGCACCGGCCGTTCGCCTGGACGAGGGGATTTGGAAACCGAAGGTCACCGGTCTGCTCGGGGTAGGCGCGCTGCTGGGCTGGGGTTGGGCGCGCCGCCGGCGCTGACCGGTTTTCCTCGATCTGGCAGTTGCGGCCGTTGGGAAGATGCCCGGGGCGGCTGCGCGATGCGCTCGTGTCGATCTGTCGGCAGGCCGGGCGACGCGTTCGCCTTCGCGGGTGGAACGCCGGGCGTTTCTCTCGCGTTCGCGGGTGGCCAGCCGCCGGATTCGCTCGCCGCGGCCTGTCGGTAGGCCGGGCGATGCGCTCGCCTTCGCGCGTGGCTATCCGGACGCTTCGCTCGCGTTCGCGGGTGGCCAGCCGGGCGACGCGCTCGCCTTCGCGCGTGGCTATCCGGACGCTTCGCTCACGTGCGCGGGTGGCTCGCCGGGCGATGCGCTCGCGTTCGAGACGGTCGCGCGCGTTGCAACCGGCGCGTGTCGGCAGCAAAGCGCGCGGGACGCCGGTCGCGGGGGTGTCCCCATGCCGAAGTGCTGTCCACAATGGCCGCGCCACCCTCGCCAAAATGCTGTCCTCGGCGGTCAGATGGATCGTATGAGGACCAATTCCGAAGTGTCGCCTACGATCCTGCAGCGCTCGACTCTGTTACAGATGGGCGACGACGATCGGGGAATCCGCCGGCTCAGGGCCGCGGGCATCGTAACGCCCGTCAGACGAGGTGCGTATTCCTTAACGGCTGATCAGGCCTCGATACAGCCATGGGAGCGGCACGCGCTCGTGGTCACCGCGACCGTGCCCAAGCTCGGCTCGGGTGCCGTCGTCAGTCACGTGCCGGCTGCGGCTTTGCACGACCTGGCGCTGTGGCCGACTCGTCTCCTTCCGGTCCATATCAGTAGAAGGATCACTGGCGGGGGGCGGCGGACTCGGACGCTGCACCTACATCCCGCATCGTTGGTCGAGGGGGACATCGTCGCGGTGAACGGGCTTTCGGTGACCTCGGTAACCCGCACCGTGATCGATGTGGCTCGGACCGAACCTTTCGAAACCGGTGTCGTCGCTGCTGACGAGGCGCTTCGTCGCGGTCTCACCACGCGAGAGGAGCTTCTGGACGGATTGGCGTCCCAACGCGGGCGGGCCGGGTGCTACCTCGCCGCGCGAGTTGTTGCCTTTGCCGATGGTCGCAGCGAAAGCGTCGGAGAATCGCGCAGCAGGGTAGCGATTCTTCGGATGGGTCTGGAGCCGCCCGAACTCCAGGTGAATGTGCACGACGTCGATGGCGTGTGGCTGGCGCGAGCTGATTTTGCCTACGTGCAGTGAAAAGTGATCGGGGAGTTCGACGGCCGGATCAAGTATGGCTCCACCCAGGCCCTCAGCCTTGGTGCCACCGACGCTTTGATCGCCGAGAAGAGGCGAGCCGAAGCTCTTGAGCGGACCGGCTGGAT
>JAABUT010004710.1_pt1 | contig 10613 bp, 10 predicted proteins | sample 5559281 | NCBI WGS metagenome assembly JAABUT01 (sample SAMN10711880, study PRJNA513359) | rock metagenome | isolation source: Antarctica rocks | place: Antarctica: Victoria Land, Ricker Hills nord | collected 2016-01-04 | reverse complement strand
ACCTGACGTAAGAATCCGAACCGAGGGTGGGGCCAACATTCGCGACGACACGCCACCCCACCAACCGGCAGTCGAGCCCTCCCAGATGGGGCCGACATTCGTGACGATGAAGGCCTCAGCCGGGGCCGGTGACCACACCCACATGCCGTTCGATGAACGCCAGCGCATCCGCGACGGCGGCGTGGTGGGCGACCTCGATCCTCGCGGCGGTGGCCGGGTCGGCCACCGCCCACAGCGTCGACACGCTTTTGACGGGGCTGAACGTCAGGTCGTACCCGGCCACCGCGGTGTTCTGCTGCCGGGAGTGCCGCGCGATCGTCCCCGCCAGCTCGCGCGCGTCCGCGGGGTCCCGCCCATACTCGGCCCGGAACAGCTCCCGAGCGACGTCGGTGCGGATCCGGGCCCGCTCCGCCACCGCCAACGGCCAGTCCCGGGGGACACCGAGGGCCGCGTTGGCGTCGGCGAACCGGCGCGCCACCTCCCGCCGGAAGGCGCTGACGTCGGAGTACACCGGATACCTCCGGCCCAGCCGGGTCGCCGCATCACGGTCCCGGTCGCTGATCCCGGGGCCCTCCAGCCGCTCCCGGATCTGCTCAGTCAGGGGGTGTAGCCCGGCCCCGAACAGGGCCTGCATCTGCTTCGCGGTGACCGGGTCACCCACGGCCAGCCCGCCGAGGCCGACGACGCCGGCACCCAGCCACCGCCCGGGGGTCTCACCCCGCTGCGTGTAGTAGCTGGCCAGCCCCGCGTGGCCACGCTCGGTCGCATCCTGCGCGGCGACCTGCCGGGTCAGATAGTCGTACCCCGTCCCAGCGGTCAGCTTGTGGATGGTCCCGGTCACCCCTTCCGAAGGCGCCGGGATGGCCCTCCACCGTCACCACGGCGCCACCAACCCCGGCCGACAACCCATGGGGCGGACCGGAAATGCAAGAGGTGTGTCGTACATGGGCTCGTGAAATCGAAGGGGGGTACGGGGGGAAAGGGGTGTCGCGGTCGAGGAGGCGGGCGCGCGGACGCGCCGGACGTCAGCGGGTGGGGGGCCGTCCGGGTCTAACGGGTCTTTGGTCGGATCTGCTTGACGGCGAAGGCCCAGGCGCTGCCTTACGTGGGTCAGGTGCGACGAAGGGAGCGGGCTGTGGCGGGGCAGCGGGATCTCAGGACGGCGGCGCGCCGGCGGGCGTTGCAGGCCCAGGCGCAGCGGCGGCAGGACGCGGCCGAACGGGAGCGGCGGCTGAACGCGCTGGCAGTCGAGGTGCTGGTCGCGGTGGCGGAGCGCGACGCGGCGGTGACCACGCTCGACGTCCGGGCTGGCGAGGCGTTGCGGCAGATGACCGAGACCGAGGGGCTGTCGCTACGTGAGGCGGTCCAGTGGTGCGGCGACGGGGTGTCGTTCCGTGAGGCCAGCCGGCTGCGGCTCCGTGCCGGGACCCCGGCCGCGCCATGACCCGCATCGGCGTAACCCCCGGGAGTGGGAGCCGGGGTGCGAGGTCAGGATGCGTGTCCGGCGCTCCGGCGGTCCGCGGTTCGGGTTGTCGCGGCGCTGTCCCCACCGGGTCGGCGGCTCCGCTGGTGGTCCACAGCGCCTCCGCCGGTCGGGTGGCCTCTGCCTGGCGCGCTGAAACTGAAGAATGACGACTCACGAGAGGAATCCGGTGATGGACAACGCGATCGAGCCCGTCACCCGAACCGACGTAGCAGTGTCGCTCCGGCAGTGGGCCCGGGGCGTCTATCCGCAGGAAGCGGCCGTCGAGCTGCTCCTGCGAGCGTTCCAAGGACGGTTCGCCCGGCCCGGGAACCCGTGGATCCGACCAACGGACGACGGCGGGTACTGGCTGGACGCGGAGTCCCTGGCCAGCGGCGACCGCTACTTCTCCGGCGGCGAACAGCGTCTCCTGCAGGTGGTCGCTGCGCTGGCCGGTGAGGCCCAGGTCAGCCTCTCCGCGGTGATCCCCGGGATGGACCGGGGCCTGGTCGAGCTGGTCCTGGCCGCCATCGCCCACGCCGCCGGAAGCCACGAGCACGCCAACATGGTGGTCGACCATGACGCGGGGGTCGCCCACTTCCTCGGACACCATCCGAGCCTCCACCCGTGGCCAGCGCTCGAACGACCGGGCGCCTAGGGCGAGGGGGCACGACGTGACCGCACCTGAGATCCGGCCCACGTCCCGCCGCCCCGCCCCGCCGCCTGCCGCCGACGGCGAAGACGGCTCCCGACGCGGCCGACGCGGCCAACAGGGCCGACGTGGTTAACGCGGCCGACACGGCCGCCGGCGTCCGGAGGCGGCGGCCCGGTGGGCAGCCGCGCCGTCGGCGTCGCTCGCGTTGGCTACTCTTCACCGATCGAGAACCTGCGGTGGGGTGCGGTGGTGCGGACTCGAAAGGGAGGTTCGGACTTCTCGTCCCCCGGTATGGGCAGCGGTTCGCGCCTTAGCCGGTCCCACTGCCCCGGAGGAGCAGGCCGCCGGGCGGGCGCGACCACGGCATCCACCACGACTGTCACCACGACTGACGCCACGACGGTCAGGACAGGGGGCTGTCGGTGAGCTGCCTGCCGGAGCGTCTCACCTGGTCCCAGTCGCTGGCCTACGCCCGCCGGGTGACCTTCCTGTGGCTGCTCGCCCTGCCCCCCAGCTGCCTGCTCACCTATCTGATGGCGATCCTGCCGCCCGCCCTGTCGTGGGTCGGGAACCGGCCGTGGTCGTGGCTGCCGGCCGCCGTGTTCTTCGTCGTCTTCCTGGCAGTGGTCACCGGCGGGTTCACCCTTTACACCCTGCTCAGCAACCTCAGGCGACGGCCTGGGCGACGGTTCCTGTGGCTCCAGAACGACCGGTCGTGGGTCGCCGGCGTCGTCACGGCGAAGGCCGACGGCTGGCATCTCAGCGCGATGGCCGCCAACCCGCGCGGGGCGTCGCTGGGGGGTGAGGCGATCGGGCGGCTGACCGGCCTCGCGGACCGGGACGGTGTGGTGCTGAGACTCCAGGCGCGCCGGAACCTGCGCGAGTGGCTGCACCTGCCGGTGGACCGGAAGCTGGTGGACTTCTACGCCCGACACGGGTTCGTCCGGCAGGGCCGGTCGCGCTCCATGGTCCGCGTCCCGCACCCCCGGCCACGCTAGGGCCCCAGCCGCCCGAAGAACCCGTGCCTACCGGCCGACCGTACGCGGGTGCCGGGGGACCACGAACCCATGGGGGTCTGCCCAGCAGGGCTGGCGGGTCTGGCGGGTCCAGCCCGCCGCCGGAACCACCTCGCAGCCCCGCGTCACCGAGGGAACCGGGGGGCGCCAGCGGGCGCCCGGCCCGTAGCTGTAGGGACCCAGCCGCTCCGGGAGAGTTCGGGAGTCAGGGGCAGGGTCCTGCCGGAGTAGCTCGTCTGCAGCAACCCGTCGGCACCGGCAACCGGTTGGCCACCCGCTCTGCCGGCACTGCCCCCCACCGTCACCGTCACCGTCACCGTCGCCGTCACCTCCGGCCGGGGCGCCGTCGATGAGGCCGGTCGGCAGGACCACCGTCCGCGCGCCAACCCCGGACGGTGTCCGACCCCCCCGGACCCGCGACGAGCACAGCCGTTCAACGGACCCACCCCACGCCGGCACCAGCTCCGTCGACGGCGGTGCGACAACCGCCGTCCCTACGTTGAGCCCCCTGGTCAGCGGCCTCGAGCACGGCAGCACCATTCAGCAGGACGCCGAAGGCGCCCGCTACGTCTCCGTCTCCGCACCACCCGCGTCAGGAACACCCGCGCAACCTGCCGGTTCCTTTCACGCCCCCGCCCGGCGCCGTCCCAGTGCGAGTGAAACATCTCGGGTCGCCTTACGTCAGATGACGCGGAGCCCGGACGCCCCTCATCCCCCCGCACCGTTGCCTGGTTATCCACAGGGCGGCGGTCCCGGTGTCCGCGGCAGCGTCGCCGCCGCTGCAATGAGATGGCCGACCCACCCCGAGGAGAACCGACCGTGACCTCCATCCACCTCGACCCCGACACCATCGAGATGTTGGCGAGCGTGGCCCAGCTGTTGCGCCGTACCGCCCACCTCGCCTTCGCGCCCGGCGCCGGCGCGTCCGCCCTGCCCCGGTACCTGGCCGGTCTCGGCGCTCAGGAGGCCGCGGCCTGCGCGTCGGCGCTGCTGCCGGCCGGGACGGTGCCGGATCCCGACCAGCTCGAGCGGCTCGGCGGAGACCCGGTCGAGCTGGTCGAGCTGGTCGCGGCCGCTCAGGACCTGCTGGCCACCGTCCCGCCCGCCGCCCTCCCGGCCGGAGGCGCTCAGCTGGCCGGGAAGGTCGCCCAGCTGGCCCGGGACCTGCGGTCGTGGTGACCCGGGACGCCCGCAGCGTCCGGGAGCTCCTGGTCGAGGCGGACTCGACCACCCGCCGGATCCTGGTGCACGCCTGCGGGCGCGACGCGGAAGCGATGCTGAGAACGTGGGGGGACGTCGCCCAGAGCGCCGCCGAGCTGTGGGACGCCATCCCCGTCCAGCCAGGCGACCCGCAGCCACGGACCGCGATGCGACCGCTGCAGGCCATGACCCGCTCACTGCACACCTGGACCCTTGCCCGCGGCTGGCCCGAACCCGGACCCCCGCACGAGCTGCTGCTCCAGGTGGCCGAGAACCTCACCCGCGCCGGCGACCTCATCCGCGCGCACACCCCAGCGAGCCAGGGCGGTCTCGGACCGGCCCGCGCGCTGACCCCGGAGGTCGCGTCTGACGCCGCCGCTGTGCGGATGCGCATCATGCACGTGCTGTACGTCGGTTCCCATGGGGTCAACGTCGCTCTGCGGGACCTCGGCCGGGACCTGCAGTCCCGGGCCACCCGGTTCTCCTCGACCCGCCAGACCCGACCCGCCCACTTGGTCGGCGCCGCCCTCCAGCGGATGGACGCGTTCGAGGCGTACGCCGGTGAGTATGTCAACCCCCGCTTCGGCCAGGTGCTGCGCGGTGAACACGTGGACCAGCCCGCGCCGGACAGCGACCGGCTGTGGCAGGCCCTGGGCGTCTGGAACGAGGCCGCGCACCACAGCCTCTCCGGTGAACCCGCCGTGGAGGTCGTCGCTGTGGTGGCGCGGGTTCAGGTCACCGTCACCGCCGCCGCGGCGGCGATCCTGCAGGCCGCGTCGCTGCACGGCGTGGTCGACGCGGACCTTTACGAGCACCGGCTCAGCCGCACCCTCGACCGTCTCGCGGACAGCTGGGCCGCGCTGGCGACAGAAGCCAGCGCCCTGACTGGGTCCCACGCCACGGTCACCAAGACGCCGGCAACTCTCCAGTCCGCGGCCGTCGAGGTTCGCGCGGCGTTGGTCGAATTGACCCACGGCCAGTACGGACTGGCCGACCACGCCACCCTCGCCGCCCGAACCGATCTCGCCCATGCCACCGCGACCGTCCGCAAGAGCCTGATCGTCGGTTCCGAGCTCGCCCGCGTCGTCCACGACGTGCTCGCCCGCACCCCGATGCCGGTCTCGGCGCGGGCAGCCGCCCAGCAAATCGGAGCTGCCGTCGACCACGCCTTCACCGCACACACCGCGCCACCGCAGGAGGCCAACGCGGTGACGCCCCGGGACGTCGCCCGGAACCAGACGATCCCGGCACCACACCTCGTCCGACAACGCCTCCTGGAGCCCGCCGGCCACACCGCTCAGGCCGCCGCCGTCACCCTCTCCGCCGTATCCGCACTCCAGACGCCGGCCGGATCCCCCGAGCCCCCGGCAGGCACACGGAGCGCACCTCGGCCACATCCAGTCTCCGCGAGACCCGCGCCAGGAGTCACCCCGCACCGGTAGCCCACCCAGTGGCGCGACACCCAGCCGGCGGTGGTCGACGCTCACGGCCGCACGCCCTCTCCAGCTCGCGCACATCGACGTCACCCGGCCCCACACAGCGACCCACCGCCTATTCCCATAAGTGGTCGTGTCGGATCGCGTGCTCGACGGCTCGCGGCAAGTGTCAACTGCCCGACGGGTGTGTCCTATCGCCCACTGTGACGCACGTCGTCCGGGGCCTCCGATCGACCGCTCATGCCGATGAGCGCTCATTGGGTGACACGGGCCGAGAAGCCCGGACGTAGCAACTTAACGTGCGTCACTCCGCCCACTATGACGCGGCGGGTAAACGGCTCCACGCGTCACGAACGTCTACGACGCGGGTGGCCCCTCGATACTCGCAACAGTTGTTGGCCCCGACGCACTGCTTCTCGGCGACCTTCTCGGGAAAGTCCCTTGCTGATCTTCGCGCGGGCGCGACTCCCGGGCCTTCCGCCATTCTGCGTGACGGATGGTCGCGACTAGTGTCGTGATGTGTCGATGTCGGAGTTGGCCGATAGGCTCAAACCGGTGAGAGCGGCGAACCGATGACTCGTGAGACCGCGCGGAAGTTCCTGCCGCCAACACTCGCGGACGTCGACGCGTGGCTCTTTCAGGTCCCAGACAAGGTGGTCGACGATCTCCCGACTGCCGGGGAACTCGACACACTCCCTCTGGAGAGCTGACCTACCGCGACGCCGAGCGGCTGTTCCTCTGCCTTCTCGAATCCGTGGTTGAGCTCACCTATGCCAAGTCCTACGGCCTTCCCGGTCAAGCGCAGGAAGGCATCGACGTGTACAGCAGGCTTGGGCCGTCGAACAGCGTCACCACCCACGACAAAGGCGACGCTGCCGGTTCAGGTCCTCGGCCGTACGTCTCCCTTCAGTCGAAGCGTGTAAAGACGTTCGCTGCTAGCGACCTGTCAGGGGCCGTCACCAAGTTCCTCGAGGGCCCATGGGCCGAGAGCAGCAAGGCGTTCTACTTCGCGACGACGTTCGACTTCCGGGACAAACAGCTCGACAAAGCAGTCCGTGATGCCGCTGACCGGCTCGACAAGGTCGGCGTGGAGTTCGTCCCCTGGGACGCAGAGAGAATCAACGGGCTGCTCCGGAGCCGACCGCGTTTGGTCGGACGGTTCTTCGGCCGCCATTGGGTTGAGCCGTTCTGCGGCGCTGGGGCGCTTGCATTGCTGCCGCCGACTCATCTGGATGCAGCCGAGACACGGAGGCTGCGTGGAGAGCTGCGAACCCTCTACGACGCGGCGTTCTCGGCTGTCGCTTCGCTTAGCCCTCATGAACAGCACAGTGGGGACCCGTTCGTCGTGGTGGACCTGATCGAGCGAGACGAGTCGGCCGGTCACGACTGGGGTGCTACTGGTCGGCCAATGTCGGCGGCCGACATTCTCGGCTCGCCAGGCGACACGGGCGGCGTGTCGGAGCCTCAGGAGCGCACGACGCCGGCTCATCGTCGGCCGCGGCGCACGTTGCGTTCGGTGCGTGCGCTCCTCGAGGACCACCGAAGGCCAGCGGGTATTAGCGGCACGGCTCCCGCGGACCGCTGGCTGGCCGAAGGACCGCGTAACCTGGTCATCGGGGATCCCGGGACAGGCAAGTCCAGCCTTCTCCGGTTTATCGCAACAGATCTGCTTGCTGACTCGCCGGAGTCGGCTTGGCTTCAGCGCGCCTACGGCGACCGGCTTCCCGTCTGGCTGCCGTTCGGGTTCTTGTGCCACCACCTTGACGCCGACCACGCGAACTCCCTCTCGACCGCGGCAGAGGCATGGCTGAAGAGTCACGGCCGCACCGACCTTGTGCCTCTGGTCCTGAAGGCTCTGGAAGACGACCGGCTGCTCTTGCATCGACGGCATCGACGAGTGGACAAGCGAATCAACAGCGAACACCGCATTGGGCACGATCGAGACGTTCCTCGGACACAGCGAAGCAGCTGCCGTCCTCACCTCCCGGCCCTACGCGATCAGGCGCCTACCTTTTAACCTCATCTGGCGACGAGCCGACCTAGCGCCACTCGACCACGATCAGCAGCGGCGCATCGCCACGCAGTACCTCGTTCCGCCCGACGGCCCTTGGCGGCAGTCCGAGCACATCTCCGCCGCCTCCGGCGAGGCGCACCCCAAGCCGGGTCAGTTGACGCTGGAGGCCCGAAAGGCAACATGTTCGATGACGAAGGTCGAGCCGTTCTTGTCTCAGCTTAACGGTGCTGCAGATCTCCAGCCATTCGCGAGGACTCCTCTGCTGCTGGCGCTTCTTGCTCGGACGTGGCGTGGAGAGCCGCTGCCGCCGCGCCGCTACGACCTGTACAACGTCATCATCAGGATGCTGCTCGACACTCATCCGAAGATGCGGGCTCGAGCGTCCAAGGCCGGAAATCGGTCGTTCAGCAACACCGAGTTCCTGACCCTTATCCAGGCTGTCGCCTTCAAGCTCAAGGTGGCTGAGACACCACAGTCGCTCCCGGCTCGGGAGATGCGAAAGCTGGTGGAGTCTGTGCTCGCCGACGATGAGATCCTCGGATACCCCGCCGCGGTGGCGCACACCATGGCCGCCGAGGCGATGATGTTGGCTGAGGACGAGTTTGGAGTTCTCGTCGCGCAGGGAGCCAAGCACGTCGCGTTCGTCCATCGCGTCATCGGTGACCATCTGGCCGGCTGCCACTTAGCCGAGCACGACCCGGACGAGGTTCATGAGGTGTTCGCGACCCGGTACAGCGACCCCGCCTGGACCGATGTGCTGCTGGCCGCCCTGAACGCGCAACCGAGCAAGCAGGCAGTCGCTCAGACCATCGACACCGTGATCGGAAACGGTACCGTTTCCACCGAACGCCGATGGCCGGCAGACGTCCGCGCTCGTCAGGCGGCGTGGCTGTTCGTGGCAGATGCCCTTGCCTCCGGCGCCAAGCTCGCTCCGCGCAAGTCGCGGGAACTGTGCGGGCAGATCGTTGACGACGTCGAGACCGCGTCATCGCGTCGTTACGGCTCCGACCTCATCTCGAGGCTGGTGAGAGCCGCCGTTGCCCCCGCGTATTGGCGTGACCTGCTGCCCACGTTCAAGCGCTGGCTCGACGCGACCCGTCCTTACCCTGGACCGGCCCTGTGGGCGCTTCGGAACGTCCCCACCGACGACGAAGAACGAATCCGCCGAATCCTCCTTCAGGCGATCCGGCATGAGGATCCCGGCGCCCGGTCGAATGCGGTCGAGAGCTTCTCGACTCGCTTCGGCAATCACGGCGCGACCACGGAGACGGGCGAGCAGGCCGACCACGGCGAAGCAGGAGAAGACGGCGTTGGTGAAGCGGCCAGTCGCGTCGCCGAACCCAAGCCGGTCGATAGCGCGATCATCGACCTAATCGCCTGCGCACCCGACGCAAGAACGCAGGCTGCCGCCCTCCAAGCTCTGGCGATGGGATGGCCCGACGACCCCGTCACCCTAGAGCACCTGGAGTGGGGGCGGAGCACTCCGAAGACCAACGTTCGCAGTGTCGCCCTCAACGCGCTGGCCCAGGCGAACCTCGACACTCGGCTCGAGGAGCTCTTCACTGCAAATGAGTACGCGTTCGTCATGGGGCATCTGTACGAGGAGGACCAGATCCTTGAGGACCATGGCTGGACGGGCCTCATCTCGGCGCTGGTCAAGCGGGCAGTTTCCGAGGCCACGGCAGCCGAGAAGGACAACATCGCGTCGTTCGCCGAAGAGACCCTCCGCCAATATCCGATGAACGGTGGAAATCGCGAGATGTGTTGGCAGCTGGCCTGCGGGCCACTTGCGGACGCGGCCAACCTTCGCGACTGGGCGATCGCGGAGCTGTCCGACAACACCAACGAGCACCCCCTGACTCTGTACAACCTCGGCTCGATGCCCGCCCCGTGGACCGACCACCGGGCCATGAAGGATGCGATCAACGCCAGGATTGCTGACCTCCTGCGCAACTCGTGGACCACGACCGAGACGCTGACCCGCGCTCTTCCCGACGACCAGGCCATGACCGCGCTCCTCGACGGGCTCGACGCGTTTCGTCCCTCGGGCGCGGCCCAGGAACTGGTGCGTCGCTTCGGGGGTCACCCGAAGGTTCGTGAGGAATTCGACCGCCGGTTCGGCGACGACGAACAAGCTGCCCGCCTAGCCGGGATCGCCATCAAGCATCTCGGCGCCGGCGCCGGGTTCGACCGCATCCTCGCCCTACTGAAGACGCACAACGCTGCGAATCCGGTCCAGGCGAGCGAGCTCCACGTCGTGCTCGCCCAAGCCGTTGCGTACGGCTGGCACGTGCTGGAGGAAGCAGTCGCGGGAAGGCCCGACCCGGAGTACCGCATCGACCAGAGCGATGCGGCCGAGGTCATCGCCCGCCACGACGCCGGCGCCGTCGCCGCCGCATGTACCGCGGTCCCAACCCGCAGGGGCCTGAGCTGGCACATCTCCGACATCATCTACACCTGGCCGACTCACACGGCGAAGTACTGCATCGACGAGCTGCGCAACGACACCCACGTTTCCGAAGGGCTGCCGGACCGCACCCATGCTGCGTCACTCATCGCTCACGCCGACCTGGCTCGGCAGGGGTCGCAGGAGTCACAGGAGGTCGTCGACCTCGCCCTGAGTCTGCTGACGCCGCTTCCGGCGGAGCTACGTGAGGTCCTCGTACACGAACTCAGTCAGGCACCGATCTCGCCGACCCAGCTTCTAGTGGTGTGTCTCGTCATTGATTGACCGCTTGGAGTGCGACGCGCCCCCGGGCGACTTTGGCCAAGATTTCGTCGGCAGTTGCGGTCCACACGAACGGCTTCGGGTCGTCGTTGTGGGCGGCGA
>JAABUT010004709.1_pt1 | contig 10619 bp, 13 predicted proteins | sample 5559281 | NCBI WGS metagenome assembly JAABUT01 (sample SAMN10711880, study PRJNA513359) | rock metagenome | isolation source: Antarctica rocks | place: Antarctica: Victoria Land, Ricker Hills nord | collected 2016-01-04 | reverse complement strand
CGTGAATACTACTTTCTTGCAGTATGGTTTTAATGACAAGTTAAACGCACTGATTGATGATAACACGATAGAAGGTAGCAATCGGAAAATAAATAGAAAGAAACTCTGTATGCGAGATAAAAGCAGAAACACGTGTATAAATAGTCCCAGTTAAAAGGTTCAAGCTTATCTATTGATCAAGCAGTAGCCAAAGCAGGGAAATGTTCCACGATTTTCGGTAGTATTGAAGATCAACAAGTGCTGTGTGATCTTTGTCATGCAGCCGAAGTACTCGGTGATGAAGTGTAGATCTGATAATTGACTAAAGGTGTGTATTCCACAGCAGGAAGCTATCTCGTAGGTTTCGTGCCGCAACTGGCGCTAGCCCCAACCAGGCTAGCGGACAGTGTAATGGCACTGCAACAACTATGTTCCTAGTTAGGAACTATGTTCCTAATTGGACGACTACTCCTCCTGCTCCTACTGCAGCTCCTACTGCAGCTCCTATTGCTTCAACACTCGGAGCGTTTCAAGACGCATTGAACCATCATGTAAGAAACACTTGCTCCGAGGTAAGTGGCTTCCTCACCGGTTTTGATTGCGTCACATTTTGATCCTTCTTTGCGATTTTCGTGTTCACAGCCGAATTTAGCGTAGTCAAACTCGGTGGCAGCTGGAGTGGAGGGCATAGGGGTGAAAGTCTCACCGCCCGAATTCTAAACATGCGAAAAAGTTCGGTAGTTCGGAGCATAGATAGGTGGCAAAGTCGGCCCGAAATATCTATCATGGGTAGGGGCACCACTTTGGATATGCGGAGGGTGGCTGGTAACTGCTGTAATGCACCATCGGTGTTGTATCAACCGTCGGAGGTCACATTTGACCCACCGAAAGAGATATCAGGGTGAGGAGGTGCCTGCATGACTGCCTTATGACTTTCGCCAAAGCAGTGCACCGAGGCATCTCGCAACAATGCCTCGAAATTAGAACACCAAGCTAATGTCGCGAAGACATCGCTGTCGCCGTCGTCATACTCATAGGTCTAAACAATGTTTGTATACATGAATTCTACGAATATAGCACATAACATTATCGGGTTAATGCGCCGAAAATTCAATTTACTTGGTTCGAGTTCGGTGAATTTCGGCCCGAAAACTCAACCTGCAATGAATGTTGCAGCGCTTCCTAACCCGAGGTGTAGGTTGAAGTCTTACCCTTTTAAACTCTTCTCTCTATTTTATGACGCATGCTGCAATTGCTCTTTTTTTTACCACTGTCAATAATTTCTAGTCTACTAGTTTTGCTTTACGACGAAAGCACCATGGGGTCTTCCAGAATCATGAACTTAGCGTCGATTATTATGACCAGCACAACGAGACTTGATAAATCCCTTGAATCACACAATCTCCCCTCTCCTTCATTTGATACCTCAACGTTCACAAAGTTGCCCCCATCGGAAGAACTGCAGGCAGCTCAAACCGCCATACTCGAAGCAATTTCTGAGCTCCAGGCATTGGTGCTTGGACCCATAGGGATGTTACGAAACAATGCCCTAATGGTGCGTTGCGCTTGTCACTTACGGTAACAGCAATTCTAACTCTTTGAATACTTTAGTACATTGATCTTATAAGCCTTCAGGCTATCTACCAGTTTGAAATTGCCCAATGTTTTTCTGGGGAAGCATCATATGCGCAGATTTCAAATAAATGCGGGTTGGATGAACTAACTCTGCGCCGAATAATGCGCCATTCGATGACTAATTACATATTCAAAGAGCATAACAATATAGTCGCTCATACAGCAGCATCTAAGTTACTGAATGAGAACTCCATGATGCAAGCATGGGTTGGGATGATATGTGAGGAATCATGGCCTGCAGCGGCACGAGTCAGGCAACCAAATATGATTCTAGCTATGGGATATCCACTAATTCATCTGTCAGGCCGTTGATGCCCTGAAAAGTTGGCCAGGATCCCAGGAGCCAGGGCACACGGTTAAGCTCTATCCTTCATATTTTCAGTATCTGGTCGGCTAACGAATGTATAATAGGGGTATGCTCTCGCGAAAAACACAAAAGATCCATTCTTTGCAGAGCTCGGAAAGAATCCCACCCGTGCAAAACGTTTTGCAGACGCCATGAGTATGTTTGAATCCGGACATGGCTCAGGAATATCATCCCTACTCGAGCATTATCCTTGGGGTGCAATTGGTGAAGGAACTATCGTTGATGTGGGAGGATCGCACGGAACCCGTGCCATAGCCATTGCCGAAAGATTCCCATCCCTTCACTGTATCGTGCTGGACCTCCCGGAAGTTGTGGCCGATGGTCCGTCCAAGATTCCTTCAGATCTCAAATCTCGCGTCACATTCGCAGCACATGATTTCTTCACCATGCCACCCGAGGTAGCGAAAGGGGCAGATGTCTACCTTTTCTGCCGGATCTTCCATAATTGGTCGGATAAATACTCGATCAAAATTCTTAGATGCCTTATACCAGCGCTTAAGTATGGTGCACGGTTCTTGATCAGCGACATTTGCTTACCAGAGCCCAATGTCCTTCCATCTACTCTGGAAAAGAAAATGCGGTCAGTTTCCCATCCACTGCAAGCTTTTGCCACCACATTCGGCGGTAGATGTACTAACCATATGTCACAGAGCATCTGACTTGGGTATGATGGCCATGCTAAACGCGAGAGAACGCGGACGTGACGATTGGGCCGAGTTGTTTCGAGAAGCAGACGATAGATTTCGATTTCTTGGAGTTCAAAATCCACCCAGCTCTCAAATGTCATTTATCGAGGCTAGCTGGGAAGGGCATAACGCAGTGTAGGGCATTCTAGTAAACCAGAGTTCTGCTAGATTTCTTGTATAACGAAACCATATATCGGAGAAAAAGATATTCAAATTCAAATTGGTTGTCTTTATCTGGGGCTCAGTTAATAATAATTCTCTACGTTGTCTGTGAGCTGGACTAGACGGTCTGCGGCTATACGGCTCATGTACCCGACGTTGGAATCGTACGTGGCGGCGTGCGCCGTCCATTTCTTATCGTCGTATTCATCTTTGACGGGCATGCTGGATGAGTTCTTGCCGGTTGATGAAGTTCTAGAAAGACTTCGCTGCCGATCCGCGCACGTTTCGATAATGATGATTAAACTTTGATGTTTTTGTAGCTCAGTTACCCTCGAATACTCGTGCGAGGGGCTGAGACCGCATCTTTTATACTTCAGTTCCAGCCTGCTGTGTTTGGAAGGAGAATGACGCATGACCAGAGGCACAGTTCCTGCTCCGTTACCCCTATTTCATAATGACTGTTCCGGATTTTAGAATTTCCAAAATCGAGGGTTCACCCTCTGCAAATTTTGCCCTGCAACCAACCAATTCGCTGGAGAAGCCTAACCACCACCCCACAGACCTTTAATTCCTTCCATTTGGTATGTAATATGAGGTTATACAAAGGCGGCCCCTTCATATATATCTAACGTGTTGCAGGATCAATTCCAGCGCGATTCCAGCGCGATTCTAGAGCTCTATGCCCCCCCCTCTTGCCTCCACCCAGAAGGATCGGATAGCAGTGCATCTACAGCAGGGACTGTCGCCTAAGGTCATTGCCGACGACGAAGGGGTCGGTGCTGGAACTGTCAGAAAGATCAGAGGTAGATTAAAAACATGAGGTCAGCACTCACCTTCTAATAAAATGAGTGCCCTGGGGCCGGCGCCCTTGATTCATTCTGCTGCCAGGATTGGTCTTTCTTCTGTGCATCACACTCAGGTGAGTGACGTCGACGTCGAGCTGAGCCCTGCTAACTATCAGTAGGAAGTCAAAGATCTATGCCGTCAGGCCGATGTGGTCTTACTATATCTGTCACCCTGCTTTCCTGACTTCAACCTCATTGAAGAGTTCTTTTTAGTGCTTAAGGCCTGGCTCAAAAGACATTACAAGCTGGCTGAAGACATGAGTTTTGAAGCCTATTTGCACATGACGGTGAAAGCTTGTAGCAAAGATCATTTTGCAGTCGATCACTTCAGGCATGCGGGCATAACAGTAAATATAGATACGGGTTGATTTGTTTTCTTGTCAATACTTCGTATGTCTACTATTTTTGCTGGTATGACAGGTACTTTTGAGTAAATGTATACTTAATAAAATATATACTCTATAATTCACGATCACCAAATATACTACTTTTCAAAAAAGTCAAACTCCTCAAGCTCCTCGCCTTCTAGTGCTGCATTAACAAGAGCATCAAGACCGCATGCAGACTGCTGAGGTCTTCGCTGAGCATCTAATCTGCACTGTCCCTTTCAAAAAACGTTCCAGCTAACAGTATAGGGAGGTACTCGTAGAGCTGAAGTCGAAGGGGGGGTTTCATGTGCTGCTGCTGTCTGCTTTGCCAAAACAGCAGCGAGAGTAGGGGGCCTGACTCCTGCTGTCGCCGTGGCTGGGTCATCGGTGGCAGCTGCTTTGGAAGGGGCTTTGGAAGAGGCTTTGGAAGTAGTTTCCTGCTCCGGAAGGCTTCGCATCTTCGCCGATTGCCTGCGGTTGTTTGTTTGCTGACTGTAGTCTAGCCATGACTAAATGGAATGAAGATTTATATGTATGACTGTTTGGTTTGTGGGGTGGTGGTTAGGCTTCTCCAGCGAACTGGTTGGTTGCAGGGCAAAATTTGCAGAGAGTGAACCCTCGATTTTGGAAATTCTAAAACCCGGAACAGTCATTATGAAATAGGGGTATGGAAGTCCGCCGGTGATCATGCAATTATGGCCGAGGGGTCTGCATGATGACCCATTGGCTGTGCCTTTAGCTATTCCATGTACACCAACCTACTCGACCGATAACAATGTCCCATGACGTAACGGGCGCATTAATGATGGTTTAGTTGATTCATTCATGGTTTCACTTCATCCCGGGGCTTTGGTTGATGTGGGATGGGTTGTTGAAAACGTTGCGATGTACCACTGCCGCGGAAACTAGCGGGAGTTTGTTGGTACAATTGTAAAGGGAAGTAAAAGGTTTCGATTGATCTAATACACGTATCGGAAACGCAAATTCTGCTTATCCGTCAAACCCCCCCAGGCTTCTGCCTCTGTGACTTGCACTTCCGCAACGAGTTGCTCTTCGTTCCCGGTGGAGTCCGTCCCTTTTCCAGCGCCTCTCCTCTTGTTCTCGAAGACGTAGTACAGGTACAGCACGACCGTCACGAGGGCCGCGGCCGCCTAGGTCGCGAGCACGGCGATTTTGGCCGGGTAGTAGTTTGGCGCGTCTCCAGCTTGGAAAGTCTGCGGGCCGATGATGTTGCCGATCGAGAACAAGCCCGCAACGGCGGCGCTGGCGAACGCCCGTTTGGTCTGGCCGCCGCAGTTGGCGGCGGTCCAGTGGTAGATGATGGGGAGCGGAGCAACGATGGCGTTGACGAGGTAGATGCCAATAAGGAGGCCGGCGGTGTTTTTGGACGGTAAGAACGACATCAATCCGCCGCCGATGATGCCGGGCACGCTACACATGGCAATCCAGGCCCAGCGGTGGGACGTGCGGCCAATGCCGAAGCCGACAAGAAGGATGAAGAAGATACTGACGATGCCGAATGACATGTTGAGAAGTGCAGCGTTTTGGGAGCTGAATCCCAGCGACTTGATCAGGGTGGCAGAGTAGGTTGTTACCACATCGCTGAATACGGATTGCTAGATTTGGTAAGTCGAAGTTATGCTCTCGTTGAAATTAAGGCTTGAATACTAACCAAGATCGTGATGAGAACCAGAAGCCAAATCTGGATATCGCGGACAGCTTCCCATACTTGAGACCATTGAAAGCGTTTGTTTTCGATACCAGTCTGATTGATACTGACATGCTTTAGAAGCATAATCTTTTCCTCTTCAGATATGAACTGAGCCCTCATTGGCGTCTCTGGTAGGTAAAATGCAGTTTCAAGTCCAACGATGACGGTGACAATTCCAAGCACAATGAACATAACCCTCCAGCCTGCAATGGCGTCATGCTTAACGTGCTGAAAAGCGAAAGACAACAGTCCATCGACTATCTGGCCGAGGCCCAGCCCTAGGTACCAGCAAGAGAATCGAGGTGCTTGCTCCGGCTTGGTGTACCACTGACTGCTGATCAACAGCAGCGATGGACCGATTGTGGCTTCGAAGACCCCCAGCAGAATCCTGACGGCAAGAAGACCATGATAGTTGTGCACGACGGCGATGCAGGCTGTCATGATGCCCCAGAGAGTGACATTGAGCCCAAGCCATTTCGCAGCCGGAACCTTTTGGAGCAGATAGACTGCACAAATTAGAATGCGCGCGACGACGAACAAAGAGCTGCCGACACACCATTAGGCACCTCTGCAATCAGATAAGCAATGAAAAATGCCGTGACAGCATTCGAGAAGTTGTTGCCCTTCAGCGCCAAGTCCTTTTGCAGGCCCATGACTGCAGCATACTGCGGGCAATGTCAATGTTGTGTTCCAGGCACAGAAGCAGCTGCTTACGTTGATGAGAACTTTGTCAATGAACTGCATGATGTAGCATAGGAACGCTAGAGGCAATACATGCCAATCAACCCTGCGTCTTAGAGCTTTCAGATCTGCGGGTTCCCCATGAGCGATTGAATGATGGGTGTTGAGGTACGTTCATGCGGCATCCATCGAGAGCGAATCTTGCCTCGTCTCTTTGACTGCGACAGACTCCATTTGATTGCGCGCCGTTCTGTATCTCGAGGAAGGCGCTGTACTTCTAGTAATGCAGCGCAGTCCGGTTACACTGTGCCACTATTGTGCACCAAAAAGGTAGTCCGAGGGGGGAATGAACTGCGAAACAAAAGAGAAGAAGCGAGAAGTTGAAACACCATCAATTCCGCAACCTTTCGTGCTTTTCACGTAAGTGTTATTGTGACGAAAATTGTTGGAATATGCTATACATACCTGAATAGGATTGTTCCAAAGTGTGTTCACATTTTGGCCGATTCGTAAACTCAACACTCCGAAAGGTCGGTGTAGATGTTTGACGGCCGGCGCTTAGAGACATGGTAAAATACATATCTACCTTGACGTCGACGCCGGTCATCAATAATTGCCTCAGTCTCTCGCGGCTAACCCTGATTCTCTTGTTAGGTGGCACCTTCCACCTCGCCTCACCGCTGCCCAAGTCATAAAACGCGAAGTTTCCGATCTCACCCTTATTCACGGCTTCTTGGTTGACATACGTGTCCGGTAACCGTTCCTGAACCTCCTGTGGTAGTAGGTCAAGGAAGGTAGGTAGGGCCCAGTGAATTGTCAGTCCCCATCCTGCGCTTCGGGAAGATGAGGAGCTGTCTTGCTCAACGATTTGGAATGGAATTCTCTCTTTGCAGAGCGCTTGCGCTAGAGTGAGGCCACTAATGCCTGCACCTACGATGAGGATGGGAGTGCGTGTAGAGAACATGACGAGGTGTTCTTGTTTGAAGGTGATAGAACCGGTAATATAAGTGATGCTTACCGAATGCAAAACAAGTCCGCCATTTAATGGCCATCAGAACAGGCTTACGCAGGAAACCCAATCCCGTTCCCGGGCCATCAGTCCCTTGATGCACCATTGCACCAGCGCCAATGAGAATCGAACCTATTACTCATCATATCACGATTTAACACAAATATTTGCCTCAGTTCTCAGACGTGTCCTAACCCCTATTGCCTCAGATCTCAGACGTGTTCTAACTTCGAACGAAATTAGTCGATGCTTACGACGCACATTGCACATACATATGCTTCTTCTGACCCTGATACCTTAACAGATAAGAGAAATGATAAAGACCATGCAACAAAGCTTTGCTTAAACTGCATATTACGATGCCGTACAGTCTGCAAAGCGATAGATTATTCTCTCACATTTCTTCAAAGGGCCGTAATTCTTTATCAGTATATCCCTTTAGTAAGAAATTGATCGGAATAGACACTACTGGCGACTTATGGAAGCCTGCACATAAGACATGAAAGGATACACAGAAAGTCAGGTGCGGTGACACACTAGGGGCATGTAATGCAGACAGTCGGGAGTGGGGTACGAATATCAACAAGGAGTATGGGGGCCGAGTGGATTTGAAGGGTAAGAGTGATATGAGTAAGGGGGATATAGAGTTATGGATGGCTATCAACTTTCGCTGCGCTGTTCTTGACCCTTACCCTTGCTAAATTCTCACCCCCTACCTCTCCACTCCAATTTATTCAGGATCTCCCTCTTCCTAACTTACTTGTTTACGTTCTAAATCTTCTCTATTTAATGTTTGGTGTTCTAATTCTCGGTCTTCTATTTCCACCCCTATCTCCACCCCTTTAACTCCGGCTGCTCCTAATTTTACCCCCCCACTCCAGTTTTCACTCTCCACTACCCAAGTGTCATGTCCACACAGTCACAGTCCCACGGCGAAACACCATCGACCGTTCTTCGAATCACCATTTCGATCCCTACATCGACCCTCAATATCAATTCCACATTGATCCCTACATGATTTCCCACGTCACATCCTCGCTTGAAACCATCTGTAGTAGTGTGAGAGATGATACAGTGTAGAAGGCTGCAAAGCGAAGCATAGAGTGATGAGAGAAAGAGTACAGAGAAGAGAGAAGAGAGGGATGGAATGGGCCTAAAGATAGAAAGGTACTCATTTAGTATAATTTCGAGTTTGCGTCACTTAGGGACGACCTGTTTCTTCGGCGAGATCTGCGGCATTGCACTACTTGATGTATGGCAATAACTATAACTAAGATATCAGATTCGATGATGATGGTGGGTTTCCGACACTTCAAGATCAAAAACTCAAAAATTGGATTCAAATTCAACCAAAAGATAGCAAGGATTTAGAAAAGTCCTTAAAATCAAGCTTATGATATAAATGGCAAACAATTGCCAAGAAGAGATGTCAAAAATAATTCAAACCCGGAGCAAAACAGGTCGAACCTAGGTAGTCGCCATACCGGAGGTTCTAATCTGTGTTGGTGCAGTCGCCGCAGTCATCAAATCCATTGCTCTAACTCTGATATGCGCCAGGGTATTGAAGCTTGACCACTGCACCATCTATTGGTTAGCTTAAAAGGATGTTTATACTGGAAAATATAAACACTAAAAAACTAATAACACCATACACCTAGTACATACAACGCTCAAAACGCACGACTGGGACAATGACCTTGTTTCTAGATAGCATGGAAGCGATACATAAAGCTCATTCGGACCATTATTATGATACTTGCCATCGCTCGCAGTATCTCAATGCCATGGGCGATAGCGTTGTCAGGTGACCTACCATAAACGGCCAACACGGATTTCGATGTCTGGAACGATAAGTATTCTTAACACCCGACCCTTCATTAGTCTTACTCTTCGAATATCATAATCGCTCCAACATAAAACGTTGGCTCTAAAACATGAACAGCTTTGACTACATTGCCGCTTGATCTGAACAACAAAATTAGGGTTAAAAGCTATAGCTTGTCGTCTCAACATGAACATTCCTTACACTTTCCCGAGTATTTTAGTAACATGAGAGCGAAAGAGCGCCACATCCTGGATTCTTTTCGTCTCGGAGCCTCGGATCACTCGGATTGATAGGCATGACGTTGCTCACTGTGATGAAGGTGCGTCCCATGCCTTCTATGCTGAGTAGGTCAGCTGTCATGTTCCCAGGACCAAGGCGACATTTGAAGGGTCAACAGAAGCAACGCTCAACCTTGATTGTGCCGTGACTTCGAAAAGCCCAAGTATTTAGGTGCACATGATGGGCCTGGCTGAGTGCCTTCCATTTGTGGATGATGGCTGATTCTTAAGGAAGGGACGTGAATGTGATGATATATACATCTCCTTTGTGGGTATTGCAGTGCTACAAAGAACATGGTGCAATGAAGATTGGAAATTGGCGTGCTGGAAGAAAATGCTATATATTTCGAGTGGTACTCGATCCGGTTTACCGGAAGGCTGGAAGTAGCATACACAAGCGTTTCTTTATCATTGGCGGAGATGAATTTCCGGAGAGGGTGGAATTCAGAACACAAGACATCATCCAGGTACCACCTAGAACATATCATCCTTATCGAAACCGTTTCCGATACTACAGTACGGTATTGTAACAGTATAGATACGCACCTTGGCATTAGGGCTTGTGGTCACACTCAAAGAGGAGGGGCAAGGCCCAGAGAAATAAAAGGTAGGAGTACAAGCAAGGATGGTATTCCTTGTTGGGCTAGGAAGCGCTTGAGCCCCTTTGTCGTATGAAGCCACTATAAGTGCCTTTGAAGTAGTACGCAAGATCAGAAGCAATTATTGCAGAGCGGATACGCCTCCGCCCCAGTCGTGCATGTCGCCTTACCATGCGGAGTACATACAACTGAAGCCACATTAGAAGCTCATGTGAACTGCAGCTGTGTCACTCCTCAATAACAACGGGGAGGGTGGGTTGCACAAACTTTATAGATCCTTGATGTTCATCTGCTTGATCCTGCAAGTTATCTAACCTTATATTGACAACAGCGGAGTTGTTCGGCCTTTATAGCGTTGTCGTACAAGCAGGGGATAGTTCGGTGATAGGGGCGCGTATTTCCCTATTACTGGACAAGGTGGAGGGTGTCCAGCCACCTCTCCGATGCGTTTCCAGAGCTAATGGCGTATGGCTA
>JAABUT010004708.1_pt1 | contig 10619 bp, 8 predicted proteins | sample 5559281 | NCBI WGS metagenome assembly JAABUT01 (sample SAMN10711880, study PRJNA513359) | rock metagenome | isolation source: Antarctica rocks | place: Antarctica: Victoria Land, Ricker Hills nord | collected 2016-01-04 | reverse complement strand
ATCGTCCCAGCACAAGCTCCATCACCCGCTCCAACCGCAGCTTCCAAGAGCGAATCAGACCTCATAGCCAAGCACAACCACGATGTGTGAATGCCGTAGCCCAGAGGGAGAGGGCCGGGGTGAGGGAGAGGGCAAACACCGTAGCTGCCCGGTCGAGACCTGCGCTTTTACAGGGCAGGCGGCCCCCTGCTTCACGGCCAACGCCCCGCACCCCGGCCCTCGCCCGGGGAACGAACGAGGAAGCCGGACCCCAGCCGCCTAAGCGGCCTGCACCCGCCGGACAAGAGCAGCACGGATATGCCGGGCCAACTCCGCCGCCGCCGGCCCGGCGTCCCGCGGCAAATGCAGGTTGACCGCAAACGGCGGCAACCCCGGCAGCCCCGCCTCAACCGGCAAAATCTCAAGGTCCCACGGCACCGTGAACGCCAGCCAAGCCGTCACCGCAAGGTCGGCGCGCACGGTCGCCGTCGTCGCCTCGATGCTGCCGCTCTCGAACACCGTCCTCCACCCCCTGCCATCCCTCTGCAGCGCATCCAGCACCGCCGGACGGAACGCGCAGCTATCGGCCACCATCGACACCGGCAGCGGCTGCTTGAGGTGGGCGCGTCCACCCTTGGCGCCGACCCAGACCAGCCGCTCGACGCAGAGGCATTCCCCATCCGACGGCCCCAGTGGTTCCTCGATCAAGGCGAGGTCAACATCGCCCCTCGCCAGAGCCGCCGTCAGATCCGGCGACGAGGCGCAGGTCAGGGACACCTCCACCTGCGGGCAGGCATCGGCATAGGTCTTCAGGATCGGAGCAAGGCAGCTTCCCACGAGGTCGTAGGGGCCGCCCAGCCGCACCTTGCCCCCGACCGCAGTCCCGGTCATGTCCGCCCATAGATCGTCATTCAAGCCGACCATCCAGCGCGCCTTCCCCAGTAGGCGCTCCCCGGACGGGGTCAGCCGGAGGCCGCGGCGGTCCCGCTCGAACAGGGCTGCGCCGAACAGGTCCTCCAGCCGCCTGACCTGCTGGCTGACCGCGCCCTGGGTCAAGTTGAGGATGTTTGCCGCCACGGTCATGCTCGCGCGGTCTGCCACGGCCACAAAGGTTCGGAGAAGTGCCAGGTCCAGGTTGCGTGCCATCACCAACATCATGGCAACTAATGCTGGGCATTACCAACATTCGATATCCTAATGCCGGCGGACCAGGATAATCCTGTCCTCCATCATTCAGGAGGCTTGGTTGACGTCCGAGGGATTCTGGCCGCTTGCCGTCTTCGCAGTGGTGTCCACCATAACACCGGGCGGCGCCACGACGCTTGCGACGGCGTCGGGCGCCCATTTCGGCTTTCGCCGCTCCGTGCCGCTGATGGCTGGCATCGCCGTCGGCCTCGCATCCATGGCAGCCGCCGCGGCAGCCGGGCTGGCCAGCGTGCTGCTGACGGCGCCTTCGCTACAAGTCGCGATGAAGGCGGCCGGCTCGATCTACCTGGTCTGGCTGGCCCTGAAGATCGGCCGCAGCGGCCCGCCGCACCTGTGGCCTGACCTGGCCCGGCCGACCGGCTTCGTCGCGGGTGCCTGGATGCTGTGGCACAACCCCAAGGGCTGGGCCATGACCCTTGGCGCGGCCGCCTCGTTCGCCGCACTCGCAAGCGGGCCGGCGGAACTCGCGGCCCTGCTTGGCCTGACGTTCGGGTTAGCTGCGGCGGCCTCCCTATCGCTCTGGTGCATCGCCGGGCAAATATTGGCGCGGCTGCTACGGACGGATGGGCAGTGGCGGGCGCTGAACGCGGCGCTGGGCGTCCTGCTCGTGGCCTCCATCCTTCCGATGTGGCTGTGACAGGCCAGGACCTGTTGCTGCACCCCGCCCCTGCCGCCACCCCTACCGCAGCGGCGGCGCAAACTGCAGCCCACCCTTGGTCCACAGCGCATTCGGCCCCCGAGCCAGCCCAATCGGCGTAATGGACCGCTCCCACATGTCGCCGTAATTCCCCACCTGCTTCACCGCGTTATAGGCCCACCTGTTGTCCAGCCCCAGCGCCTGGCCCAGGTCGCCATCCCGCCCCAGCAGCCGCCTCACGTCCGGGTTGGTACTGTCGGCAAAGCTGTCCATGCTGGCCTGCGCGACCCCCAGGTTCTCCGCCGAAACCTGCGCGTAGTGGACCCAGCGCACGACATCATACCACTTGTCGTCGCCCTTACGGACCATGCTGCCCGACGGTCCCGTCCCAATCGGCTCCGGCAGGATCGTCAGCTCCCCCGCCCGCGCCCCCTGGGCATAGCGGAACCCCGCAAGCTGCGAGCTGTCGGTCGTGAACGCATCGCAGCGCCCAGACAGGAACGCCTGCTGTATCTCGTTCACCCCGCCGATCTGCACCGGCGTGAAGCCGATCTTGTTCGTGCGCGCCCAGTCCGCCAAATCCAGCTCGGTGCTGGTCCCAGGCCGGACGCAGATCGAGGCGTCCTTCAGCTCCGCCGCATGTTTCACCCCGCTGGCCGTCTTCACGATCAGGCTGGTCCCGTCCCAGAAGTTAGTCGCGGCGAACAGCAGCCCCAGGCTGGCCTCCCGCGTCAGCGACCAGCCGGTGTTGCGTATCAGCACATCCACCTCGCCCGATTGCAGCGCGGTGAAGCGGTTCTGCGCCGTCAGCGGCACGAACCGGACCTTGCCGGCGTCGCCAAGCACCGCCGCCGCAATGGCCCGGCAGCCATCGGCATCCAGCCCCTGCATCACCCCCTTGCTGTCCGGCAGGGAAAACCCAGTGATCTCCCCCGACGTGCCGCACAGCAGGTATCCGCGCCCGCGCACTGCGTCCAACGTGGCCGACCCGCTCCCCTGCGCCAGCGCCGGCCCCGCTATCCCCAAGCAGGCCAACGCGAGCACAATCCCGATCCGCCCCATCCCGCATTCCCCTCCGCTGAAAACCCGGCGTAGCATGGCTGGGATCAACAGGGGATGCACGGGGATGCCGCACTTGCTGGATGCCGCCGAGGCCGACGCGGACCTGCCGCGCCGCACCGGCGTCGTGGTGATCGGCGCAGGGATCATCGGCATCAGCACCGCGCTGACCCTGGCCGAGCGCGGCGTCGCCGTCACCGTGCTGGAAAAGGGCCGCATCGGCGCGGAGCAGAGCAGCCGCAACTGGGGCTGGTGCCGCACCACCGGCCGCGACCTCGCCGAGGTGCCGCTGGCGGTCGAGAGCATCCGCATGTGGGACGGCATGGCCGCCAGGATCGGCGCCGACGTCGGCTTCCGCCGCGCCGGCGTCGCCTATGTCGCAGAATCCGCCCGCGACCTGCAGGGCCACGCCGACTGGCTGGACAGCGCCCAGGAATACCAGATCGGCACCCGCCTGCTGGACGCGGATGAGACCGCGGCCCTGCTGCCCGGCGCCGGACGGCGCTTCCACGGCGCCCTCTACACCCCCAGCGACGGCAAGGCCGAGCCGCAGCACGCCGTCCCCGCCATGGCCGCCGCCGCCCGCCGCCAAGGCGCCGTGATCCTGGAGAACTGCGCCGCCCGAGGCCTCGACCTGCAGGCCGGCCGTGTCGCCGGCGTCGTGACCGAGCATGGCCGCATCGCCTGCGACTCCGTCGTGCTGGCCGGCGGCGCCTGGTCCCGCCTCTTCTGCAGCAACCAGGGCGTAGGCTTCCCGCAATTGAAGGTGTTGGGTTCTGTCCTGCGCACCGCACCGATGGACGGGCCGGACATCGCCGTGGGCGGGCATGACTGGTCGTTCCGCCGCCGCCGCGACGGCGGCTACACCATCGCCCAGCGCAACAACATGCTGACCCCCATCGTCCCCGACAGCTTCCGCCTGCTGCCGCAGTTCGGCCGCTCGTTCCTGCAGAACCGCCGGGAGCTGAAGCTCCGGCTGGACGGCCGCTTCCTGCAGGAATGGCGCACCCCGCGGCAATGGTCGCTCGACCAGCCCTCCCCGTTCGAGGCCGTGCGCGTCCTGGACCCCACGCCAAGCGCCGCCAGCCTGGCCTTTGCCCGGCGCAAGTTGGTTCAGGCCTTCCCAGCCTTCGCCAACATGCAGGTGGCAGGCACCTGGGGCGGGATGATTGACGTGACCCCGGACGGCGTGCCGGTGATCTCCGCCGTGGACGGCGTGCCGGGCTTCCATTTGGCCAGCGGCTTCTCCGGCCATGGCTTCGGCATCGGCCCGGGCGCGGGCCGGCTGATGGCGGACCTGGTGACCGGCGGCCCGCCCCTGGTGGACCCGGCGCCGTTCCACTTTGCCCGCCTCGCCGCCCCGGCGCGCATGGCAGCCTAACGTCTCCTCCGGCCATCTCCATGATCCCACCGCAATCCCGCGACGCTCCCGCCGCAATCGAAACCTAGCTTTCATCCGTGGCCGCCAGTGTGGCGGCACGGAGGCTGGGATGAAGCGGTTCTTCAAGGTCTATCTTCGCGTCCTCGCGCAGCTTGCCCCGCACCGCCGGGCCGCCGCAGGCCTATGCGCCGCCAACCTGGCGCTAGTCGCTGTCGGCTTCCTCGAGCCGGTGCTGTTCGGCCAAGTCATCGGCGGCCTCGGCGGCGCCGGACCATCCCTGGCCAACATCCTGGCCTGGGCCGCGATGGGCGTCCTCGGCATCGCAGCGGGGATGGCGACCTCCGTGGTCGCCGACCGCCTGGCCCACCGCCTGCGCCTGCGCGTGATCGGGCGCGCCTACGGCCACGTCCTGCAACTGCCGCCGGCGCACCACGCCCGCTATCCCACGGGCACCCTGATGAAGACCCTATGGGGCGGCGCCGACGAGATGTTCTGGCTGTGGCTCGGCTTGTTCCGCGACCACCTCGCCACCGTGCTGTGCCTGATCGGGCTGCTGCCAATCGCCCTGTTCCTCAACCCGGCCCTCGGCGCAGTGCTGATCGCGCTGGCCGCCGCCTTCGCCGTCACCGCGACCTTCACCATCCGCCGCACCCAGGACGGCCAGCGCCTGGCCGAGGACGCGCACTCCGCCATGGCCGCGCAGGTCGGCGACGTGCTGGGCAACGCCCCGCTGATCCGCGCCTTCGGCCGCGCCCCGTTGGAGGCCGAGGCGTTCGGCAAGCTGGCCGGCAATGTGGTGCGCCACCAGTTCCCGGTCCTGGGCTGGTGGGCCGGCATCGGAGTGATGAACCGCATCGCCAGCACGGTCGCCACCGTGGCCATCGTCGGCCTCGGCGCCTGGCTGCACGGCCGCGGCCAGGCAACGACCGCTGACATCGTGACCTTCATGGGCTTCGCCGGCATGTTGATCGGCCGGCTGGAAGGCGCGGTGGGCATTGTCGCCCGCATGGGCGGCATCCTGCCGCGGCTAGAGGACTTCTTCGCCATCCTGGACGCCGCCAGCACCGTCCCCGACCCCGCTGGCCAGCCCGACCTGCCCCCCGGACCCGGACGGGTCGAGTTCCGCGGCGTCCGCTTCGCCTACCCCGGCGGCCCCGCCGTCCTGGACGGCGTGGACCTGGTCGCCAAGCCCGGCGAAACCATCGCCCTGGTCGGCATGACCGGATCGGGCAAGAGCACCGCCATGTCCCTGCTGCAACGCCTCTGGGACCCCGGCGAGGGCGCCATCCTGGTGGACGGCCACGACCTCCGCGACGTGAGCCTGGCCTCCCTGCGCGGCCGCATCGGCACGGTCCCGCAGGACACCATGCTGCTCAACCGCACCATCGGCGAGAACCTGCGCGTCGGCCGCCCCGACGCGACCCAGGCGGAGGTGGAGCAGGCCGCGCGCATGGCGGAGGCACACGACTTCATCATGCGCCAGCCGCAGGGCTACGATACCCTGGTGGGCGAGCGCGGCGCCGCCCTGTCCGGCGGCCAGCGCCAGCGCCTGGCCATCGCCCGCACCCTGCTGCGCGACCCGCGCATCCTGATTCTGGACGAGGCCACGAGCGCCCTGGACGGCGCCACGGAGGAAAAGGTGGTCCGCGCCATGCAGGCCGCCGCCGCCGGCCGCACGACCTTCGTCATCGCGCACCGCCTGGCGACGATCAGGGATGCCGACCGCATCCTGTTCTTCCGCGACGGCGTAGTAGCCGAGGCGGGCAGCTTCAGTGAGCTAGTGGCGCGCAATGGCCTGTTCGCCGCCTTGGCGCGCACCCAGCTCCTGGCGCCCCCCAGCGCGCCGCAGCGGGATGCCGCGGCGCCGCACCTGCACCTGGTTTACAGCCGGGGAGACGACAACGATGCCGGCGGGCACAGCCCACACCAACCCGGGGAGGCGCTGGAACTCTGCGCCGGATAAAAACCAATCCCGGTCGGCGAAGCAGAGCCTACGAGGGATACCCCCGCCCAAGAAGGAAACGGCCGCAGCCCCGATGTGGTGCATCGGGGCAAGCGCCTGACGCCGCCACGGACGGGACACACCGCTGGGACCAGCCATCGCCGGCCGGGGTAGCCCCTTACGGTCAGATGAACGATTGTAGAAAACATCGCAGGGACGCTTGCACCGGCAGGCGTCCCATACGTTTATCTGTCAGCCAGTCCCGGTCCCAATCCCAATAAGGAAGCCGCACCATGAAGGCCCAAAGCGTCCTAGACACCATCGGCCGCACGCCGCACATCCGTGTGTCCCGCCTGTTCCCGGACGCCGACGTCTGGATCAAGTCCGAACGCAGCAACCCCGGCGGCTCCATCAAGGACCGCATCGCGCTGGCGATGGTCGCCGCCGCCGAGGTATCAGGCCAGCTTAAGCCCGGCAGCACCATCATCGAGCCGACATCCGGCAACACCGGCGTCGGCCTGGCGATGGTCGCCGCCGTCAGGGGCTACAAGATGATCCTGGTTATGCCCGAGAGCATGTCCATCGAACGCCGCCGGCTGATGCAGGCCTACGGCGCCACCTTCGACCTGACCCCGCGTGAGGGCGGCATGAAGGCCGCCATCGCCCGCGCGCACGAGCTTTCGGCGCAAACCCCGGGATCATGGATACCGGACCAGTTCGGCAACCCCGCCAACATCGAGGTCCACGTCCGCACCACGGCGCAGGAGATCATGGCCGACTTCCCGGACGGGATGAACGCCATCATCACCGGCGTCGGCACCGGCGGCCACATCACCGGCGTCGCCCAGGTGCTGAAGCCGCTGTGGCCGAAGCTGCAGGTGTTCGCGGTCGAGCCATCGGCATCGCCCGTCATCTCCGGCGGCAAGCCCGGCCCGCACCCGATCCAGGGCATCGGTGCCGGCTTCATACCCGACAACCTCCACAAGGACCTGCTGGACGGCGTGATCCAGGTCGAAGCAGAGGAGGCCAAGGAGTTCGCCCGCCAGTCCGCAACAAAGGAAGGCCTGCTGGTCGGCATCTCCTCCGGCGCCACCCTGGCCGCAATCAGCAAGAAGCTGCCGGACCTGCCACCCGGCGCCACCGTCCTAGGCTTCAACTACGACACCGGCGAACGCTACCTGTCCGTCCCCGACTTCCTCCCAGCGTAAGAACCACTTCTTCCCCCTCTCCCTGCGGGAGAGGGTCGGGGCGATGCCGACCGAGGCGTGCGGCTTGCGTCCAAGCTAAGGCCTAGGCGCGGTGCCAGCACGGATTGCGTCAAGGTAGCTTCCGACACCGTCGGCCCTCCGTTCAGGTGTCAACCTGCATCTAGCTTTTCCAGCCCGGGGTCCGATGCGACAGAATGATGACAGATGCAGCCGGACCCGGAGCGGCCTTCTGCGCCTTGAACCCGGGCCGCACCCACCGTACCGTGGCAGCCTCAACGAAGCAAACGCCGATTCCAATCCATCCCGGGCTGCACGGCATATTCCCGTATTTGCCGTCGCCGCCCGACGATGCCGGCCGGGCCAACCGCCCCGCAAATTTCCGATCAAGCACTACGGCAACTTTCCTCCCCCGGCCTTTCGCCGGTTGGCGGAGAACTGCGTCGCCTAGTGGCAGGTGCAGCAGCCCCCAGAAGGAACGGTCACGCCAATCCCTACTTCCGCACCCCAGCATCCGGCGCCCGGGTGTCGCCAGGTACCGGGGACGGCGGCGTCTCGGTCTTGCCAATCACGCTCTGCCCGGCGGCGTTACGCAAGGCGCGGTCGCCGGTCGTCTCACCATTCGGGGTGCCAGGGGGTGCAACGCCTTTCAGGTCATTGGGCGTTGACGAGCTTCCGCCGACCCCGCCGCCGCCGGAACTGCCCGCAGCAGGTGCCTGGGCCTGGGCTGCGGATGCGCACAAAACCGCAACGACAGTAGCCTGGATCAGGACACGCATGGAACTTCCTCCGTTCGTTATTGCAAACCTAACGGAAACCAGGGCGGTTGGTTCGCCCAGCCGTTGCAGCCCGGAGCGTCAAGTAAGACCCCTGGCGGTCCCTGCACGAATAGATGGCTGCGCAGGCTAAATAGAAAGTGTTGCGAAATTCGTGTTCGTCTCCCAGCATGGGACGTCTTTCATCCCTGGCGGGTCGTCATTTCGGTGTCAAACTTATGCCAGGCGCCAAAAGTTCTGACCCGCGACGTTTCTCGTCATTGCGAGCCGCCCTTGCGGCGCGGCAATCCAGGGGCGACAAGGACTGTGCGGGAGGCCCTGGATTGCCACGCCGCAATGACGGTGCGATTGCGTAAGGGTCAGGGCAGATAGCCGCTGGTATTATGCAGCCCGGCACAGCCGCTTCCTATCCATCTGACAGGCCGCGCAGGTCTGCTCACAGCATCATCAGATCGGACGTGTGCACGCCATCCCGGCAACTTCGGCCTCAACTGCGCGCACGCCGCTACGGCTTGCCGCACAGCGCGGCCCCTGCCAACCTCCGCCATCTCGGCCCGCCACCCCATTCCCGCCACCCCTGGCATAAGCACGCAACCCGGATGACCGCTCCCCTCCTCGCCTGCATGGCGCTCGTAGCTCAGGCCTATGCCCTGCCGCCGCGCGTGCTTCCCGCCATCCAGACGGTCGAGGGCGGCAGCCCCGGCATCATCCACCGCAACACCGACGGCTCGGACGACCTTGGCCCCATGCAGGTCAACACGCTCTGGCTGCCGGTGCTGGCCCGCGCCGCCGGGTTGCCAGCGGAGGAGGTGCGGGACCGGCTGCTGACCCGCCCCTGCTTCAACGTCGCAGCCGCCGGGCTGATCCTGCGTACCTACCTCGACGAGACCCGGGGCAACCTGCTGCGCGCCATCGGCGACTACCACTCCCATACGCCCATGCTGAACCTGCGCTATCAGGGGCAGGTGCTGCGCTCCGCCGCCGCCCTGTTCCAGCCGCCTGCGCCGGGCGGACGGCGGAGCGCGCGATACCTCGCCATGGGACGCTCCGGCCCTTACGGCCCGCAAAGCACGGGATGCCTGCACTGCGGGCCGGCGCAGGACAACTACCGGGGATACACCTGGCGGCACGGCTACTTCCCATGAGCGCCGGGCGGGCGTTCGCCGCGGCGGGCGGTCCGCCCTGGCGGCTGGCCCCATCAAGCAGGCCCGCGCAGCCTGCCGCACGCAGCAGCCCGCGCGAGGCAGCGGTTGCCAGGACAAGGACATTGTTCAGCCCAGGTATAGCGGACACGACGAAGGCGAATGCCACGAACGGCAGCAGAGCTGCGATCATAGCCGCGTATCCCTGGCCAATTGACGGGCGCAGCATTTGAATCGAAATGACGGTTCGGGGTTCATCGTCTGCTCCGTACAGGCCGAACCGGGCAGGCATGAAAAAAGCCCCAACCGATCCAGCGGGGCTTAATAAGAGGCGTTGTGCTTGGAAGTTACCGCACGCGCGTCTCCGGCCCGCCAAGGCGGGTGATAACTCGAAGGACGGCACCCTGACGGATCGTTTACACGACCCGGTTGCGACACTGATCTCCGCAGATGTAAAGGCAAATCCGCACGGTCAGGGCGCTGTGCCGACCTGGGATGAAACGGCCACCCTCTCAACGAGGCATGCTGCTTTGAAGGCTGCCATCAGACCTGCCGCTGGGCTGGTCAGCGGGCGTGGACGGCTGGTGGCGAGGTCCGCCGCTTCAGCCATGGAGGCTTGCGCCAGCGCGACCTGAGTGGCCCCAGCCCCAACCGCATCGTCCGCCGCCCGTGCGATCATACCAAAATAGAGGTCGCAGTTGCCGGCCTTGAACACATCCCAGGCACCTGGGACGAGGTGCACGACGACCCTTGCGCCAGTGGCCCGTGCCTCTCGCTCAAACAGCAGCCTGGTCGGCTCCACAGTTGTCTCGATGGCGCAGAGGACGGCTACGCTGCCGCCGTCCTTGACCGCATCGGCGGCCAGGGCGGCATCTACCCGAAGGATCGGAACAGCAGCGTTCGGCGCTGCCGCTTCGGCTGCAGGTCCCAGGGTCGAGCAGGTAAGGAGAACCGCATTTGCCCCATTGCACAGCTCCCGCAACACTTGGCTTGTCTGCCCGGAGATCACCGGCGTCAGCCCGCCAGCCTGCTCCGCCGCGGCAAGCAAGTCGGCACGGACGGCATGGCGCAGTTCGACGCCAATCAGACCCGACCTACGAAGCGCATCATCGAACACCTGGACGTTGCTTTCGGCAGTGTGGAGGCAAACGACCTTCTGCAAGGCAGATCTTTCTTCTCTTGAGCCGCACCATCATTCGACCACCGTCCTTCAAGCAGTAGGCGTATTAAGGCTGCGGCAGCAAAGACCCGGGGCGGACGGATGCACCGGCTGGCCGAACAGCCCTCAGGCC
>JAABUT010004707.1_pt1 | contig 10619 bp, 8 predicted proteins | sample 5559281 | NCBI WGS metagenome assembly JAABUT01 (sample SAMN10711880, study PRJNA513359) | rock metagenome | isolation source: Antarctica rocks | place: Antarctica: Victoria Land, Ricker Hills nord | collected 2016-01-04 | reverse complement strand
ATAAAGAAGTCAACTTTCGTAGAGACTACTACAACTTGATTCAAGAACAGAAGAAATTCAGCGAGTTTTATACTCAATTTCAACGACTATTCTTCTATCTAGACTATCAAGAAAAACAGCTGATCATTGATCTAAAGAATAAAATAAACTCTCGACTTTGATTCGCTTGAGTAACTCAATTGATTCAATTCAGTACTCTAAAAGAAATTCGTTTCTATCTCATTCGATTGAATAACGATCAACGAGCTATTCGAGAGATCAAGAATAGAGAAGCAATGATCAAAGCTCAAACAACTAAACAGATCATCTTCGTTGAAGAATCAGTCAAAGCTACTCGTAGAATCATAGAAATGAAGATAACTGATCAGTCAAAATCACACGACGCTGTTTTGACTAACGTCAAAGAAAATAACTTACTAATCGAAAACTGCTTTCTTTGTCATAAGTCTGATCATACTTCTAAAGAGTGCTTGAATAGATCTTTCAAAATTAACGCATTAAATGACGAGTTTGATCATTCTTTGAACTTTGATTCAGAGTCTGATTCAAAAAACTAGTCATCTCTTTCAGAGTCATTGAAGAGATAAAGATCATCTCTTTGTGAAATCTAATCGACGAAATTTCATCTATCGAAGAGAACTACTTCGAAAAGTCATTTCTAGTCGATGTCACTCTATTCTCGCAAGGCGAATTCTTCAAGCTACGATCTCTGATAAATAGTGACTCGACGATCTACATCTTGATTCATACAAAGCTAGTCGATCAAATATGTTAGAAGCTCGAAATTCAACTCATACAACTAGCTAAAAAGAAGTTAATAAGAGAATATGACGAAAAGCTGACGAAGAAGATTATTACTCATAAAATTCTACTCAATCTCACAGTCGAAAGTCATAAGAAATTGACTGTTTCAATGTTAATAGCTGATATAAATCATCATGATGTCATATTAGAAAAGCTCTGAATGAATAAAAATGAAATACTACTAGATATGCAAAACGATGTCATCGTTTTTTCGAATCAATTAAAAGCTTTCATTTCTGTTTTTTCAATGTCAGTCAGAGCTTCACACTCAAAATGATCACGATCATCAAATTCTTCTATCAGTTCAGCTTTCAAAGTGCTTCAATGATCAGCTTCTACTGCTTCGAAAAAGAACTTTTCTATGTTCAGTGTGAGAGCTGAATCTTTTCATGCACTGATTAAATGATCAAAGAAGAATCGCATCGAGGTTTTCGTCATGTCGATTGAAGATATTGATAGAAAAATAGTCTACAACACTCAATGCGAACTGAACGTTCTAGACGTCGCTTTCATCGATGCATCAGCTCAAAATCTAGAAGACATCAAAGTCAAGCTATCTTCGAAATATCAGAATTTTCTCGACGTGTTTGATCGAGCTCAAGTCGATAAGCTATCATCTCATCGTTCATATGATCATAAGATAGAGCTCACTAACGATGTCACTTCTTCTAGATGTTGAGCTTATTGAATGTCACTCTACAAGCTTCAGAAGATCAAAGAATATCTGAACGAAAATCTGTCAAAGAATTTTATTACTTCTAGCAAGACTTCATATTTCTCACTCGTTTTATTCGCTCTGAAGATCAATGATGATCTTCGCTTCTGCATTGACTATCAAAAGCTCAATGTCATTATCAAAAGAAATCGCTACTCTCTATCACTCATAGATGAGATGATTGACAAAATTGTTGACTGCAAGCATCTGACTCGACTGAATATAATTTTCGCTTTCAACAAACTTCGTATGCATCTTGATAGTGAGAACTATACGATCTTCATTATCGCTCTAGAAGCGTACAAATCAAAGATTCTATCATTCGAATTAACAAATGATTCGATCTTGTTTCAGCAATATATGAACGATGTTCTATGAGACTTTCTAAATGACTTCTGCCAAGCTTATTTAGACAACATTCTCATATACAGCAAGACTCAAAAGAAGCATAGACAACATGTCAAGATGATACTAGATCGTCTACGAGACGCTGATCTGCAGATAGATATTCGAAAGTGCGAATTCAACGTAGAAGAAACAGTCTTCTTAGAAATCATAGTATCAGAACAAGATCTTTGCATGAATTCTATCAAAGTGAAAGCTATAGTCAATTGAGTTACATTTACTAATCTAAAAGAGATACAAGACTTCGTCGACTTCGTCAATTTCTATCAACGCTTCATCAAGAACTTTTTGAAACTAGTCAAGTCGTTCACTCAGCTGATTTGAAAAGACACGTCTTTTGTTTGAAATGAAGTCTGCGTCGAAGTCTTTGACAATCTAAAGAAGCAGATCAGCTTGACTTCAGTTCTACGTCATTTCGATGTCAAACGTCAAGCTATTTTGAAAATCGATGCATTCAACTATGTAAAAGACGACATACTATCTCAGTACTGTCACGATTCTAGCCTTGTCAGACTCAGTCTTCTAGTCTTGTCAGATTTATTCTCGCTTCGTCATCTTGACTAGTTTCTATTGAGTCTAGCGTCGACTGAGAAACACATATATGTAGTCAGCTTCTTTTCTGTAACTATCTTTCTTTCTTAGCATTTATCTTTTAGTTAAATGACACTCATATTGACTCGCTCTATGCTGATCTCTAACATTAGATAAATGCTCATCATTTACTACTCTGCTATCGACGAATAGATGATATGAAACAATCTATTCAGTAAGAAAAATTTGCAAGAAATTCTTCAAATTTGCATCATCATTTTAAATTGCAAGAAATTCTTCGATTCTACACTCATTTTCATCAGTCTATTCGCAAGAAATTCTTTGAATAAAGCACTCAATTATTACCTGAAATTCACAAGAGATTCTTTGAATTTTCACTCATCAAAAAACATCTATTCTTACCTCAACAACTTCTATCTTCTCTCATCATGACATGTGACGTCGAGTCAGTTGAGTCTTGAACAAATCGTCTGCTCAGAAGCATTGTCAATAAAAGAGTTTCACTTCTACTCATTGATGCTTCAGTCGAAGCTGAGAAAGTTGTCATCGCATGAAACATAAACATCAAAGAACAACTGTTTCATTGAGTCAGCAATCAACTCAACGAAGTCATCAATATGCTGAACGAGCTTCGAAGTCAGCGCGACTTGACTCTACAACTCAATGAACACTGACTTCTTGTACAAGAAGATCACAAAAAGAGAGCGAAACAACTAGAAGTCACTTTTGATAAAAATGATGAGCTAGAGAAAAAGATTCATCAGCTACAAGATGAGCGATTGAACTTCAGAGCGAAACAACGTCAAGCTGATCAATCTATGTCTCGTCAAGAGACTCAGTCAGCTGAGCATTGAGTCAATCAGAAAGAGATTTCATTAATCTCTGAAGTCAATCAACGCTCTTGAAGCTTACGAGAGTCATTCACTCTATTCAATAACGAGAATGATCATCACAAGTTCATCAAGCTTTCGAATTCATTCATTTTCATCGAAACAGATGACTTTATTTGAGAGACATGAAACATCAAAATAGCTGACAAGCTCGATGTCAACGTGAATCATTACTCTACTGAAAAGATTCGTATTGCCTATGTGATTTTCAGACTAGAAGACGATGCTGATCAGCAAATCTATGCAAAGCATCGTGTTGACGCTTTCTCACTCTATCAATCACTATCAGAGCTACTGAAACATCTGAAAGAAATTTACGAAGATCAGAATCTGATTTGAAAGTGTCATCGTGAATATGTCGCTCTGAAGCAGCTCAACAAGTTCTTCAACTTCTTCTATTCAGAATTCACTAGAATATTCAGCTTTCTGAACTACGACGATATCATTCTGATGAACGACATTCAGAATAAAATCAACAATCGTCTTCAGAACGCGTTGTCAGTTTGTCTCATAAAGTTTAGCTCGTTTGATAAGCTCAAGATCTTTCTTCAAGATGTGAATAATAAACAACGAGTCAATTATCAGCTACGTGACGAGCAATGAACAGTCAAATCAATAGCAGCTTTGAAAAAACGTTTTGTTTCTTCGTCGACATCAGCTTCAGTCTCGACTACTAGCTATGTTCAACTCGCTACTTTTTTCATTCTCGAATCTGAACGATCAAGAATGTCAATCATCTGCTTCAACTGCAAAGTATCAAATCATCTTTCAAAGAACTGCTCTCAGCTGAAGACTAGTACTTTGACATCTCATGCATTCACTTCTCGTCTCAATGAGATCATCATGTCGAAAGAAGAGAAGAAATTATTTACAGAGAAATCGAAGAATGAGACAAAAAACTAGTGACTTTCATCAAAGATGCAATGAAAGATGTGTTAATTTCTTCAACAACGAGCAGCTCAAATGATCTCTTTGTCTTGAAATCTTTGACTACTGAATGTGTACTATCTAGCAATGAAATTAGTTACTCATTAAAGTCATTGATTGACATTGAAGCAGCTGACTATTCGTTTATTGATGAATTAATCGCGCAGAATCTTTGTGATCATTTGCAAATTGAATCGTTATCTTTAATCAAGCTCAAGTCAATAAGAAGATTCGATGATCATTATGCAAAAAAGCTCATTACTCATGCAATTTATTTGAATCTGACTGTTCAAGATCATATGAAACGTTTCGTCTTTATGCTGATTACTCGATTGAGTCAGCATCAGATGATTCTTGAAAAAACATGAATGAATAAGATCGAGATAACGATTGATATGAGAAACGATCGTCTTCAATTTTCTGATTCAAAGACTCATATTGATGCTAGCTCGACTCTTCTTTCTGTCATCAAGAAAATCGTAATAGAACAGAAGAGTTCAACTTTTACTCAAATACTAAAGAGATCTTTCTCTTCTGTTGTCACTCGACTCAGCGAGAAGTCATCTTCATTCAATAAAATCGTGAAATCATTTAATTCAGTCAACTTCGCTTCATCTTTCAATTCAATGAACATAGCAATGATAGAGACTGCAGCATATAAATCACTAGTCAAACGATTGAATGTGACTACTTTCGCGATCATCATCACGAAAATCGATCGACTTCTAAAAACAGCTAGAAATAAACTTGAAGATGTAGATCTACAAGAGCTTTCACATGAAGAGATCTTGAAAAAAGTCAAAGCTAAGCTTTCTTCGAAATATCATGACTATCTAGATGTGTTTGATCGAGCTATGACTGATCAACTACTCTCTCATCGTCTTCACGATCACAAAATCGAGTTGACAGACGAGAAAATGTCTTCTCGAAGTCGTCTCTATCATATGTCTGACTACAAGCTTCAAAAGATGAAGAATTATCTGATTGAACATCTGAATAAGAACTTTATATCTTTCAGCTCGATCTCATATGCTTCGCTCATACTATTCATCGAAAAGAAAGACGATAGTCTGCGTTTCTGCGTCAATTATAGAAAGCTCAATGCTTTGATCAAACGAAATCGCTACTCTCTATTCTTAATAGACGAAACTCTCGCTCGTATTCAAGATAGCAAGTATCTGACTCGATTGAATATAATAGTCGTCTTCAACAAACTACACATGCATTCAAGTAGCAAAGATTTGACTATCTTTATTACCTCTTTTGACTTCTACAAATATCACGTAATGTCTTTTGAATTAATCAACGACTCAACTTTCTATCAACACTATATGAACGACGTGCTGTTTGATTATCTACATCAGTTTTGTCAGATCTATCTAGATGACATTATCATCTACAGCAAAACACTGAAGAAACATAAGAAACACGTACGACTAGTTCTACATAGACTACGAGAGATCGATCTACAGATGAATATAAACAAATGCAAGTTTCACGTTCAGAAGATCTTCTTTCTGAGACTATTGCTATTCATTGAAGAACTAAAGATGAATTTCAGAAAAGTACAAGCAGTAGTCGAATGATCTACTTCTACAAATCTCACTCAGATACAGTTCTTCGTTGACTTCTGCAACTTCTATCGACGTTTTATAAAGAACTTTTCAAAGATTGTTCATCTTCTGATTCAACTAATTCAAAAAGAGGTAATATTCAAAGCTTGTCAAACGATCTTTGATCATATGAAGAAATGAATGACTGAAGTCTCTATTCTTCGTCATTTTGATCAGAATAGAAAGACTATTCTTGAAACAGACTCATTTGACTACGTCAATGATGATATACTTTCTCAGTACGACAACGAAGAAACATTGCATTCGATGATCTACTATAGCAAGAATCTGAGCTTTGCTGAGTGCAATTACGAGATCTATGACAAGAAACTACTAGCAATCATTCGTGTCTTCAAGCATTGACGATCTGAGCTGAAATTGACTGAGCTACTCATCAAGATGTTCATTGATCATCAAGCTTTAACGTCATTAATGAAAGATAAAGAGCTAAGTAGACGTTAAATGCGCTGAGTACAAAAGCTCATCGACTTCAACTTCAAAATCATGTATCGCTCAGGCAAATAAAACATCAAAGTCGATGCATTGACTCGTCGAGTCGATTCAGTTTCTAGAAGCTCAGAAGATGAGCGCGTTCGCTATCAACAAATCACTATTCTGACTTCGAATTGAATGAAAATTGCTGATCTAGAGAAGAACATCGAGAAATCAATCTATAAACAGATTCTTGAGATTAATGAAATCGACGAGAATTGTACGCTACTTCGTGAAGTTGTATTAAAAGATGAAGCTCAATACGAAGATATTAAATTAAGAGATTGTCGAGTTCAGAACGAAATACTATATCAAGATACACTTCTATAAGTTTTCTTCAATGAGCATCTTCAAATGAAGCTAATTCGAGAAGTTCACGATCAATCTTCTATTGATCATTTCGAAATTCTCAGAACGATGAAGATCATAAGAAGATACTACTATTGATCTTCAATGTGAAAGACAATAAGTTGATATATTTGAAACTGCTACATTTGTCAGCGATCAAAGACTTCTTGAAATAAATTCAATGAACTACTACATTCTCTACTCATACTTGAACAGCAATGAAAGAACATAGTCATGAACTTCATCATTAACTTATCTCTTTCGAAAGACAAAAACATCATACTAACAGTGATATGTAGACTGACAAAGAAACGACATTATATTTCTTGCTTCACTGATGACGAGAGAATCACAGCAGAAAAAACAGCTGAGCTAATGCTTCAGTGAATATATCAAATACATGATTTACTCGATTTCATTGTTTTGAATCGAGACTCTCAATTTATCTTCATTCTATGAAAGTCGCTTTGCAAAAGACTAGACATTAATCTTCAACTCTTCACAGTCTATCATTCTCAGATCGACGATCAAAGTGAATGAGTCAATCAGAACATCGAAAGATATCTTCGATTTTTCTGTTCATACATGCAGAATGACTGAGCTAAGCTACTACTCATGATCGAGTTCGTCAACAATAATGCTCTGTTCTCAGTCATCTTCTCGATCTTTTTCTTTCTAAACAAAGACTTTCATTCTCATATGAGCTTTGAACTCGATGTTATCGAATATGAAAGTTCTTGTGAACGTTTGCAGATGACTAAAGTCAAGAATATATCTGAACATATGAACAAAACACTGAAGTTTGCTCGCGAGTCGCTAGTCAAAACATGAGAACAAATGATGAAACAAGTCAATAAACATAGAAAAGAAGTTGATTACAAGGTCGAATCAAAGATGTTTCTGAATGAAAGAAACATCGTTACAGCGAGATCTTTCAAGAAGCTAAATGACAAAATGCTCGATTCTTTCATCAATCTAGATCTCGTCAACTCTTCATATAAACTGAAATTATCAGAGTTTATGCATGTTCATGATGTATTTCATTCTGATCTGCTTCGCTCTGTCGTTGACGACTTCTTGTCTGATCAAAAGAACAAACTCTCAGATTCAATAGTGATAAACGACGAAGACGAGTGAAAAATCGATGATATATTGAATTTTCGTCGATATCGAAGACGACTTCAGTATAGAGTCAAATGAAATGACTATGACAATGATCTCAATTGATACAACGCTGATGACGACGAATTTATGAACGCTCAGAAGATCGTTGATAATTTTCATATTTGATACTTGAACAAATCGCGCTAATTGACAATTCAATCAATCACGATTTAACAGGTCTGAGTCTGTGAAATTATGATTGAGCAATCAATTGAGTCGAGCAGAAAATACATTCATGCGAACATGAATCGTCGAAGAAAGAAAATAATGTCACGATTTTAGTCTTGTCAGACTCAGTCTTCTAGTCTTGTCAGATTTATTCTCGCTTCGTCATCTTGACTAGTCTCTATTGAGTCTAGCGTTGACTGAGAAACACATATATGTAGTCAGCTTCTTTTCTGTAGCTATCTTTCTTTCTTAGCATTTATCTTCTAGTTAAATGACACTCATATTGACTCGCTCTATGCTGATCTCTAACAAGTACAATGATGAGAATGTGCTTCACTTGATAGTCTTCTATAGCAAAAGCATGATTTCAGCTGAATGCAATTATCACATCTATGACAAGAAATTGCTAGCTATCATTCAATGCTTCGAACACTGACGACTTGAACTAAAAGATACTGAGCTATCTATTCAGATGTTTACTGATCATCAGACTTTGAAAATCTTTATGAAAAACAAACAGCTGACTCGATGATAAGCAAACTACCTGAATATTCTATCAAAGTTTAAATTTCAGATTATCTTTCAATCAGGCAAAACAAACTTCAAAGTCGATGCATTAACTAGAATGTCGATGATCGATAGTTCTGAATCAGCTAAAGACATAGATGATCGTTTTCAGACTATACTGATCTCGAATCAAATAAACATTTTATCAATTGAGTTCGAAATCGAATCTGAATACGAGATTAATCTCTATCAACGCGTACGTCTAGTCAATCAGAAGAATGAACTATGCAATGAGTATTGACAAGCTATAAACAAAGATGAACTGAAGCTTCATGACACGAAGCTAAAGAACTGTCAAATCATTGATAACGTTTTATTCAAAAAGAGTCTACTATGAATGTTGAAACAAATGCATACGAAATTGCTTCAAAAGATTCACGATCAATCATCAATCTTGCACTTTAACATTAAATGAACAATTGATCTAGTTCAACGCTTCTACTATTGATCAAATCATCAAGCAACTATTCAACAATACATTCAAAACTGTCATGTCTGTCAGCGAAGCAAAGCATTTCAAGATGATACAAATGATTTGCTTCAGTCTCTATCAATTTCTCAGCAGCGTTGACAAGATATAGCTATGAACTTCATCACTGAGTTATCTCTATCGAAAAACTATAACGTCATTTGCATGATCATATGTCATCTCTTCAAAGAACGTCACTATATTTTCTGTCATTGAAAAGACGATGACATCTCAATCGAAGAAACAGTATGAATCATGCTATGAAACGTCTATCAACTTCATGATCTACTCAGTTCTATCATTTCAGATAGAGACTCTCAGTTTATATCGATCATGTGACAAAGTCTTTGTAAACGACTGAAGATCAAAGTCAATCTATCAACAGTCTATCATTCAGAGATCGATGATCAGTCGAAACGAGCTAATCAAGATGTTGAATGCGAACTTCGAATCTACTGCAATTACATGCAGAATGACTGAGCTAAATAACTTTCAATGATGAAATTCAGTGACAATTTCAATACATTCTCGACTATCTCGATGACTTCTTTCTACTTCAATAAAGACTTTCATTCTTGAATGAGTTTCGATTCAGATACGACTGATTACGAAACGACTCGTCAATGTATTGAGACTAGAAAGATCGATGATATTATCATTTGAATGAGCGAACTTCTTATCTTTGATCATCAACAATTGAAAAAGATTAAGCAGATCACTGAAGCTCAGGTAAACAAGCATAGACGAGACGTCATCTATGAAGTAGATGATCAAGTTTGATTAGTCTTTGAAAATATCAAAATCACTAGATCATGCAAAGATTTGAAAGACAAGCAGCTCAACTTCTATTCAATCACAGTCAAAGTTGAGATCTTTTATCGTCTTCAGCTATCTAGAAGCATGAAGCATATACATTCAGTGTTCAGTTCGAAGTATCTACAATCTTCATCAAGCAATCTTTTATCGAAACAACACTCTGAGTCTTCTAAATCGATGATCATTGAAGAGAATGAAAAGCACTGAGTGTTACGAACATGCCTGAATCGATCAGAGTTCAGATCTAATTCTAATCAATTTGATTAAAGCAAGTCATGACGCTATGCCTAGTTTGAACCTAGCGCACTTCTTTGAGTCATTCTCAGCACTTCTTCTCGTTGTTCAGCACTTTCTTCATTCATCTCTTTCATCATTCTTTTAGACAAACACATCTGATCTATTACATCACATCTGTATCGAGTCTAGCGCAGCCTCAAGCCATTATTTATAGAAGAGCTTGCACTCTTTCTCTTCTGTATTCTTAATGTCTTGTTATAGTTATCTCTAAAGAACAATACATACATATCAGTCTTGAGCCTCTTTGATTGAATGATCTAGGCATGATCTCAACACTGAGAAGTAGACGATATATTGAACTTCAGACAATATAGAGAAAGACTACAATACAAGATCAAGTGAATCGAGATAGATCATGACGACGAATGATACTATGTCGATAAAGAAAAATT
>JAABUT010004705.1_pt1 | contig 10626 bp, 14 predicted proteins | sample 5559281 | NCBI WGS metagenome assembly JAABUT01 (sample SAMN10711880, study PRJNA513359) | rock metagenome | isolation source: Antarctica rocks | place: Antarctica: Victoria Land, Ricker Hills nord | collected 2016-01-04 | reverse complement strand
CTAGAACGCAACATGATGAGACGTACAGATTGTTGCTTACTACCTATAAGGTCAATTCGGGCGCGTCATGACGGACTGGTACACCACGGATACGATCTCCGTCGGCACAGACACGAGACACAATCGGGGGCTAGCAATGTGAGCGAGGATCCGTTCGCTGATCCGGTCGGCTACGAAGGTGACGACGTCAACGAGACGACGTTCGCCCAAGGGCGCCTCGCTGGACACGTCTACCATTCCAACCCGTTCCCCTATGCCCGCCCAGGTTCGTCAGATAACGGCAACCCAGCGCGGTTCGTCTACCAGGTCTTCGACAACCCAGCCGAGTCTGGCTTAGTTCTTGACGGCGAGGAGTACTTGGTCTCGCAGACGCCCGCGGGCCGGTTCCAGTTCAAGCTTGTCGTCGTCCGTGTCGTCGGCCGCGTCAAAGAACTTTGGGTCCACCGTGTGCCCACGAAGGAGAGCGCAGCGTCGGCGAAAATCCTCCTGAACCTGAAAGGGGACGACGCGCAGCGGTTGGTCGACATGCTCAAGACGCTCGATCACATGCCGCTGGACGATCGGTCATTGGGACTGATTCCGGGCGGAGTTGATGCGTAGTTCGGGATTGAGGTGTCTCCGCCCACTCTCGCCCGGCGACGGCGGGCTCCCACGTTCTGGGTGCCGTGGGTCGTCGTCAGGAGGTGGGTAGCAGCGCAGCCCAGGAGGCGAGTAGGACGAGCGGCACGCCGCCGACTCCGACGAGCGCGAACTGTGTGGCACTGATGGTCACGCCGTGGGCCTTGCATCGTTCGCGCCACAGCAGGGTGGCCAGCGATCCCCACATCAGTACGAGTGGCCCGGCGTTGGTGCCCAACAGCGCGGCTAGGAGCTGGGTGTCGTGCCTGGGCGGGACAGCGGTCTCCACCGCGAGGTAGGCGGGCAAGTTGTTGACCGCGTTGCTGGTAGCGCCGGCGGTGAACGTTGTCGCCAACGCCGAGTGGCCGATCAGGGCGCGCAGGACCTGAGTCCCGCCGTGGCGCGCGAGAGCAGTGACGAGCAGAAACAGGCCCTCGGTAAAGATCACGATGCGCCACGGAACGAGCCCGACCCGCAGCGCAGCGCGATCACGCCCCGCGAACACTGCCACGGCGGCGGCGGCACACGGCAACGCCACCGCCCACGGCGCCGCGCCCAGCAATACCCCGGGGGCCAGCGCCACGCACGCAGCAGCGCACACCCAGAACCGCACCGGATCATCCGGGCGGGCGTGCTCGGGCACCGCGTACCGGGTACTTAAGTCACGCCGGTAGAGCAGAGTCAGGTAACCGACCGTGACCAGCACCGCGGCCAACTCCGGAAGAGCCATCCGGCCCGCGAACCCGGTCGCTGACAGGCCAACACGACCCGCCGCGAGCAGATTTGTCAGATTCGAGATCGGCAGCAACATGCTGGCCGTGTTGGCCAGCCACACCGCCAACAACGCGAACGGCAGCGGCCGCAAACCCAGCTTGTTGGCCAGCGTGAGCACCACCGGGGTCAGCAACACCGCCGTCGTGTCCAGGCTCATCGCGACCGTCGTCAGCACACCCAGTGCGGCCACGACCAGATACAGGCGCACCGCTGACCCGCGGGCAGCCCGCGCACACACGGTCGCGGCGGCATCGAACACCCCAGCGCGATCCGACAGCTCCGCCAGCACCGTGATCGCCACAAGAAACCCCATGATCGGCGCACCGCGAGTCACCGCGACCTGCCGCGCCGCGCCCGCCGGAAGCCACCCTGTGACCATGACCAGCACGCCTGCGACACTCAGCAGCAGCCACGACGGCGCCCACCTGGTTAGCCGCCGCCATCCCATCCGCGCTGCAGCCGGGCTGCTCGCACGGTCCGCCGCCACCGAGGGTTTGCCGGACATCTGCAAAGCCTGACACGCGAAGCCACGACCGCCGTTACTGGGCATCCACACTTCGGGGTCGGTCCCGGGCAGTCCCGGCACATCGCCGCTCTCCATCTCGGTAGCCGAACGCGACGGCCGGGACAGGTCCGATAGCCGATCGGCTTGCGGCGCGAGGCTCTCCGCTCCGTCGCCTGCTTCGCGCGGCATAGGCTTCGCGAATGGTGGTTCCCAAGCTGAGCCAGGTCAACGTCGCGGTGCGGAACATGGATGCGATGGCCGGCTTCTATGAGTGCCTGGGGCTGCAGTTGGCTGCTGGTCACCCAGACTGGGCCGCCCATCACCGAAGCGCACGAAGCGATGGCGCGCCCGACGTCGAACTCGACAGCGTCGCGTTCACGTCCTCATGGAACGAAGGTTGGCATGGGGGCAGCGGCATCGTGCTGGGATTCGAGGTGCCCGACCGGGCTGACGTCGATCGCCTGTATGACGAACTGGTCGCAGCCGGGGCCACGGCCCAACAAGCTCCATACGACGCCTTCTGGGGTGCACGCTTCGCCGTACTCGCCGATCCAGAAGGCAACGCGATCGGCTTGACCAGTCCCTCGGACCCGGCGTATCGAGGTACGCCACCACCGCCGCCAAAGGCGGCCCGAAGGGCGTCCGACAGTCTGTCGCGTCGGGACGCCTTCGACGACCGGTGGGTCGGGTCAAGGCAGGAGGCATCGTCGTATCAGCTTCGTCGTGTCGGTCGGGCGCTCGAGGTTGGGGAGGTGGCCGGCCCAGGGCAAGTCGATGTGGACGCCTTGCGGCAGCTCGGCCACGAGGTGGTCGGCGACGGCTCGGAACCACGGTAGATCGAGGCCTCCAGAGACGACGGTGGCCGGGCAGGTGATGCGCGAGAGGTCGATCTCCGGTTCCTCCTGGTGCACCTCGTCACCAGCGGCGAGCTGCATGTGGAAGGCATGCGACTGCATCTCGGCGAACAGCTCCTGGGTCGCCTCGTCGACCTCCGGCTGCAGCCACATCTCGACGTTGAGGTCGGTCGCTGCGGCCACGTCGCCGCTGTGCAGCAGTCTGGTCTCCTGTTCGGCGAATGCGCGCAGCTCGGCGGTCGGCTCCACACCGCCGGCCGCGGCGCACAGCAGGACCAGGGCGCTCACCCGTTCCGGGATGGTGGACGCCACCTGCAGCGCGACGGCGCCACCTCCGGAGGAGCCCACCATCGCGAAGCGCTCCACCCCCAGTTCGTCCATGAGGCGCACCACGTCACCGGCGTGCGAGAACGATCCTGGGTTCAACGGCGAGCCGCCGTACCCGCGGAGGTCCGGTGCTACGACGGCGAAGTCGTCTCGGAGCTCGCGGATCTGAGGTCGCCACTGCCGGGCGTCTGCTGCCGTCGAGTGCAGCAGGAGTACAGCCGGACCTGTGCCTTCGAGCACGTGATGGAGGATCATGACGTCAGTGGTACCAGGGCGACGGTCACCCGGCTCGCTCTCCCAGCCAGTCCAGGCATGCTGCGCGACGTCCCGCAGGTCGATCCCCGACTGGGACAGCTCGCAAGTTAGCTTGCACTGATCACGTTCACAAGATAACTTGGACTTGTGCGCGGCGATCCGATCATCGCGGAAAGCGCTCGCAAGCACGGTGTCAGCGATGAGGACATCCTGCATGCGTACGCGAACCCGATCCGGGTCTTCGAACTAGACGAAGGCTTCACGATGGTCATCGGAGCCAATCGGGCGGCCATCATCTACGAAATCGGCGTCGTCGATGGCCAGTCAGCACCGGTCATCGTGCACGCAATGAGAGCCCGCGAGAAATTCTTGAGGTGATGGACATGCCCCGGTCGGTGCAAGAGATCCTCGACCACGCTGACGAACTCGCCCAACGGTTCGAGGAGTACGAGCCGTCGCCGGCCGATGAGCGAGATCCAGCGGTGTTCGCCGAACTACGCCGCGCAGTTCTATGGCGATCAGACGCCGAACGCACCATCCGAGACGCTGTCGCCCACGCTCGCGAACACGGCTACTCCTGGGCGTTCATCGGGTCTCTGATCGGCACCACCGGCGAGGCAGCCCGCCAGCGATACGGCCGCAAGCAACACGCTTGACGGACTCTCACGCCGCACCGGTTGACGATCCCTGACCGGTTACGGGCACGGCAGGAGACGCGACCCAGAACCCATCCGCATCAGGCATTGCTATCATGTGCTATCAGATGGAGGTGGGCCGAGATGACAGACGTTCTCATCCGCGAGGTGCCCGACGAAGTGATCACCGCGCTCGACGCGCGGGCGTCGCGGTTGGGGTTGTCGCGCAGCGAGTACCTGCGCCGACGCCTCGCCCAGGAGGTGATGGGCGACCCGCAGCAGGTGACCGCAGCGGACCTCGCCGCCTTCGCCGAGACCTTCTCCGACCTCACCGAGCCGAAGGTCATGAAGGGCGCTTGGGAGTGACGTCATGGCTCATCGACACCTCCGCTCTCGCCCGCCTGGCGCGTAGTCCCGACGCCGCGAAGTGGGCCGAGCGGATCGAGCGGGGTCTGGTACGCATCAGCACCGTGACCCGTCTGGAAGTCGGCTACTCGGCACGGTCAGGTCCAGACTTGCGCACTTCCACCCGTAAATCTCCACTGGCGTCGATGCCCGTGGAGTATCAAACACCGGCCACCGAAGACCGCGCCATTGAGGTGCAACTGCGTTTGGCCGACGTCGGGCACCACCGTGCGCCCTCGGTCGCTGACCTGATAGTCGCTGCCACCGCTGAGCTGGCCGGGCTGACCGTCGTCCACCTCGACAAGGACTTCGAGGTGATCGCCGAAATCACCGGCCAGCCGGTAGAGCGCCTTGTCGTGGCGTAAACGCGTTCCGGTCATGAATCGGTTTCTGACATGCGGAGTCGGTTCTCGAAAGCTGCTCTCATGGTCGCTGCTGATGCCCGGGAGCCGGTAGTCCTGGAGACCGAGCGGCTGCTTCTCGTGCCGCTGGACTCCTCCCGGGTCAAGGAGTTGGCCGCGATCTATGCCGATCCGCAGGTGGCCCGCTACATCGGCGCTGACCGGCTCACCACCCAAGGCACGAGGGACCAGGTGACCGCCTTCGAGCAGGTCTGGTGAATCCTGACGGCGTGTCCGGAGGCTCGATCCTTTGAGGAGGATGAGGTCTATGTCATCTGCGACGTCGAGGAAGTACCCCCGGAGTTGCGTGAGCGGGCGGTTCGCCTGGTTGGCGAGTGCCGTCACGAGCATGCGTCGGAGTGGGCCGCGATCGAGTCGGTCGCTCAGAAGTTGGGGATCGGCACGGCCCAGACGCTGCACAACTGGGTGCGCCGAGAGGAGGTCGACTCCGGTCGCCGGCCCGGGGTGAGTAGCGAGATGGCGGCCGAGATGCGCAAGCTGCGGGCTGAGAACAAGGAGCTCAAGCGGGCGAATGAGATCCTGAAGTCGGCGTCGGTTTTCTTCGCGGAGCTCGACCGCCAGTAGCCACGCTCGTCGCCTACATCGAACGACCACACCCCCCGTCAGCCAGCGCTGGGCCGATCCACGGGCGCGGCTGCTGGACGGCCCGGCCTGGGACGCCGCCCGGCGACGGGGTTGCCACAAGCCTGGGTCACCACCTCGACCCGCACCGCGAGCTCGCCATGCTCGCCGAAGACCTCGATGCCGCCTACCGCGCCGTCGCAGGCCGGTTCGCCCACAACGACGCCGTGCGGATCGAGACCGTGCGCCAGGGCGCCCTCGGGGTTTGATCAGTTCGGTCTTGTAGAGGCCGTTGATCGTCTCGGCCAAGGCGTTGGCCGCCCGTCAGGGCGCTGTCGTGGCCCGCACCAAGGCCATCGGACAGCTCAAGGCGCTGATCGTGAATGCACCCGAGGCATTACGCGAGCAGCTGCGCCGCGGCACCACCGATCAGCAACTCCACAAGTGTTCCTGGCTGCGAACGCTGCCCACCCACTCGATCGAGCACCGGGCAACCGTTCGGGCCATCCGGGCCGTCGCCCGCCGAGCAGTCGTTAGGGGCGTAGCTGGAGCTGGAGCTGGAGGTCAGCATCGCCCAGCAGCAGGGAAGGGTTCAGCGGGGACAGCGTGTAGCGCGAGGAGTGGCTAACGGCACCTACCCTCTGCTCCGGCTCACCACGCAGTGGAGCTCTTCGGCATGGGCGTCCCGTCCCCACGCCACCTGCGAGGGGACGGCATCAGTCGTCGGCCGGCTCGTCCTCCGGCGGGAAGCGCTTGTCGAACTCTTCGCCGGCCATCTTAGCCATGTCCCTGCTGCCAGCCAGCCCGGCCGCGCCCGCGATGGTTCCGACGATCGGCGGCGCCGCCACCGCGATCGCCACTAGGGCGGCGGCCCACATCAGCCAGACCCACACGATGAGGACCTGACGGGCGCGCTCCCGCGACATCCACGGTCGCTCGCGCGCCAGAACCTCGGCGGCCTCGTCGATCGCTGCGGCCATGTCCGCGTCCGAGCCAACACCGGCCTCGGCGGTCTCCAGCGTCGTCGCACCGATCTCGCCTGAGTCAATCAGCCCCGACATTCGGTCGATGCCGTCCGTGTTCGGGAGTTCGAGGCGCACGCGGGCGACCTCGTTGATCCGCTGCAGCGCCGCGGTGAGCTCCGGCGTGACGAGCATGCCCGCTATGCGCGCCCGCATCTGCGCGTTCGCCATAAGCGGCACCGCGAGCGTCTCAGCCCACTGCTGCTGCTGCGCGGCGATCTGCGCGAACATCGGCTGCAACAACTTCCGGGTGTCCAGCTGCTGCTCGATCAGCGAGCGGAGGCTCTCGCCGATCAACGGCTGGATCCGTGAGGCCATGAGCACAGGTTCGAGCTGGCCGCTACCTGCGCGGCGATCGAGCGGAACTGGCTTTGCATCCCCTCCAGCGACGCGGTGAGAACAGGCGTCGATATGGCGCGCAACAGGGCGGCCCGCTGCGCATCGGTCAGTCGTGGCTCGCCGTCGTCCCCATCGGCCGCAGTGAAGGTCACCACGGGCTGACTGTAGTGCCCAGGGCGTCCCGCTAGCACCCCTCCTACGGCACAACATCCAGGCATGGGCGCGGCGAACGGAATGCCGATGTTTGCTGGTGCCCGGATTCGCGTATGACGCGCCCAGATAAATGCCCGGTGATCGGGGGCTTACCGGCTATCGCTCGGGTGTGCCCCCACGTCGCCGCGTTACCGCCAAAGACCCGACCCGGCCTACGCGAAGCCCTGGCCGCCTGCCGCACCGATGACACCCTGGTCGTCACCAAGCTCGACCGCCTCGCCCGGTCACTGACCGATGCCCGCGACATCGTCGACGAGCTCACCGGCGCGGGTGTGAAACTCAGCCTCGCCGGCTCCGTGCACGACCCCCATGACCCGATCGGTCGGTCGCTGTTCAACGTGCTCGGCATGGTCGCTGAGTTCGAGTCCGACCTGGCCCGGATGCGCACCAGGCAAGGCATGGCCATCGCCAAAGCCAAAGGCCGCCTGCGCGGCAAGCAACCCAAACTCAAACCCACCCAGCAGGCGCACCTCGTCGCCCTCTGGGCAGCCAGAGCCCACACCAGCACCGAACTCGCCGAACTGTTCGGTGTCACCCGCTCGACCGTGTACCGCGCCATCAAACGAGCCGACCCGGCAACCGCCGGCCCGCACGTCACGTCCCTGTCCGCTGGTGGGCGACGGTGACGCGCCCATGACCGCCAACACTGGGCAGCTCGCGGTGGATCCGGAGGACGTCGTGGCGCTGTGCCGCGCGACCGCCACCGCCCGCCACTGGCCCGACACCGCATCGCAAGCGGTCCGCGACGAACTCGACGGCGCCGTCATCCCCGGCCTGCCCTGCCAAGCGCAGGCCGGGGATGTGCTCACCACGCTGACCAGCCACGGACTGGCCGCCGCCCGCCGCCCAGCGGCCTGCCCCGCTCAGAACAGGGCCCAGGTCCGGCTCACCGGTTGGGATCCACGGCTCCTGCGCCGCCGGTTGGCTGTCCTGCTCGCCGGTATGGGATGAGCTGTCCATCGAATGGGCCCCGACCGCCGAACTCACCCCGTGCTACTACGATCGCCACGCCGCGGCAGCAACCACCACCGGCCACGAGGACCCCGACCTGGACTGCCACGTCAGCACCGACGTCGAAACCGCTACGCCGCAGCGACCCACTCCCCCACACCACACCCGCGGTCAACGACACCGGGCGACTCCAACAACTCATCCACGCCGCCACCGACCGCTACGAAGAAACTCATCGCCGAGCACATCCAACCCGCCGAAAACGCCACCAGCCGCCACCGCGCAACTCGCCATCCACGACCACCACACCGCCCCAACAAACCACCCTCACAGCACTGCCCACCCTCCGGCCGCACCCCAAGCCCTAGACCTACCGGCCCCGTCGGCAGCCCAGCAGGCCCAGGGCACCGGGGCAGCTGACCAGCTCACCGTCTCGAAAACGACGTCTGCGAGAGAGGCCCTGAGCACCCAGTCGGCTGTGGCCTTCAGCGGTAGGTGGCGCGGTTCTCGTAGCGCTATGCGACACGCCCGCGCGCAGCGACGACAGCGCTCATGTCCGGTAGCCGAACGGTCCACGGGACGGCCGTGGGGACCGTGTGGGCAGTCAGGGGTTCCAGACGGCGTGGTCGTGGGCGAAGACCACGCGGGCTGGGTCGAGTTCGTGCAGCCGGTCGATCCAGGCCGGTGGCACCGGCAGCGGCGGGGGGTGGCCGTGTCGTGCGGCGTGCCGAGCGAGCACGTCGGCGCTGTACGCGGAGGCGCTGTCGTGGCTTTGCCCGGCAATGACGACGGTGCCCTCCCCGTCCCGCACGACGACGGACTGGTGCCCGTCGGTGTGGCCGGGGCTCGGCACGATCAGCACTCCCGGAAGCACTTCGGCCTCCCCGTCGAGCAACTCGTAGCGCAGACCGGGTGCGTCAATCAGCTCCGGCAGTGTGTAGTCCGGGGTGCGTGCGGCGGCGAACTCGAGGCGTTGGGTCAGGATCGGGCGCCCGGGTAGCTGCGGGTTCCCGCCGCAGTGGTCGAAGTGCAGGTGGCAGTTGACCACGAGCCGCACGTCATCGAGCTGGACACCCGCGTCCGCGAGCGCCACCTGCAGCGGGCGACGGGCGGGACGGTAGTGCGCGTCGATCTCTGGATGGCTACCCATGCCGGTGTCGACGAGCAGCAGCCCGTCGGCGTGATCGACGAGGTAACCCAGGCAGGGCTCCACCCGCGCAGCCCCGGTCCCGGTCTCCTCCGCCGGGCGTACGAAGAACCCGAAGTCGAGACGCCGCACCACAGGTTTCACCGACAGATGATCCCACTAACGATCGGCGGATTCCAGCTGTCGACGCAACGCGAGGCTGAATGTTCGTGTTGGTTCAGGCTAGCGCGGGTGATTAGGTGGGCCGGTTTGTGGGCTTACTGCGTGGCCACGGAGATTGAGGCCGAGACCTCGTGAGGCTTTATGTGCCGTTGCCTTCGCGCAGCGAAGCGAGGTAGGCCGCGACGATCGCCGCGCGTCGCTGCTGGTAGGGCCGAAGGTCGGTGATCTCGATCAGGTTCAGCGCGTTCAATGGCACGCCGCGGACCGCGACCGACACAGTCACCTGGCCGGTCTGCACTCGCCATGCGCTGGCAGTCTGCGTCCGCCACACGGTGGCAGCAACCGTCATGCCATTCACTTCCGCATCGGTGTCGCCCGGCGTTTCGGTTAGCGTTTCGTTCGGCGCCCAGCGGCTGTCCTCGCCGCCGGACGGGTAGTCATTGTCGTCGCCGAATTGAACCCAGCTGAGCAGACGTCCCAAGTCGACGGTCGGTGTGCCTCGACGTTGGGTGTGGACGGTCATCTGCTCCGCTTCGCCGGGGGCGCGGTAGCTGACGCGTAGCTCGTCCAAGCCGGACTCGCTGCTCTCGCCACCGCCGCTCAACCACCCACGCTCGTCCTCGTCGGTCAAGCCATAGACCGGCCACGCGGGAAGCTCGATCGCGCCGACGTGCTCCCGGATCGCCGCGACGATCGCCTGTTGTGCATCTCCTGCCCAGGCAGGTCCTGGCGGCAACGTGGGGCCGGTGGAAGGCACTGTCTCAGGGTGCCACGCTGCAGGTGATAGACGTCAGTGGCTGGTCGATGCGTAGCAGGCTAGGACCTCCGGCTGGCCACGCCAGCGCGAAGGAACCCGCGCGTATCTCTGCTCGGAAGCGCGCGTGTGGGGTGCGGTAGCCAAGTCCCTTGCGCGGTCGGGTGCTCAGCTCATGCACGACCGCAGCGACGTGAACATCGCTGTGCACGGACAGGTTGGTGCCTATGGGGAAGTATTGACGCACCAGGCCGTTGAAGTTCTCGTTCGCGCCGCGCTGTCAGGGACTGGACCGCTCGGCAAAGAAGATCTTCACACCGCTAGCGTCGGCGAGCTCGAGGTGTCGGGCCATCTCCACGCCTTGGTCCCAGGTCAGAGTTCGCTTCATGTGCACGGGCATTGTCGCGAACGCCGCGATAGCGGCGGCGTTGACCGTCGCAGCAGTGTGATCATCGGGCAGGTTCACGATGATGCCGTACTGGGTCTTGCGTTCCCGCAAGGTCATCATCGCCGACGCGCACCCGACACCGACGATGAGATCGCCCTCCTTACGGTGAGCAATTGTCAATACCTGTGGATTGGTCTTGGTCAGGCTGCGGTTTCGAGGGGCGGCGCGACGGGTTGTTGATCTTCTGATCGTTCGACGAGTTTGCCGTTGACGAAGACCGTGCCGGCGCGGACG
>JAABUT010004704.1_pt1 | contig 10627 bp, 9 predicted proteins | sample 5559281 | NCBI WGS metagenome assembly JAABUT01 (sample SAMN10711880, study PRJNA513359) | rock metagenome | isolation source: Antarctica rocks | place: Antarctica: Victoria Land, Ricker Hills nord | collected 2016-01-04 | reverse complement strand
CGAACCGAACCGTCGAAGCTCCGATCCCGACCCATCCAGAGGCGCCAGTAAGGGCCCACCGGTCCTCCCGATCCCCGCCCCGCCTCGGCAGACATCCTCAACCGATACCGACGCGGGGTCCTAGCCGAGACCACCCGTCGGAGGTACTCGGGGTCGTCTGGAAACGTCCGCTTGTGCCGCTGGTCGCGCTCCTGCCGCTGTGGCGGCTGGCCGGCATCAGCCGATCGGCGATGTCGGCGTTCTCAGGTGTTCGGCAACCGGTTCGACGTTCGACGTACATGCCGCCGGCGAGCATCCACTTGAATCTGTCGAAGTCGTCGACCGCGTTAACCGTGGTCGCGAGCTCTCTGCGGCCGCGGCCCGGCTACTCGAGGAACAGCACCGACGCGATAACGACCGGCGCCGGTCCGCCAGATCCCCGAATCGTGGTGCCGCTCAGACCAACTCGCCGCGCTTCCGGCGCAGGTACGCTCGCTCGGCGGAGTTCTGGGTGGCCGCGATCGCGGCGTCGTACGCCTCCTTCGCCTCGGCGCTCCTGCCGATCCTGCGGAGTAGCTCGGCCCGGACGGCGTGCCAGGCGTGGTAGCCCGTGAGCGGCAGCCGGTCGACGAGCGCGAGGGCAACCTCCGGCCGGTCGAGTTCCGCGACCGCGACCGTGCGGTTGAGCGCAACAATGGGCGACGGGTCGAGCCGGATCAGCTGGTCGTAGAGAGCGATCACCTGCGACCAGTCGGTGTCCGCCGCCGTGGGGGCGTCGGTGTGGACGGCGTTGATTGCGGCGAGGATCTGGTAGCGGCCGGGTCGGTTGATGGCGAGGCAGTCGCGAACCAGGTCGTGGCCCTCTGCGATCAGCGCGTGGTCCCAGCCGGCGCGGTCCTGCTCATCGAGCGGAACCAGCTGCCCGTTCCGCACCCGGGCCTCACGCCGGGCCTCGGTGAGCACCAGCAGCCCGAGCAGGCCGGCCACCTCCGGCTCCGCGGGGAGCAGCTGGCGGAGGATCCGCGTCAGCCGGATGGCCTCGCCCGTGAGCTCGGCGCGGACCGGGTCGCCGGCGCCGGTGGCGAGATAGCCCTCGTTGAAGACGAGGAACAGCACCGCCAGCACGCCACCGAGCCGCTCGGGGAGGTCGGCTGGTTCGGGCACCCGGTAGGGCACCTTCGCGGCCGCGATCTTATGCTTCGCCCGGGTGATCCGCTGCGCCATTGTCGTCTCGGGGAGGAGGAATGCCTGCGCGATCTCGGCCACCGTTAGTCCTCCGAGGAGGCGGAGCGTCAGCGCGATCCGCGCCTCCGGTGCGAGCGCCGGGTGGCAGCAGGTGAAGAGGAGCCGCAACCGGTCGTCCTCGACCGGTCCGGTCGGCTCGTGGGGCGTGTCGTCGTACAGCATGGAGGCCGCCTGGTGCCTGGCGTTGCGCTGGTTCTCCCGTCGGATCCGGTCGATCGCACGGTTGCTCGCGGTGGTGGTGAGCCAGCCGCCGGGGTTGGGAGGTACGCCGGACTCCGGCCACTTCTCCAGCGCGGCCACGAGCGCCTCGCCCGCCGCCTCCTCGGCGATGTCGATGTCACGCAAGCGGCGGACGAGCGAGGCGATCAGGCGGCCGTACTCCTCGCGGAACACCCGCTCGACGGCCGCCGATCCACCCGGCATCGATCTTCCCTCAGTCAGGCCGGCTCAGGCGAGGCCCTCGAAGGGACGGACCTCGACCTTGCCCCGGCACGCCTTGGACCCCTCAGCCGCGAGCTTGAGGGCCACATCCAGGTCCGGCGCGTCGATGACCCAGAAACCCCCGATGACCTCCTTGGTCTCGAGGTAGGGGCCGTCGGTCATCACCGGCGACTCCCCCTGACCGTCGACGACGGTCGCCGTGGTCGCCGGCTGCAGTCCGCCGGCGAACACCCAGTAGCCACCCGCGCGGAGCTGGTCGTTGAAGGCGCCGGTCGCGGCGAACGCCTCCTCCATCTCCTCCTTGGACCCGTAGCTGCCGAACTCGTTCCTCTCGGCGGGGCCGTGCACGGCGAGCAGGTAGTGCGTCATCCCAGTTCTCCTCGGTTCCGGGGGCGGTCCCGTTGACCGCCTCACCCCCGCCACGAACGGCATCCCGCCGATACGACAACCTGTCACAAAGACCCTTCGATCCCGCGTCCCGCTGGCGATTGGCAAACGTCCGCTCATGCTTGAGCGCTCGCCCCACGGGTCAAGCGCTCGGCCGTAAGCGCTCCTTCTGCCCGCCGGACCTGTCTCACATACGGTGGTTACTGACACGACGGTCTACCAAGAGTAGACTGCACGGTTATGGCCGACACCACTACCGTCAAGGTTCAGACCAGCACCCGTGACCTGCTCCTCCAGGTCGGCGCGTCCAGGCGTCAAAGCGCCGACCAGGTCATCCTGACCGCTCTGGCAGCGATGCAGCGCGACGAACGCCGCCAGATCGCTGCCGCAGACGCGCGCGCTATCAAGGACGACCCAGCCGACCTTGCTGAAATCCGGGCGATCCAACAGGACATGGCCGCGCTGCATGAGGGGTGAGGTCTACCGGCTGCCCGCGCGAGGCAAAGGCCACGAGCAGAAGGGCCGCCGGTACGCCGTCGTATTGCAGCCGGATTGGTTCGCACTCAGCACCTGGATCGTCACCTTCACGAGCACCAGCGCCCGCGAAACCAGCTTCCGGCCACCAGTGGCCATCGCCGATCGGCAGACCCTGGTCATGTGCGACCAGCTGGCCACCGTGGATCTCAACCGGCTCACCGAGCCGGTCGGCTTCTTGACCATTGAGGAGATGCAGCGGGTCGACGAGGCCCTCGCGCTGGTCCTCGACCTGTAGTCGAGCAACACGAGCTCTTCCTGCAGAGCGCCCCAGGCGGCTGCTTTGATCGCCGTCCCGCACACGATCCTCGGTCTGCGGGCGGTCCGCGCCAGCGCGACGGCGTCCTCCGGGTCGGCACCTCCGACACCGCCAGGGTCAACAGCACCATCACCAGCCGCTCCCCCACCAGGTCGGCGGTCACGACGCGCCCACCACCACCGCCGCGGTGGCAGTGGCAGTGCCGGCCGGCGCCACCGTCACGCCCTCAGCCCGCTGCGCCGCTGTCACCGCAACCGGCGGGCGGGGCGGTAGGTACCGGTACAGGCTGCTGCGGGTCATCCCGGTCTTGGCCACGATCTGGGCCATCGAGTGCCCGGCGTCGCGTAGGTGCGCCGCGTAGGCCAGCACGGCCGGGTCGAGCAGGTCGGGCGGCCGACCTGCCGGCCGTGCGCGGCCGCCACCGCCGGGGCGTGCGCTGCCCGCTGGCAGGTGTAGGTCCGGTCCATCTTGGCGAACGACGCCAGCAGCACCACCGCCAGCTGCCCCATCGCGTCGGCCGGTCGCTCGCGAAGGTGCGCGCGGGACTCCGTGGCGGAGCAGGTGAAGCCCTGCTGAACAGTGGATGTCTGCACCCGGTGGGCGGCGCGGGGCGACCTAGGGTGATCGGTATGCGCGCCTTGCAGCAGTTCCGGTCCGGCAGGTCCCGTACGGCGATGGCGCTGGGTGTCGGGGCCGCGCTCTACGTCGGAGCGGCCGGCTATGCCGGGGCCGCGGGCAGTCCCGGTCGACCGGCCGCGACGCCGGACAGCCCCACCGGGCTGTACGCCAACGGTGCCTCGCTCGTCAGTGGCCGCCTGGTCCAGCCGGCCGGGGTCGTCCGGGCGTTCGGGGACTTCCCGGTCGCCTCGGCGGTCTCCCCGGATGGCGCCCTGGCCGTGGTGGTCAACAGTGGTGAGGGGCAGGGCGGCATCGACCAGGGCAACGAGTCGCTGCAGGTCGTCCGGCTGCGGGACAACACGGTCGTGCAGACCGTCACCGACCACCAGCCGGGCCAACCGACGTTCTACAACGCGGGGGTCGCGTTCAGCCCGAACGGCTCGCACGTCTTCGTGACCGGCGGCGGCAACGACCAGGTCTATGACTACGCCGTCAGCGGCGCACAGATCACTCTCGCCAAGCGCTTCCGGAGCACCAAGAACCTCAGCACGCCCGGGCCGGCCCGGCCACCGAACGGTGGCGTACCGGCGACGGCGCCGCTGGTCGGTGACGTCAACGGCTACAGCCGCGGCCTGACCGTCACCCCGGATGGGCGCACCGTCCTCGTCACCAACGAGCAGGGTGGCACCGTGACGGCGCTGGACCCGGTCTCGGGGGTGCAGCGCTGGGAGACGCCGCTGGGCGGGGTCGGCCAGGGCGGGGGCGCCTATCCGGGGGCGGTGGCGCTGTCCAACGACGGCGCGCGGGCGCTGGTCACCGAGCAGGGCCACAACGCCGTCGCGACCTTGGACGTCGCCACCGGCGCACTGCGCGGCGTGACTCCGGTCGGCGACCACCCGTCCGCGGTCGCGGTGACCCGCAACAGCCATTTTGCGTTCGTGACGAACACCAACGACGACTCGGTGTCGATCCTGGACCTGACCCGGCTCGTACCGACCGAGGTACGCCGGATCTCGGTGCACCTGCTGCCCGGTGAGGCCAACGGCTCGGCGCCCAACGGCATCACCATCGACAGCGCTCAGAGCCTGGTGTACGTCGCCGACGCCGGGGACAACGCGGTCGCCGTGCTCGGCGCCGCCATCCCGGCCGGCCCGTCGCGGTGGAACCCGGCGCAGTTCAAGGCGCTGGGCTTCATCCCGTCGGCGAACTACCCGACGGCGGTGTCGGTCGTCCCCCGCTCCGGCGATGTGCTGACCAGCAGCGCGAAGGGGTACGGCGGCGTGCCGGTCACCCGCCGGACCCAGTACGACGGCAACGACATCGTCGGGCTGCTCAGCCGGGTCCCGCGGCCCACCGCGAGCGGGCTCGCCGCGTACACCAAGCAGTCCCGCGACCAGTTGCTGTTCGCCACTAAGGCCAACAGCCGCCGTCCGGCCGACAGCCCGGTCCCGGCCGCCCTCGGTGGCACGAGCCCGATCAAGCACGTCGTGATGATCGTGCGGGAGAACCGGACCTTTGACCAGGAGTTCGGTGACCTGCGTTCGCTGGGCCGCACGAACGCCGACGTGGAGCCGGCGTTCACCCAGTTCGGCCGGCGCAACACCAACGGTCAGACGGTCACCCCCAACATCCACAACCTGGCGGACCGGTACGCGCTGAGCCAGAACTTCTACTCCGACGGTGAGGCCAGCATCCAGGGCCACCACTGGACCGCGGAGGGCACCTCCACGGACTACACCGAGAAGTCCTGGGTGCACTACTACTCCGCGCGCAACCACCCGTACGACCCGACGGCGCCGATCGTCTACCCCCGTTGCGGCGCGATCTTCCAGCAGCTCGCCGCGCAGCACAAGACGTTCCGGGACTTCGGTGAGCTCGTCGGCCAGGCGACCAGCCAGGCTCCATCGACGCCGTCGCCGGGCGCGGCCTGCGCCGCCCCGGGCGGGACGAACGACCCGAAGGTCGCGGCCAACACCGCCCCTGCCTACCCGAACAACCTGTTCCTGACCTCGGTCAAGGACACCGACCGCCTGAAGGAGTTCAAGACCGAGTACGCCCCGCTGGTCGCCACCAACACCGTCCCGCAGCTGAGTTACCTGCTGATGGGCAACGACCACACCGACGGCTCGACCCCGGGCAAGACGACCCCGCAGGGCCTGGTCGCCACCAACGACGAGGCGGTCGGCGGGGTCATCGACTACCTCAGCCACACCCCGCAGTGGTCCTCCACCGCAGTGTTCGTGATGGAAGACGACAGCCAGGACGGCCTGGACCACCGCGACGGGCACCGCAACATCTTCCTGCTCGCCTCCCCCTACGCCGCTAAGGCCAAGCTGTCGGGCGTGCACATCTCCCAGGCCGGGGTGCTGCACACCATCGAGCTGATCCTGGGGCTGCGACCGCTGTCGACCTACACCCAGTACGCGCCGGTGCCCTACGACATGTTCACCTCCCACCCGGACACCCGCCCCTACACAGCGGAGAAGCCCAGCTACCCCCAAGACGCCAAGAACCCGCCGGCAGCGGCGGGGTCGGCAGCCTCAGTCCCGGTGAACACCTCCTCGGTCGACGTCGCCGGTCCGGTGCTGGAGGCGCAGCTGTGGCAGTCCACCCACCCCGGCGCGCCGATGCCGGCGGCGCTGGTGCGTGAGGTCCGGTCCCGCGGCGGCATCAACGAACGAGCCGCCCAGGCCTGGGCCGCCGGCGGCAGCTGCGGGTGCGCGCCGCTGCAACCCGGTCTGACCGCGGCACCCGGCTCCGCCGACGCCGACGGGTGAGCCGGCGTACCGCTCCGCCCGCCCCACCCACCGACCAGGAGGACCTTCGATGATCCGTCGCCCACGCTTGCTGTCCGCCGCTGCCGCGGTCGGTGCCTTGGCGGTCGCCGTACCGGCCTACGCCTGCCCGCCGGCCGCCAAGCCCGCTGCCCCCCGGCACGTGTTCGTCATCAACTTGGAGAACAAGGGGTACGCGACGACGTTCGGGCCCGGCTCCAAGGCGCCGTACCTGTCCCGCACCCTGCGCGCCCAAGGGGTGCTGCTCGAGCAGTACCACGGCACCGCGCACAACAGCCTGCCGAACTACCTGGCCCAAATCTCCGGCCAGGGCCCCGACCCCGAGCAGCAGGCCGACTGCCAGATCTACTCCTCATTCACGCAGGCGGGCACGGCTTCGCACCAGCAGGCCGTCGGGCGCGGCTGCGTCTACCCGGCGTCGGTCCCGACCCTGCCTGGACAGCTTGTGGCCAAGGGGCTGAGCTGGAAGGGCTACATGGAGGACATGGGCGCGGACCCCAGCCGCGAGTCGGCCACCTGCGGGCACCCGGCCCTCCACACCCGGGACAACACCCAGCAGGCGACCGTCAAGGACCAGTACGCCGCCCGGCACAACCCGTTCGTCTACTTCAGCTCCATCACCGGCTCGCCGTCCTGCGCCCAGCGGGACGTCAACCTCAGCAAGCTGGCCGCCGACCTGCAGACCACCGCGACGACGCCCAACCTGGCCTACATCACCCCGAACCTGTGCCACGACGGCCACGACACCCCCTGCGTCAACGGCGAACCCGGCGGCCTGAGGAGCGCCGATGCGTTCCTGCGCGCCTGGGTGCCGCGGATCCTGGCGTCCCCGGCCTACCGCCAGGACGGGCTGCTCGTCGTCACCTTCGACGAGTCCGACAGCCCGCAGTCCGACGCCACCGCCTCCGGGGGGGAAATGGCCGGCCCGAACTCCCCATTGCCCGGCATCACCGGGCCCGGCGGCGGCCGGGTCGGGGCCGTCGTGCTGTCCCGGTACACCAGGCCCGGCACGACGTCCACGGTCGGTTACAACCACTACTCGCTGCTCGCCAGCATCGAGGACGCCTTCAGGCTGCCCCACCTCGGCTTCGCCGCACAGACCGGGCTGCCCCGGTTCGGCCGGGACATGTACTCCGCGAGGTAGCCCGGTCCGGCGGCCCGAGCTACCGGTTCGTGCGGCCTGCGGTGCCGGGCAGCGTTGCAGTGTGCTCGGCGGCAACGGCCTGCAGCGCACCGGGGTCCAGACCCAGCAGGCCTAGGATGGTCGGCGCAATCTGGGTGGTCTCGACCGGGCCGCGCTGAGTGTCGTGTCGGATCCCCGGGCCGGACACGACCAGCGGGGCGTCCCGGTCCTGGGGTCGTCACCTCCGTGCTCGGCGATCTTTTGGTCTTTGCTCGTGTAGACCACGCCGTCCGGGACAACGCCGATCAGGTCGGGCACCCGGCTATCGGCCGCGGAGGTGCCGACGAACTGCGCGGCGGCCGGGCCGGCGTAGACGGTGCGCAGGCCGGCGGAGCGGTACGCCACCGGCCGCTTGGCGATGTCGGTGGACGTCGCCCCCGGTTCCGATGCCGGCGTAGCGCTGCAGGAACGCGGTGGCGAACTGGTCGGCGAGCGCCGGTGCGGTCCCCGTTGCTGAACCACAGCAGCATCCCGTCGTCGTTCAACGAGGCGGGAACCAGCGGCTGTGCCTGGTGCGGGTACGCCGCCAGCCAGGCCGCGTTCAGCTGGTCGATGATCGGGCCGTCCGCGATCCGGGTGAGCGAGCGGCTGCCCATCGGTGACTGGCCGTGCTGGCCTGTGGGGAGCAATGGAACGAGATCCATCGGTAGCACCGGCTGGTCGGTGTCGGATGCGGCTGTAGCGTCCGGTCGGGGGATGTGTCGGCGAAGCGGGGGTCTGGGTGCCGGTCGCGTTCCTCACGGATGCGCAGGCCGCGACGTACGGCTGCTACTCGCATCGGCCGTCACCGGCGGAGCTGGATCGTTCGATGCACATCAGGACCGTGGCTCACGGCCACCAAGTCGGAGCCGGACGGACCTTATAGACGCCTGTCCGACACCTGTTGGTCACGACCAGGCGACCTCGCGGCCATGCCATCGCGACACGTTGATCTGGCGTGCCCATCCGAGGGCACCTGTTGTGAGGAGCAATCGTGGGTGGTAGCGGATCGTTGATGCGCCGCTGTGCGGTAGCGGCCGGGCTGAGCGGGACCGCGGGCGCGATAGCGATCGGGGGCGGAGCGGCGGCTGTCAAGGCCGGTAGCCCGACAGTCCCGTCCGGGTTCAGCATCAGCACGTTGGCCGCGGGCGGCAGCCTGTCCAAACCGGATGACATCACCCAACTGGGCAACCACCTGTTCGTCAGTTTCCAAAACGGAGTAGGAGCGAAAGGTGAGCCAGCTCCCGGCGGCGGCAGGACAAGCACCGTGCAGGAGTTCACGCTGGCCGGTGCGCCGGTCGCCCGGTGGACCCTGACCGGCAAGTGCGACGGACTGAGCGCTGACCCGGCGAACAACCGCCTGATCGCCACGGTCAACGAGGACGCGAACTCAAGCCTGTACACGATCAGCCCGGGGTCGGCGACGCCTACGCATTACACCTACAGCCCAAGCCCGTTGCCGCATAAAGGTGGCACCGACGCCATCTCGATCGTCAACGGCCAAATTCTGATCGCGGCTTCTGCGCCGAACGTGGCGACCGGACCGGCGGTGTACCGGACGCGACTAGCTGGCGGGATAGCCGCCCTGACCCCCGTATTTACGGACACCAGCGTCGCGACCACGGCGAACAACGGGAGGACCGAGAAGTTGGCGCTGACCGATCCGGACTCCAGCGATGTCGTCCCATCAGCAAGCCCGCGCTTCGCGGGCGACTTCGTGCTCGACGCGCAGGCCGATAAGGAACTGGTGTTCACCGGCAACGCGACCGGTAGCAAGCAGTCGCTGTCCGTGCTGCATACGAGCACCGAAGTGAATGACACCGCCTGGGCGACCGCGACGCAGGGCACGCTGTACGTGACGGACAACGCGAGCAACTCGCTACTCGCCATTCGCGGAACGTTTAGTCCTGGAACCGCGTACTCGGCTGTGCCGAAGGACAGCAGCCTGAACCCGGCAACGGTCGGCACCCTGAACCTCAGGACTGGAACGGTCACGCCGTTCGCTACCGGTTTGGGTAGCCCGGCCGGCGTGCTGTTCGTGCCCGGCCCGACGGGACGCGTCCCGCAGGTCAGCGCGGTACCCGCCGGTGGTGTCGCCACGGGCGGCGGTTCAACCAGTCGCACGCCGGTCAGCCTGCTGGCGACCGGCAGCGCGGTGCTGCTCGTCGCCTGGGCGGTCGCAGTAACAGGTCGCAGGCGGCTGCGGCGTAGGTGAGCCGACTCCCCGGCTGGCTGACCAGCGCAACGAGTGCCGCCCTGGCCACGGCCGGGGTGGTCCTGTTACTGCTCGCAGCACATGCGCACCAGCCGCCACCGCGACCAGCGGTGGCGGCTTCGGGTGCCTTGGAACTGGCAAAGCCCAGCGCCAGCGCCAACGGCGCCGACCCTTCCCGGCCACCCCTCGTTCCGGCCTCCGCCCGGCCCAACGGCGCCGTCGGGGAGCGACCCGTCCTCCCGGCCGCCCGGCCCAGAAGCGCCGTCGGCGAGCGGCTGTCTGCCTCCGTCCTGCCGGGTCGACTGGTTGCGGCCGCACCGCTGAACCCGGCCAGCCCGGACCGACTGCAGATTCCAGCCTTGGGCGTGTCGACGACAGTTGTCGGCCTAGGGCTGAACGCCGACGGAAGCCTGCAGGTCCCGGGCAACTTCTCCCAAGCTGGCTGGTACCGGGCGTCTCCCACTCCGGGAGCGCTCGGGCCTGCGGTTGTAGTGGGTCACGTGGACTCCGCGGCGAGCGGGCCGGCTGTCTTCTACCGGCTAGCCGATCTGCGTCCCGGGGACGGCATTACTATTCAGCGCGTGGACGGGAGCACCGCGGTGTTCACCGTAACCGGCGTCCGGGAGTACCCCAAAGATCACTTCCCGACCGGGTTGGTCTACGCGAACACCAGCGACGCGGCGCTTCGATTGATCACCTGCGGCGGAGGCTTCGACGCGCCCAGTGGGCACTACCGCGACAACATTGTGGTGTTTGCAACGCTCACCGGCTCGCAGCGGGCCTGAGCAATCGGCGACCCACGCCTGCGCCTTGCAAACCAATGTGGCGGATTGCCATACCACGCGGGCCACCGAGGCTCTGATGAGGGCTCTTCGAACTTGAGGGGGAACGACACGATCTTGTGAGCTCTTGGGTCCCGGGTTGAGACCCGTGGCTCCTTGATGCTTTCGGTGGATTCGAGCCGAGAACATAAGGAGCCACGAGTGACGCCC
>JAABUT010004703.1_pt1 | contig 10629 bp, 10 predicted proteins | sample 5559281 | NCBI WGS metagenome assembly JAABUT01 (sample SAMN10711880, study PRJNA513359) | rock metagenome | isolation source: Antarctica rocks | place: Antarctica: Victoria Land, Ricker Hills nord | collected 2016-01-04 | reverse complement strand
AAGTCGCTACCCTGCGTGATCGGGCTCGGGTCCGTGGTCGCAGGGTCGCTTCGTGCCATAACAAGACCGCAGCCCGGAGCTGGCCGAGGCCCACGAGCGGGCCATCCAGGCCTAGTGAGCGGTAGGCACTGTCTGGACGTGCTTTGACGACCGAGGGCTCGTGCCTCGTGCTGCCGGCGCGTGCCCATCCCACCGTGGCCCGCGTCTTGCGACCTCACGGTCGAGCCCCGCGATCGACGCAGCGGCGGCTGACGGCCCCATCGAACGGCCACCGGGCTTAGGGTCAGTGCGTGATCACCGATGTCCTGCGGGTCCCTGTCGAGGTGCTGGCGCGCGAGACCGGATGGGAGGTCAAGCCCCAAGGAGCCTGCCGGGAGGAGCGTTGCGTCCCCCTGCCCACGGGAGCCCTGGAGGCGGGGGAGGTCGACCTGCCGGCGTTCGCGGAGCGGTTCGGCATGCCGCTTCTGCACGACGAGCAGGCCGGCTTGTGGGCGCTCGGCCCGGAGTCGGGTGGCCGCGCCATGACCACCGTCCAGGTCCCGGACCTGCGGCTGCCGACGCTAAGCGGTGAGCCGTTCCCGCTGTCGGCCCTTCGCGGCAAGAAGGTCCTGATCGCCGCCTGGGCCAGCTGGTGAGGCTGCCGCTTCGACCTGCCGGTCTGGCAGGCACTGCGCACGGAGCTCGCCCCGGAGGGGTTCGAGTTATTCAGCGTCGCGATGGACACCGGCGGGCCTGAGGCCGCAGCGCCCTTCGCGCAGGGCGTGGACTTCCCGGTCGTTGTCGACCGGGCCCACGTGCTGGGTGAGCTGTTCGGGCTGGTCAACGTCCCGAGCGGCATCTGGGTCGACGAGCAGGGAACGGTCGTGCGGCCACCGGAGACGGCCTACCCGGCGCGACCGACGTTCGCCGAGATCGACCTCGACGACCCGGAGGTCCTCGCGCGTCTGCCCGAGAGCGCGGTCCGGCGGCTGCGGGCAGTGCAGCCGGAGCTGGGGAGGATGCGGCTGCAGCCCGAGGCGTACGTCGCCGCCCTGCGGGACTGGGTGCTGCACGGCTCCGCCAGCCGCTACGCGCTGTCGCCGGAGGAGGTCCTGGAGCGCTCCGCGCCGCGCCTACCGGGCGAGGCCGAGGCGGCGGCCGCCTTCGCGCTCGGGCAGCACCTGCACTGCACGGGCCGACCGGAGCGGGCGGTCCACTGGTTCCGGGAGAGCCACCGCCTCGCCCCGGACAACTGGACCTACCGGCGCCAGGCCTGGACCTTCGCTGACCCCGGCCAGGGCCCGACGCAGGAGTACGACGGCGACTGGCTCAGCGACGTGCGGCGGTCTGGAGCCGAGAATTACTACGCCCCGCTGGAGCTCGAGCCCCGTCATCGCTGACGCTGCGCCAGCCATGTTCGTCAATGGCCGGTCCTGCCGGTCCGAGGCCTGCTGCGCTAGCTCGCTCATGGCACCGGCGGGATGCCCCCGACCTGAGCTGTTGGCCACTGACCCAGCAAAGACCTTGGCCGGCAGCGCCGATTCTGCTGCCGACGCGATGGGGCGGGTCAGGGACGAGGCCGCGCAAGCGCTGTGGACGCTGCCTGAGGTGCAGCGCATCGCGATCACGCTGACGGACCTATCAGGGCTTATGCCCTGGCTTTGCGCTGCTTGCGTGCCCTAAGCCCCTCAGTTGATGTTGCCCTCGCGACTGAAGGAGCGTCGAACAACGGCGGCGCAGCTAAGGCACAGGTGTGCCCCACCGTGTGGTGATAGTCCTTCCAGGGAAAGGGTCAACGCCGTGCCGCCTCCCTGGTAATAAGGGACCGGCTCGGCGCCAGGGGCCCGGGCTCTCATGAAGCCCCGACGCGACCCCCGCACCAGCTTCTCTGGCTCCCTGCTGCCCTACGCGACCCCTGCGGGGGCAGTCCTGCTGGGGGCCCGACCCTGGCTGACAGGGCCTTCAGCCTCGAGGTGACAGGTGCTCGGTCCCAGGGAGCGATTTCGCACCCTCCGCCTCAGCGACGTCTCCTTCGGCGAGCCCACGCGCTCGTCGACCTGGACCCGGTCATCAACGTGCTGCCGTCTCTCCCGCTCGTCCCGGTGTTCGCTGCGCTGAGGGAGCCGTCCGACGCAGCCGCTCGCCGATGGAGGCTGACCAGTTCGAGCTCAGCCCTCTGATCGTCTGAACATGCGACAACACGGGGAGCCCGACGCGCTCGTCGACCCGGATCAACGAGCGACTATCTGGGGAGTGCATCGAGGGTGGGTCCATGACCCGCCTGAGCGCGACCGAGGATCTCAGGTCAACTGGTTGGCGCCGGACGCTAAAGGCGTGCGCTGCTGCTCATGGGTCTCTGCGTCGGGTCGAAGTCGAGAAGGCCGACACGCCGACGCGAGCCGTCCACCGCGCGGCCACTGCGGTGCGACGTCGGTGTTGAACACCGCGGTAGCTGTGTCAGGCGGCCTCTTGTAGGGCACTGGCGAGTCGGCGAAACCCCTCGTCGAGCCCGATCTGCGGCTGGAAGGCGAGGTCCCGCCGGGCGGCGCCGATGTCAAACCAGTGCGTCGTGGCTAGCTGACGGGCAAGGAACCTGGTCATCGGCGGCTCATCTTGGCGATGGAGGAGCAACCAGGCGCGTTCGGCGGCTGCGCCGGCCGCCAGCGCGAGCCCGAGCGGCACGCTGCGGGTCTCCGGGGGCAGGCCGTCCGCAGCCAGGATGGCGTTGACGACGGTGCGGATTGGGCGGGGGTCGCCGGAGCTGATGAAGTACGCCCGACCGGAGCAGGCGGCGCCGGGGACCAACGCGTCCAGGGCGCACAGGTGCGCGTGGGCCGCGTCGTCGACGTAAGTCGTGTCGATGACCTGTCGGCCTCCGTTGACGAAGCGCAACCGTCCATGTCGGGCGCGGTCCAGGATCCGTGGCACGAGTTGAGTGTCCCCGGGGCCCCAGACCAGGTGCGGGCGCAGCGCGACGGTCGCCAGCGCGTTGTCGGCCGCGTCGAGCACGATCTGCTCGGCGAGGGCCTTCGTACGCGGGTAGTCGGACTGGAACTGCGTGGCGTAGGGCAGGGACTCGTCGCCACCGCAGATGTCGGCGCCGGTGTGCACGACGCTGGGTGTGCTGGTATGTACCAGGCGGCGGATGCCGAGCTTGCGGCAGGCGGCCAGCACCAGGCGGGTTCCTTCGACGTTGCTGCGCTGGTAGTCCGCAGCGGGCCCCCAGATGCCGGCCTTCGCCGCGACGTGCAGCACGGCGTCGCAGCCCTGCGCCGCCTGGAGCACCACGCCGGGGTCGGCCAGGTCGCCGCGTACGGTGCGGACCCCGAGCTCCCGCAGTTTCGGGTAGTCACCCCTCGCGAGGCTGACCACCTCGTCGCCGCGGTCCAGGAGCGCCCGCACGATGGCCCCGCCGAGGAAACCGCCGCCGCCGGTCACCAGCACGGTCACGGCTGGTCCGACGCCCAGACCGCGAGACCGGCGCGGTCGATCTTGGAGTTGTGTCGGATGTCGACGGGCAGTCCTGGGTGGTACAGGACCCGCGTGACGGCGCTGGCCCGCGCGTCGGCGTGCCCGACCGCCAGCAGCTGCTGGGTCAACAGGGGCGAGGGCACCACGCCCGGTTCGAGCTCGACGCAGAGCACGGGGGTGCTGGCGCCCGCGGCACCGGTACCGACCAGCGCGCTGCGGCGTACCGCCGGGTGCACATTGAAGACCTCTTCGCACGGCACGCTGTACATCGGGCCGGCGGCGGTGTGCACCACGTGCGCCTTGCGGCCGGCGAACCACAGCCGTCCGTCGGTGTCCCAGATCGCCAGGTCCCCCATGCGATGGGCCACCTGCCCGTCCCACCGCACCTTGGCTGCGGCGGTCGCGTCGGGGCGGTCGGCGTAGGCCGGGCTGACGACCGGCCCGCGCACCAGCACCTCGCCGACCTCGCCGACCCGCGTGACCAGCAGGTCAGCGGTCAACTCGGGGATCGGGTCGTCGGTGACCCGGATCAGTGCCACACCCACCCCAGGGACGGGCCGGCCCACGCAGATGCCGTCCTCCGGCAGCCCGAGCAGCTCAGCGCTGCCGATCGTGGCGACCGGGAGCGCCTCGGTCGCGCCGTACGGGGTGTGCACCTGCGCACCGGGGCCGAGTTGCGCCAAGGTGCGGCGTTGGGTGCTGCGCGGCACCGGTGCGCCCGCCGAGATGACCCGGCGCAGCGACGGCATCGCGCCGCCCGCCCGGCTGACCGTGTCGAGCAGGGCCGGGGAGCCGAACATCACGGTGGCGCCGTACCGGTTCGCTGCCCGCACCACCCGGGCCGGTAGGACCTGGGCCGGTCGGGTCGCGTCCATCCGCGGCACGACCGTCGTCAGGCCCAGGACCGGCCCGAACAGCGCGAAGGGCGGGAAGGTCGACAGGCTGACCTCTCCCGGCTCGAGGTCGTAGAGACTGCGGACGAGCGCCGCCTGGGCGAGCAGCTGCTCCTCGCCGTGCTCGACGCCCTTGGGTGGCCCGGTGCTGCCGCTGGTGAACAAGATCGCCGCCGGTGCGCCCTGCGGGCGCGGGGGAGGCAGGAACGGCTGACGCCAGCGCCCGGCCTGCTCGACCGACCGCAGCGCGCGGCTGCCCAGGACGCGGCCGGCCACGCCCGAGGCTGGCCCCGCAGTGATGAACACCTCGGCGCGTGGTGCCCAGCCCAGTAGCCGCCGGGCCAGGTGCGCCTTTGCGACGCCGACGAAGGCCCGCGGCGCTGCCTGCGCCAGGCAGCGTTTGACGTTGTCCCGACCGATCCCGGGGTCGATCAGGACCGGTACCGCCCGCAGGCGCAGCAACGCGAAGGCCAGGGCGAAGAAGTCCTCGATGGGCGGCACCAGCAGAGCTGTGCGCATCCCCGGGCGCACCCCGGCGTACGCAAGGCCGGCCGCTAGCGCATTCACCCGGGTGTCAAGTCGGCGGTAGGTCGTCGCGCGGAAGCCGGTCCCTCGCGGCAAGGCGAGGGCGACGCTCTGCGGCGTTGACCTGGCCTGCTCGGCCAGCAGCCCGTCGAGCGTCGCCGGTGCCCCCGCGGTCGTCACACCGGTGCGAGGAAGCGCGCGGCGAGCGGCACGATGCGGTCGGCGGCGTCCTCGAGCACGTAGTGGCCGGCGTCAGCGAACCGGTGCACGTCCGCCTGGGGCAGGAACGAAAGCAGGTGGTCGAGCACCACCTCGTCGAACACCGGGTCCCGCATCCCCCAGCAGACCAGGGTCGGGGTGTTCCGGAGCAGGTGCAGGCGCTGCTCCACGCGGGCCAGGACCGGATAGGCGGCGTTGCTCGGCCGGAGCGGGATGTCCTGGACGAACCGGGAGACCGCGACGCGGTGCTGCGGGCAGTCGTAGGGCGCAAGCAGGCCGGCGCGGGCCTCGGCCGGCAGCCAGCGGCGGCCGGAGCCCAGGGCGAGGGCCCCGAGGCTGAAGGCGTTCAGCCGGGTCACCGCCCAGTCGCCCAGCACCGGCAACCGCGCGGCCCGCAGCGTCCAGGGCAGGGTCTTGTCCGGCGGGAGCGGGAAGGCCCCGGTGTTGAGCACGACGAGCTTGTCGATCCGGTCGACGTTGTCCACCGCCCAGGCCAGCGCGATCGCGCCTCCCCAGTCGTGCACCACCAGCGACAGGGGCTCGGTGAGCGCGAGCCCGTCGATGAAGGCGCGCAGGTCGCTGACCCGGCGGCTCAGCGTGTGCGGGTAGTCGCCAGCCGACGGCTTGTCCGACCGGCCCATCCCGATGTGGTCCGCCGCGATCGCCCGCAGCCCGAGCGGGGGCAGCGCCGCCAGCAGGGAACGGTAGTAGAACGACCAGGTCGGGTTGCCGTGCACCAGCAGCACCGGCGAGCCGGTCCCTTCGTCGACGTAGGCCATGGTGTGGCCGTCGACCTGGGTCGTGCGCTGGGCGTAGGGCCACCCGGCCAGCGCAGTCACCACACGATCTCGGCGGCCGCCGCGTTGATGCCGCTGCCCACCCCCATCAGCATGACCCGGTCGCCGGAGGAGATAGTGCCGTCCTGCACCGAGCGGGACAGCACTGTGGGCACACCGGCCGGTCCGATGTTGCCGAAGGTGGGGTAGATGAGCGGGAAGCGGTCGATGTCCAACCCCAGGGTGTCGCAGACGGCCCGGGTATGGACCTTGCTGACCTGGTGCACGACGTAAGTGTCCACGGCGTGCGGATCCCAGTCGAAACTGGACACGGCTTCCTTCCACGTGTCCGCCGCGAGCTCGAGCCCAGCGAGCAGCAGCCCCTTGGTATCGGTCCGCATCTCGTGCACGTGGCCGGTGCACAGGTTCGCGTGCGCGGTGCTCGCCCGGCTCATCCCGCCGAGGAAACGCCGGCCCTGCTCGACCGAGTCGGCCCGGGACAACACCATCGCGACGGCCCCCGACCCCAGAGTCAGCGTGGCGAACTGCTCGCGGAACATCACCTCGTCGCACGCCTCGGAAGCGAGCCGCTCGATGGTCGCCTCCATCGTGAACCGGCTGGTCTCGCCGTCAACGACCAGGCCGTGTTCGATCTCGCCGTGCTCGATCATCGAGGCCACGACGTTCATGCCGTTGACGAAGCCCAGACAGGCGTTGCCGACGTCGAAGTTGACGGCCTCGGTAGGCAGCTCCATCCGACCGTGCACCAGGCTGGCCGTCGACGGCTCGAGGTAGTCGCGGCACACCGAGGTATTCAGCAGTGCGCCCACGTCATAACGGTCGACTCCGCTGTTAGCCAGGGCCAGCTCACCGGCCTCAGCAGCCACCTCGCTGGGCAGGGTCCCTGCGCCCCAGACCCGCCGCTCCCGTATCCCGGACAGGCCCTCGAGCAGCCCCGGCTCCACCCCGAGCCGCTCCAGCGTCGTCGCCATCTGGTCCTCGATCTCGGTCGAGGTCACGACCTGCGGCGCATCGACGTGCGCCAGTCCACTGATGACGACCTGCTCGTACCTCTGCGTCGCTCTCATCTTCGCGGTCTCTCCTACTGCAAGGTGTCGGGTGAAGCTCGGTAAGACCTGCCTGGTTCGAAACACACCCAGCTGTGCGACTGGCCCGGGACGCGGCAGGAGTTCACCGAGGGCTGCTCGACCGGCTCGCCGCTCCGCCCGGGCCTTCGCCGCAGCGCGACCCCTGGGCCATACCCGGGCGTCGAGCGCCCGCGGGAATGCCCGGTCACAGCCGGTGTGTGTCCCGCCAGCGTTCCACTTGGCGCTGGCCGCGGGCCGCCTCGGCGTAGATCCAGTCCTCCCACACCTGCACCAGGACCTGCTCGAAGTAGCCCCGGGCGGCGCGCTCGGCGGCGGCGGCCCGGGCCCGGCGTCGGCGCCGGGCCCTGATCCCGGCCGCGATGGCTGCCGCCCCCGCGAGCAGCAGGACCATCGCCAGGACCGTCGGCCAGCCCAACCAGGATCGGCAGGACCGTGCCGACGCCCGTCAGGTACAGCGCCGACAGGCGCAGCTGCGGCCACCTCCGTTCCCGAGCCTGTGCACAGTGAGGCGGGCCGGCGCAAGCCCGCTGCCGGCCCGGGCCGTCGCGCCCTTGCCGCGGCCGGCGGTCAGTGGCCATGATCCCCCTCCTACAGATGGCTCGCCAGGTCCGCCGGCGGCGGGCCGTTCGTCCAGGATGACCTGGGCCTGTTCCCGGGCGCGTGTTTCGGTCAGCTCGCGCTGACACCGCGCTCGGACCGCCGCGTGCCTGTGCTACTTCGGTGCAGGGTCGGGGTGCTGAGTTCGGCGAGCCGGGTTGTCTCACTGCTGCCCGGTGGCTGGCCCGGTGCCGGGCTCGACGCGCTCGACCGGCACGGTCGGCTTGGTCACCACCGGCTTGTCGGCGTGCAGCGTGACCTCGTGGACAGCCTCGGTCATCTCCGGGCCGTCCAGCGCCTGGGCGCGGTTGGCGTCGGTGACCGGCTCGTGCTGCACCACGGGCTCGTCGTGGGAGACCGTGACGGCCGCGGTGACCGGCTCGACCACAGCGCGCCTGCGCAGCCGGCGCCGGCCGGCCGGGCCCTGTCGGGCGCCGCCCTGCAGGCGCTGCTTCCCACCGGTCGGCGGCACGTCGGGGGTGCCATCAAGTGCGCCGTCGGTCGCAACGTCAACCGGCTTGGGCTGCGGACCGGGCTGCGCGGCGGTGCGTCGCCGACGGGCTGCCAGCACAGCCAGGGCGCCGGTCGCTGCCAGGCCGAGCACCGGGGCGGGTGTCAGCCTTGCCGGCAGCCGTCGCTGCACTCGGCCCTTGGCCACCTCGCTGGCGCGTTGCTCCTGGCTCTGCCAGTCACTGAGGGCGATCAGGGCGAGGCCGACAGCCGGGTTGAGCCACTGCACCAACTTGAGCTGGCGCAAAGTGCGGGCCACCTCCGGCGGTGTACTCGGCGCGGCTTCGGTCGCGCCGGTGACCGGGACGGCGCCGGCCTTGACCATCTTGCGGTTCAGCAGCCCGCTCCAGACCGCGACGCCCAGCCCCACGCCGGTGGTGGTTGTCTTGATGGCGCTGCTGCGCGCCACACCTTGCTGGCAGCGCACCCTTGGCCAGTCGGTGACCAGCAGGCCGGTCGCGCCGACCAGGTGCGCGCCGATCGCGGCGGCGTTCACCGCCGCCCAACGACTCCACCCCGCCGTCGCGGCCCGGGACCGCTGCCTCGGGTCGTCCAGGCTCGAGGCCGCGGCGTTCAGGCCGACCGCTCCCATCAGAGAGCCGCCGGTCCACGCCGCCAACCCCAGATCGTGCAGGCTACGGATCACGGGATGGGTGGGCATGAGGACCTCCTAATGACACAAGCAGGGTGTGATGGACGCCGCGCCGGAGCGGCCGGTGCGGCGCAGACGCAGATCGGGGTCGGGTCGGGTCGGGTCGGGCTACTTGGCGGGGAGTTGGTTGCGCACCTGCTGGGTGCTGGGGAGCTTGGCTCGGGCGTTGTCGATGTAGTGCTGGATCCGGTCGAGCTGGGTCTTGTCGTTGACCACCACGGCTAGCCCGCCGATGACCACCCCGCCCAAGATGAGGCCGAGTAGCGCGGTGACCAGGCCGCCGATCGCGACGCCCTTCCCGGTCACCCCCGGTTTCTTGGCCATCTCCAGGCCCGCGACGGCCAGGATCAGGCCCAGGACGGCGAACACGACCGCGGCCGGTGACAAGATCGCGGTCAGGGCGCAGAACAGCGCCGCCAGACCGAAGACCAGGGCGAACACCGCCGCGGCGCTGGTCTTGGCCGGTCGGGCCGTAGTGACGTCCCGGCCGCCGCCGTGCGGCAAGTCGGTGACTCGTTGGGAACCACCGTCCGGTGCCGTCATCGGTGCTGCTCCTTTGCGGTGTTGGTTCTGATCAGGTCGGGTCAGCTCAGCGGTGAGGCCCGGCTGATCCCGGGTCGTCGCTGGAGCCGGTGGTGGTGAGCTCTGCCTGTTCCTTGGACACGGTCTCGTTGATTTGCTGCTGGCCTTGGACGCTGGTGACCCGCGCGGTCACCTGCTCGTAGGGGTGTCGCTGGAGCTGTACCACCGGTACCTCACGGGAGAGCACGATCAGCAGTGGGGGCTGAGCTGCGCCGGGCGCCCCGGTGGGCTGGCCGGACAGCGGTTCGCGCACGATCTCCAGCTCCTCGCGGCGCACGGTCACCTGGATCTGCTGGACCTCGGTGACGATCCGGCGGCGCAGCACGACCCGCTCCACCGCAACGCTGACCGTGGCGACCTGCAGCCGCTGCTCACGCAGCTCGACCTCCGCGGCGGCACCGGGTGGCGGGGTGGTGGTCATGGCTCTCCTGGGCGGCCCGGCGGCGGGCACGTTCGTGGGCGGACTGTGGCCGGGCCCGTGCCCGCGCAGGCCAGGGTTAGCTGCCTGCGCGGGCACGACCCGGTCGTGCGGTCGGTCGGTCAGCGGCCGGGCTTGCCGGCCTTGCCGGTGGGGTCCTCGGTCTCGATCTGCTCCTTACGGATCGTCTCGTTGACCTGCTGCTGCTCGGTGACGGTCTGGGTGCCGAGCTTGACCCGCTCCACCGGAACGGTCTCCTTGGTCACGACGGGCTGCTCGGCCTTGAGCACGACCTCGTGTTCCTCCTCCGACAGCGCCGGCCCATCCGTCGCCTTGGGCATGTTCGCCTCGGTGATCGGCTCGCGCTCCACGACGACCTCGTCGCGGGTGACCGGGACGGTGGTGCTGACCTGCTCGGTCACGATCCGCTTGCGCAGCCGGGCCCGGCCGGTCTCGACCTGCTGCGTCCCGACCTGCAACCGCTCCTCCGAACGGGTCATCGCGTCGTCAGTAGTCAACCCAGAGGTGTCTCGGCCGACGGCGGTGTCCTTGACGTCGTCGAACACCCCGTCCCCGTCGTTGTCCTGGCGCTTGGTGCCGCGCGGAACGGCGGTCTCCTCGGCGTGCCGGCCCGGGGCGGGTGCGGGTGCCGGGCTGGCGGCGCGCTGCAGGCTGTAGTGCTGGTAGAGCCGCTCCTCCTCGGCGGCGCTCAGTTCCTGATCGGCCTCCACCCGGGGGGCGTCCTTGACCAGGGCCTTGTCGTAGGGCACGACGACGTCCTTGCCCTGCAGGCTTGCCTTGGCCAGCGGCACGAAGCTGGCGTTGCCGCCGAACATGCCGGTGTGCACGGTGACGAACGTGCCGTCCGCGTCCTGGGTGGACTCGTACACGTCGACGA
>JAABUT010004702.1_pt1 | contig 10630 bp, 20 predicted proteins | sample 5559281 | NCBI WGS metagenome assembly JAABUT01 (sample SAMN10711880, study PRJNA513359) | rock metagenome | isolation source: Antarctica rocks | place: Antarctica: Victoria Land, Ricker Hills nord | collected 2016-01-04 | reverse complement strand
ATGCAAGAGGTGTGTCAGGTTTGGCGCCCAGTTCGCGAAGCGTTCCGGAAGGTCACGGAATGGTCACGGCAAGTCGGGCGACGGGCGGTCGGTGGGCACGGACGATGCCGGTGTGGCGGGGGAGCCGTGGGAGGCGGGCGGTGGGTGGCTGTCGGTGGAGGACCGGAAAATTGTTGACGCTCGGATGTCCAGCCGGAGGGGGTATTTCTGCTTACTGAAGTAGAGGGTGCAGTTGCGCCGTCACGTCAGTGGGAGGCAGCAGGCGATGGGTCGCAACGCGACACGAGCGCAGCAAGCGAAGGCCAGGGTGCGCGAAGGGCGGTTGCTGCTGCTCGCTGAGCGGCAGGCTCAGGATGAGCGGATCGAGGAGGCGACGGTGCGCACGGTCTTGGCGTGGGAGGACGTGACGGCGGCGCAGGCGCGGCTCGATGCCGCCGAGCGTCTGGTGGGGGACGCTCTGGTCGAACTGGGGAAGGAGAAGGTGCCGGTCGCGCAGATGGTGACGCTGACGGGGATCGGCAAACCGCAGTGTGCGCGGCTGCTGAGGCTCGCCGCTGCGGAAGCGGACGAGGCACCAGGGTCTGAGCCAGCGGTCGACGGTGACGGACGGGGGCAGCGGGCTGATGCCACTAGGTGACCAGGCGCTGGCGTAGTTGACCTCCGCGCTACGCGACCCGCTGGTGGTGACCCGATACCGGGCCAAGATGGTGCAGGTGCCGGGGTCTGACTGCCTGTGGCGGCGGGGGGGCGGTGTCCGGTCGTGGTCACGGACGCTAGTGACCGTTATTCGTAGTAGACGCAACGGAGCCAGCGAGTACCGCTGGCTCCGTTGCTGGATGCCAGGGCGGAGGTGAGATCGCATTGAGCAGCAGCAACGATGTCGCGCTCGCCCGGCACAGATCGAAGCTCGCAAGGCAGGCCGGCGATCACGACCCACGGGTGCTCCTCGCGCTCCGGATCGACGCTGTCCTCCTTCAGTTGTGCGATGTGGTCGTTTCTCAGCGACGCGACGGATCCGCGTCCTTGGCAGGAGCGATTGGACGACGCCTTTCGCCACGTGGAAGCCGACTCGGTCGTCGCCGGCCTGGAAGACATTGCTGCAAGTCGAACGCAGGCAGCCGTTGATACATGGGTACGCAAGGTGCGGACGGTTGGGTACAAGGCGTTCGCTCGCCGGCTGTTGGGAGCAGCCACGTACGACCAACTCGAGCGCGCGCTGTACGAACACGCAGCGGTCGCGCGCTCCAGCCAGTTTGCGCACCAGAGGTTCACTGACCCGGGTCAGTTGACGCAGCGCCCCTGAACTGAACTGACTGCAGCCCGGACCGTGCCGGTCAGCTCATCCAGGCTCACGAGATCGGCGTTCTGAGCAGCCACAACTTGCACCTGGAAGTGCCGGGAGCACCCGATCCCCAGGTAGCGCATCGAGGTCGTGGATCAGCTTCCCGACATCGAGGCCCAACACGTCGATGCTCGTCAGCGTCGAGAGCTGTTCACGAGACATGACAGCCAAGGCGTCCTCCCAGGCGACGACGAAGGGCATCGCCGCTCTCACGCCACGGCGCACAGCGAGTGCAACGCTCACGTCCCGGTCCTGCCATCACGCATTACAGCCGGGAGCGTCGTCACCAGAGACGCCAGCGCCACGCCCGCGGCGCTGAGCGTCCGAGCAACCCAAGATCTGCCCGACCTGACTCAGTTTCAGGAACCGAGACGGGGGCCAGCGTCGCCGGCGGAGCTGACGTGGTCGCAGATGTCCACTCCTGCGCTTGGTTCGCGCCTCACCGGTAGGTGACCGATGGAACATTGTGCGGGTCGGCCCACTCGTCCATGAAGACGGTCAGGTAGTGCGCGGCGTCGATATCGTTGCCGAGCTGCTTGGCGAGGTGCAGCGCCGGCCACGCCTCTCGGCGGTTGCCGGTCCGCCAGTGGATCCAGGCGATCAGGGTCCACAGGGCCGCGGTGTACTGCGGTGACGCGCGCAGCGCGAGGCCTCGGTAGTTCTGTAGGGGCGCTCGAGGTCCTGGCCGGCGGTCCAGAGCGTGTCGATGCTAGCGATGCCGGCGCTGACCATGTCACCGCTGACTCGTTTGGCGATCTCGTCGAGGATCTCGAGCTCCTGGAGCACGTCAGGCGGCTCGAGCGACTGGTGCCCGCTCGATACGTTCGACCGTGGGGCGGCGGTGAGGCGTCGGGCGGTGGGGCCTGGGTGTGGCCGCCCGCTTGGCGGCCGGCGGGTGCAGCTGCGTTTCGGCGGTGGCATGGGGGCCTGACCTCCTGGGTTAGTGGGATAGGTGGCTGGGACGGCGGACCCGGTCGTGCGACCGGGTCGTTCCGATATGACTGGGTGCTCGTAGCGGGTCGGGTAGAGGAGTAGCGCGGCAGTTGTTGCCTGCCGCGGGTGTGAGCCGCGGTTAGGGTGCTGGCGTGCTCGGCGCCCTCCGTGGCGCTGGTGTGGGCGTGGGCGTGGGCGAGTTCTCGAGCGGTGTCGAAGATGCCCCGGTCGACGCTCCAGAACTGGTGGAACGTCTCGGCGCTGCGGTCACGGGTCTGCATGAGACCGGGCTCCACAGCGCGGTGGACCGTTCGACGCGGCTGTTGGTGCTTTCGGCCAGCGGGGTGGCCAGCTCGACAAGGGTACTCAGCCGCTCGAGAGCCTGGTGGCCAACATGACGGCCGCGACCGCGTGCTCAGGGCCCTGGGCCGCACCGGTGAGCCCCGCGACGAGCGGTGTGGCGTGCTCGAGGTGGCGATGGGCTTGGCGCCAGGTGTCCCGCAGGTCCTCGGCGTGGCCCTGGCTGCGTCGCAAGTCGGTGACCAGCTGGTCACCGCGCTCTTGGAGAGTACGCATGGCCGGGCCGTGCTGGGTAGGCCTCGAGCAGGAGCTTCGCGGCGTCCCACTGCAGGTCTCTGGTCTGCTGCTCGGCGCGCCGCAACGCTTGCTCGACGTCCGTGTTGCGGTCGAGGGCGACGTCGAGCAGGTCTCGACTCTCCTCGAGGATCCGCCCGATCGCCTCGAGCCGCTGCTGCGCGTCGGAGCTCCATGGGTGCTCTGCGGCCGGCCCGGTTGAACCCGGCGACCAGCGCATCATCGGACATCGCTGTCGTCGGCGCGCTGCGCTTGTGGGGCGGCACCGGATTCGGCGTGACGCTATTGGTTATCGGCGGCCAGCCCGGCGCTGAACAGGTCGCACAACGTGGTGGCGCTGGTGGTGGCCTCACTGAGGGTGGTCTCGACGTCGCTGAAGTGCCCCGGGGAGGAGAAGCGTTGCCGGTCGGCAGAGGCCTTGCTGGTCATGGCGAGTGGTCCGCTCATGGGGTGATGCCCGGTCCCGGGCGGGGGCGGTGCTGAGGATGGTTTGGACGCTGATGGCGGTGCGGTGGGGTCACCCGGTGGGGTCGCCTCGCAGCGACGCCGTGGCTGGAGCCGTCGAGGCGGGCGGCCGGGTGAGGCGCGTTGACCAGGACGGCCTCGTGGGCGGCGTCTGCGGCGCGGGCCAGCTGGAGGCCGCTGCGGTGGACCTGTTGCAGCGCGGGCGGGTTCAGGCGCAGGGCCCGGTTCGCCGCGGCGCTTGCCTGGCCAACCGGCCGGGGGGTGGCGAGCGTGGCGGACTCGTACCCAGGGTGGTCGGCCGGTGGCTGTTCCGGACCGGTGGCGGCGATGGCGCGCAGCCCGCCGGCGGATGCCCGTAGCCGGTCGGTGGCGTGCAGCTCCAGCGGCAGCTGCTCGTACATGACGGCCAGAGACTGTGACCCGTCGGTGATGGATCGCAGCAGGGGCACCAGCGGCACGCCGGATAGGCGGGTGTCGATCTGGTCGGGGGTAGCCCACCGGGCTTGGGAACGGGTCGCGTCAGCGACGCTGGTGTAGAGGCTGGCGGCGGCGGTGATCACGGCGGGGGACGGGGCAGGGTTGTCTGGGGTGCGTAGCCACGACCAGTTGTGGGCCACGGCGGACCACCCGGTGGCGAGCGTGTCCATCCGCTGCTGCAGGTGGGCGGCGACCCTGGGGTTGACCTCGCCGCGGTGCGCGGCGGTGGCGGTCAGGGCGACGGCTGTGTGGGCGAGGCTGGCCTGGGTTCGGGCGATCTGTCCCACGTCAGCGGACGACACGTGAGGGTCAGCGATCGCGCGGACTCCTACGGTGGACCACAGGGCGAGCCGAACCCCGAGGTCCGAGCTGCCCGGGGGAGGGTCGGGCTGCTCGGCGAGGAGGTGCCCGCGGTGACCGTTGACGTAGTCAATGGCCAGCTCTTCGTGGGTCTGCAGCATCCGAAGCCAGCGCTCCGCCGACGGCAGGCTGATCGACCGGGCCGTGTTGCCGGAACCACCTGCGGCCCGGTCGTCGGCGGCCACGGCGGTGCGGTACCCGCGCAAACTGACGGTGGTCTCGTGGGCGAGGGTGGCGACGGTCCAGGCGATGCTCACCCGCGCGGCGGAAAACTCGGCCCGTATCACCGGGTCTGAGGCCAGCCCGTGCTCGCCCAGACGCCGCGACAGTTCGCGCTGGCGGCCGGCGGCCTGCCGCAGGGTGTCAGCGACGGTGACCATCACCGGGTGGGCGGACTCGCTCAACGGGTGAAAGCGTCCGGCCTGGTGTGCCATGCGGGTAAGCCGCACCGTGAGGTAGTGCTGGCCGGCGGCCGCTGGGCCATCGCCGGTGGTCGGCTGCGGCATCGCCTCGAGGACCTGGACAGTGGCCTCGAGGACTCTCGCCCACCCCGCACTCAACGTCGCCGCATCGGATGGTTCCGCCTGCCCGAGCAGCTGCCCCGCTTGCCGCTGCGCCTCGCGGACCAGCTCGGCAACCCTCAGCTCAGACATAGTGCGTGCGGATCGCAGCGACTGCGTCACTGGTCCGTAACCGGGCCAGGAGCAGTTGGACGTTATCCAGGTCCTCAGGTAGCTCCAGCAGCCGCTGATACGCCACCTCGACGAGCCGCAACGGATCCAGCCCCCCGTCCGATGGCTCGGTCGGCTCGGTCGGCTCGGTCGATTCGGTCGACTCGGTCGGGCGCGGGCCGAGCGCACAGCGCAGGGTGTCTGACGCGATGCGGGTCAGCTGGGCGTCGAACTGCCAGATGGACAGGTCGTCGAGGCTGTGCCGGGACTGGTCTGCTCGACTGCAGCATTCCCGTTCGGCCTGGTCCAGCAGCGTCAGAATCGGCTCCGCCAGGGCTGGTGAGGTGGTCACTATGGTTTCTTTCGTTGAAGCGGGCGGTCGTCGGTGTGAACATCAGCGGCGGGTCAGGATGGGACCGCTAGGCTCCCCGCGGGACGTGGTCAGACCATCCGCGCGGGGAGAGCCCGTGGGCTAGTGCCAGATCTGTGCCTGTGGACCGCGGGACAAGACGTGCCGCGGGTGTGGATGACGGCCTCCTGGCTGGTCGTGAGGTGGACCCGTCCGCGTCAACCCGGGCTTGAGAAGCTGCCCCCTACTTCGGTAAGCAGAAAAACCCCCGCGGGGTGGACACGGTCGCGCCATCTTTTGTGGACGCCCCCCGGGCAGCGGCGTCCTCTGTGCCTCTCCGGGCTCGTCGGCGCCCGCGATGCCTGCGGTGGTGTCGGTGGCCTGGCGCACGCTTCTTCGCTTCGAACCGAGCAGGAACCAGCCGAAGGGCGACGGGCTTGAGCTGAGGACGTCAGGGTGGGTCAAGCCGGTCACGCCGCGGCAGACATCGCCCGGCTGCTGCCAGCGTCGGTGCTGTCCGCCTTCCTGGTCGGGATGGGGGCCGCCTTTCTAGGCGCCTGGGGCGCGGTAGTGGCCCTGGTCTGGCTCATGGCTGGCCTCGCGGTCCTGACCCGGGTGGGGGAGCGGGCCGCAGTGCGTTCGTTCTTGGGCTACCGCCCCGCTGCGGGATCCTTGGCTGGCCGCTGACGTCGCCGGCCTCGTCCCGGGCCGGCGGATCGAGGTGTACGTCACACCGGGACTGTCGGGGTGTTCGGTAGTGGGTCAGTTTGACTGAGCAGGGGTGTCGAGCAGCGCCGCGATCTCGACCAGCGTCCATACGTGGTCGGCCACGCCAGCGGCCATGGCAGGCGTGGTCGGGTAGCCGTTGTTGGCCTTGGTGAGCGTCTGGTGCGGGCGGGCGAAGTTGTAGTGCATGTAGTGCAGGCTCACGGCGTGGGCCAGGTTCTCCACCTTCTTGGAGAAGCCGTTGGTGAGCCGCGTGAAGCGGCGCATCCCCATCCGCATGGTGAGGTTCTGGCGCTCGACGTAGGACGTAGACGCCTTGGATAGGTCGGGGTTGCCGGTGACGGGACGAATGTCGATCCCGGTGCAGACGGCGGGGCTGTAGCGGCGCTCATCACTCTTGCCCGTCGCGTCTCCGTAGACCTTGTGCAGCATCGCGTAGTCAATGTCCGCGCCGAACGCCGTCTCCACAGCACTCAGGTACGCCTTGTGGCCGTCCGTGGTCAGCTGAACGCGGTTGCTAAGCCGCGAGGCGAGGTCGCGCATGAAGATCTCGGCGTCCGCGCCGCTACGGTTCCCGATGAGCCACGACGGGACGAGTTTTGTGTCTGCGCAGATCGCGGTCCATGTCCACACGTCGCCGTAACCGAACTCGCCCTCATGCTCGGCGGGAACGTTCTTGGCCTTGGAGTGGCAGAACGACCAGATCTCGTCGCACTCGATCCGAGTGCACGGCAGGTCCGTCAGCGCCGCGTCCTGATACTCCGAGCAGGCCTGGCCCAGGTCCACCAGCAGCTTGGTCACGGTGTTCTTCGCCGCGCCCGTCACCCGCACCGTCGCGCGGATGCTCATGCCCTCGACCAGGCAGCCGACGATGCGTGCCCGCTGCTCCGTGCTCAATCTGTTCATACTGACCATTATGCCTGACCGGTCAGGCATAATCAAGGGGTGTGAGCATAGGTCCGGTTTCGACCAACGGGGAAGGCCACGACGTTCCCGCGAGGGTGCACTCGCGGCCCGTCGGCTTCAGCGAGATACCCTGCTGGGAGGGAGCACAGCGACTCAATATCTTCGTCCGAGAGTGCGACCGCCTGACGTAGCCCTTGTGCGCTATGGCCTTCGCTGAGAATCACAGCCTGAGATTGGGCCAAGGTTCGGGGCATTTCTGGTTCCAACTGATCGTCCAGGGGCTCAAGCCTTTTCCAACCACGACGGCTGTGATTGATCCACAACCTCCGCGCGACTTCTGGAGAAATTAGGTCCGCCTTGGATGCGCGAGAAATCATGGCCCCAATAGAGACGCGCCACTTGGGTTTCATATTGAATAGAGTGTCGAGCGAAGCCGCGTAGAAGTCCTCAGAGAAAGGCCGGAGTGGCAGTAGAAAAGCCCCGGCGAATCTGTGCGCCTGGTCTTCTAGTAGCGCCGCCACCGTAGATTGCCGCACGGTTCGCTGGTCGAGATGGGCATGCATTATCATGTGACCTAGTTCGTGCGCCGCGTCATAACGCCAGCGAACAGCTGTGCCCTTTTCTTGGTTTAGCATGACATACGGGCGATCGGCCGTCCGATAGGTCAAGCTGTCTAGGGCTTGCGTCTCCAAACGATCCAAGGTCAGGATGACGCCCTGATTCTCCAATAGTCGAGTCATGTTCACCACAGGACCGGCGCCCATTCCCCAAAACTCGCGGGCGCTAGCGGCGAAGCCCTCTATATCATTCTCACTAATTTCCATAGGGTTCTCCGGCATGGACAACTGCGGGATATTAACCTCTGGTAGTTCAACCAGAGTTTCCATGTAGTCGACGATGTCGATTAGCCACTGCAGCCTATGCTCCGCCTTGGTGCGGGCGCGCTTGGTGGTTGAGTGCATCGAGCGGTAGAAGGCGACACCACTCTTAGCGTCCCGCGCCGGGCGGAGGAAGAAACTTGCCGGCACATTGAGAAGAATCGATAAATGCTCCAAGACTGCCACACTAGGCTTGGATTTGCCGGTTTCATAGGCGGAAACTGCGGCGTTAGTTATGGACAGAAACTCAGCAAGTTGAATCTGACTCAGCCCGCGCACTTCACGCATCTCGCGTAAGCGAGACGGGGAGAATTCAATGCCTTCCGACATTAGCCAACGTCCCGAGCCGCAGCCTGCCAGCGGTAGAAAACCTTGGCATCTTCGCCCCATTCTGAGGGCAACAGAGTGTTAACCAAGGATTGGTATCGACCGATCAAGTCGATTCGGTATGCGTAATCCTTAAGCTCCGCCGACGGGAACGCTAGATAGATTGACCCGGGTATCCCCCGGTACGAGCCGACTTCTGTCAGATTCCGGGGGCGATACGGGCCATGCAATAGAACCGCGTAAAGGGTGTCCGTTAAGGGTAACTCCATGTCGAACAAAGTTGGAGCGTTGCCCTCTGCCAGGGACCGTCGGTACTGGTACTCCTTAACTTTCCCGCATGGATACTGGACGGCATGGGCGGTGAGCCGAATCGGACCGCTCGCCAATTCCGTTCTTTGTATCGATGAACCATCTGAGTGCGCGACCCTCGCTGTGCAATTCGGGATACGGTCGGTCATTCCACGCAAGTACTCATTGACCTTTGCTCGGGCGATCAGGGGCCGGAGATTCTCCGCCTCCGCCTCTTCGAAGTTCGCCGCGCAGAACCGGTCCGCGAGATCTCGCGCCTGGAACACTGCCCGGATTGCACCCGTCAAGAACTCCTCAGTGAGATGGTCTAGGACCAGGGCCTCAAGATCGTCCGGCTGCATCGGTTGGGTGGCCTCTCTGCTGGTTGAGTCGCTCAAGCGACTCAACCAGCATGGCCGATCTGCACCCAGAAATCAACTACGACGCGCCGGAGGGGGCTCTGGCTTGGACCAGCGCGCCGCCGCCGCCTTCCGCGCGATCTCCGACCGCTCCTCAGCCGTCAGGCTGGCCGCTCGCGCCCTGCCACCCTTGAGCCCACCCCTGCGGCCGAGCGCGACCGCCGCAGGGTCTTTGCCGTCGTCGGCAGGCTCGTCCTTGTCGTCGTCCACACTGTCGGCCACGATGGACGCGGCGAGCGAGTTGAGGTCGGTTGGTCGGTGTTTGCGTGAGCGCTCAGGCATGGCTCCATCGTCCCATGGTGGCCGGCCGCGTCAAGAGTCGTCCAATTCAAACTGACCCACTACCGGGTGTTCTGCGTCGGCGGGCACCCCGTCGCGGCCGGTGCACGCTCGGTGGGGATCGGCACCCCGCCGTCGCGCTGCACGCGGCGTCGTCGAGGCGGTGCGCGACCTGGATCAGTCGCGGGCCCGCGTCCAGCTGGCGATGCTGTGGTGGGCCGGACCGTGGCTGGCGAGCACCTGAGTGCTCAGCAGCCTGCTTGGTCCGCGCCCGATGGCGTTCCTCCGTGTAGTCGCCCCGGTGTTCCTGATCATGGCCGTGCTCACCAGCGTGGGCCGGGCCGAATGGGCGGCCGCCGGCCCCGGCTGCGTGATCCTGCTTGACGCGGTCCTGGCCCGGGTAGCCCGTCGCCGGCATCGTTTCCCGGGTCGTGCTGCGGTATCGACGCTGGCCAGGGCGTAGGCGATGATTCACCAGCAGCTGCACGACCTCATCGACGCCGTGCTGTGGGTCGGGGGGCTGATGATGTTCGGCTCCGTAATTCTGGCCTCGTTGGTGCGCCTGATACGCCATCGCAACGCGTCCCACCGCGCCGTCGTTCAGGTCTCACCGGACGAGGTGATCGCCCGCGGCCTTCAGGATCCCCCCCTGCGAAGGGGTCCGCCCTGGCCAACCCTCAGGATCGGGCACTCGACCAATAGGGAAGGCGGCCGTCGGTGGGACTGGAGTTCTACAGCGGCGTCCTGGCCGGTGTCGGTGTCGTGCTGATCGGGTCGTGGATCCGCGACCGGGCCCGTTATCGGTCCGCCACCGGACGGCACGCCGGTACTGCCCCCGCAACCGCGCTGGTGGGCGCGGTGAGCGATTTCCCTGAGCTAGGGTCAGATCAACATTGACGATCATCACCCGCTGCCCGAACGCATGACCGGCGATATGCCCCAGAACCTGGCCCCGATGCTCGTTACAGCCGGCCCGCTACCGACTCCGGACGAAGATTTCGCGCACGAGATCAATGGGACGGGGGTGCGCAGTCTCCGAACCGGACTCCCCGATGCTGATCTTTGAGATTGGGATTTTCGGCATACCTTGACCCGGCAACCGACGTGGTCGGCGGCGTCGACGTCACCGGGCTGCGCTTCACCATGGGCGACGTGCGCCTCGCCGGGGTCGCCGGGCTCCTGCTCGGCCTGCACGGCTGGGGCACCGTCATCCGCGGGACCATCGCCGCCGTCTACCTCCATTCTTGCGCGCGGCGCTCAACGCGACTGAGTAGTGCCGATGCGGTCCAGAGAGGCTGGTACCCATGCCGATGACTGTGCGCTTCGAGATCTTCCCCTCCGACCTCGACGCCACAACCGACTTATACACCCGGGTGCTCGCGTTCAGCCTCACCGCGGATCAGCGTGACGATCCAGAGCCGTACCTGGTCCTCCAACGGGACGGTGTCCGTATCGGTGCGGCCGGTCGACAGGACGAAGGACACCGAGGCTCTCGCCGGCCGCCGACCGGCGTGGAGCTCGTCTTCGAGGTCGACGACCTTGTCGATGAACTGGACCGGGTGCAGCGAGCTGGTTGGCCTCTGATGGAGGACCTGCAAGCACGACCTTGGGGGCTG
>JAABUT010004699.1_pt1 | contig 10634 bp, 8 predicted proteins | sample 5559281 | NCBI WGS metagenome assembly JAABUT01 (sample SAMN10711880, study PRJNA513359) | rock metagenome | isolation source: Antarctica rocks | place: Antarctica: Victoria Land, Ricker Hills nord | collected 2016-01-04 | reverse complement strand
CGGCTTCGGCGCCGGTGTGGGCCTCACCGACGGCCCGGAACCCATCGACGCGGCCGACGCTGAGGGCGTGCGCGTGGGCGACATGGTAGTCGTCGTCGACGACGAGGACGTCGATCACGAGACCTCCTGGCGGGCACGCAACGGCATGGCCACGTCAAACCGGGCACCTCCCGGGGAGGACGCGGTGACGGTGCCGCCGTGTCGGGTGACCAGCCGATGCACGAGCGCCAGGCCGACACCGCGTCGCAGTCCTTGCCGGGGTGGCTTGGTGGTGTACCCGTCGGTGAACACCGACGCCAGCTGCTCGGACGGGATGCCCGGTCCGGTGTCGGCGACGCTGAGCCTCAACACGCCGCCGGTGTCGGTGGCGTGCACGGTGACCGTGCCGCGGGGGTGCCGCCCAGCGGAGCGGGGGTCTGCTGCGACAGCGTCGACGGCATTGTCGATGAGGTTGCCGAGGACCGTGACGACAGGCACAGGGTCAACGTCTTGGTGCTCCAGCCTACTGTCCGGGTTGATCTCGACGACGACGTCTCGTTCGGCGGCCACCGTCATCTTCGCCAACAGCAGAGCGATGATCACCGGCGAACCGATCCGGGACCGGATGTACTCGCTGGCCATCGTCGTCTCGGTCTGCAGCTGGCGGCTGTAGCTGGTCGCTTCCTCGATCTCACCGAGTTCGAGCAGCACGGACAGCACGTGCAGGCGGTTGGCGAACTCGTGCTCCTGCGCCCGCAATGCTGTGGTCAGGCCCTCGACCGAGGTCAGCTGACGCATCAGCGCCTCCAGCTCGGTGCGGTCCCGGATCGTGACGACCCAGCCCACTTGTCGGGCGCCGACGACGACCGGCATCCGGTTGAGCACCAGGAGGTGGTCGTCCGTGACCGCGACCAGATCCGATCCTGCCTTCTCGCCGGTGACGATGGACCGGAGCCGACCGGACGGCAGGACCTCGTCGACCCGCTGCCCGAGCTGCGCGGCCGGGATCTGCAGCAGCCGGCGCGCCTCCTCGTTGAGGACGTTGATGCGGCCTGCGTCGTCGACGGCGATGACGCCCTCGCGGATGCCGTGGAGCATCGCTTCCCGCTCCTGGACGAGTGCCACGATCTCCACGGGTTCGAGCCCGAAGGTCGCGCGCTTGATCGCCCGCGCGAGGACCAGTGACGCGACGACGCCCAGGCCCAGGGCCGCCACCGTGTAGAGCACGAGAACGGTCATCTGCTGCGAGAACCGCACGCCGATCTCCGTCTCCAGGACGCCGACCGATACTTCCCCGACCGACCGACCCGCCCCGTCGAGGATCGGCGCCCGCACGTTGACCGACCTCCCGAGGCTGCCCTCGTCCACGCTGGTGTGCAGTGCTCCGTCGAGGGCGACGACCGGCTCCTCGATGCGCCGACCGATGAGCGCGGGGTTGGGATGGGAGTACCGCACGCCCGAACGGTCGATGACGACGACGTAGGACGCTCCCGAGTCCTTGCGTATGCCGTCGGCCAGGCCCGCGATGACGTGCCCCGGGTCGCCCGCCTCGACAGCCTCGGCGATCCCAGGTGCGCGCCCGAGGGTCACCGCGATGCTGCGTGCCTGATCGACCGCCTGCTCGTCGGTGGCGCGGCTGGTGACGCCGGAGTAGAGGGCGAGCCCGATCAGCATGGTGAGAGCCATGATTCCGAGCACGGCCGCGAGGATCCGCGAGGCGAGTGTCCTGCTTAGGCGCGGCATACCTCTCCTGTCGTTGCCATCCTGTCCTGGCCACCTTGTCCCGGCCATTCGGCGTCAATGCCGGCGGCGTGGATGGTGCCGCCGCTCCAGCATGGCTGAGCAGAACGCACAAAACCATCGGTATCGCGGCTATCGCCGCCAATGATCACAAGGCTTCGGCGGCTCTCGGACCTGCCCTACGGTGACCTCACTCAGCGTCGAGGAGAGGGTTCCGGCCATGGCGGCCATCGAGCTACGCAACGTCACGAAGAAGTTCGCGACCGCCGACGGCGGCACCTACACCGCTCTGGAGAACCTGTCCCTGACGGTGGAGGAGGGACAGTTCTGCGCCGTCGTGGGGCCGACCGGCTGCGGCAAGTCGACGACCCTTACCCTGGTCTCGGGCCTCGAACGCCCGTCGTCAGGTGAGGCGATCGTCCACGACCAACCGGTTCGGGGCGTCGACACCGGCACCGGTTTCGTCTTCCAGCAGGATGCGGTGTTCCCGTGGAAGTCGGTGCTCGACAACGTCGCGGCCGGACCGCTCTTCCGAGGTACCAAGAGGTCGGAGGCGTACGCGCTGGCCCGAGACTGGCTGCGCCGCGTCGGCCTGTCGGGCTTCGAGGACCGCTACCCGCACCAGCTGTCCGGCGGTATGCGTAAGCGCGTCGCCCTCGCCCAGACGCTGATCAACCGGCCCGGGATCCTGCTGATGGACGAGCCGTTCAGTGCCCTGGACGTACAGACCCGGGCCATCATGTCGACCGAGCTGCTGCACCTCTGGGACCAGACCAAACCGGCCGTCATCTTCGTCACCCACGACCTCGAGGAGGCCATCGCCCTCGCGGACAAGGTCGTCGTCATCACTGCCGGTCCCGGCACGGTCAAGGCCGAGTTCGAGATCACCCTTCCCCGACCACGGGTCGTGCAGGAGATCCGCTTCGACCCGGTCTTCACCAGGCTCTACAGCCAGATCTGGGAGGCGCTGCGGGACGAGGTCCAGGAGGCCTACACCCGGACGATGACCGTCTCGAAGGAGGCATCATGAGCGCCACTCCGCTGCAACCCGATAGTCACTTCAGCGCCTCCCCATTGGCCGAAGCGGCTGAGGTGCTTACTAGGCCGGCCGACGCAGCCGACCTGCCTCCCACCCGTCGACGTGGCCGGAATGCCCGGCGGCGGGGCGCGCTCGCGGCAGCACGGGTGGCGATCGTCCTGGTGGTGCTGACCGCGTGGCAGCTGGCCGTCAACGCCAAGGTGATCGACACCTTCTTCTGGGGATCACCCAGTGGCGTCTGGGAGACCCTGGTCACGTGGTTCACCGTCGGCACATCACTGGGCTCGCTGGCCGAGCAGATCCTCGTCACGCTCCAGGAGGCGGTCCTGGGCTTCGTCATCGGCGTGATCCTCGGGGTGGTCTTTGGCATCGCCCTCGGTCGGGTGCGGCTGCTAGCAGAGCTGCTCTCCCCGTTCATCAAGGTCGCCAACTCCATCCCGCGCATCGTGCTGGGGGCCATCTTCACCGTCGCCTTCGGCTTCGGCATCCAGTCCAAGATCATCCTGGCCGTCGTCCTGGTGTTCTTTGGCGTCTTCTTTAACGCCTTCCAGGGCACCCGCGAGGTGGACCGCAACCTGCTGGCCAACGCGCAGCTCCTGGGCGCCTCCCCCTGGCGGGTGACCCGCGAGGTCGTCCTGCCGTCGGCGTTCACCTGGATCCTGGCGAGCCTGCACATCAGCTTCGGCTTCGCCCTCATCGGGGCCATCGTCGGCGAGCTGCTCGGCGCCAACAAGGGACTCGGCCTGCTCATCCGCACCTCGCAGAACAACTTCGACATGAACGGCGTCCTCGCCGGCATGGTGCTAATCGCGATCATCGCGCTGGTCGCCGAGGCCCTCATCACAGTCCTCGAGAACCGGCTGCTGCGGTGGCGACCACCCCAGACCCATGGAGGTACGGCCGTCGAGTGACCCAGACATACCCGTCCACAAGCCCCGCCTCAAAGGAGAAAGACACCCCATGAAGAACACCCGACTCGCCGCAGCCGCGGCGACCCTGCTGGCCGCGACAAGCTTGGCCGGCTGCGCGAACAACGCCTCCGGAACGTCCGGGGCAGCCACCACCCAGCCCGCCGCGAACACGCCCGGCGTGACGATCATGGTCGGCGGGCTGAGCAAGCAGATCTACCTGCCGTTCATGCTCGCCAAGCAGCTCGGCTACTACGATAAGATCGGCGTCAATGTCAGCCTCATAGACGAGCCCGCAGGCGGCGACGCGACACAGAACATGCTCGCCGGACAGGTCCAGGGCGTCGGCGGCTTCTACGACCACAACATCGCCCTGCAGGCGCAGAACAAGTTCACCGAGTCCGTCGTGTCGATGCTGCAAATCCCCGGCGAAGTCGAGCTGTGCCGCAGCGACCTCAAGGGAGTGGTCAACAGCCCGGCGGACCTCAAGGGCAGGTCCCTCGGGATCACCGACACCGGCTCCTCGACGGACTTCCTCACCCAGTACCTCACCAAGAAGGCCGGCGTCGACCCGGCGATGACGACCCGACGTGGCGTGGGCGCAGGCCAGACCTTCATCGCGGCCATGAAGCAGAAGGCCATCGACTGCGGGATGACCACCGAACCCACAGTGACCCAAGCCCTCTCGGACGGGACCGCGTTCATCCTGCTCGACATGCGCACCGCCGAGGGGTCGAAGGCGGCCATGGGCGGGACCTACCCGGCGACGTCCCTCTACATGCCGACCGACTGGGTCAACTCCAACAAGGACACCGTCCAGAAGCTCGTCAACGCCTACGTCTCAACACTGACCTGGATCCAGAAGCACTCGGCCGCCGAGATCGCCGACAAGATGCCCGCCGACTACTACAAGGGAGTCGGCAAGGACGCGTACGTCGCGGCCCTCAACAGCGAGAAGGGCATCTTCAACCCAACCGGGATCATGCCTCCCGACGGGCCGCCCACGTGCCTCGCGGTGCTGAGCGCCTTCAACGACAAGGTCAAGGGCAAGCAGATCGACCTGACCAAGACCTACACCGACGAGTTCGTCAAAGCCGCACAACCACTCTCCTGACGACCCCGCTGCCACACCGGCTTCACCCGGTGAAGCCGGCGTGGGCGTGGTCGTGGTGGGTGTTGTCGCTGAAGAATTGTGGCCCCACCGAGCAGAGGCAGATTCCAGCCAACGTCGCAACAGGCGTGCCTCTGATGTTGGCCGAGGACGGACAGCACAGGGGTCAACAGGGAGTGCTCTGGTAGCGGCAGAGATCCGGTGACACTGGTGCGCCGGCACGCGGCGAAGTGACGCACCACTTATGCGACTTGTCCGCCTGGCGGCCGGCTCAGGGCAGGCGACGGTAGCGTCACGCACGTCGCGCCCATCGCCCATCCGAGGCATGAGCGGGTGTCGTAACGCCTACCGTGTCGACCGATTTGGTGGGCGTCAGCGCCAGAATTCAGTGAGCTGCTCGGCAAGGGCCATGCCTTGGTTATAGCCAGCTCGAGCGGCGGGCGGACGCGTCGACAGATCCATCATGTTGACACCGAACGCGTTGAGTGAATTGCCATCCGGAACGACCGTCTCGACGTTGCTGCCGCGGGCGCGCAGTTCGTCGACCTGCGCTGCAAGATGCATGCCCCACTCCAGCGGATGCCGTGATCTGCCGCCGAAAGGCGACAGCACCAGCGCCCGGCCGTATCCGACTGCCAGATCGGCATTCTCGTTGCGTCGGTAGCCGCCGTCGATGTATCGGCTGTCGCCGATACCGTAGCGGAAGCCACTGGCACAGCTGGCGGCCACGGCGTCCACCAGGTCGACCCCGCTGTGGCGGTCGAATACGACCGGTTCACCGGTATGGGCGTCGACCGCCGTGATGAGCATCGCCGTTGCGGCCAGAGCTGACTGGGAAGCCGAGCGGCGACGGTAGCGCGCCACCGCGTTTGCCCGGAGCCGTCCGACGCCGCATCCGTCTCGAGCGCCGCCGCACCGATTCTACGGCGCATGTCGGCCGCATCCTCAGCGGCGGCGATGATTGCGCTCGTCCTCTCCATATGATCCGACGCCGGCCCAATCGGAGCACGTCCACGGTCGGATCCGGCCGGTCCAGTCCGTGGCTGGGATGCAGCGGCGAGGATGTCGGCAAGCAGTTCGGCCGGGGTCGCGCTAGTTATTTGGGCCGCGGCCGTCGAACCGGCCGACGTCCCGATGATCAGGTCGGCCTCGGTCACATCCAACCCGGCATCGAACAGGCCGGCGATAACGCCGATCAGCCACGCATTGCCTGCCGATCCGCCACCGCCAAGGACCAACGCTCGCTCACCCGCGGCGCGCATCCGCTTTGTGGCGTCGACCTGCGGCAGATCCTGGTCGGACCTCGGCTGGTCGGAGGCAGTCGTCGAGGTGAAGTGCAGAGTTGAGGAAGGTGTCGTGTTCATGGGAGTCGCCTTTCGGGAATTGCCTGTCAGGCGCTCCCGTTGGCGACTACCTCAGTCGCGCGCTCGTGAAGAGCAGGGGAGCACCCATTGCGGACACTGCGTTCATGGGTCTCACCTCCTGCCGATGGATCACGATCGCAGGGACGATAGCACGCCGGCGACGGGGTGCGCAGCCGGCATCATGCCGGTTGACGTGCGCTGTCGAACGCGCCACCGTCCGCTACACCGTGAACAGGGATGAGCCCGCAATGCTTGAACTGGGCCGGGTCTCGTCCGCCTCGCGGCGGAAAGGCGCTGCCTCTCGACTTGCTCGGGCGAACTGATCGCGGCGTGTCCGGCTAGCGAGGCGCACGCAATCTGCGGCGGGTCCGAGAGCCGGACCGGGTCGTCACGTGCGAGGAGGTCTTCGAACTCGTAAGTCTGGCATTGACGCAAGGGACATGAGCCCGACATTGCGGCAGGGTCGGTGGGCGATTTGCTGTGAACGAGCATCAGCACCGCCTTCGTACCTACACTCCGATGTCATGGATGACAGGGGTGGGAAGCACGTATTCGTTTCGTACGTTCGGGAGGACTCGGACCGGGTAGACAAGGTTTGCGAGGTGCTGGAGGCCGCAGGGATCCCGTACTGGCGAGACATCAACCGGCTGGAGCCGGGCGACGCGTGGAAGAAGCGCATTCGCAACGCAATCAAGGAGGGCGCACTGGTCTTCCTCGCCTGCTTCTCGGAGAACAGCGAGGCACGCGAGAAGACCCATATGAATGAGGAACTCACGATCGCCGCCGAGGAGTTCAGACTCAGGCGAGAGGGAGCCACGTGGCTGATTCCCGTCCGGTTCGATGACGGCGACGTGGTCCCGGATCTGGATCTTGGTGCTGGGCGCACGCTCGCGGACCTCAACTTCGTGAACCTGTTCGAGCCGCACTACGCACCCCAGGCCGCAGCCTTGGTTACCACGATCAACCGCCTACTGGGCGACAAGCGACTGGACGCTGCGAGCGCCTTGGCTGCTGTCGAGCAAGCGACCGCTGGGGACCGAGCCGACGTGCTCAAGCGCATGACCAAAGAGATGCTTCTCGACCCGACGCGCCGCATTGAACTAGACGACCTCGTCTCGCAAGAGGTAGCCCGTGTGGTGGCGGTGCTGACGGACGAGAAGCAGGTTGCCGGCGGCTCGCTTCCAACCACAGGGGACCACGACGTCATCGTCGCAACTGCGCGTCGAGCACAGGAGTCCTGGAGCATCACTGAGCCGTTCTGCGCCTCACTCCAAGTCGCCGCGCGGTGGGGATCCCCGGATGCACTGGCCCCATGGGCGTCGGGCATTCGGGCGATGGCCGCTGCGGCCGTCAAGGTCGAGGGCGGCATGGAACTCCTGTTGAAGTTGCGCTACCTTCCAGCGATGGCGGCGATCATGACAGCTGGTGTCGCCTGCTGCTCAGCCAACCAGTGGGAGAACTTGAAGGCGCTGGTTGTGGACCCGACCGTCAAGGATCGGTCGGAGCAGTCCGCCCAGTCCGTCATAGAGGCTGTCAACCCGTATGACCCCTTCGGGTCCGAGTGGACTGCGCACATATTGGCCCGCGTCGCGGCCCACGCAGACGAGGATCTCGACGCTGCCCTGTCGCTCTTCGAGACCAACAAGGTCGGCAAGTTCTACCAACCAGTCGCGGATTGGCTTCACGCCATGCTTCGGCCGATCTTTACCGACCAGTTGGCTCAGGACACCCTGTACGACGAAGAGTACGACCGCGCTGAGGTCATGCTCGGAATGATCTCCCAGGACCTTGCCGCCGTTCGATACGGGGGAGACGGAAACAACGCCTGGCGCATGGGTTCACGCTGGTTCGGGCGCTCAACGTGTCGCGTCACCCACTCGTACGGCAACCCGCTCGCCGACTACGCCGCTGTACTGGATGCCCAACAGCAGCAGTGGGGTCCGGTCCGCCATGGGCTGTTCGGCGGGGATGCGAAGCGTGCGCAGCGTGCCATGGAGGGCTACGCCGAGGAGTTCAACCGCCGCAGCCGCGGGTAAGAGCCCGACATCTCCGGGCGTACGTTCGGCCCTCAGCGTTCTAGCAATATGAAGCCGCATGGGCCGCCCGGCGAGCCTCCTCGCCCGCTGGCCATAGAACGGTGACCATTTCTGCCATGGGCACGATGTGGGAGGCGCTCAAGGATGACTGGCTTCTCGCCTCAGTGCGGTTTGCCGGCGTAGCGGTCGGCATATTTGGCGCCGGCATCGCCTCCCCTGACGCTGCGCGGGCCGTTGGTCGCACGATTCGTTCGTATGTAGCGGCGCGCTGGTGGCGCCTTCGTGCGCTGCTACGCATCCCGAATCATCGCGACATCTACTTGGCCGACAGTGTCGGGGCGTCCGATGCCTTCGGGCGGAACACGGTCACTGTGGAAGCCTCCGGCTCCGTCTGGTCCGACGACCCAGCCGACCAAATGGAGATCCTCCGCCAGCGTACCGAGAGACTTGAGCGCGCCCTACAAGCCGTGCGAGTCGCCAACCACAACGACGTAGCCGGCGTTCGTGCAGAGGTAGCCGCGCTCCGCAACGAACACTCCACAGCATTCGCCGATATGCGGCAGAGCAGGACGAGCGCGACCGGCAGACGCTCCGCTTCAACGCCCGTGGGCTGCCGCTCATCGGCGCGTCGATCATCCTCTCCGGCCTCCCCGATCCCATCGTCAGCAACCCGTGGGTCGCGTGCCCCCTCCTGGTCGCCGCTACCATCGCCACCGTCGCTGTCGTCGGCGGCCCCCAGCCCACCTGACGCAAACCGACGCCCTCAACGTCGCGCGGCCCTTGTGCTGACGGCGTCTATCTGGAGCCTGTTAGACGATTGTCGGTAGGACCGCTGTCCGGCCAGACTCGGTCCAGGCGTCCGGCGGGGTGCTCTTCTCGCGGCTGCCCACCAGCCTGATCGGTGTGGCTCTTTTTCGGTTTGCGCTCCCGCCGGGTGCGTGACGAGGCGTGGCTCCAGAGGGGACTGCCCTGCTCGCAACAGCAATGCCCGCCTCGCAATCCCTAAAGGTCCACGACGAGGCGAGGTAGCGGCATGGCGAAGGTGTTCATTGGGGTCGATCCCCACAAGCTGTCGGCGACGATCGAGGTCGTCGACGACCGGGAGACGGTGTTGGCCACGGGTCGGTTCGGCACCGACAAGGTCGGGTACGCCGCGATGCGCAAGCACGTCCAAGCCTGGCCGGAGCGGGTCTGGGCGGTCGAAGGCAGCAACGGCGCCGGCCGGCCGCTGGCGCAGCGGCTCCTGGCCGACGGCGAACACGTCGTGGACGTGCCGGCCAAGCTGTCGGCCCGAGCCAGGTTGTTCGACACCGGGCACAACCGCAAGACCGACGCCCACGACGCGCACGCGGTCGCGGCGGTCGCGGTCCGCACCCGCGGGTTGCGAGTGTTGTCCTACGACGAGGAGCTCGAGGCGCTGCGGATGCTCGCCGACCGCCGCGAGGAGCTGACCCGCCAGCGGGTCCAGACCGTCAACCGGCTGCACCGGCTTCTCGCCGAGCTGACCCCCGGCAGGGCGAAGAAGGACATCACAACCTTGCAGGCCAAGGCAATCCTCGCCGGCGTACGGCCCCGGGACATGGCCGGCAAGACTCGGCGCCGCCTTGCTGCCGAGCAGCTGGCCGAGCTGGTTGCGGTGGAGAAAAAGATCAAGGCCCTGACCGCAGAGCTGAAGCAGATGGTGAAGGCCTCCGGCTCGGGGTTGATGGACCTGCGCGGTGTCGGGCCGGTCGTGGCCGCCCGGGTCCTGGCCGATGTCGGCGACGTCGCCCGGTTCGCCGACCGCAACCGGTTCGCGTCATGGACCGGCACCGCGCCGATCGAGGCCTCCTCCGGCGAGATCGTCCGGCACCGGCTATCCCGCGCCGGGAACCGGCGGATGAACCACATGATCCACATCGCCGCGACCACCCAGATCCGCCTCGACACCCTCGGCCGCGCCTACTACCGGCGCAAACTCGCTGCCGGCAAGACCCGGGCAGAAGCCATGCGCTGCCTCAAGCGGCGCATCTCCGATGCCCTCTATCGGCAACTGCTCGCCGACGCCAGGGCAGTCCCAGCCGCGGGCCTGGACGCGGGCCCGGGAGGGCACCGCGGGGCGTCACATGAATCCGGCGCGGCCGGCTCACACCCGCACACCGACACTTCGGATCAGCCACTTCCCGGGCCCGCACCAACGACGCTACCCGCGCCAAGTCCGGTGAGGAAGACCAACACCGCAACCCACCTCGAGCCAGCATCTTGACAACAGAGGGGAGCCGGAAGGACGCGCCTCGCGACGTCGCTTGACGAGCGGACCGCGTCTCAATCTTGAGGGCCGGGCGTCCCTCGGGGCCGAGTGTCAGCGAGCCGACCCATGACTGTCTGCGCTTCTTTAGGTCCCATCGCCGAGTCCACCGTCCGCCCAAGTGGCTGAGGCCCGAGGAACCTCCCGGCCTGCCGCTCTCCCGGGCCTCA
>JAABUT010004697.1_pt1 | contig 10638 bp, 11 predicted proteins | sample 5559281 | NCBI WGS metagenome assembly JAABUT01 (sample SAMN10711880, study PRJNA513359) | rock metagenome | isolation source: Antarctica rocks | place: Antarctica: Victoria Land, Ricker Hills nord | collected 2016-01-04 | reverse complement strand
AGGGTATACAGCGCCTCGCGGAGCAGTTGCAGCCGCGCTTCGTCGGTGGCAGCCCGCCGGACATCATCGACAACTCCGGTGCGGGCAACCTCGATACTGCAGCCCTCGTCGCCGAGGGGCAACTCGCGGAGCTTGCGGACCTGATGAGCGCGCCATCGTTCGATACGCCCGGCAAGACCTTCAAGGATTCACTCCTGCTCAACTCGCAGGATACCGGGGTCTATGACGGCAAACAATTCGTGCTCAACTACGTCCTCAGCGTCTACGGCATCTGGTACAGCGACGCGCTGATGAAGAAAAACGGGTGGGAATACCCGAAGACGTGGGACAACATGCTCGCGCTCTGCGAGAAGATCAAGGCGACGGGTACCGCACCGTGGACCTATCAGGGCAAGTACCCGCAGTACATGACTAATGTCATGGATCAGATGATCTACAAGCAGGGTGGCATCCAGGCAATCGCGAAGATCGACAACCTCGAACCGAATGCATGGAGGCAACCCGAGGTGAAGAACGCGGTGGAGGCGCTCTACCAACTCGCGGACAAGGGATATATCCTTTCCGGCACCGAAGGCTTGACGCACACCGAATCGCAGGCTGAATGGTTGAAGAATAAGGCCGTCTTCATCCCCTGCGGCTCGTGGCTGGAGAACGAGGAGAAGGGCCTCGTGCCTGACAACTTCAACATGGTCGTCAAGCCGACGCCATCATTGAGCGCGAGCGACAAAGTGCCATTCGAGGGCATCCAGTCCTCCGCCGGCGAGGGCTTCATCGTCCCGTCGAAGGGGAAGAATGTTGCGGGCGGCAAGGAGTTCCTCCGCATCCTCTACTCCAAGCAGGGCGCGCGCTTCTTCTCTGAGAATACGAAGTCGCTCACCGTCGTGCAAGGCAGTGCCGAGGGTCTGAAACTCGGCTCGGCGTTCGAGTCGGTGCAAACCGCCAACGCCGCTGCCGGATCGAACGTGTTCGTCGCCCAGTACGGTACGTGGTACAAGAAGTTGCAGGATGAAGCGAAAGACCAGATGGGCGCCATGCTGACGAAGCAGATCAAACCGGCGGACTTCATCGACAAGGTTCAGAAGATGGCGGATGATGTCGCCAAGGACACTTCCATCAAGAAGTTCAAGCGCCAAGCGTAGGGGCCGGTAGGCAGTAATCGGTAGTCAGGAAAGAGTCCGGGGTCACTGACTGCTGATCGCTGCCTACCGTCTGCTCCCCGGAGGAGCGCCATGTACCGGCATAAGTATCGCTTCATCGTCCCCTTCCTCGCGCCCGCCATCCTCCTCTATGGCCTCTTCGTGCTCTGGCCGTACGCGCAGTCTTTCTATGTCGCGCTGACGCAATGGCGGGGGGTCTCCGCGAATAAGACGTTCGTCGGGTTGGCGAACTTCGACAAACTCCTGCACGACCGGTTCTTCTGGAACGCCCTCAAGCATAACGGGGCGCTCCTCATTGTGCTGCCCATCATTACGATCGGTATCGCCATGCTCTTCGCGGCGCTCTTCACGCAGGGCGGGCGCGGCGTTCCGGGTGCGAACGCCTATCGGGTGATCTTCTTCTTCCCGCAGGTGATGTCCGCCGTCGCGATTAGCGTCCTCTGGCAGTTCATTTATCACCCGAATCTTGGGCTCCTCAACGGATTTCTGCGGACATCCGGGCAAGGGGGCCTGCGGCGAACGTGGCTTGGCGACCCCAAAACTGCGCTCTGGGCGGTGGCGGCGGTCATCGTCTGGCAGGCGGTGGGTTTCTACATGGTCCTGTTCATCGCCGGGATGCAGTCGATCCCGACGACGTACTACGAGGCGGCGACGCTCGATGGCGCGACCCGCTGGAGCGCGTTCTGGCGCATCACGCTCCCGCTGCTGTGGGATAACGTCCAGACGGCGCTTATCTTCATCGGCATTGGCGCGCTCGATCTCTTCATCTTCATCCAGATCATGACGAATGGCGGCCCGAACCGCTCCTCGGATGTGGTCGCGCGCTATATGTATGACGAAGCGTTCGGAAAGAGCGAATTTGGCTACGCCACCGCCATCGGCGTGACGCTGCTTTTCCTGACGCTGGCGCTCTCTATCCTCACGCTCCGGGTGACACGGCGGGAACGCATCGAATTTTGAACGAATGATCGAGGTGTACCCCTATGCGTACGAGTGACGCGCGACCGCTCTCCGAAGTTCAGGCTGTCCCCGCATCGGCTCGCCGCGCGCGTGCGCGTGAGCGCGTCAGCGCGGGCAACATGCTCTTTACCGGTGTCTCTCAACTGATTCTCCTGACGTGGGCGGTGCTCGTCGTCTTTCCGCTCGCGTGGATGGTGATGACTGCGTTCAAGACGGACAAGGAGATCTTCTTCAGTCCGTGGAAGCTCCCAACGTCAGTGCAGTGGAGCAACTTCTCGCGTGCATGGACTCAGGCGTCGATCGGCAGGTACTTCGGGAACAGCATCATCGTCGTCGCGGGATCGGTCACGCTCACACTGGTGGTATCCTCCATGGCGGCGTACGTGCTGGCGCGCTATCCATTCCGCGGCAACCGTGTCCTCTATTACATCTTCCTCGCGGGGCTGATGTTCCCCGTTTTTCTCGCCCTCGTGCCGCTCTTCTTTCTCGTCCGAGACCTCCACTTACTCGGCACCTATCAGGGCTTGATCCTCGTCTACACGGCATATTCCCTGCCATTCTCCATTTTCTTCCTCCACGGCTTCTTTCGCACCCTGCCCACCGAAGTCGCGGAGGCGGCGATCATCGATGGCGCATCGGATTACGCTGTCTTCTGGCGCGTGATGTTGCCGATGGCGCAACCGGGCCTGATTACCGTGGGAATCTTCAACTTCCTGGGTCAGTGGAACCAGTACCTGCTGCCGCTTGTGCTCAACCCGGATCGGAACCGGTACGTCCTGCCGCAGGGGTTGGCCTTCCTCTCAATCCAGCAGGGGTATCAGAACGACTGGAGTGCGCTCTTCGCGGCGTTGACGATCACAATGATTCCGACCATTGCCGTCTACGCGCTCTTCCAGCGACGATTGGAGCAGGGGCTGACTGCGGGAGCACTCAAGGGATAGCACGCAATGAGCAGACAGGCGAATGCACGCAATGCTTCACAGCGGTTAGCGGGCAAGACGGCCCTCGTCACCGGCAGCACGCGCGGCCTGGGCCGGACGATGGCGGAGTGGCTGGCGCGCGAGGGCGCGGCAATTGTCATCTCCGGGCGTGCGGAAGCAGCGGTTCGTACCTCGGTAGAGGCGATGCGCGCCCTCGGCATCGCCTCCTTCGGGATCGCGGCGGACCTCTCTCGCCCCGATGAAGCGCACCGATTGGCGGAGGAAATACTCGCCCGCGTTGAACGACTGGACATACTCATCAACAACGCTGGGATGAGCATTCGTGGCCCCTTCTGGGAAGTGAGCGACGCGGACTGGGAATATCAAACGAACGTCAACTACCGATCGCCGTTCATTCTCGCGCAGCATTCGCGGGCGCATCGTCAATATCAGCACCATCGGCGCACACGGCTGCCACAAGGACGCCACCGTCTATGACAGCGCGAAAGGCGCGGTCGAAACGATGACGCGAAACATGGCGTTCGAGCTTGCCCCCCACGGCATCAGCGTCAACTGCGTCATCCCCGGCGCTATCTCGGACCGTCCCGGCGTGGACGCGGACCCGGAGCGATGGGCGGAATACGCACGGCGCATCCCGTTCGGGCGCGTCGGGCGGGCCGAGGACATCGCGGCAGCGGTCCGCTTCTTCTGCCTACCGGAGACCGAGTTCACGACCGGACAATCCCTCCTGGTAGACGGCGCCCACCATGCATATCTCCCGGAAGGGTGAGCCACACACTGACGCCATTTCATCCTGATGGATGCGATTGCCCAGGCTGAAAGCTCTTGGCGCGGCACTCCGCAGGACCACGAACTGCGGTATGATCGGGTTCCAGTCAGCCCGCACGAAGAACCAGGAGGGAAAATGCCGGAGCCACGGAAACCAGCGAAACAGTACGGGACGACAGCGGTGCGACCGCCCGATTTCGACGCCTTCTGGGCGGCGATTATGGCGGAGGTGGATGAGATTCCGCTCAACCCGACGATGGAGCACGTGCCGATGCGCTCCACGGACGAGGTGGATGTCTACGAAATTCATTACGATAGCCTCGACCATGTGCGCGTCGCGGGGTGGTACTGCGTGCCGAAGGAGTCGTACCTGCCGCCGCCGTACCCCGCGCTCCTGATCGTCCCCGGCTACGTCTCCGAGCCGACGCTGCCGAAGTCGTGGGCGAAGATGGGCTATGCGGCGGTCGGCGTCGCGCCGCGCGGCAAACTGCGTTCGAACCACCAGTTCAACCCCGGCTATCCCGGCCTGCTGCTCAACAATATCGTCGATCGCAACACTTACGCCTATCGCGGCTTCTACGTCGATGCCGCCCGCGCGGTCGATTTCGTGCTCACCCGCCCGGAGGTGGACAAGGCCCGCATCGGCGTCCACGGCAGCAGTCAGGGCGGCGCGCTGACGATCACGACCGCCGCGTTGCGGAGCGACGTGATTAAAGTCGGCGCGGCGGGCGCACCCTACCTCGTCGGCTTCATGGACGCGGCGCACCTGACGCACTCGTGGCCCTACGAGGAGATGAACGACTACCTGCGCCTCTACCCCGACCGCGCCGAGGCGATGCGCGCCACGCTCAACTACTTCGACGGCATCAACTTCGCGCCGATGATTAAGTGCCCGATGCTCGTCTACGTCGGCCTCGCGGACGACGTCTGCCCACCGGAAACAGGCTATGCCTTCTTCAACGCGCTGACCGGCCCGAAGGAGATCCACGCCTACCCGCGCTGCGCCCACGATTCCGGCATCTACTGGGAGATGCCCAAAGTGGAGGCATTCCTCGCTGCGCAACTGAAGCCCGCCGCGTACACCCGCCACGCGGAACCGACAGTTGGTTAGCGTCAGGGAAAGCGAGTGATACACTTGGTACATTCGGGGTGAAGGTTCGGGACGCGATTAAACTGATTGAGCGAGACGGATGGACACTGACAGAGACGAAGGGTAGTCATCGTCAGTTCATCCATCCCACGAAGCGAGGCAAGGTGACGATTCCCGGCGCGCTGAACAAAGACCTACATCCAAAGACATGGGCAAGCATTAAGCAGCAGGCGAATATCGATTAGGAGCGGATTCTATGCGCTACGCGGTCATCATTGAAACCGGCCCCAACAATCTTTCCGCATTTGTCCCCGATCTTCCCGGTTGCGTTGCTGTGGGCGACACGATCGAGGAAGTGACGCAAAGCATTCGTGAGGCCATCGAATTTCATCTCGAAGGCATGGCAAAGGACGGCGACCCGATTCCTGAACCAACCTGCATCGCCATCAATGTCGATGTCAACGTTCCGGTGACTGTATAGCGATTGTCCGACGTGGGAAGATGGGAAGCGGAGGATTGGCATGACGGAAACGGCACGTCCGGCGGATTTTGCGGCCTACTGGGATGCGGTGGATGAGGAGTTGGCGCGGTATCCGATGGCGGTCGAGTTGGAGCATTTACCGCTCCGCTCCACGCCGTTCGCGACGGTCTCCGCCGTGCGGCTGACGAGCATCGGGCCGTACCGCATCTTCGGCTACTACAGCGTGCCGGTGGGAGACGGGCCATTCCCCGGCCTGATGAACACCCCGCGCTACGGCAGCGTCAACCATGTCCCGCACCACGACGACCGGGAGCGCTACGCGACCCTGACGCTGATGCATCGGGGGCAACGGCTCGCGGACCGGCCATTCGCGGCGGCGTACCCTGGCCTGCTCACGCTCGGCATCGACGACCCGGCAACGTACATCTATCGGAGCATCGTCGCGGACTGCTTGCGCGGTGCGGAATTCCTCCTGTCGCGCCCAGAGGTTGATGGGGGGCACGTTGGCATCGTCGGCGACGATCTCGCGCTGCTCACCACCGCGCGACGACCGCAGTTCACGGCAATGCAGGCGGGCGGCCTGATGTTCCACCGGACGCTGGAGGCGGCGGGGCGCACGTCGGCGTACCCGACGGAGGAAGTCAACGATTACCTCCGCACGCACCCCGACCGCCGAGATGCGGTCGCGCGGTCCCTGGCATACGTCGATCCCGCGCATCATGCCGCAGGGGTGAAGGCAACGGCGCTGCTCCTCACGAATGACGCGGGGACGATCAACGGGCCGGAATGGCTCGCACCGCTCGCGGACACGCTCGGCGGGCCGGTGGAGCAGTACCGCATCACGCACGAAGGCGCGACCGACCACGATTGGCAGGACGCATGGATGGCGCGGCAACTCGGCGGTGTGCCGAAGCCGCGACTCTGGGAGGTAATCGCATGAGCAGGTACGACGATCTCGGGATGCGGCGCGTCATTAACGCGGCGGCGACGCTCACGCGCCTCGGCGGGTCGGTGATGCCGCCATCCGTCGTCGCGGCGATGGCGGAGGGCGCGGCGTACCACGTCGATCTGCCCCTGTTGCAGGAGCGCGTCGGCGAGCGGATCGCGGCGCTCACCCAAAACGAGGCGTGCTACGTCTCCTCCGGGGCGGCGGCGGGGATCGCCATCGCGGTGGCGGCGTGCATCGCGGGGGAAGACCCGGCGGCCATCGCCCGCTTCCCCTATCTGACCGACGGCAAGCGCGAAGTCATCATCCATCGCGCGCACCGCAACGGCTACGACCATGCGGCGCGGCAGACGGGCGCGACGCTCGTCGAGATCGGCGGCGCGCACACGACGCAGCCGTGGGAACTGGAAGCGGCGATCTCGTCGCGCACCGCCTGCATCCTCTGGTTCGCGGGGGAGCATTACGCGCGGGGCGCGCTCGCGCTGCCGGAAGTCGTCACCATCGCGCACAAACATGGCGTGCCGGTGCTCGTGGATGCGGCGGCGCAGATTCCACCCATCAGCAGCCTCTGGCACTTCACACGCGACCTCGGCGCGGACATCGCCATCTTCAGCGGCGGCAAGGGGCTGCGCGGTCCGCAGACCTCCGGCCTCGTGCTCGGGCGAGCGGACATCGTCGCCGCCTGCCGCGCGAACGGCAGCCCGAACCACAGCCTCGGTCGCCCGATGAAGGTTGGCAAGGAGGAGATGCTCGGCCTGCTCGCCGCCGTCGAGTGGTCGCTGGCGCAGGACGAAGACGCGGTCCTCGCGCACTACGAAGAAATCGTGCAGCACTGGCTCAGGGGTCTACGCGATCTGCCGGGGATTACCGTCGAGCGTGGCTACCCGAGCGAGGCGGGGCAGCCGCACGCTCGCGCCATCGTGCGCCTCGGCGCGGACTTCCCGATGACGCGCGACGCGGTCGTCGCCGCGTTGTACGGTGGCACGCCCTGCGTCGCTGTCGGCACTGTGGATACCGACGCCATCGCCCTGAACCCGCAGTCGCTGATCGAACCAGATGAGGCGGAGATCGTCCTCGAACAGGTGCGCGCTGTCCTCGCGCCCGTCGCCGTCCGATAACGGGCATACTTCGCCAAGACGTACCCAGCGCCGGTTTGCACATGCACCGGAAATGATGATCATCCCCGCTCGGGACCCGACACAGGGAGGTTCACCATGGCCAAGCTGATCTACTCGGCGATCACGTCGCTCGACGGCTACGTCGCGGATGCGGACGGCAACTTCGACTGGGCTGCGCCGGATGAGGAGGTGCACACCTTCGTCAACGACCTCGAGCGTCCGGTCGGCACCTACCTTTACGGACGCCGGATGTACGAGACGATGGTCTATTGGGAGACCGCGCGCACCCTCGCCGACCAGCCGCCCGTCGAGCGGGATTTCGCGGCAATCTGGCAGGCGGCCGACAAGATCGTCTACTCCAGGACGCTGGACACCGTTTCCAGCGCCAGGACGCGGATCGAGCGGGACTTCGACCCCGAAGCGGTCCGGCGGATGAAAACATCGGCGGGGCGTGACATCACCATGGGCGGCCCCGACCTCGCCGCCCAGGCGATCAAGGCCGGGTTGGTCGACGAGTGCCACCTGTTCGTCGCGCCGATCGTGGTGGGAAGCGGCAAACCGTTCCTCCCCAACAATGTCCGTCTGACGCTTGAACTGCTGGACGAACACCGTTTCGGCAACGGCGTGGTCCACCTCCGCTACCGCACCAGTACGTGAGCGGCACGGTTCCGAATGGCACGCAGGGAAGGGAAACCAACGATGCGCGGTTTGCGATGGTGCGGGGCGCTTTGTCTGCTTGCGACAGTCATTTTCGCCTCCGCGACACCACCCGTCGGGGCGGCGAATGGCTTCTTCACGGTCGGCTTCCAGCGCCAGTGGGAAGCGGGGGAAGCAATCGTTCCTAATTTCTGGGGGCCGCTCGCGCTCGCGAAGAATGGACAGACCGAACCGTACGTCGAAGGCTCGCTCGACTTCTCGGAGAGCGGCCCGACCAACCCCGGCCAGGGAATGCGCCTCGTGCAATACTTCGATAAGGCCCGCATGGAGTTGACACACCCCGCCTCCGGTGAGGTGACGAACGGCCTGCTGGCGAACGAACTGATCACCGGCAAGCTGCAAGTGGGTGACAACACCTTCCAGCAGCAGCAACCCGCCGCGATCCCGATTGCCGGCGACCCCGACAACCCTGGCCCAACCTACGCCCAGATTGGAACCACGGCGGCGTCCCTACTCGCGAATGCACCCGCGAGGATCGGCCTGCCGATCACCGTGATCGTCGGGGCGGATGGCGCCGTAACGGACGGCGGCGGATTCGCTGGCATCTCCCTCTCTCCGAAAATTGGCGCGTACGATGGCACAACGCGGCACAACGTCCTCGGCGTCTTCGCGGACTACCGCGCCCACGTCGGCCTCGCGTCGGTCGGCCTCGCCACCAGCGAGCCGTTCCGCGCGACGGTGAAGGTTGCGGGGACGCAGCGGTCGATCATCGCGCAGGTCTTCGAGCGGCGCGTGCTGACGTATACCAGCGCGAACCCGGACCCCTTCAAGGTCGAGTTCGGCAACATCGGCCTGCACTACTACCGGTGGCGATACCCGACGGGCCTGCCGCTCACCGCCCCGGCCACAACAACGACGCCGCCCGCATCAACAGCGGGCGACCCGTCGCAGGCCGCGCTCAGCGCCCTGCCCGCAGGGTACGCGATCAAGAGCGTGAAACCCGTCGATCTCGGTGGTGATGGCGGGCAGCAGGCAATCATCGTCACGGAGAATGCGGCGGCGCACCCCGGTTTCCTCTCAACCGTGCAGGGCGCGTCCATCGTCTCAGCCCAGGCGGTTGATCAGACCTTTAAGGTGATCCTAGACGACGCAATTCAGCTGCCCCTCGCGTGAGAGAAAGACTGAGTGCTGAGTGCGAGTATAGAAAGTGTTCAGATAGCAGGGCATTTCCCCTCCCCTCTCCATCGCCGCATGTGACTGACGCAAGTCGTGTTCTCAGAGCGATGGAGAGGGGCCGGGGGCGAGGAATACGAACGAGAACCGCTTCGCATCGGAGGCAACGTCGCAGTGAAGATCACGACGATTGAGGCAATCCCGGTCACAATTCCGATCAAGTCGGAGTTAATCATCCGCAGCGCGCGTGGCGTGCACGACGAGTCGCCTTTCGTGATCGTGCGGGTGCACACGGACGAGGGAATCACCGGCCTCGGCGAGGTGAGTTGCACGCCGATCTGGAGCGGCGAGGATCAGGTGACGGCAGTGCATTTCATCGACACCCTGCTCACGCCCGCGCTCATCGGGCAATCGCCGCTGGAGATTGAGCCAGTGCGCGCGATCATGCGGCGCGTGCTGGCGGCGAACCCGTTCACCAAGGCGGCGATTGAGACGGCGTGCTGGGATATCCTCGACAAGGCGGCGGGGCTGCCGCTCTATCGCCTCTGGGGCGGGCCGGTGCGGGCGCGCATCCCGATCAAATTCTCCCTCTCCGCCACGGAGCCGGAGCGCGTGGCGCGGATCGCGGAGTGGGCCGTGACGCAGGGCTTCCGCGCGATGAAGGTCAAAGTCGGCACCGACCCGGAGGCCGACATCCGCCGCTACCGCGCGGTGCGGGCGGTCATCGGGCCGGACGTACGGCTCGGCGCGGACGCGAACGGCGGTTGGTCCGTGCGGCAGGCAATCGACGCGGTGCGGCGGTTGGAGGAACACGGCCTCTGGTTCATCGAGCAGCCCGTCCCACCGGGCGACCCGTCGCGGCTGGCCGAAATCCGCGCCGCAACCCGGACGCCGCTGCTCGCGGACGAGAGCGTCGAGACGGCGGCGGACGCGATGGCGCTGATCCGGGCGGGCGCGGCGGATGTGCTGAGCGCGTACATCGGCAAGGGCGCGGGGCCGGACGCGGCGCGCCGAATCGCGACGGTCGCGCAGGCGGGCGGCATCGGCTGCACACTTGGGAGCAACCTGGAACTTGGCGTCGCGAGCGCGGCAATGATCCACCTCGCGGCATCGACGACCGACTTCACCTGCGAATCGTTCCCGCCGGACATCCTCGGCCCGCTCTACTACGAGGCCGACGTGCTCGCGGAACCGCTCGATTTCCGGGACGGGTCGGACGGGCTGCCCACCGCCCCCGGCTTGGGTGTCGAACTGGATGAATCGGTGATCGCCCGCTACCGCCGCTAATCACATCTTGGTAGCGCGGGCTTTCCCGCCTGCATCCCAGTCCTACGGAGAGACGCAGGC
>JAABUT010004696.1_pt1 | contig 10639 bp, 10 predicted proteins | sample 5559281 | NCBI WGS metagenome assembly JAABUT01 (sample SAMN10711880, study PRJNA513359) | rock metagenome | isolation source: Antarctica rocks | place: Antarctica: Victoria Land, Ricker Hills nord | collected 2016-01-04 | reverse complement strand
AGGCGATAGGGACGCAAAACGCTCGCCAAGGCTTTCAATGTCACTCATGCACTCCAAATAAACGAGCCATCCCCCATAGTGAATCCCGGTTCACCATTCGATTCGTTTATTTCCTGACAAGCCCTTACGCTGCGCTCCTACACCGAGACTTTCGAAGGCTGCTACGATCGGTTGCCGGGTCTCTGCACCATCCTGAAGACCTACGCGACGACGGCCGAACTCTGCATCGCGGTCTGGGCCATCACGCTCGTGGTCGGCTTCACCATCTCGTATTTTCTGGCTTTCCATATCCGCTCGTCGACCGTGCAGGTCGCACTGGCGCTGCTCTGCACCATCCCGTTCTGGACGTCCAACGTCATCCGCATGATCTCGTGGATCCCGCTGCTCGGGCGCAACGGCCTCGTCAACCAGGCCCTGATCGGGGCGGGCGTGGTGCATTCGCCCGTCGAATGGCTGCTCTACTCGCCTTTTGCGGTCGTGCTGGCCTTCGTGCACCTTTTTACCTTCTTCATGGTGATCCCGATCTTCAATTCGATGGTGCGGATCGACAAGCGCCTGATCGAGGCCGCCTATGATGCCGGCGCGTCGGGCTGGCAGACGCTGTGGAACGTGGTGGTGCCGCTGGCCAAGCCCGGCATCGTCATCGGCTCGATCTTCGTCGTCACCATCGTGATGGGCGACTTCGTCACGGTCGGGGTCATGGGCGGCGAGCAGATCGCCTCGGCCGGCAAGATCATCGAGACGCGCCTCAACGCCCTGCAATTCCCTCCGGCCGCCGCCAATGCGGTGATCCTCCTGGCCGCCACGCTTCTCATCATCACGGCACTCACCAAGGTGGTCGACATCCGCAAGGAGCTCTGACGATGGGCGAACGGCGCTCGGCGGCCTTCTACCTGCTGGCCGCCTTCTTCTCGGCCTATGTCCTGTTCCTCTACGGCCCGATGATCGTCATCGTCGTGCTGTCGTTCCAGGGGCCGGAGGGCGGCCTCACCTTCCCGATGCGCGGGTTCTCCACGCATTGGTTCTCGACGCTGTGGGACGGCGGCGGCATCGTCGACATCGGCGCGGCCTTTTGGCGGTCGCTGCACCTCGGTCTCGTCGTGACGGTGCTGACCGTCGTGATCTCGACCCTGGCGGGATTGGCTTATCGCCGCACGTTCCGGGGCCAGGCCCTGCTGTTCTACGTCGCCGTCGCGAGCCTCATCGTGCCGTCGATCGTGACGTCGCTCGGCATCGCCCTGCTGTTCCGCCTCGTCGATACCGCCATCAAGGCCGGGCCAGGGTGGATCAGCGACCGCTACACCACCGGCATGGGGCTCTTCACCTCGGGCCTCGCGGCCCATCTCACCTGGACGCTGCCGTTCGGCTTACTGGTCATGTTCGCGATCTTCAACCGCTTCGACGGGCGGTTCGAGGAGGCGGCGCGCGACCTCGGCGCGACGCCCTGGCAGAGCTTCCGCCATGTGGTGCTGCCGCTGATCCTGCCCGCGCTGGTCGGCGTGGCGCTGTTCGGGTTCACGCTTTCCTGGGACGAGATCGCGCGATCCAGCCAGGCGATCGGCTCCGACAACACGCTGCCGATGCAGCTTCAGGCGCTCACCACGACCGTGACCACGCCGATGATCTACGCGCTCGGCACAGCGACCACAGGGGTTTCGTTCGTAGTGATCGCGCTGGCGCTGCTCGGCATCGCCCTGCTCCGCGCCCGTCAGAGCCGCCATGGCTCGGATGCCGGACGGGCGTGACCGGGGCTTCCGCGCCCAATTGCAAACGAGACGGCTGCGGTTCTCCGAGGCGAGGGTCGCGATCTCACCGCGATCCGGTCACCACGCGCACGATGCCGGAGAGGTCGCGGCGTGTCGCGATCCTCGTGAGCCCGACACCGGCCATCAGCCCCCAGACGTCGCGGTCTTGGCCCTGCCCGACCTCGAACGCCGCCGTGCCGCCCGGCGCGAGCAGCCGCGGAAGATCGGCCACGAGGATGCGATAGGCCGCGAGCCCGTCGGGGCCGCCGTCGAGGGCCACCAGGGGATCGTATTGGCGAACATCGGTCTCCAGGCCGGGGATCAGGGCCGTCTCGATGTAAGGCGGATTGCAGACCACGACGTCGACGTTGTGAGCCGCGAGTGCGCCCGCCCAGTCGCCCTGCAGGACGAGGCTGCGGGCCGAAAATCCGCAGCGGGCGAGGTTTTCGCGCGCGATCCGGCAGGCTGCAGCCGAGCGGTCGACCGCCCAACCGGTCGCCTGCGGCATTTCCGTCAGCAGCGCGCAGAGAATGGCCCCCGTGCCGGTCCCGAGATCGAGTACGCGCACAGGTTCGGCCCGACGACCCCGCAACCGATCGAGCACGGCTTCGACCACGGTCTCCGTGTCGGGGCGCGGGTCGAGCACGTCGGGCGTCACCCGCAAGGCGAGCCCCCAGAAGTCGCGACATCCGAGGATCCGCGACACGGGTTCGCGGAGTTCACGCCGACGGAGCCACCCGTCGAGCCGCGCGGCGGCTTGGGAGGGCAGCGACGCGTCCGGATCGCGGAGCAACGCCAATCGGTCGACGCCGGCCGCGGCGCAGAGCAGAATGCGGGCGTCGACCTCGGGGTCGGGAATGCCGGCCCGGGCGAGGGCGCGGGTTGCGGTCCGCAGCGTTTCGATGAGGCTGGGCACGGGACGCAAAGAGCGGGCGCGGTCTCCCTGGTCCAGCGCTCATCCGCCGCGACGCTGCAGCCGGCGCGGAACGAGCGAGAAGACCCTAGCCCGCCGCCTTCTCCATGACGCGACGCAGGCGGGCCGCGAAGGCGGCCGCATCGGCCGGCAGTTCACCATCCATGATGCGGGCCTCGTCGTGCAGCAGCCACGCCGAGTCCTCGACCACGGCGCGCTCGCCCTCCCCGGCGAAGCGCTCGGCCAGCGCCGCCACTAGTGGATGGCCGGGGTTGACCTCGAGCACGGGCTTGGTCTGCATGCCGAGTTTGCCGTGCTGGGCGAGGATCTTTTCGAGTCTCCGGTCGGGACCGAACTCGGGCGCGATCAGGCAGGCGGGGCTCTCGGACAGCCGGTCCGACGCCCGCACATCCTCCACGGCGTCCCCCAGGGTCTGCTTCATGAAGGCCAGCAGGGTTGCGACCTTGGGCCCGACATCCTTGGCCTCGGGCTCCTCGCCGCCCTCGGCCAGCGGCACCGCCTTGATGTCGGCCGCGCCCTGGGTCACCGATTTGAAGGGCTTGCCGTCGAAACCCGCGGCGTTCGACACCCAGAAGGCATCGACGGCGTCGGGCAATAGCAGAACCTCGATGCCGCGCGCCCGGAACCCTTCGAGTTGCGGGCTCGTCTTCAGCCGGGCGAGGTCGTCGCCGACCAGATAATAGACCGCGGTCTGGTTGGGCCGGAGGTCGGCCACGTATTGGGCCAGCGTGCGGCCGCCATCGGGCTGCCGCGTCGTCGCGAAACGCGCCAGCTTGAACAGGCCATCGCGTCGTTCCGGATCCTCGTAGAGCCCCTCCTTGAGCACGGCCCCGAAGTTCTCCCAAACCTTGGCGAAACCATCAGGGTCGCTGTCCGACATCTTGGTAAGGTCGCCGAGCACCCGGCTGGTGACGCCCTTGCGGATGGCCGCGAAGATGGGGCTCGATTGCACCATCTCGCGCGACACGTTGAGCGGCAGATCTGCCGTGTCGACCACGGCCCGCACGAAGCGCAGCCAACCCGGCAGGAGGTCGGCCTCGTCGGTGATCAGCACGCGGCGGACGTAGAGCTTGGTGCGGCCCTTGCGCTGGGGATCGAACAGGTCGAAAGGCTTCGAACCCGGCACGAAGGCCAGCACGGAATATTCGTGGCGCCCCTCGGCCCGGTAGTGGATCGTGAGGGCCGGCTCGTCGTATTGCGCCGCAAGCGCGCGGTAGAATTCGGTATAGTCCTCCGCCTTGATGTCGCCCTTCGACTTGGCCCAGAGCGCGGCGCCGTCGGTCAGGCGGCGCGCCTCCCCGTCGGGCTTTTCCAGGAGTTCGATCGGAACCGCCACGGCGCCGCTATGCTCCTTGACGAGCCGCTCGACCCGATAGGGCTCCAGGAACTCGGCCGCGGCAGCCTCGTTGAGATGCAGCGTCACGCGGGTCCCGCGGGCCGGCGCCTCCTCGAGCGGAAGCGGCGCCACCGCGTAGTCGCCCTTGCCGTCGCTGGTCCAGCGCCAGGCCTCGTCGGAGCCGGCCCGACGGGTCCGCACCTCGACACTGTCGGCCACCATGAAAGCCGAGTAGAAGCCGATGCCGAACTGGCCGATGAGGTTGCCGCTCTCGGCTTCGGCCCCGGGTCCGATCTTGTCCAGGAACGCCTTGGTGCCGGAACTGGCGATGGTGCCGAGCGCCCTGTCGAGGTCGTCGCGCGCCATGCCGACGCCATTGTCGACCACGGCGAGGGTCTTGGCATCCTTGTCGATCGCGACCCGGATGACGAAACCTTCGCCATCGGACGTCAGCTGCGGCTGGGCGATGGCCTCGTAGCGCAGCTTCTCGCAGGCATCGGCCGCATTGGAAATCAGTTCGCGCAGGAAGACATCCCGCTCGGAATAGATGGAATGCACCATAAGGTCGAGAAGCCGCGACACGTCGGCCTGGAACGCCTTCTTCTCGGTCCCGCCTTCGGTCGCGGCTCCTGCCGCGGTCTGGATGTCAGCCTCACTCATGGATCTCGCGAACCTTCCGCTGCAAGCGACCGCGAAGGCCGCCAGGGAAGCGCTCGCCTTAGCGATGAGCGGCTCAGGACGGACGCGGCCAGGAGATAGCGCGGTCAGCCAAAAATGACCCGCCCCGCGAAGCGGACCAGATATCGATCCTGCGCGAAAGGGTTGCAAGTGTCGGAGGCGACGAAAAGACCGGCAGGAGCCAAGGCTCACTGCCGGTCTCCTGTCGCGGTCTCGCCTTGCAGCGAAGACACGGCGCGCCCGTCCCGTGGGCTGGGGGGCTGACAAGCCGGGACGGGGCGCCGTTTCAGCGGCGGTGTAGTCTTACACGTCGAGGTGCGGCCGATCCGAGGCCCCTCCGGGGCGGAGTTGCGGTTTCCCGCAGCGGCCCGGATGTTCGCGACGGCCTTGAACCGCCGTGGCCTTCACGCCATTCTGCGCGGGGTCACGGAAAGGCATGGAATGAGTGAAGGCGAGACGCCGGATCAGCGGCGGCACGAAGCGGGATCGACCGGCTCCGATGGAGGGTCGGTCACATTGTTCCCGTCGCGGCGTGAGCAGGCGGAAGCGGCCCGCCGGAGCGGCGCCGTGGTGTCGTTCGACAGGCACGAACTGCGCGAGATCTTCAACCTCTACGGCCGCAGAGTCGCCGAAGGCGAATGGCGGGACTACGCGATCGACTTCAGGCCCGACAAGGCCGTGTTCAGCATCTATCGCCGCGCGTCGGAAGTGCCGCTCTATCGCGTCGAGAAGGATCCCGGCCTGGCCCGGCGCCAGGGTGCCTACGCCGTGGTGGCGTCCACGGGACTGGTTTTGAAGCGCGGGCCGGAGCTCGGCCGGGTGTTGCAGGCGTTGGACCGGAAGCCCAAGCTCGTGGTGGTTTGAACCGGCCTCGGTAGCCGCCGCGCAGCCTCGTCATGAAAAAGGCGGCTCCCGAAGGAGCCGCCGCGCCAACACGCCGGAACTCCGACGGACTCAGTAGTTGTAGGCGCGCTCGCTGTGTTCGGAAATGTCCAGGCCCTCGCGCTCCTTCTCGGGCGACACCCGAAGACCCACGATCATATCCACGACCCAGTAGAGGATGGCCGAGCCCGCGCCGGACCAGACCAGCACGGCGATGACGGCCTTGAGCTGGATCAGCACCTGCTGGCCCATGTCGTAGGTGCCGGCGTTGTTGTGGGCGAAGTTGGCGTAGTCGGTAATTCCCACTCCGCCGAGCGCGGGTGACACGAGGATGCCGGTCATGATGGCGCCGACGATGCCGCCAATACAATGCACCCCGAAAACGTCGAGCGCGTCGTCGTAGCCGAACCTCTCCTTCACGACGGCGACGAAGAACCAACAGAGCGGGCTGACCATCAGGCCGAGCACCACGGAGCCCATGGGTCCCGCGAAACCCGAGGCGGGCGTCACGGCGACGAGCCCCGCGACGGCGCCCGACGCCATGCCGAGCAGCGACGGCCTGCCCTTGACGATCCATTCCACGAAGAGCCAAGACAGGACCGCGGCGGCGGTCGCCACCATGGTATTGACGAAGGCCAGCGCCGTCGTGCCGTTGGCTTCGAGGTTGGAGCCGGCGTTGAAGCCGAACCAGCCGACCCAGAGCAGCGAAGCGCCGATCATGGTCATGGTGAGCGAATGGGGCGCCATCTGCTCGCGAGGATAGCCGAGGCGCTTGCCGATCAGCAGGGCGCCTACGAGGCCGGCGATGCCGGCGTCGATGTGCACCACGGTGCCGCCCGCGAAATCGAGGGCACCCGCCTGAGACAGCCAGCCGGCATTGGCCTGGATCGCCTCGAGGTTGGCCTGGGCCGTCTTCTTGGCGGCGTCGTCGGTGGCGGCGGCGAGCGCCTTTGCGGCCTTGGCGATGTCGTCCGGCGCGGCGCTGGCCCAAACCCAATGCGCGATCGGGAAATATACGATCGACACCCACAGAAGCATAAACAGCATCACGGCCGAGAACTTCATGCGGTCGGCGAAGGAGCCCACGATGAGCGCCGGCGTGATCATCGCGAAGGTCATCTGGAACACCATGTAGGCGTATTCCGGGATGACGACCCCATTCGAGAAGGTCGGCACGTTGGAATCCGGCGTCACGCCGGCCAGGAAGGCCTTGCCAAAACCGCCGACATAGGGGTTCCAGCTACCGCCGTCGCCGAACGCCAGCGAGTAGCCGTAGATCACCCAGACCACGCCCACCAGCGACACGATCATGAACACCTGGCTCAGCACCGACAGCATGTTCTTCGAGCGCACGAGGCCGCCATAGAACAGGGCGAGGCCGGGCACCGACATCATCAGCACAAGGGCCGAGGAGATCAGCATCCAGGCCGTGTCGCCCTTGTTGGCGACCGGCGGTGCTTCGGCCGTCGGGGTCTGTGCCCAGGCGCTGCCGGCCATCAACAACAGGAACACGGCGGCAAGACCGAGCGCCGATCGCATTCGAGGCGACTTCGCCAGAGGCAATGTCGCGGAAGGCGACGGGTTCATGACATTCATCGATGGACTCCGGTCAGCATGCATTCGGAACGAAAGGTTTCAAAGGGCGTCGGCGTCGGTCTCGCCCGTCCGGATGCGGACGGCCTGCTCCAGGGTGGTCACGAAGATCTTGCCGTCGCCGATCTGGCCGGTCCGAGCCGTGGCCGTGATGGCATCCACGACGGCGTCGAGCATCTCGGTCGGCACGGCGACTTCGATCTTCAGCTTGGGCAGGAAGCTCACGGCGTATTCGGCGCCGCGATAGATCTCGGTGTGGCCCTTCTGGCGGCCATATCCCTTGACCTCGGTCACCGTCAGGCCGTGGACGCCGACCGCCGTGAGCGCGTCGCGCACCTCCTCGAGCTTGAAGGGTTTGATGATCGCCATCACTATTTTCATCGCATCGGTCCCTCGGTTCACCCCAAGCATGGCCCCGACGAAGACCGGAGACAGCGCGACGTGGCGCCCTCACCACGGCTGGTTCGGGGTCGTGCCGATGCTCTTTCAAGGCTCGTGCCAGGATGCCGGAACGCCGAAAGCGAGAGCGTTGCCGCAGAGCGGCGCTGGGGCCTCCTGCGGCAGTCAGGGGGCACCCTGCCTCAATTATGAGCACGTCGGGCGGCGGCGGGACGGACCCACGGGCGGCGGACCGGTCCTCCTGGGGCAGCGGGGCGAGGCCGCGCCAGCGTCGGCGCGCCGAGAAGGGAGCCGCATGGTGGAGCCGCTATGAGCGCGGGAATGCCGACCTCGCGAGGACAGGCCGTCCAACCTGGCTCGTCTCTGCAGTTCGAAGGGTCGACCGGACCGTCGCCGCGTGTCGTCACGCCTCCGGTCGTGGTGGGAGTGTCACGGTCCAAGCGTCGGCGTCGTCTGGCCGGGCGCGCGGAACCCGATCACGCGTTCGATCACGCGTTCGATCGTCGTACGGGGCAAGATCGCTTCAACGGGACCCCGGGGCGCGAGCACGTCTGGCCGTGATGCGATGGGAACGTTCTGCCCCCCGCCATCCCCCGCCGATCTGCGCTGCCAATATCGGCCGGGCTCGTCCCGGGCCGATGTCTGGGTCGTCCGGTCGAGAGCGGGGCAGCGCCACGGTCCTCGTCGCGCGGAACGCCACGACCCGACCGCCCGACCTCACCGCGTCTTCACGTGCTCGACGGCTTCGGCCAGAAGTTCGTCGAGGCGGCGGCGAATCTGATGGTCGGACACCGCGAGGCCGTGCCGGTCGAGATCCTGCCTGAGCCTGGCCACGAGCGCGTCCGTGCCACCCTTCTCGATCGACGCCATGAGGATGTCGTCCGCATAAGCGGACGCCTCCGCGCCCGACCGGCCAAGCTGTTGGGCCGCCCACAACCCGATCTCGCGATTGCGGCGCGCCTGTGCGCGAAACGCCAGATCCTGGTCGTGGGCGAACAGGTTCTCGAAAGCCCGTTCCCTGTCGTCGAAGGTCGTCATTCTGCTCATCCTCTTCGCCACGGCACGGGGGTCCCCCCGGCGCGGCGCCCGCCGCGTGCTGAACGCACGTCTTGCGGGAGAGATGCCCCATTCCCAAATAAAGCAGGCAAGATCAAGCCCCTGCGGCCGCACAGGACGGGTTGGGACGTCCGCTATCCTCGCCAGCCTCCGGCGTAGGCTCGCGCGGCTCGGATGCACCGGCGTTGTGCGGGTGCAAGCAATCCGCTACGCTGAAACGTGGTCGGCTGCTCCGGGCCAACAACGCCTCGGCCGTTGAGCGGCTTTCGTGACTGTAACGCTTCGCGCGAGCCGATCGGGCGAGGATGATAGGAGCCAGGCCGACCCATGGATTTCCTCAAACCCCGGTTGACCCCAATGAATCGCCGTCGTCGCATTTATGAGGGCAAGGCGAAGGTCCTCTACGAAGGGCCAGAGCCCGGAACACTCATCCAGCACTTCAAGGACGATGCCACAGCGTTCAATGCCAAGAAACACCAGGTCATCGACGGCAAGGGTGTTTTGAACAACCGGATCTCGGAATATATCTTCCAGCACCTCAACAACATCGGCGTGCCGACGCATTTCATCCGGCGGCTCAACATGCGCGAGCAGCTGATCAAGGAAGTCGAGATCATACCGCTCGAGGTCGTGGTGCGCAATGTCGCGGCGGGCTCGCTGTCGACGCGCCTCGGGATCGAGGAAGGCACGCAGTTGCCGCGCTCCATCATCGAGTTCTACTACAAGAATGACGCCCTCAACGACCCCATGGTGTCGGAGGAGCACATCACGGCGTTCGGCTGGGCCTCGCCGCAAGAGATCGACGACATCATGGCCCTGGCGATCCGGGTCAATGATTTCCTGTCCGGACTGTTTCTCGGCGTCGGGATCCGGCTGGTGGATTTCAAGATGGAAGCCGGTCGCCTCTGGGAGGGCGATCTGATGCGCATCGTGGTTGCGGATGAGATCTCGCCCGACTCCTGCCGCCTGTGGGACGTGCGCTCGAACGACAAGCTCGACAAGGACCGGTTTCGCCGCGACCTCGGCGGCCTCGTGGAGGCCTATACGGAGGTGGCGCGGCGGCTCGGCATCATGCAGGAGAACGATGCCGCGCGGTCGAGTGGTCCCCAGCTCGTGCAGTGACGCGCAGCGATGCCGCGTCCCGTGTGTCGTCGATCCGTGACAGAGAGCCCCGGCCGGGCTGTCTTTTCATCCTTGCAGGACTACAACGGCCATTCGGCATCTCCACAATCCCACTCCGTAAGGTTGCAAGATGGGGGTCAAGCCAGGAAGTTCCGCGGTGAAAGTCACCAGACCGCCTAGCTTTCCGTCATGACTGCCTTGATTGTCGGCTCAGCTTGGGATTTAAGACAGTGCGACGACGTTACGCGGCGGTGCAGACCGTAGCGGAACGGGAGACCATCGCAGGGTGGCCCGAAGTCTGGGGGGGAAAGCGCCTCGAAGAGGCGTGTGGTGCGCAAAGCACCACGGATGTGGCGGACGCTGAAGAGCCGGTGATCGTACCTTCCGAGGTACCACCGGCTCTTTATTCATGCGCGGTCGGAGCGGCTCCCGATTTGGAGTGGAACCCGCGGCGGCTCGCCAGCCACTGGCGGGCCTGCTAGTCTTGGCGGAGCGATCGCGGGATGCGCCCCGCGCGAGACCGGGATCGCTGGCCCGTTCTCGACATCGGCAGGATCAGGTTCCGCCATGACCACGATCGATCTCGCCAAGCGCGTCTACGATCACACCTGGAAACTGGATCCGATCGTCCGTAGTCTGCTCGACACGGACTTCTACAAGCTGCTCATGCTGCAGATGATCTGGGGTCTCTATCGGGACCAGCAGGTCACGTTCTCACTGGTGAACCGGACCACGCGGGTTCGCGTCGCCGACGAGATCGACGAGTCCGAGTTGCGCGACCAGCTCGACCACGCGCGGTCGCTGACGGTCAGCAAGAAGGAAATGATCTGGCTCGCGGGCAACAGCTTCTACGGCCGCGCCCACATCTTCGAGTCGGCGTTCCTGGACTGGCTC
>JAABUT010004695.1_pt1 | contig 10641 bp, 8 predicted proteins | sample 5559281 | NCBI WGS metagenome assembly JAABUT01 (sample SAMN10711880, study PRJNA513359) | rock metagenome | isolation source: Antarctica rocks | place: Antarctica: Victoria Land, Ricker Hills nord | collected 2016-01-04 | reverse complement strand
TCCGCGATCTTGTTCTTCTTGACGTAATGGAAGACCTTCGGTGTGTCGTCACCGGTGGTCTCTCGCTCGCGGGTATCCGGCAGAACAGTCGTCTGTGTGCTCACGTATCCATGATGCCGCATCCGCCGAGTCCCGTCACGAGGCGAGGCGTCACTGGTCGATCACGTCGCGGCGCGCGGGCTCGATGGCGCGGCGATGGGCACCGTCGCCGTAGCGGTAGTGGTTGATCTCCTCCCGCTTACGGGCCGGGCTGTCGTTGGCAATGAGCACCGCCATCCACGGCAGCGGGATGGAGGCCGCGATGATCACCAACGGCAGCCACGGGCTCTGCGTCGCCGAGTAGACGACGGCCCCGATGATCAGGGCGGGTATGCGAAACGCCATCAGGATCGTGTACTTGCGCACCCGATCGTGGTGCTGCTCGTCGTAAGAGCGCTGGGCCGCGGTGATCAGCACCGCGTCCGCGTGCGCCGCGCCCTTGCCAGTGGATCCATCGACTGCCATGGCTCCACTCTCCCACCAGCCCAGCCCCGGCGCACCCGCAGTGGTCCGGGGACAATGCCCGCATGGCCGATCCTCTACTCCCCCAGCTGTTGCCGATCTGCGGCTCGCTGCGCGAGGCGCTCGGTCGCACCGGCTACGACGCGGACGGTGTCCTCGCGCTGCTCGGTGCGGACGCACACGCGGCCCTGGGACGTGATGAGGTGGTACCGGTACGACGCGCCGTTCGCGGCGGTGGTGAGCTCGCCACCCTGGTCCGGCTGTTCCTTCTCGGCGATGCCTGCCCGGCCGCTGAGGTGGCAGCGGCACTGGTCCCGCTTGCGCTGCCTGCGGCTGTCGGAGCCGGCCTGATCGAGGCAGACGGGGCGGCCGTGCGGGCGGCGCTGGACGTGCGCCCGCTGGATACCGGCGTAGGCAGCAGGTGGGTGGTCGCCGACCTCGACGCCGGCCGGTCGTCCGGCCTCGACGAGCGTGCCTATGTCCCCGGAGTGGGGCAGGCCTCGGTGTCGTTGCTGCGGACGGTGCCCACCACGCCCGTCAGCTCGCTGCTCGACCTGGGCACCGGCTGCGGTGTGCAAGCGGTGCACGCCTACGGCCATGCCGCGTCCGTGTCGGCCACCGACGTCAGTGCCCGAGCCCTGGCCATGGCCCGGGCCACCTTCGCGCTGAACGCGATGCGGGTGGAGCTGCTCGAGGGCTCATGGTTCGAACCGGTCAACGGACGGCAGTTCGACCAGATCGTGGCCAACCCACCGTTCGTCGTCGGGCCTGCGCAGATCCGCAACGTCTACCGGGACTCGGGGTTGGATTTGGACGGCGCCAGCGAGCTGGTAATCAGGGCCGCACCGCGCCATCTCGCCCCCGGCGGCACCGCCACGGTGCTGGCCTCCTGGGTCCACGTGCGCGGGCAGGACTGGCGCGAACGCGTGGCCTCGTGGGTGCCCGAACACGGAGTGGACGCCTGGTTCGTGCAGCGAGACGTGGCCGATCCGGCGTTGTACGTGGGTACCTGGCTGCGCGATGGCGGCGTGGACCCGCGCTCCGCCGAAGGCACGCGGCGCAGCGAGGGGTGGCTGGAACACTTCGCGCGCGCCGACGTCGAGGGCATCGGTTTCGGTTACGTCAGCCTGCGACGCACCGATGAACCCTCCGACGTGCTCGCCGAGGATCTGCTGCACGCCTACCCCGACCCGCTGGGGCCGGAGGTGCTCGACTACCTGCAACGGGTGGCGTGGCTGCGCAGCCACGAGCTGCTCGACGCCCGATTCTCCGTCGCGCCGTCGACCGCGCTGCAGCGGGTGTCCGTGCCCGGCCGAGACGGATGGCAACAGGTGAGCACGCCTGCACCGCAGCGACGGGCCCGCGTGGGAGCACGAGGTGGACGAGCTCGGCGCCGCGCTGCTCGCCGGGATGCGGCCCGACGGGTTGAACGTCGGCGAGCTGGTGGCCATGCTGGAACTCGCCAACGACGAACCACCGGGATCGCTGCAGTCCGGCGCAATGGCCTTGGTGGAAGGCCTGGTACGCCATGGCCTGGTGCTGCCTGCGGGGCACGACACACCGGGGTATTGAGCTTGGCGATCATTGTCTGCCGCCGGTTGTAACGTGGGCCGCCGCACGCGATTTCCGACCATGCAGGCCCCGTACGGCGTCGCCTGCTGGAGCGGATACCGTCACTAAGGAGCTAATGTGGCCGGCCTCACCCTGTCTGGCATAGGCAAGGTCTACGACGATGGCACCCGCGCGGTGCGGGACCTGAACGTCGAGGTCAGCGACGGTGAGTTTTTGGTGTTCGTCGGCCCCTCGGGCTGCGGCAAGACCACCGCGCTGCGGATGGTTGCCGGGCTGGAGACGGTTACCGAGGGCGAGCTTCGGATCGGTGACCGGCTCGTCAACTCGGTACCGCCGCGGGACCGGGACGTCGCCATGGTGTTCCAGTCCTATGCGCTGTACCCGCATCTCTCCGTCCGGGACAACATCGCGTTCGGCTTGAAGCTGCGCAAGATGGCCAAGCCGGAGATCCGCAAGCGGGTGGAGCACGCCGCCGACGTCCTCGGCCTCACCGACTACCTGGACCGCAAACCCCGCAACCTTTCCGGCGGTCAACGCCAGCGGGTCGCCATGGGCCGCGCCATCGTCCGCGAGCCCCAGGTGTTCCTGATGGACGAGCCGCTGTCCAACCTCGACGCCAAGCTACGGGTGCAGATGCGCACCGAGATCGCCCGCATCCAGCGCGACCTCGCCGTGACCACCGTCTACGTGACCCACGACCAGACCGAGGCAATGACCCTGGGACACCGCGTCGCGGTGATGAAGCAGGGCGTGCTGCAACAGATAGCGCCGCCACAGCAGCTCTACGACCGGCCGGTGAACATCTTCGTCGCCGGGTTCATCGGCTCGCCCGCGATGAACCTCATGATGGGCACGGTGAGCAGGACGGGCAATGAGCTGGCACTGCAGCTCGGGTCGCAGACCGTGCGGCTGCCGGAATCGGTGCTGCAGACCCGCCCCGCGCTGGTCGACTACCTGGGCCAGCCGGTGGTGGTGGGTGTGCGCCCGGAGGAGCTGGACGACGCCGCCGTGGGATCAGACGACTCTCGCCCGGTGCTGCACGCCGTCGCTGACCTCATCGAACCGCTGGGCTCCGACCTGATCGTGCACCTGAGCATCGACGCCGAGCCCGTGCAGAGCAACGACGACCTCACCGAGCTCGCCAAAGACGTCGGGCACCCTGATGCGGGCGCACTGCAGAGCAGCGACGCGTCGACGACGCTCGTGGCCCGATTCAACCCACGCAGCACTGTCGCCATCGGCGACGCCGTCAACGTTCGGGTCGACACCGAGCGACTGCACTACTTCGACCCGGGAACCGGTCTCGGCGTCTGGACAGCGGAGCCGAGTAACGGCTCGGCCCAACTCTAGGGAGGACACACAATGAGATTGCAACGCAGGAAGCTCGTCGCGCTCGGCGTACTCATGTCGGCGTCAGCACTACTGGCAACGTCGTGCTCGAGCAGCTCGACCCCCTCGGGCGGCGGCTCCACCACCACCACCACCGCGGCCTCCTCGGGGGGCTCGGCGCTGCCGAAACTCGATGGACAGGCGTTCTCGGTGCTCGGCCCGTGGACCAAGGACGAGCAGGCGACGTTCCAGAAGGTGCTGGACAACTTCAACACCAAGACCGGCGCCAAGGGCACCTACACCTCCGGCGGCGACGACGTCCCCACCATCCTCGGCACCAAGGTCGCGGGCGGAGCCCCGCCCGATGTGGCCGTGGTGGCCTCGCCCGGCACCGTGGAGAAGTTTGCCAAGGGTGGCAACCTGAAGCCGGCGAGCCCGGCGGTGCAGGCCGCGGTCGCCGCCAACTACGGTCCGCTGTGGACCACCCTGGGCAGCGTGGACGGCAAGCTGTACGGCGTCTACGCGGACGCCTCCAACAAGTCGACGGTCTGGTACAACACCAAGGACTACCAGACGGCTGGGGTCTCATCCGAACCCAAGAACTGGGATGAGTTCCTCAAGACGTCCAAGACGCTGGCCGATTCCGGCGTCAAGGCGCCCATCTCGGTCGGTGGTGGCGATGGCTGGACGCTGACCGACTGGTTCGAGAACGTCTACATCCGCAGCGCTGGCCTGGACAACTACGACAAGCTGACCAAGCACCAGATTCCCTGGACCGACGCGTCGGTGACCAAGGCTTTGACCACGCTGAAGCAGGTGTTCGCCGACAAGACCCTGATCGGCGACCCGGCCACGGCGCTGCAGACCAGCTTCACCCAATCGGTGGCCAACACCTTCAAACCCGACGCGCCCTCGGCGATGGTCTACGAGGCCAGCTTCGTGGCCACCCAGATCAAGCAAGAGGTGCCCAACGCCAAAGTGGGCACGGACGCCAAGTACTTCGCCTTCCCCGCCGTCGACAACTCCAAGCCCACGGTGGTGGGGGGTGGAGACGCCGTGGTCGCGTTCACCGACAACCCTGCGGCCCAGGCGTTTCAGCTGTACATGGCCTCCCCCGAGGCCGCCAAGCTGATGGTCTCCAGCGAGGGCAGCGGATTCGCCTCGGCCAACAAGAACCTCAAGGCGGGTGACTACCCGACGCCGACGCTGGGCCAGGTAGGGGCGGACATCGTCAACGCAGGCGACCAGTTCCGCTTCGATATGTCCGACCAGGCGCCTGCGGCGTTCGGTGGCACCAAAGGCCAGGGCGAGTGGAAGGACCTGCAGGCATTCCTGGGCAACGGTGACATCGCCGCAGCGCAGGCCGCCTTGGAAGCGGACGCCGCCGCCGCCTTCAAATAGGGAAGCGGAACACACGCGATGAGCAAAGATGCAGGGACGACGACGGCCGTGCTCGCCGAGGCGACCGATGATGTCGTCCCTGCATCTGTTCCGCCGGTGAAGCGGCGGGCCCCCGGCGAGCGGCGCTGGGTGGGGTACGCCTTTCTCGGCCCGGCACTGATTTTGCTGCTGGCCATCCTGGTGTACCCCATCTTCTACTCCGTGGCCCGCAGCTTCTTCAGCGACGCGGGCACGACCGGCTGGGGCGGGTGGGTGGGGCTGGACAACTACACGGCGCTGTTCACCAACCCCACGACCTTCACCGCGGTAAAGAACAACATCATCTGGATCGTGGTGGCGCCCACCGTGGTCACCATTGTCGGGCTGCTCTTCGCGGTGCTCAGCGAACGGATCCGGTGGGGCACCGCGTTCAAGCTGATCATGTTCATGCCGATGGCGATCTCCTTCGTGGCCTCCGGCATCACCTTCCAGATGATCTACAACGACCAGCCGACGCGGGGCTTGGCCAACGCCGTCGCGATCGGGGTCCACGACACCTTCAGCCCGTCGGCGTCCTACCCGACCGTGCATCCGCGTCCCACGGCCGGGTTGACGGGCGCGGATGGCAGTGACTACACCTCGACCAAGAGCTACTCACCCGTCGACGCGGTGGAGCTGCCCCTGGTCGGACTCCCGGTCGCCTCGCCCCCGGCCGATGCGCGGCCCGCGGCAGCGGCCCCGGCACAACCCGGACTGCACGGCACGGTGTGGAACGACTTCGCCGCCGGTGGTGGCGGCACGGTCGGCACCGTCGACCCCGGAGAGCTCGGACTGCCCGGCCTGGAGATCGACGCGCTACAGAATGGCACGGTGGCGGCAACTACCACGGCCGCCGCGGACGGGACGTTCAGCTTTCCCACGCTCACCTCGGGGAGCTACCAGCTCCGGCTGCCGGCGAGCAACTTCGCACCCCCTTACGCCGGAGTGTCCTGGCTGGGCCCCAACCTGATCACCCCGGCGATCCTCATCGCCTACCTGTGGGTGTGGGCCGGCTTCGCCATGGTCCTCATCGCCTCGGGCCTCGCGGCCATTCCCCGGGACGTCCTGGAGGCCGCCCGCATCGACGGCGCCACCGAGTGGCAGGTGTTCCGCAGAGTGACCGCGCCGCTGCTGGCGCCGGTGCTGATGGTGGTCTTCGTGACCCTGGTGATCAACGTGCTCAAGGTGTTCGACCTGGTCTACGTCATCACCCAGGGCACGGGCAGCGGTCCGGCGGCCACCGTGCTGGCGGTGCAGATGTACCAGCTGTACTCCCAGGGCAGCTACGGCAGCTCCAGCGCCATCGGCATCGCCCTGGTGCTACTGGTGCTGCCCGCGATGCTGTTCAACATCCGCCGGTTCCGAACGGAGCAGAGTTGACTACCGCAGGCACCGACCTCGTCACCGGCGCCACCAACCGCTCGTTGGCTCGGCGCATCGTGGCGCGCCTCAGCGGCGGCACCGTCACCATCGTGCTTATTGTCGTCGCGTTGTTGTGGCTGTTGCCGACTTTCGGGTTGCTGGTCACCTCGGGGCGCAACCCGGCGTTTTACTCCAGCAGCGGCTGGTGGTCCGTGCTGCTGCACCCCGCCCAGCTCACCGCCGAGAACTACGCACACCTGCTGGCCAACTCGGCCATCACCAACTCCTTCCTGAACACCGTGGAGATCACCGTGCCGGCGACGGTCGGTGTCGTGGTTATCGGCGCACTGGCGGGTTACGCGTTCGCCTGGCTGGAGTTCCCCGGGCGGGACTGGCTTTTCATCACGGTCATCGCGCTGCTGGTGGTGCCGATCCAGGTGGCGCTGATCCCGGTGGTCAAGCTCTACAGCGCCACCGGGGTGTATGGCTCCATCACCGGGCTGGTGATCTTCCACGTGGCCTTCGGGCTACCGTTCGCCATCTTCTTGTTCCGCAATTACTTCGCGGGCATCCCCAAAGACCTGTTGGAAGCGGCGCGGATGGACGGCGCCGGGGAGCTACGGATCTTCTTCACCGTCATCCTGCCGCTGGGGCTGCCCGCCATCGCGTCCCTGGCCATCTTCCAGTTTCTCTGGGTGTGGAACGACCTGCTGGTGGCGTTGGTGTTCTCCGACTCCTCCACCCAACCGCTGACGGTGGCGCTGTCCTCGCAGATGCGGGCCTTCGGGGCCAGCATCGACATCCTGGCGCCCGGGGCGTTCCTGTCGCTCATCGTGCCGCTGATCGTGTTCTTCGCGTTCCAGCGCTACTTCGTGCAAGGCGTGATGGCCGGCTCGGTCAAGTAGCCGTGCGGGCGGTCATCTCCCGGGTGCGCAGCGCGAGCGTCACCATCGACGGCGCGGTGGTGGCCGAGTTGCCCGGGCCGGGACTGCTCGTCCTGCTCGGCATCGGCGGGTCGGACAGCGCTGCCGCCGCCATTACCATGGCTCGCAAAATTGCCGAGCTGCGGCTGCTGCGCGAGGAACGGTCCGTGCTCGAAGCCGGTGCGCCGGTACTGGTAGTGAGCCAGTTCACCCTGTACGGCGACACCCGTAAGGGACGACGCCCCTCCTGGTCGGCCGCAGCTCCCCCGCATGACGCCCGTCCGCTCGTGGACGCCGTCGTCGAGGCACTGGGCGAGCGCGGGGTGCGCACGGAAACCGGCCGGTTCGGGGCGGACATGGCCGTCGCCTCCGTGAACGACGGGCCGTTCACCGTGCTGGTCGACACCTGAGCGCCACCTCTCAGGAACTTCTCAGTCGCGTGGCGCCAAAGCCGCAGGTCACGGCGGTGTGGTCGAAGCGGCGCCGGGAACTTTTCGGCCCAGCTCAGACGTTATGCACAGTGAGAAGCCAACGATCCGGGAGGCACGCAACATGACCACCGCCATGACCACCGCACCGCAGGGACGGACGCGCTCCGACGGTGACCTCGATGCGCAGAGCCCGGCCGCCGACCTGGTTCGCGTCTACCTCAACGGGATCGGTCGCACCGCGCTACTCAGTGCCGCCGACGAGGTCGAATTGTCCAAGCGCATCGAAGCAGGTTTGTACGCACAGAACCTGCTGGACACCGAACCCAAGCTCACCCCCGCCCGCAAGCGCAACCTCACCGCCGTCGTCCGGGACGGCCACGCCGCCCGGCAGCGTCTGCTGGAGGCGAACCTGCGCCTGGTGGTGTCCTTGGCCAAGCGCTACACCGGCCGCGGGATGCCGTTGCTGGACCTCATCCAAGAGGGCAACCTCGGGCTGATCCGAGCCATGGAGAAGTTCGACTACGCCAAAGGCTTCAAGTTCTCCACGTACGCCACCTGGTGGATCCGTCAGGCCATCACGCGGGGCATGGCCGATCAAAGTCGCACCATCCGGCTGCCCGTCCATCTGGTGGAGCAGGTGAACAAGCTCGCGCGGATCAAGCGGGAGCTGCACCAGCAGCTGGGGCGGGAAGCCACCGACGATGAACTCGCCGAGGAATCCGGCATTCCGGCGCACAAGATCGCCGACCTGCTCGACCACAGCCGCGACCCGGTGAGCCTGGACATGCCCGTGGGCAGCGACGAGGAGGCGCCGCTGGGTGACTTCATCGAGGACGCCGACGCCACCGACGCGGAGAGCGCGGTGATCTCCGGGTTGCTGCACTCGGACATCTTCTCCGTGCTGAGCACGCTGGACGAGCGGGAGCAACAGGTCATCCGCCTGCGCTACGGCCTGGACGACGGCCAGCCGCGCACGCTGGACCAGATCGGCAAGCTGTTCGGCCTGTCTCGCGAGCGGGTGCGGCAGATCGAGCGCGAGGTGATGGGCAAGCTCCGTGCCGGTGAGCGCGCGGACCGCCTGCGCTCCTACGCCAGCTGAGCCCTGATCGATCCAGTTCGCAGTGAGGGCTAGCGCAGCCTGCGGGGTCCGCGGTCGGCGCGGCTGGGCTCGGGCCCGATCCGCACCCGTGCCGCGGTGACCACCACGCCCTCGGGTGAGGCGAGGATGGGCCCGCAAGTAAGTTCGCGGATCTCGCGGACGTTCTCGGCCAGGGTGGCGACGCGTTGGACGAGCGCCGTGAGCGTACGCAGATCGGCGGGCGCACTGCCCCGGTAACCGGTGAGCAGCGGCGCTGCCTTCGGCGCGCGGATGAGTTCCTCGGCCGAGTTCAGCGGCAGCACCCGGTACGCGCGGTCGCCGAGCAGGTCGGAAATGACGCCGGACAGGCCGAAGGAGATGAGTGAGCCGAAGGAGGGGTCGTCCTGGACAGCGACGGTGCAGTTGACGCCCTTTCCGCCCATCCGCTGCACGTACACCGCCCGGTCCTCGGTCAGCGTGACCATTTCTTCGTACGCCGCCCGCACCGCGTCGGCGCCGCCCACGTCCAGGCGCACACCCACCAGATCCGAGCGGTCCCGCCATTGCTCTCCCATGGCCTTCACCGCCACCGGGAAGCCAAGCTCACGGGCCGCGGCGACCGCATCCTCCGGGCCGCTGGCCACTCGGAACGCGGCCACCTCCACGCCGTAAGCCTGGAGCAGCTCGGCCGCCTCGTCGTCGCACAGCCACCGTCCATCTGGGCTCGCAGTCATCCAGGAGTCGATCAGCGACTCGGCCCGCTCGGCGTCCACTCTGTCCAGCTCCACCGGAGCGCGCTCGTCCAACACCGGCCGGGCCCGCCACTGCGCGTAGCGCACCGCACGGGAGAGCGCTAGCACCGCACGCTCCGGGCCGGGGTAGGAGGGCACCGACCCTTTGGCGGGATTGCCGTCGGCGTCGCGCACCGCGAGTGAGTCCGGGATTCCCTCGGCGGCAAGAAAAGTCGTGACCACTGGCTTCTCCGATCCGGCCACCACCTCCCGCAGTGCAGCCGCGTAGGCCGCCCCGGGTATCGCCACCGGGGGGACGAAGACGGCGATGAGTGCGTCCACATCCGGGGTCTGCAACGCGGTAGCGATCGCGGCGGCAAATGCTTCCGGACTCGCCCCCGCTCCCACGTCGATCGGCTCCGTGGCCACCGCCAGCCCCTGACTCCGGGCCGCATCGGCGGCGAGCACTCCCATGGCGGTGGAGTTGCCGACCACCGCCACCCGTGGTCCGGCGGGCAACGGTTGGTAGCCGAGCAGCAAGGCGCTGTCGAAGAGCTGGGCGATGGATTCCACCCGGATGACGCCCGCCTGCTCAAACAACGCCTGAACACTGGCGTCGTCCACTTCCACGCTGGTGGCGGCCAGACCCGCGGGCACCGCGTGGCGCCCGCTTTTCACCACGATCACCGGTTTGTTGCGGGCAACGCGACGAGCCAAGCGGGAAAACTTGCGGGGGTTGCCGAAGCTCTCCAGGTAGAGCAGCACCACGTCGGTGCTGGGGTCGGAGTCCCAGTACTGCAGCAAGTCGTTGCCGGAGATGTCGGCGCGGTTGCCTGCCGAGACGAAAGTGGACAGTCCCAGCCCCCGTTCGGCAGCGGCCGCGAGAATGGCGATGCCCAGGGCGCCAGACTGGCAGAAGAACCCGACCCGTCCGGCCGGGGGTAGCACCGGTGCCAGCGTGGCGTTCAGCGCGATCGTCGGGTCGGTGTTGGCCACCCCCAGCGCACTCGGGCCGACGACCCGCATCCCATGTGCTCGCGCCGATTCCACCATCCTGCGCTCGGCCGCAAGCCCTTCTGGGCCAGCCTCGGAGAAGCCTGCCGAGATCACCACCAGCGCCTTCACACCCTTGGCCAGGCAATCGTCCAGCACGGCCTCGACACCGCCGGCCGGAACTGCCACCACCGCCAGGTCGACATCGTCGGGGATGGCCCGTACGGACTCGTAGGCCCGCACCCCCTGCACCGAGCGGTGTTCGGCGTTGACGGGGTAGACCGGCCCGGTGAATCCCGCCG
>JAABUT010004694.1_pt1 | contig 10643 bp, 12 predicted proteins | sample 5559281 | NCBI WGS metagenome assembly JAABUT01 (sample SAMN10711880, study PRJNA513359) | rock metagenome | isolation source: Antarctica rocks | place: Antarctica: Victoria Land, Ricker Hills nord | collected 2016-01-04 | reverse complement strand
ACAGCATTCCTGCAGGCGCCGGTGGTGGTGCATCGTGCGCTGTTCCAGCGGCACCGTCGAAAGGAGACGGTGATGGTCGCGCACCGCATGGCGGTGCTCGGGATGGGCCTGCTCGGCTGCGCGGTGGTGGGCGTGACGTTCCTGATCGCCAGCGTGCTGCTCGGCGGTGGTGCCGGCGCGGTCGCGGCTGCCGGCGCGCTGCTGCTGCTGCTGGCGGTGTGGGTCGTGTTGCCGCTGGTCGCGCGGCGCCGTACGCACGTGGGCGACTGACTCGTTTGGTCAGTTCAGCGCGGCTGCGCCGGCGGCGTCCTCGACGAGCTTCGGACCGCGCTCGTAGTCCTCGTCTGCCTCGTGGGTCAGGACGCCGACGACGTGGCTGTCGCGCAGGTACCACGCAGTGAACGCGCCGTGCGTCCCGTCGCGGAACAAGACGTCGTCGTGCCCGTCGCCCCAGGCGGAGTATTTGAGCGTGTGCCCGCCGATTGTCGACCAGAACCCCGGCGCCTGCGCCCAGGTGCCCACTTCGCCGGCCGCGGCACGCCCGGCGATCTCGCCCATCGTCAGCGCGTCGCCCCAGTGCTCGACGGCGACAGCGCGCCCGGCGGCGTCGTTCGTGGCCAGAGCGACGTCGCCCGCGGCGAAGACACCTGCGGCGCTGGCACGCATCGACGAATCGACCCGGACCCGCCCCTCGGACATCCGCAGTCCCGCGCGCTCGGCGAGCTCGCCGCACGGTTCGACGCCGGTCGCCAGCAGCACCCGCTCGGCCGGCAGGTTGCGCCCGCTCTTCGTGGTGACGGCGTGCGCGGTGATCTCTGCGATGCCGTCGCCGGTGATCACCTCGACGCCCTCGTTGCGCAACCAGTCCGCGATCCGTTCCGCTACTTGCGTGCCCAGGCGCGCCGCGTGCGGCTGGTCCTCCACCGTCACCAGCGTCACCGACACACCCGAGCGGGACAACGACGCCGCGGCCTCGCAACCGATGAATCCCGAGCCGACGACCACGACGGTGCCGGCGTGCCGCGCCGCGTCGCGCAGCGCGATCGCCTGGCCGAGCGAGCGCAGCGCGTGCACGTGGGGCAGTTCGGCGCCGGGTACCGGCGGGCGGACGGAGCGCGAACCGGTGGCCAGCACGCAGAACTCGAAGTTCAGCACGCGCCCGTCGTCGAGCGTGGCGGTGCGGGCGTCGGTATCGAGCGTGGCGACGATCGTCGACAGGGAGATCTCGATGTCCCGTTCGGCGTAGAAGTCGGCCGGATGCAGGCGGATCTCGTCGGGTCGCGCCTCGCCACGCAACAGGTCCTTCGACAGCGGCGGGCGCTCGTAGGGCAGCTCGTCGTCACACGTGACGATGTGCACCGCGCCGCTGCCACCGGCGTCGCGGTAACCGACTGCAGCCGACACCCCTGCCGGGCCGCTGCCGATCACCAGCAGTCTCCGGTCGGCGGGCAGGCTCATGCCGCGTTGCGCCTGCGCCGGGCACGCTGGCCCAGCGCCTCGAGCGCGGCCTGGTCGTAGTCCATCGGCTCGAACGGAACGAGCTCGCGGATGCTGTCGTCGCGCACCACCACCTCGTTGCCCAGCGATTCGACCAGCGCGCGGACCGTCCGGCCGTCGACACCGGTCACCAGTGGCAGCACCCGTGAGGCCGCAAGCGCCGCGAGACGCCTGCTGGGCACCGGCACCGGCAGCAGCAGCGAGGGCCGTCCCTCGAGCGCGCTGAGCCGGCTGAGCACCTCGGTGTAGCGCAGCACCTCGGCGCCCCCGATCTCGAAGATCCGCGACGAGTCGTCGTCGAGGTCGAGAACGCCGACGAGGTAGCGGACGACGTCTGCGATGGCGATCGGCTGGGTGCGGGTCGAGGCCCAGGTCGGCAGGACCAGCGCGGGTATGCGCTCGACGAGCTGGCGGATCATCTCCCACGACGTGCCCTCGTCGCCGATCACGACCCCGGCGCGCAGCGTGGTGACCGGCACGCCGCCGGTGCCCAGCAGGCCTTCGACCTCCTGGCGGCTGCGCAGGTGCTCGGACAACGAGTCGTCCGGGTTGCCGAGCCCGCCCAGATAGATGATGTGACGCATCCCGGCACCGGCGGCAGCGGCACCGAACGCTCGCGCCGCGGCTGCGTCGCGCCGAGCGAAGCTTCGGCGATCGAGCGAGTGGACGAGATAGTAGGCGACCTCGCGGCCGGCCAGCGCCGCCGCCAGCGTCTCGGGTCGGTCGACGTCGCCTGCCACCGGGGTGCCCAACCCGCGGTACTCGGCGGGCTGGCGGGTCATCGCGGTGACATCGTGCCCGGCCTCGGCCAGCGCGGGCGTGAGGTGCCGTCCGACGAAGCCGGACGCGCCTGCTACCAGGATGCGCACGCCTCAGCCCAGCCGGCCGATGGCGGCCGTCATGCTGTCGCGGGTCTCGTCGCCGAGCCGCTCGAACTCGCCGTCGAGGAATGGGCCGGCAACCTTGGCGATGCCGTGGAATTGGATCTGCGCGTTGTAGGTGATCGTGCTGCCGCCGGCGGCCGAGGCCTCGACCCGGATGTCGTCGGTGGACGTGGCGGTCTTGTTCGTGCCCCGGAACGTCAGACGGCCGGCCTCGAGACGGGTGAGCTCGTAGGTCAGCTGCGTCTCGCGCCCCTTGATTGCGGACACGTTGTGCCAGGTGGTGCCGACGGCGACGGGCCCGGCGGATTCCTGGGTGCAGCTCTTCGTCCCCGGGTCCCATTCCTCGGCGTGCGCGAAGTCCTTCAGGTATTCGATGACGACATCGACCGGCTTGTCGACGTCGAAGCTTCGTTCGACGGTGATCACAGACGCTCCCTGTTGATGGTTCCCGGCCGAATCCGACCGCTGGTGCCCGAATGCAGATACCCCGTCGCGGGGGGCAGCTACCTGGCCGCGGGTGTGACACGCGCGCGGGGTCGGGGTATGGACGACGTGGCGGTGTAGCCGGTTCCGCCCCTCCGGAAGGATCGCTCGTGCGCGCGGACATCCTCGGCGCCTGGACCGCTGCGCCCGGGTGGAGTGCAGAGCTGGTTGCCGCCGCGGAATTCTGTGGGGAAGACATCGATGCCGCGATCGGGCTCGCCGTCGCCATCGGCGCACGCCTGCCGGCGCCCGGCACAGGTGACACCGCGCAGCGATGGGGTGTGCTCAGTGCCGTCGCCGCTGCGAACCTGACCGCCGCGCGCGTGCTGGAAGCGCACAGCGACGCCCTCGCGATCATGGACGAGGCCGGCGAGCCGGGACCGGCCGCAGGTTCGTGGGGGGTGTTCGCCGCCGAAGCGCCACCCGCGCGGCTCGAGGCACAGTCCGACGGTGCGGGCGCCACGCTGTCGGGTATCAAGCCGTGGTGCTCGCTGGGCGATCGCCTCGACCACGCTCTCGTCACGGCCCACTGCGCTGACGAGCGGCAGCTGTTCCGCGTCGACCTGCGCCAACCAAGCGTGTCCCCCGCACAACCGGACGGCTGGGTGGCGCGCGGCCTGCGCACCGTGACCAGCGTCCCGATCTCCTTCGACCGCACGCCCGCACACCCGGTGGGTGCGCCCGGGTGGTACCTGGTGCGTCCCGGGTTCAGCTGGGGCGGCATCGGCGTGGCGGCGTGCTGGCACGGTGGCGCGGCCGGTCTCGCCGCCGCGGTGCGCGCTGCCGCGACCAAGCGTCCCGGCGACCTGCTGCACATGCACCTCGGCGCCATCGACGTGGCCCTGCACGCGTCGGGCTGTGCGCTGGCCGACGCCGCGGCGCGCGTGGACGCGGGCGAGGCCACCGGCGCCGACGGGCAGTTGCTGGCGTTACGGGTGCGTAGCGTCGTCGCCGACGCGGCCGAGCGGGTGCTGCGCCACGCCGGCCACGCGCTCGGTCCGGCGCCGCTGGCATTCGACGCCCGGTACGCCGCCCGGGTGGCCGACCTCGAGTTGTACGTGCGCCAACACCATGCCGAGCGCGACCTCGCAGCGCTCGGCTCGACACTCACCGCATCCGGGGCAGCGCGATGAACGCGGCGTTCGAAGGCACGGCCGAGGGAACGCTGGCTGCCCGGTGGGATGGGTTGCGCGCCGGGCTGCCCGGCCTGCCGATGCCGGTGACGAGTGATCGGATGCTGGTGGTCGCCGCGCATCCGGACGACGAGACCCTCGGCGCCGGCGGGCTGCTGGCCGCCGCGGAGGCCCACGGTGTGCAGCTGACCGTGCTGGTGGCCACCGACGGGGACGCCTCGCACCCCGGCTCACCGACGCATAGCGCGAAAGATCTTGCGAACGTGCGCCGCCGCGAGGTCTACGCGGCCCTCGCGACGCTCGCACCCAGCGCAGAGGTGATCATGCTCGGCCTGCCGGACGGCCGCCTGCGCGAGTGCGTGGACGAACTCACCGCAGAAATCCGCCGCGCCGCTGCAGGCTGCACGCACCTCGTCACCCCTTGGGTCGGCGACCGGCACCCCGATCACGAGGCGTGTGCACGGGCGGCGGCGACGGCAGCAGCCGAGCACGCGGTGCAGCACTGGCAGTACCCGATCTGGGCCTGGCACTGGGACGACCCGAACGCGCCCGTGCTGCCCCGCGACGCGCTACGCGTCATCGCGTTGGACGAGGCCGCGCTGCGGGCGAAGCAAGCCGCGATCGCCTGCTACGCCAGCCAGAGCGCGCCGCTGTCCGCCCGTCCCGGCGACGAAGCGGTGCTCACACCAGGCATGCTGGCGCACTTCCGCGGCCACACCGAGACCTTCGTGCTCGCGCCGTCCACGGACGCGGTACCCGGCGACGCCGCGTCACCGGACTACTTCGACGGGCTGTATCAGCAGTCGGCCGACCCGTGGGGTCTGGAGCACCGCTTCTACGAGCGCCGCAAGCGGGCGAACCTGCTCGCGGCGCTGACCCGGCCGCGGTTTCGTCGCGCGTTCGAGCCGGGCTGCGCGACCGGTTTGCTCACTACCGAGCTCGCCCGCCGCTGCGACGAGGTCGTCGCGTGGGACGTCGTCCCGGCCGCAGTCGAGACGGCCCGCAGCCAGCTCGCGGACGCGCAGAACGTCACCGTCGCCCAGGGTCAGATACCGGGACAGTGGCCGGACGGGACGTTCGACCTGATCCTGCTCAGCGAGGTCGGCTACTACTGCACCGATCTGGAGGAGTTGGTGCGGCGCATCGACGCGTCGCTGGCCGACGACGGTGTGCTGGTGGCCTGCCACTGGCGCCATGCCGCGCCGCTGCACCCGCACACCGCCGGCGCCGTCCACGGTGCCCTCGGTGCGGGCAGACAGGTGGTCGTGAGCCATGTCGAGGCGGATTTCATCCTGCACGTCTGGTCGCGTACCGGGCATTCGGTCGCCGCAGCGGAAGGGATCGTCGGTGATACGTGAGCTCACCGTGGTCGTCCCGGCCGCGAACGAGGAGAAATTGATCGCCGCTTGCCTGCGGTCGATCGAACTCGCCTGCAAAGCGGTCCGGCGCGGGACAGGTGGCCGCGTGCGCGCAGATGTCCTCGTCGTCCTGGACTGCTGCCACGACCGCAGTGCGGAGATCGTCGCGAGATTTGCCGACGTCTCGGCGATCCTGGTCGACGAGCGGTGCGTCGGGGGCGTGCGGGCGGTCGGGGCCGAGGTCGCGATCCGGCGTGCCGCGCGTCTGGACGAGCTCTGGCTCGCCAACACCGACGCCGATTCCGTGGTACCGCCCGACTGGTTGACGCACATGCTCGCGCAGGCCGAACGTGGGGCCGACGTAGTCCTCGGCACGGTGCTGCCCGGGGACGAGCTGTCACAGCACGCCAGGCAGGCGTGGCTGGACAAGCACGACCTGACTGATGGCCACCGGCACGTGCACGGTGCGAACCTCGGCATCCGCGCGAGCAGCCTCGCGGCCCTCGGCGGGTGGGCGCCGTTGGTCACCGGTGAAGACGTCGAGCTGGTCTCGCGAGCCACCGCAGCCGGATACGCGCTGGCGCGCACCGGCTCGATACCGGTGCGCAGCAGCGCACGCGTGCACGGTCGCGCACCGCAGGGTTTCTCGAGCTACCTACGCGGGCTGCTGCGCGGCAACACTGCGGACGAGGCCGACTCCCTCATCGCCTGATTGCTGACTATCGGCCGCCGGCGCTCGAGGGATGCACCACGAGCAGGTGCCCGCCGACGGCGCCGTCGCTGATCAGCCGCCCTATCGCGCCCGACTGCTCCTGCGCCTGCCGCCACGCGGGATGCTCACCGTGCCGTCGCGCCACCTCCGACTCGACCGCGTCCGCCCTCGCCTGCCAGTCGTTCGGGATCTTGGCCAGGCGGGACTCGGTGGTCTCGTCGGCAACGGTGAGGCCGGCCGCACGCAGCTGCCCGGCGAGCTCCACGCGGGTGGGGAAGTCGTTGTCCGAGGGCTCCCCGTCCGGGTCGGGTTCGGCGGCGACGAAGATCAGTAAGCCGGCGCGACCGTCCGGGCTCAGGACGCGCCTGAGCTCACGCAGCATCGCCAACTGGTCGTCCATCGTGCAGAGCACCCCGAGACACCACAACGTGCGCACCGATGCGTCAGCCACTGGCAGCGCGGCGGCGTCGGCGCGCGCCGTCGGCAGGGCGAACAACCGCCGGGCGGCGCGGCAGGCACCTGCCGCTGGTTCGAGCAGGACCGCTCGCGCGCCTACCTGCGCCACGGCGTAGGCGGCGGCCCCGCCGACGCCGGCCCCGACGTCGAGGAGCACCGAGCCGTGCTCGACATCGAGGCGCTCCAGCAGCCAGTCGAGGGCCGCCGGGCTGCCGCCGGGACGTAGTGCTCGCGTCCGAGCGACACGGCGGCTTCGGCGCTCCATTCGGCGACGGTGTCGAACTCGGCCGCCATGGCGTCGTCGTCACCCACGGCGTCCCGCCTTGATCCGCGCACCGACCTCGGCCTTGAGCTGGGCGCCGTGCTCCCATCCGTGCGCCGAGCCGAGACCCGACAGATTGACCCCGAGCACGCCGTCGATGGCCAGCAGCGCCTGGGCCTGGGCGACCGCGGCGTCGATTCCCGCGGCGTGCGGATCGGGTGCGCCCAGCACGTCGCGGACGGTGTCCGCGTCCAGTTCCAGTCCGGGCAGCCCCGCCAGTACGGTGGCCGACTGCTCGTCGGTGTAGATCGCCACGGCCGCGATGACCGGGATCGAGAGCCCGGCCGCCTGCGCGACTGACATGAACGCGGCGACGTCGCCCGTGCGGGCCACGTGGTTGAGCACCGCAACTGCCGCGCCGCAGCGTTGCTTCGCCACCAGCCGGTGTGGACGCAGCGCGCGGGGTTCGGCGACCGGCGTCTCCGCCACGGCGGCGCTGATGCCAATCTGGGCGGCGAGCATGGCCAGCCGAGGCCCGTCGAGGTCGAAGACCTGCGTGATCTCGGGGCGGACCCCGTGGGCTCGGCCGTCGCCGGTCACGCACAGCACGGCGTCCACGCCCACGTGTTGCAGCCCCCGTAGCTCCTGCTCCAGCACCACGCGATTGCGGTCGCGGCACGCCAACGTGACCCATGGCCGGACACCGGATTCGAGCAGCATTTCGGCGAAGAGCGTGGGGGGGTAGTCCGGACGGTTCTGGTGCTCGCCCACCAACACCGCGTCGCACGACTGCGCGAGGATCGCGCTGGTGCGCGCCACGGCGGCGCGGTCGAACGGGGGCGTGCTGAAGTCGCTGAGCACCATCGGGACGCTGCGCAGCGCACGGCTCTCGGTCTGCCCAGGCGGCACCACCGGCTGCGGGAAGACGCACGGCATCTCCTGCATCTCGCAGCCACCGCCGTCGCGCACGCCCCCGCACGGCCCGTAGACCATGCGTTTCGGGCAACCGTCGCGCACCGAGGGGTCGTGCGGAGCGGCAGCGAGCACGCAGTCGAGCTACCCCGGCACCGGTGCGTGCAAACGCGGACTGATCGCGGAAGGGACAGGACGGGGCACGACGCGCACGACACGACGAGAGGACCCGCCATGGCCGTCGAACCATGGCCGTCGAACTCAATGGCAAGCGAATCGCTTTCCTGGTCGCCAACTCCGGGGTCGAGCAGATCAAGCTGACCAAGCCGTGGGAGGCCGTCGAGAAGGCCGCGACCGCCTCCTGACACAGCCGACGAGGCCGCCGCGTTGCGGCGCGTACCGTCCAAGGTGGTCGACCAAGCGGCCACCTGAATCGATGGAGCGTCGCGTTGTCAGGCTCGCCCGCATCATGAACGAACTCCAGCTGGTCCGTTTCCTGCTCGCGCGCGTCGACGACGACGAGACAGAGGTCAAGAAGCTTGCCCGAGGGCAAGCCCGGGGCGCACCGCTCGGTGCGGGCGGCAGCACGCAGGGACTACTGACCCTGGACAGATTGCGTGCCGAGTGCGCTTCCAAACGCCAGCTGATCGGCACGCTGCAGCACCTGCTGGTGCTGCGCGACCAGCCCTCGGAGAAGCCGGTCCGCGATGCCGCAGCGCAGATGTTGCAGGCGCTGGCCCTGCCCTATGCCGATCATGTCGGCTACCGCCAGGACTGGCAGGAATCCGTCGCCGGTTAAGTGTCGATAAAGGTCAGTCTTTGTGCTCCGGCGGCTGGTCGAAGCTGACGGTGATGTCTTGGAAGCCCTTGCTGCGCTCGGCCCGGGCCTGGCCCGTGTACGCCGCTTCGTCGGCGGCCGTGAGCTGCACGTTGTCAGTGAACGGCGTGAGCAACGCCCGCGGCCACAGCCGCAGCGAGCGCACGGCGTTGTACTCGACGGCGAACACCACGACCACCGCCTCCACGTAGATCCATCCGATCAGGCCCAGGACGAGCGCGAACACGCTGTTGAATTCCTGCGCGTGCTTGACGACCTGACCGACGTAGGTGGTGCCGACGAACTGCAACACCTGCCAGGCCACCGCGGCGGCGATCGCCCCCGGCAGCGTTTCGCCCCACGTCAGCGCGCGCGCGGTGGCGACCTTGAAGCCGATGGTGAACACCGCGGCGTTGACGATCATGGACGCCGCCCCGAGCAGCACCTTCAGCCCCACCCCGATGCTGGCGCCGAAGGCCTCGGCGTTGGCGCCGAGACCCGACAGCACCGTCGTGCCGATGACCGACAGCCCGACGATGCTGAGCAGTCGCAGGCTGCGCAGCCGGGCGCGCAGTGGGTTCGGGCGCGAGTTGCGCGGCACCCGCCAGACGATGTTCATCGCGTTCTGGCCCGCCTGGGCGACGCCGAGGCCGCCGTAGAGGGTGCCGAGGATGCCGATGGCGAGGCCGACGCCGCTGCCGGAGACGCCGCGCGGGTCGCTGAGCTGGCGGCCGACCACCGGAAACTGGCCCAGCGCCGACTTGAGCACGTGGTGCTGCAAATCTGGGTTGCCGGCCAGCACGAAGTTGAGCACCGTCGAGAGCAGCAGCAGCAGCGGGAACATCGACAGGAACCCGTAGTAGGTGATCAGCGCGGCCAGGTAGCCGCCTTGGTCGTCGTAGAATTTGTAGATCACCGCCAGCGGCAGGCCGACCCTCGGATGGCGCTGCTGGAAGGCGTCGAGGCGCTCCACCGTGCTCATGGAATGAGTATCCGGGCAGACTTGCCCGCGTGACTCGCACCGTCGGCGTTGAAGAGGAATACCTGATCGTCGATTCGGATGCCGCTGCACTGCGGCCGGCAGGGGAGCGCGTCGCCGCCGGCGCCGAGCGTGGTTCGGACGGCCAGTTCGAGCATGAGTTGAAGCGCGAGCAGGCCGAACTGGGCAGCAAGCCGCACCACGACCTCGCGGAGCTGCGCGCCGAACTGCACCACCGGCGCGCCGAGCTGGCTCGCAGCGCCGCCGAGCAGGGGGCGCGGGTCGTCGCGATCGGCACCTCGCCGGTGGACGGCGCCTCGACGACGACGCCGGAGGATCGCTACCGCGCGATGGACGACATCTTCGGCGACACGGCCCGCTCTGCGCTGTCGTGCGGCATGCACGTGCACGTCGGCGTGGCTTCCCGCGCCGAGGGCGTGCGGGTGCTCGACGGCGTCCGCGGGTGGTTGCCGGTGGTGCTCGCGCTCAGCGCCAACTCGCCGTTCCTCGACGGACGGGACACCGGGCACCAGAGCTATCGCAGCATGCTCTGGCAGCAGTGGCCCTCGGCCGGGCCGTTCGGCTCGTTCGCCGACGAGGCCGACTACGACGCTACGGTGGCTGCGCTGGTGGCCTGCCGCGCGGCGATCGATGAGCACGGGCTGTACTTCGACGCGCGGCTGTCAGTGCAGTATCCGACCGTCGAGGTCCGGGTCGCCGACGTGTGCCCGTGGGTCGGCGACGCGGCAGCTCTGGCCGGCTTGTGCCGCGCGCTCGTCGACGGATGCGTGACCGGCGTGCTGCCGCGCACGTCCGGGGTCTACGCACGGGTGGAGCTCGTGCGGGCCGGGACGTGGCGGGCGGCGCGCTACGGCCTCGAGGACACGCTGCTGCACCCGGTGAGCGGCCGCCTCGTGCCTGCCTGGGAGCTCGTCGACGAGCTGGTCGAGACGCTGCGGCCCGTGCTCGAGGACGATCTCGTGGCCGACTCGTTGACGGCCATCCGGCGGCGAGGCACCGGCAGCCGGATGCAGCGCCAGGTCTACGAGCGCACCGGGGACCTCGCGGCCGTGCTGGATGCCGTCGCCGTCGCGACGCTGGCCTGACGCTTGCCCCGCCTTCCCGTCCATCCTGGTCGAAATTTGGCGCA
>JAABUT010004693.1_pt1 | contig 10652 bp, 11 predicted proteins | sample 5559281 | NCBI WGS metagenome assembly JAABUT01 (sample SAMN10711880, study PRJNA513359) | rock metagenome | isolation source: Antarctica rocks | place: Antarctica: Victoria Land, Ricker Hills nord | collected 2016-01-04 | reverse complement strand
TCTTTCGTGAATTCATCTTAAGTTTCTCGATTGACATCAAAAGTTCTAAAAAGATGGTTTTCTGAACATGAAACTCGCATTTATCAATGTCTATCTGTAGATCAGCTTCTCGTAGTCTATTCAGAATCAATCATACATGTCACTTGTGTTTCTTCAAGATCTTGCTGTAGATGATAATGTCATCTAGATAGATCTGACAAAACTGATGTAGATATTCAAACAACACGTCGTTCATATAATGTTGATAGAACGTCGATTCGTTGATTAATTCAAAGAGCATTACATGATATTTGTATGAGTCGAAGAAGATAATGAAGATAGTCAAATCTTCGCTATCTGAATGCATGCGTAGCTTGTTGAACGCGACAATGATGTTCAATCGAGTCAGATACTTGCTTTCTTGTATACGAGCGAGAGTCTCGTCTATCAATGACAAAGAATAGCGATTTCGTTTGATCAAAGCATTGAGCTTTCTGTAATCGACGCAGAAACGCAGACTTTCGTCTTTCTTTTCAGCGAACAAGATGAGCGAGACGTATGATGCGAAGCTGAAGAAAATGAATTCTTTGTTCAGATGTTCGATCAGATACTTCTTTATCTTCTGAAGCTTGTGATCGAACATCTGATATAGTCTACTTCGCGAGAACGTTTCTTCATCGATCAACTCAATTTTGTGATCGTAGAAACGATGCAATGATAGCTGATCAATCATTGCTCGATCGAAGACATCTAGATAGTCGTGATATTCAGAGAAAAGCTTGATCTTGACTTGCTCGAGAGTCTCGACGTGTGAAAGCTCATGTAGATTCACTTCTTCGAGCTTATTCTCAGCTGTAGTTATGAGTCGATCAATTTTCAAGACAATAAGAGCAAAGATCTTGACGTCTGATCGTTTGACTAACATTCTATATGTCGCTGCCTCTATCATTGCTATGTTCATTGAACCTGACGTCGATTTAGAGTTGACGCTAGGCGAAACTGCGTCGCGCGATTTTGACTGTTCGATTAGTTTAACTGACTTCTCATTGAACTGACGAGAAGAAGGTAGAGCAATCGATTTCTGACTAGTAGAGTTGAAATTCGAAAATCGAAGAGAATCAATTTGCATATCAATTACTAGGCCGGTTTTATTCATTCATGTTTTTTCGAAAATTATTTGATGTTGATTTAATCGAGTGATCAACATAGAAGCAGTGTCAATCGTATGATCTTGAACAGTCAGGTTCGAATAGATGACATGAGTAATGAATTTCTTAGCATAATGATCGTCAAATTCTCGAATTGACTTCGTTTTGATCAAAGTCAGAAACTCGATTTGCAACTGATCACAAACAATCTGCGCAATCACTTCATCAATGAACGAATAGTCAGCAGCTTCGATGTCAATCAATGACTTCAATGAGTAACTAATTTCATTGCTAGAAAGTACACATTCAGTAATCAAAGATTCAGAAGCAAAAGAATCATCTGACATGCTCATCGTTGAAGAAATTAACACATCTTTCATCGCGTCTTTGATGAAAGTCTCTAGTTTTTTGCCTCGCTATCTTCGAAAGAAGACATTTTCTCATTCTCTTTATTCTTCGAAATGACGATTTCATGTAGATGAGAGATGAAAGCTCAAGAAGCAGAAGTGTCGACCTTGTTCTGAGAGCAGTTCTTTGACAAGTGGCTCGAGATCTTGCAGATATAGCAAACGATAAACGATCTGACTGACTCAGATGTAGAAAAGATAGTCGACTTGACATATTCAATTATCGAAGTCGTCACTGCTGACAGAAAAGTAGCGCACTTTTCAGATGCAACGATGACTTTGACGATGATCGTGCAACGTTCGCTTCAAAGCTGATAATTGACTCGCTGTCTATTATTCACACTCTGAAGAAAGCTCTTGAGATGATGTAGAGTGGTAAAATCTTTCGAGCAAATCGATAAAGCATTCTGCAAGCGATTGTTGATCTTATTCTGAAGATCGTTCATCAGAGTGCGATCGTCGTATTCTAGATAGCTGAATAGCTTCATAAAGTCGAAGTAGAAGACATTGAAAGACTTTTCTGCTTGTCTCAGAGCGTTGTACTCATGACGACACTTTCGATTCTTATTCTGATCATCGTATATTTCTTTCAGATGCTCAAATAGCTCGTAGATCGAGATGTAAGAATGCGAAGCGTCATGACGACGTCAAGCGAAGATATGCTCAGCAGCATCATCTTCTAGTCTAGATATCACATAGACAATACAGATATTCTCATTATCAAAGTGATTGACATTTGCCTGAAGCTTGTCGTTCATCTTGATTCTTCAGCTGTTTCATGTCGATTCATCTTCATCAGTGAATATAGATGAGTTCGAAAACTTGAAGAACTTGTGATGATCGTTATCGAATAGAGTGAACGACTCACGTCGAGTATGATTCTCGATAGATTGACGAGATAGAGGTTTCGTAGACTGACGAGGTCGAAGCTGATTCGCTGAATGCAATACTTCTTTGAGTTTATTCTTGAGATTCAACATCTTCTCTCGATAGCGTTTGTTTATCTCTTCTAGAGTGTCTATGATCATCTGTTTGATCTCTAGTTGATTCAATCTCTTGTCATGTTCGACTTGAACAATGATTCACTGCTCGTTCAGTTTCAAAGTCATGTCTCGTTGATCTCTTAGCTCGATCAGCATCTTGATGATCTCGTCTGACTGATCGATAGCTCATTGACGAAGTTGTTGACTCATGTTGATGTTTCATGAGATAGCGACATTCTGAGATTCAGCTGAGACATCGAAAGAAATAATGAAAACGCGTCTGCTAGCAGTGCTTCTAAGCAGACGAGCTGTTCGTGACTCGACTGGTTCGAAGTCGCGTGTCATTGTGAGAAAGATAGATAGGTAGATTTGATTGTGATAAAGTTGAGTGATTGATTTTGATGAAAGTAATTCGAAGAATTTCTTGCGAATTTTCTGAATAGAAGTAGATTATTTCGTATCGTCTACATGTCGATAGCAGAGTAGTTGATTAGCATTTATCTACTGTTAGGAATCGACCTAGAGCGAGTCATAGAGATGTCATTTAACTAATAGATAAATGCTAAGAAAGAAAAGTATTTACAGAAAAGAACTCGATTCTTATATGTGTGTTTCTCAGCTCTGTGCTAGGCTCGATTGAGTTGACGTCTTACACATATAATGCAGAGTTTCAATGATATCATCTCTAGATCAGATTTTCGCTAGGCTCGATTAGAATGAAACCAGGCGAAGACTAGGCGAAGAATAGACGAAGACTAGAATCGTAACATCTTTTATCTCTCAGAGCAATTCTTTCAGTCTTCGCTCTTTGATAGATAGTAATTTTGTCGTCTACATGCTGATACATGATAAGCTAGTTGATAAAGTATATCAGAAACTTAAAATACAATTTATATTACTAGCAAAAAAGAAGTTAATACGAGACTATGATGAGAAGTTAGCTAGAAAGACTATTACTCATAAGATTTTATTCAATCTCATGATTGAAAGTCATAAGAAATTGACTGTGTCAATGCTGATTGCTGATATCGAGCATTATGAAGCTATATTGAGCAAACTCTGAATGAACAAAAATGAAATATTATTGAACATGAGACATGATACTATCGTATTTTCTGATCAATTAGATACTTCTATTTCGATTTTTTCAATTTCGTCAAATACAAAGCATTCAAGTTGATCATGATCAACTTCAATCTTTTCAGCAGCTCACAGCAAGATCTTTAAGATGCTCAAACACTCAGTTTCATTCTTTCAGAAAGAGTCATTCTTGATTCAAAACATAGACATCATCTCTTTTTAAGCATTAGTAAAACGAAAAAAGAAGAATCAGACAAAGATTTTTGCTATGTTCATTGAAGACATTGATAGAAAAATTGTCTACAATACTCAATGTGAACTAGATGTCATAAACATCTTTTCAGTCAATAAAATGACTCAGAATCTAGAAGATATTAAAGTCAAGTTATCATCGAAATATCAGAATTTTCTAGACGTCTTTGATCGAGCTCAAGCAGACAAGCTATCATCTCATCATTCATATGATCATAAGATAGAGCTTACTAGTGACGTAACATCATCTCACTGTCAAGCATATTGAATGTCTCTTTACAAGCTTCAGAAAGTAAAGAAATATCTGAATGAGAATCTTTTCAAAGAATTTATAACTTCTAGCAAAGCTTCGTATTTCTCACTCGTTCTGTTCATTTTGAAAGCAAATGAAGATCTATGATTCTGCGTTGACTATCAAAAGCTTAATGCTATTATCAAAAGAAATTGCTATTCTCTATCACTCATAGATGAAGTAATTGACAAAATAGTTGATTGCAAACATCTGACTTGATTGAATATCATTTCGACGTTCAACAAACTACGAATGCATTTTGATAGTAAGAACTACACTATCTTTATTATCGCGTTAAAAGTGTATAAATCAAAGATGTTATTTTTCAAACTTATTAATGATTCTGTCTTGTTTCAGCAGTATATGAATGACATTCTTTGAAACTTTCTAAATGACTTTTGTCAAGTCTATCTGAACGACATTCTGATTTACAGCAAAACTCAATGAAAACATCAACAACATGTCAAAATGATATTAGATCATTTACAAGCTATTCTAGAAATCAATGCATCTGACTACATCAAAGATGAAATTCTATCACAGTACAATGATGAGAAAGTTCTTCACTCAGTAACTTTCTACAGCAAGAGCATGATCTTCGCTGAATGCAATTATCATATCTATGACAAGAAATTGCTAATCATTATTCAATGTTTCAAACATTGAAGACTTAAGCTTGAATGCACTGAACTATTCATTCAGATATTCATCAATCATCAGACTCTGAAGATCTTCATGAAAAATAAACAGTTAACTTGACGTTAAGTCAATTATCTAAACATTCTATTCAAGTTCAACTTTCAAATTATATTTCAATCAGACAAAATAAATACTAAAGTCAATGCTTTAATCAAAATGTTTCTGATCAATGTCTCTGAATCAACTCAGCGTACTGAAGATCGCTATCAGATCATTCTAACACTTAATAGAATAAATATTTTAACTATTGAATCTGAAGTTGATCTCTATCAGCGAGTAAAAGATGTCAACAAGACAAATGAGCTTTGCGATGAGTATAGACAAGCTATAAGAGAAAACAAGCTCAAGCTACATAGCACTGAATTGAAGTACTGCAAGATCGTTGACGACGTTCTGTTCAAAAAAGATTTACTGTGAGTTTCTGAGAAAATGCATACAAAATTGCTAAAGAAAATTCATGATCAGTCTTTCATCTTTCACTCTGACAATCAAAGAACTATTGATCTAGTTCAACGTTTCTACTATTGATCAGATCATCAAGCAACGATTAAATGTTACATTTGAAACTGTCATGTTTGTCAACAAAGCAAGACATTTAGAAATAGCATCAATGAACTTCTTCATTCTTTCTCAATTTTACAGAAACGTTGAAAAGATATAGCTATGAACTTCATCACTGAGCTATTTCTATCAAAAGATTATAACGTCATTTGCACAATCATATATCATTTCATCAAGAAACATTACTATGTCTTCTGTCATTGAGAAGATGATGACATTTCAGTTGAAGAAACGGTTTGAATCATGCTATGAAACGTTTATCGACTTCATGATTTATCTAGTTCTATTGTTTTGAACAGAGACTTTCAATTCATATCAATCATATGACAAAGTCTTTGCAAGTGACTAAGAATCACGACTAGTCTATTAACAGTCTATCATTTTGAGATCAATGATCAATTGAAACGAGTTAATTAAGATGTTGAACGCGAATTAAGAATCTACTGTAACTACATGCAGAACAACTGAGCAAAATGACTTTCAATGATGAAATTCAGCGAAAATTTCAATATCTTCTTGATCATCTCAATGATCTCATTCTACTTCAATAAAGAATTTCACTCTTGAATGAATTTCAATTCAGATACAACTGACTACAAGATAACTTGCAAACGTCTTGAAGTTAGAAAAGTCAATGATATTATAATTTGAATGAAAGAGTTTCTTATTTTTGATCATCAGCAATTGAAAAAGACGAAGCAGATCATTGAAGCTCAGATGAATAAACATAAACGAGACATCATTTATAAAGTAAACAACTGAGTTTGATTATTCTTTAGAAACATAAAGACAACTAGAAAAGTCTTTGCAAGCAACTGAGAATCACAGCTAATTTATTCACAGTCTATTATTTTGAGATCGATGATCAATCAAAATGAGTCAATCAAGACATTGAATGCAAACTTAGAATCTACTGCAATTACATGCAGAATGATTGAATTAAATGAATATCTATGATAAAATTCAGCGACAATTTCAATATCTTCTCGATCACTTCAATGATTTTCTTCTACTTCAATAAAGAATTTCATCTTCAAATGAGTTTCAATTCAGATACGACTGACTACGAAATGACTCATGAACGATTTGAAGCTAGAAAGACAGATGATATTGTCATTTAAATGAAAGAGCTACTGAGCTTTGATCATCAACAATTGAAAAAGATGAAGCTGATCATCGAAGTTCAAATCAATAAACATAGACGAAACGTCACATATGAGGTAGATGACTGAATTTGATTATCTTTCAGAAATATCAAGACAACGAGACTCTGCAAAGATTTGAAAGACAAACAGCTAAATCTCTATCAAATCACTGCTAAAATAGATATCTTCTATCATTTTCATTTATCAGTCAGCATGAAGTATCTGCATTCGATATTCAGCTTGAAGCTACTACGATCGTATTCAGAAGATTCTTTATCAGAACAACATTCAGAATCATTCAGATCAATCACTATCAAAGACGATGAATACTGAAAGATAGATGATATATTGAACTTCAGACGCTATCAAGGTCAAATACAGTACAAAGTCAAATAAAAAGATCTAGATAAAGACAACGAATGATACTATGTCAATAAAGAGAAATTCAATGACTCAGAGAAAGTTTTGAATGAATTTCATAAGTTATATTCAAACAAATCGCGCTAAATATTGAAATAATTATCAACAGAAGTGAGCAAATGAACTACATTCATGCAAACATGAATTTTTGAAGAGAAGAGTAATGTTACGAGCATATCAAGACTGATTAAAACTAGTCAATGATTTAGTCGAGATCTGATCTAAATCTGACTCAGATTTGACTCAGATATGACTCAACACTCTTTTCTTTCATCAACATCTTGTTCATCTACATCATCTTCTTTTCATGTTACAAACACATTTCTTTCAAGTCTAGCGCAGTCTCTGAACATTACATAAATAGAAGCTCTTGTATCAATTTTCTTCTGTATTTTTAATATTCAGTTATAGTTATTTCTAAAGATCAAGCACTATCAATTCTGATCTTCATCAATTGTATCATCTAGACATGATTCTGACAAACTCTGATCTTCATTGATTGTATCATCTAGACATGATTTTGACATTATATTAAGAATTTGTTAATCACATGATACTGATCTCATTACTCATTCAACATACTTGTACAGACAGAACAAGTCTAAAGAAATTCATTTATCTGATAATCAACAACAATCAAAAGACAGAACAACATTAGAGAGTTGAATAAAATCAATGACAAGATTGTTTAAATTGCTAGACTACTTATCACTCATTAAGTACACAAAGTTCATTTAATTATGAGAATCACGATAAAGAATCTTCGTGAATTGCTCAAGAATCAAATCGATCGATAGATTCAATAATAAAGAATTTTCGTAAATTGCTCAAGATCAATCAAATCAACAAATAAATCTCATCTTCTTTGTTGAAGATTAAATCTCATTTCATACGTCTTTCTTCTTTAATTGTTGAGCATCGTTATTCATTCAACTCTCTTTCAAACAAATCTCATCATATTTAGTTGTTCATTTATTGAAGAGTGTTCTCAAGAATTTCAAAATCATTTCTCTCAAATCTCTGATGCTGATTCATCGAAATCATGAACGAAATCATCAAGTGCTGCGTCATTCATTCATGAAGATGATAAATTATTCATTGAAATGATAATACTTCTTATATTTTATGAAATTTGAAAAACTTGAAGTCTAGATCTTGATAAAGAAACAGATCAACTCTACAAGTTAAATAAACAACAAGAAGATGAAATCAAAGAGTTGAGAGTTAAACTTCAAGCTAAAGAAAACACTTCTTCTGATTTCATTTACTCTGAGCGTTCTAGATCTCAAAAAATATCTGATTCTTCGCTGTTTACTGATGAAAAGAACTTTACTTGAAAGAACTGATACGAAAAAATTCAGAATAAACTAAAGATCAACGTCGATCTCTTTTTTAATGAATGAGTCAAATTGAGCTATATACATTCAAGATTATTCAATGACACAGCTGAGATTACTCAAGCTAGACGCGAACGTGACTATGTCAACTTTTATAGAATCATTGAAGATCTTTTGAAAAAGCTAGCTCAGTTGTTCAATGATTCGAATAAGAAAGTCAACTTTCGTAGAAAATACTACAACTTGATTCAAGAATTCAAGAAATTCAGCGAGTTTTATACTCAGTTTCAACAACTATTTTTCTATCTAGACTATCACAAAAAGCAATTGATTGTTGATTTGAAAGATAAAATACATTCTCATTTTCGATTCGTTTGAGTAGATCAACTAGTTCAACCTGATTTTCTAAAAGAAATTCGTTTCTATCTGATTTGTTTGAATAATGATCAGCAAGTCATTCGAGAAATCAAGAACAAAATCAAACATGTTAACAACGTTTCAAAGACTATCTTTCATAAAGCAACTGTTGTTACTCAACAGTCATTCAATCATTCAAAGTTTAATCATTTAAAGTTGCGTGACGCAATTTTAACTAACGTCAAAGAAGCAGACATTTTAGTTGAAAGCTGTTTCATATGTCATAAATCAGATCATAGCTTTAAAGAGTGTCTCAATTGATTTACTAGAATTAATGCAGTGAACAAAGAATATGATTACTTTGATTTTGATTTCAATTTTGATTTCAATTCAAAAAACTAGTCATCTCTTTAAAAGTTATCAAAGAAGTAGAGATTATATCTTTGTGCAAACTAGACGAAATTCTATTGAAAGAAAATTACTTTGAAAAGTTGTTTCTAATTGATGTTCATTTTATCTCTCAGAAATGATCTTTCAATCTTCATTCTTTAATAGACAGTGATTCAGTCATTTACATGATCATACATTTCAATCTAGTCAATAAAGTATGCAAGAAACTGAAAATTCAATCTATATCACTGACAAAAGAGAAGCTAATAAGAGATAATAATAATAATAATAATAATAAATTCATACATTCTTGTGACATTGATTAGATCGACTCATGAAGAACTCTATGCTATGTGTGTCGAGTGAACAAAATTCTCTGAGATAGAAAATCGCTCACTGTCTATACAACTGCTACACGCAGTCGAGACAATAAAACTGAAACTATGTATTAAATTTGTTCGTGATGATCACTTGTTAAAGAATGAGTATTCTTGTCATTCTAAACTGCTTCAGCAGCTTCGTTTTCATCATCATTCTCGCTGTTGTCTTGAGACTCTTCGTGATTGAGATGATGACTTGATAGTTCATAAAGTCAACGTCTTGTAGCATATTTGATCGAAGATGCGTTCAATTCAAGCAATGCATCAGAATATGCTTGACTGTCTGATGACTTCATTCGCAGTTGTATTGAGAGCTATTCGCGCTTGACACGTTTCTCGAGTGCAGATAAATCTTCAGCTCTATGCGTTTGATTCTGATGTAAGTTGCAAGAATGCTTTCAATCTTCTAAAAATCATCACGCATCTTTACTGACTTCTTGAATAGATGAGATCTTTGAGCGAGAAATGCATTAATGTCTGCAATGTGTTTTTTGTAGTTTTTTCATCGAAGATTTCATTGACTTTTGTGAAACTGTGCAATTGCACGTTCGCTCGTTTGAATCATCGTTAAGAAATCAAGTTGTTCACGTCTAGACTGTATCTTTGCTTCTTCGTAAATTGAAGCATTCAAAAACATCATTTTTTTGAAGATTGAAGAGCGAGAGATGAATTTATTAGTTTCTATCAGATGAGCATGTATGATTTCACATGCTCATCAAGTCTTCTGTGTTCTGTCGTTGATTTAACTGCATAGTATGACTTGATTCTGAAGCTTATTCAGATGAACATGTAGCGAAAATGTTTATGTTTCGACTTTCAGCGTTTCAATGTTCACTTTTCTGAAGACGTTGATCACATGACGCAGCGCTTGATTCTGAAGAGTTTTTAACCTTCATTTCATACTCAACAATTCTTCTTCTTTATTGCGTTGATGTCATACTGATGCTTCGAACGTCATTCTCAATCTTATTATCACAGAGTATATTTGTCTTGCTTTTGCAAATGTAACTTCTCAGATGAAGATCTCAAGTCGACTAAGCATCAGCATCTTGATGACGTGATCTGCTTCTATTTGACGAAGATGCAAATCTCATTGTAGTTTCATGTTCAGTTGCACTTCAAGAACTTGTACATTTAATTTCAACTTTATTATCGAGTTTTCTATGTGTAGACTGACTGTCATGTCAAATCTTTTTGACTTACGAGTGAAATGAGTGAGTTC
>JAABUT010004692.1_pt1 | contig 10653 bp, 12 predicted proteins | sample 5559281 | NCBI WGS metagenome assembly JAABUT01 (sample SAMN10711880, study PRJNA513359) | rock metagenome | isolation source: Antarctica rocks | place: Antarctica: Victoria Land, Ricker Hills nord | collected 2016-01-04 | reverse complement strand
CCGGCAACACCGAGGCGTGGGAGGCGCTCGCCCGCTCTGTACGACGCGACCGGGCACTCGCCCCGATCGCCTCAGGGCTCAAGTGGGTGGTCGGCGGTGACGTGCTGCTGACGACGATCGAGCGGGACTCGTCAACGACCGAGCGTCTCCTGACGTTTGGTGACGCCGGGGAGGGAGTTCCGGGAGATGGTCGCCGGCACCCTGCACCCGATGGGACAGGCGGCCCGTGCGTCTGTGACAGCGGCAAGCGGCTCATTGACTGCTGCGTCCAGCTGGCAGGGCACCAGTGCCCGTGCGGGTCAGGACGGGCCTTCGACGACTGCTGCAGCATCGACGCCGGAGTGGCGAGCCAGGACGACGCCAGCTTGCTCACGCACGCTTTGGTCTGAGGCATGACGCGCAGCGCGGCGAAGCGGGCCAAGTCGTGAAGCAACGTCCTCGACGCCGAACCGTTACGACGAGCCGCTGAGCGAAGGTCTGTCCAAGGAACCGAAACTGTTCACGGCCGTGAGCAGTTCGTCCTCGGTCCAGCTCGCCGCAGAGGCGGGGGATCCGCAGATTTTCGAGGCCGGGGAGGCACGCGGTCGCCCAACTCCGAGCGGCTCTTGCCCGTCCGCTCCGTCCGACTGCTCGAGATTCGCAAACTCAGCTACGCCTGGGTGGCGCTCACCGTCCTGCTAGCAGGCTCGGTCGGCGCGACCCGGGCCCGATCAGCGTTACCACCACCCTCTCGTCGCAGGATCACGGCTCTCCTGCTTCCACCCGCCGCGCCCCCTCCCGGCTCATCGCCTTCCGTTGCTGTGCCAGCAGAGGAGGCCGAGTCGGGCAGACCGGGCCCGACGCCAGGTAGCCAACCCGCCTGACTAGCTGCCACGACGTGAGGTGTCGGGCTGGTCCGCATAGTCGAGCACTCGAACCCGATCGTTTCCAGAAGATGACCGTGTAGTGGTCGGGGTTGGTGACAGCGGGATCAAGCGTCATGGGGAAATGGTGACAGCGCCCGAAAAATAGTCAAGACTTGAATCTCCGACGCAAGGTCCTCCTGCCGGGTCGAGGGTCGTCGGCGTAGCGGTCCGGGACTGGGGTTCACAGACTGGCCTGCATGAGCGCCAAGACCTCGCGGGTTGTCTCATCGGGGATTGCGTCCGCGTCGATCCCGTTCCGGTCGGCGAAGTCCGCCCGGGCGTGCAGCCATCGCTGCCACCGCTGCCAGGTCGGCCCCGCCGTCCACTCAGCCGGGTCGAAGCGGACCAACCTCGCCGGCCATGGCCAGTCCGGTGCCAGGCGCCTCACGAGACGGCCCTGACGCCATACGCGCCCCGCGGAGCGCCACGACGCTGCGGCCGCGGCAACAGGTCGCCCTGCTCGCCACTGGGCATCCGCAGCGCGGCCAACAACCGAGCTAACGTAATCGACTGCTGGCGCGACTCGACGAGCGCCGGATGCGCCACCTGGTCGCCACGGTGGTTCGTCACCGTCACCGGACCAGCCACGGCCGCAACCTCCAGACGGTCCAAACGGTCTGCGGTACGGCACGCCTGGAGCAGCAAAAGGGCCTCGTGGACGTCGAATTCGTAGCTTCCGCACGCATCTCGCCACAGTTTTCGACCCGCAGAACCCAGCCCAGACGGCGTTTTCGTGCTCACTGGACCCCTTTCCTTAGGTGCGTTTCAGGTCGCACAAGATCTCCGGCGCCTCGACGAGCTCGGCGGCCCGGACCAGCTCGGCGGCGATGGCCCGAGCCTCGGCGGCCGTGAAGGGCCGGCGCTCCTGTCCCGGTCGCATCGGGTGCCAGAGGTCGAGGGCGAGACCGTGGTCATCCTCGGTGATGTCGATTCCGAACGTGTCGACCGGCTCTGACTCCCGAGCGCAGAGTCCCGGACCGTCCTCGTCGTCGACTTGCGAGTTGCACCGGGTGGGGGGAGCGCGTCGACGAGAGCGCCCACGACCACTGGTTGGGGGAACAACGGCCACCGCACTGGGACTGAGCCGGAAACCTCCAGGGGGTCGACTAGTGTCATGTCACTTTTTCCAGATTCACGCTCCCTTCGGTTGCAGAGCCTCGAAAGGCACCTCCTGGGGCCGTCTGCGGTCAGCTGCGCGAGCGGAGGGAGTCACGGATCTCGGTCAGCAGGATCACCTCCTCAGAGGGAGCCTTGGGCTCCGGCTCGATGCCCGCCTTGCGGCGTTCCTGCAGGTGGTTCATCGGCACGACGACGGCGAAATAGACGGCGGCGGCAACGAGGAGAAAGTTGACGATCGCCTGGAGCACCGAGCCGACCGAGAACTGCGCTTCGTTGAGGACGAAGTTGCCGACTCGACTGATGTCGGGCTGACCGAAGATCGCGGCGATCAGGGGGTTGATGATCCCCCCGACGAAGGCGGTGACGACGGCGCCGAAGGCCGCGCCGATCACGACCGCGACCGCCAGGTCGACGACGTTGCCGCGCATGAGGAAGTCCTTGAAACCCTTGACCATGGCAAACCCCTTTTGACGGTGCAGATGTCCTCGAGCCGAGGAGATCGACCCGTTCGGAAGGCTAGCGAAGTTCCTCAGTTTGTTACCGATCTCAACTTCCTCGCTCACCTCGGACAAGACGCCCATCAGGACGAGAAGGCCTGGCAGCACGAGCAAGAAGGGGCGACGGCGTGGGTTCCGGCGATCCTCGGCCGAGCAGACGCTCGAAGACACCGATGCCCAGCCGCGGTGGGTCACGGTGGTCATTGTTGCCGGCGCCCTTCCTGGCGCGCCCCTGAGGAGTTGACGGCGTTGGTGACCCACCACTCGTCCAGCGCGGCCCTGATGCGCGCCCGCTCGTCGTCCGTGAGCCACGAGGGCAGACGGAAGGAGATGTAGTCCTCGGTCTCCGTGACGATGACGCCGTGCGGCGTGGTCGTGGTGCTCATGAGGTCGCCTCGAGCGACTTGACCTCGACCTGGAGGGCGTCGAGGCGTGCGCCGAGCTGCTCAATGCCGGCGTCGCGGGTCGACTGCTCAAGGGTGTCCTGTTTGACCTTGAGGGCGTCGATATCGTCTCCGAGTGCGTACACCGCGGCGACGAGCTCGGGTGGGAATGTGGGCGAGATTCTGCCCCCATATCGAGAGGAACGGCCATGACAACCAGATAACTTGGGCCACAACGCTCGGTCTGAGCACGCTCACTGAGCGGAGACGCACAACGCTTAGCGGTTCGGCACCCCGAAGATGCCGGGGGAGCCGCCACGGGTGCAGCCCTCGAGGAAGCGCTACGACGACGATGACTACCATCAGTCGGAGGGCGGATACCTGCGGGACGACCCCGAGCAGCCACCCGGCGCAGGCCCTCGCAGGCCGCGCCGGACGGCGGGCTGACCCACCTACGATGGTCGGATGGACGACGCCCCGCAGCCCCGCACCGACGACGGCGAGCAGCTGACCGCGGCACAGCTGGACTTCCTCGCCTCCGTGTTCGACCTCGTCCGAGAGGGCAAGACGGCAACGGTGCTCGGCTTGCTCGACCGCAGGCTGCCGGTGAACCTGACGAACAGCAAGGGCGACACGCTGCTCATCCTCGCCGCCTACCACAAGCACGCCGAGCTCGTCCGGGCCCTGCTCGAGCGCGGCGCCGACACGGCCCGCGTCAACGACCGGGGGCAGACCGCCCTCGCCGCGGCGGTGTTCCGCAGCTCTGCGGAGATCGTCCGCGACCTGCTCGATGCTGGGGGCGACCCCCAGCTGGGCGACCCGGACGCCGCCGCCGTCGCCGCGTTCTTCGAGCTCCCGGAGATGGCCACCCTTCTTGGCGCACCGAGGTAGGCGGGTCAGGGTGTCGCCAGCACCTCGGCGAGGTCGTAGGCCGGAGCCCGCTCGACCTGGCCGAGCCGGCAGGACGTCGGCTCCCGGTCCGGACGCCACCGCAGGAACGTCACGGCATGCCGGAAGCGCCGGCCCTCCATCTGGTCGAAGGCCACCTCGACGACGCGTTCGGCCCGCACCGGCACGAACGAGATGTCCTTGCTCGATGAGAACCGGGACCGGTCCGTCGCGGCGTCGAGGGCGTTGCCGTCGTCGTCGCGCAGGACGAGCGGCGCCAGCTCCTCGACGAGCTCGAGCCGCCGGGCGTTGCTGAACGCGGCGATCCCGCCGACCGGCACCAGCTTGTCCTCGCCGTCCTCGTCGGTGAAGAGGCCGAGGAGCAGCGACCCGACGCCCTGTCCGGACTTGTGGATGCGGTAGCCGTAGACGACGGCATCCGCCGAACGGTGGTGCTTGACCTTGAGGATCGTCCGCCTGCCGGGCGCGTACGGCTGCTGGAGCGGTTTCGCGACGACCCCGTCGAGACCCGCCCCCTCGAAGCGCTCGAACCAGTCGCGCGCGACGGCTGCGTCGGTCGTGACCTGGCTGAGGTGGATGGGGTCGCTCTGCGACAGCCCCGTGAGGGCCTTCTCCAGCCAGGCCCGCCGGTCCCTGAAGGGCAGGTCGAGGAGCGAGACGTCACCGAGGGCGAGCAGGTCGAAGCAGACGAGCTCGGCGGGCGTCTCCACGGACAGCTTGGTGATCCGCGACAGCGCCGGGTGGATCCGCGCGAAGAGGTTCTCCCAGTGCAGCCGCTCGGCTCCGGACGGGCCGGTCCGCACGACGATCTCCGCGTCGATCACACACTTCTGCGGCAGCAGCCGGCGCACGTCCTCGACGACCTCGGGGAAGTACCGGGTCAGCGGCTTGCTCCCCCGGCTCGCGAGCTCGATCTCGTCCCCGTCGCGCACGACGAGGCAGCGGAAGCCATCCCACTTCGGCTCGTAGGCCAACCCGCCGGGGACGCTGTCAGCAGCCGGCACCCCGTCGACGGCCTTGGCAAGCATGGGCCGGATCGGGAGGTCGAGGGGCTGGTCCACGCGGCCCATTGTGGCTGAAACGAGAACGCCTGACACGATGACCTTCGTGTCGTCGACCAAGCAGGTCCGCTCGGGCGCCCAGCGCGCCGCCCTGGTCGCGGGCGTCAGTGGTGCCGCGGCGGTCGGCGTCACGGTCGGCGGGTCCCTCGCGGGCGCAACGATCTTCGCCCGCAAGGTGCTCATTCCCGACGCCCGGCGACCCGACGACACCGAGGTCATCGCGCTCCAGGGCGATGAGGTCACGCTCGGGCTCACCCCCGAGACGACGGTCCCCGGGCGCTACGGCCTCTGGCTCGACGGTGGCTCCGGCCACGCGCGGGTCGGCGACCTCCTGCTGCGGGACGACGAAGCGGGCACCGTTGTCCGCCAGGTGCTGTCCGTCGACCGTGGTGTGCTCGCGCCCGGGCCGGCCCGGTGGAACCAGTACTACTACTGGGACTCGCCGGCCCTCAGCATGGACCTCCCGACGCGCGACGTGGCGGTCGAGAGCGAGCTCGGGCCGATGCCGGCCTGGCTCGTCGAGCCGGCCGTCTCCAACGGCCGGTGGGCCGTCCTCGTCCACGGCCGGGGGGCCCGGCGCGAGGAGTGCCTGCGCGCGGTCCCGACCTTGCGCCGGCTGGGCTACACGAGTCTGGTCATCTCCTACCGCAACGACCTCGGGGCACCACCTGCGCCGGACGGGCGCTACAACCTCGGGCTGAGCGAGTGGCGCGACGTCGAGTCCGCGATGCTGTATGCCGTGCAGCACGGCGCCGAGGGACTGGTCCTCGGTGGCTGGTCGATGGGTGGGGCGATCACCTTGCAGACCCTCAACCGGTCGTGGCTGAGCGACCTCGTCGAGGCCGTCGTCCTGGACTCCCCGGTCGTCGACTGGGGTGACGTGCTGGCCCACCACGCGCGGCTCCACAACGTGCCAGCAGTGTTCGCCCGGATGGGGTCGCTCCTCATGGGGCGCAGGGCAACCCGGCGGCTGGCCGGCGTCCACGACCCGGTCGACGTCGCCCGCACCAACTGGGTGGCCCGCGCCGAGGAGATCCGCCACCCGATCCTCATCCAGCACTCCGTCGACGACGAGTTCGTCCCGGCCGGCCCCACGATTGCCCTGGCCGAGGCTCGCCCCGACCGGGTCACCCTCGAGCGCTGGGACACCGCCCGGCACTGCAAGGAGTGGAACCTCGACTCCGAGCGGTGGGAGCGGGTCCTCGCCGACTTCCTCGCCGCGACCCACTGACGCCAGCGCGCCTCCAGCGCCGACCTCCGGTCGCCCGGACACAACGGTCGCCGACGACCCGTTACCGATCAGCGGGCGTGGAACCACCGGCCCATCAGGGTGCCGTCCTCCTCGACGAGCACTCGCGGCACGAAGGGGTCGTCCCGCGCACCCGCCACGGCGATCCGTGGACCCGATCCGGCGAGGAGTCGCGGCGTCACCGACAGGCAGAGCTCGTCCACGACACCGGCCCCGAGGAAGGAGCCGAAGAGGTGCGGCCCGCCCTCCGTCAGGACGCGTCCCCAGCCGCGGGCAGCGAGCAGCTCCAGCAGCTGAGCCGGGTCGACCGCGGACTCGCCGCACACCAGCACGTGGTCCTCGCCGAGGGACCGTCGGGCCGGCTCGAGAGCCTCGGCGGTTCCGTGGGTGGCCAGGACCACCGAGCCGTCGTTGAGCCCCTCCAGCCTGGACGGCACGTGCCCCCGAGCCGAGACGACGACGAGGGGCAGCCGAGGACCGATCCCGTTGTCCTCCCGCGCCGCTCGCCACCGCCGGGGCACCGGGAGCGGCCCGTAGCCCTCGTTCCTCGCCGTTCCTGCACCGATGACGACCACGTCACTCAGGGCCCGCAGCAGCCCGAAGACGACGTGGTCGGCCTGGGTGTTGACCGAACCCGACCGGCCGTCGGAGCCGGTGATGGCGCCGTCGACGCTGGCCGCGAAGTTGGCCCGCAGCCAGCGCTGGGAGGTGCGTGGCACGGCATACAGGTTGACGAGGTCGGCGTCGTCGAGCTCCGAGCCGGGAGCCCTTGGGAGGTCGGCGGGCGGGGGATCCGCGAGGAGGAGGCGCATGGGCCGAGTATGCCGAGCAGTCGCCTGCCGCGTCCGGCTGCGGTAGGGCAGGATGACGAGCATGTCCCCCACGAAGCCGAAGCAGGACACCGGGCCCGACGACCGGCGGCAGCCGCTCTCCGACCTGCTCCGGGTCGAGTCCGGCTTCGTCCTCGCCGACGTGGACTGCGACTCGACGCCGGGCTTCTCCGGCGACAAGAAGGCCGGAGGGAAGGTCCTGACCGAGCACGCACCCGAGGTGGGGGAGTGGCAGGAGAAGCTCTTCGCCGAGTCGCGCGCCGGGGGCAAGCGGTCGGTGCTCCTCGTCATCCAGGGCATGGACACGTCGGGCAAGGGCGGCATCATGCGCCACGTCGTCGCGGCCGTCGATCCCGAGGGCATCAGGGCGACGGCCTTCAAGGCACCGACCGCCCAGGAGCTGCGACACGACTTCCTCTGGCGGATCCGCCAGGCGCTTCCCGGGCCGGGCGCCATCGGCGTGTTCGACCGCTCACACTACGAGGACGTGCTCATCGGGCGGGTGCGCCGTCTCACGCCGCGGACCGAGCTGGCGAAGCGATATCCGCAGATCAACACCTTCGAGCACGACGTCGTGGCCTCCGGCACCGAGATCGTCAAGGTCATGCTGCACATCTCCAAGGACGAGCAGAGAGCGCGGCTCTCCCAGCGACTCCAACGGCCCGACAAGCACTACAAGTGGAATCCCGGAGACATCGACGAGCGGAAGCAGTGGGACGCCTACATGGAGGCCTACCAGATCGCCCTGACGAAGTGCTCGACGGAGGCCGCTCCCTGGTACGTCGTCCCGGCGAACCGGAAGTGGTATGCCCGGTATGCCGTGCAGCGGCTGCTCCTCGAGACGTTCGATTTGATGGCGCCCGAGTGGCCCGACATGGGCCTCGACGTCGAGGCCGAGCAGGCCCGCCTGGCGTCGAGCTGACCCACCGCCGGTGACCGTCGAGTTCCCGACGCCGACGCGTCCGGCAGATGACCGGCGCGAGGTGCTGCTCGGCTACCTCGACTACTTCCGCTCGGTCCTTCGGGCCAAGGTCAGCGGACTGTCCGACGAGCAGCTGCGCTCGAGCATCGTCCCCTCCGGGTGGTCGCCGATCGAGCTGGTCAACCACCTGGTCAACGTTGAACGGCGTTGGCTCGTCTGGGGCTTCCTCGGCCTCGATGTGGAGGACCCGTGGGCCGACAACCGGGACGGACGGTGGTTCGTCGCCCCGCAGGAGTCGCTCGACGGTCTGCTTCTGGCGCTGAGCACGGGCGGCGAGCGCACCCGGGGCATCGTCCTGGACCACGAGCTGACCGACGTCGGCGCCCCCGGTGAGCGGTGGGACGGAGCCGAGCCGGCCACCTTGGAGAGGGTGCTCCTCCACGTCGTCCAGGAGTTCGCCCGGCACGCCGGCCACGTCGACGTCGTTCGTGAGCTGCTCGACGGCACGACCGGCGAGTAGCGGCTGCTGCCCCCCGCTGCCGACCCGACCGAGCTGTCTCGCTGCTGGCCTCAGCCGACCCGTCGCATCTGGGGCCACAGCTGCGACCACGCCGCCGTCGGACCCGAGCAGCGCCACACCGCCCGTCCCTGCTCGTCGTTGTCGACACCGGCCGCGTTCTCGATGGTCCCGACGCGCTGGACGTCGCTGAACCACGACCGAAGCTGCTCCTCCGGATAGCCGAGGACGATGGCGGAGCGGGTTTCGGCCGGTGGGGGACCGAGGGCGTAAAGACTGTTGTGGCCGCTGTAGGACGGCATGGACGGCAGGTAGCGGTGCACCGCCCCCGCCTCCCCGTAGTTGCGGCCGAGGGCGACCGCTCCGGCGCGTTGGTCCGCCGGGAGCGTGTCGCGGGCCGCCGCGACGGCGGCCGCCAGCTCGGGCCAGCCGATCTGCTCGCCGGCGTCGTAGTTGATCGCCAGGACGGGCGTGCCGTCGAGCCGGTCCGCCGGCAGGACGGGAAGGAAGAGCACGGCGTTCACCGCGATGCTGACGACAAGTGCCAGACCGAGGCCTGCGCGTGCGACGGCTGTCCCGCGCCGCCTCGCGACCCACTCTGCGACGGAAATCGCTCCGGCGGCGAGGAGTACGGGGTAGAGGCCAGTGACGTAGTACGACTTGCCACCGATCACGAGGACGACGGCCAGGACGACGGGATAGGCCACCGCGAAGGCACGCCAGAGGCGCAGTCGCGGATCGCGCGCCAGCCGCCAGAGCCCGAGCAGCCAGACCGGCGCAAGCAGGGGTGCGACGAGGACGAACTGCATGGGCACGACCAGCGCTCGAGGCTCGCTCGTGCCGGAGGAGCCCGAGGCGATCTGCCGGCTCATCTCCAGCTGGGGAAGCCCGTGGGTGGCCTGCCACCAGAGGTTCGGTGCCCACACCGCCACGGCGACGACGGCGGCGATCCACGGCCAGCGGGTGGCCAGGACTTGACGGGGGCCGGCAACGACGATCCCGACGAGGAGTGCCGCGGCGAGGAGCAGGACGAGGCTCTTGTTCTCGAGAGCGACGCCGAGAGTCACGCCGACGAGGAGCCAGGCGGGCCCACCATCCCGCAGGGCGCGGATCACGAGCCACGACAGCAGCGTCCAGCCCAACAGGTCGTAGATCGTCGTCGTCGCCAGGTGCGCCCCGGCGAAGAGGATCGCCGCGCAGGCCATCGACGCCGCGGCCAGCACCTGGCCAGGGCGTCCACCGCCGAGCTCGCGGGCGATGAGCCTCGTGACGAGGACGACCAGCCCACCGGCCACCGCGGCAGGAGCGCGCAGGACCGGCAGCGACCCGTCCCCCACGCGGTCCATGAGGCCGGCCAACAACGGCGCCAACGGGGGCTGGTCGACGTAACCGCCGGCGGGGCGGACCCCGAGCCAGGTGAAGTAGAGCTCGTCACGGTGGAAGCCGTAGCCGCGGGACGCGACACCGAGCAGCACGGCATACGCGACGGAGAGGAGGGTGAGCGGAGACCAGGCAATGGGGGACCGGTCGACACCCGCTCCCCCCTCAGCCTGCGCCTCAGCCTGCGCCACGCGGTCATCCTGTCAGGCATCGCGGGCCAGCCGAAAGATTCACGCTACGCCGAATACCTCATGAGCGATCCCCTTCCGTGACACCCGCCTCGCGGTCATGAGCCAGGCCGCACCGAAGTGCCCCTGACCGCCTGGTTCGGGTTTTGGAAACGTGCGACGGATCCGCTAATGTCTACGAAGCATCGAGCGGGGAAGTTACACCGCTGATGTTCCCGCGGACATAGCTCAGTTGGTAGAGCGCAACCTTGCCAAGGTTGAGGTCGCCGGTTCGAGCCCGGTTGTCCGCTCGGAGGTTAGACGCCTTCACGGTGGAGTGGCCGAGAGGCGAGGCAGCGGCCTGCAAAGCCGCGTACACGGGTTCAAATCCCGTCTCCACCTCAGGATCCCACCCATGTTCGACCACTTAGCACGACGAGGGCGATTGGCGCAGTGGTAGCGCGCTTCCTTGACACGGAAGAGGTCACTGGTTCAAACCCAGTATCGCCCACCAACAGAAAACCGCCTCTGAGCAGCAAAAACACCTCGTAATCACCAGTGGCCACAAGCCGGCGTGCGATCCATGTGCGATTCAGATTCCTCGATCGAGAGGAACACATATGATCGTGAGCTCGGCACGGGCCGTCCTGTGGTCCTGGCTCATCCCACACTCGGAAGGTCAGACGCCCGATCTCCTTGCAGGGGATCTCCGCG
>JAABUT010004690.1_pt1 | contig 10655 bp, 7 predicted proteins | sample 5559281 | NCBI WGS metagenome assembly JAABUT01 (sample SAMN10711880, study PRJNA513359) | rock metagenome | isolation source: Antarctica rocks | place: Antarctica: Victoria Land, Ricker Hills nord | collected 2016-01-04 | reverse complement strand
CTCCTTTTAGCCCATTTGTAAAATAATCAATCATCATATGTATTTAGTCCATATATACGCGTATCCGTATAAATACACGTATATACAGGTATTGATGGCCCAAAACTCGTGTATATCCCAACCCTAGCGTAGGGAGCTTGTGCGGGCACCTTTCCTGGCAGGCGTCTCTGACGGCCAGCTGCAGCGCATGGCCAATTGCGAGTTAGAGCGCAGGCACATTGACTGCGATTTTGGGAATAGCAGGGTGCAGGGAAACAGGATCTACTATGATTGTGGCTCCACTGGCAGGAAATGCAGAGCAGGCCGGCACCATGATCACAACCGGTTTTACGTGGAATTTACACGTGCTGGGGACATGATGATGCACTGCTATTCCAAGGACTGCTGCGATGTTGATGTGAAGTTGGGGCAGTGGGTCTCCAACGTCATGCAACTGCTGGAGGCGGATGTGTGGGGACCCACCCGCAGCGTCAACCCTAGGCTGCTAGACACCCTAATGGAGCTAGCTCTGGATGCGACCACCAAGGGCAAGACACGTGACAGCAAGCTTAGACAAATGCAGGACATGCCATGGTGGAGTCAGCTGGAGGAAACAGTGGGTGCTTACATCTCGCAATACTTCAAGTACGTCGTCAGGGAAAGACTATACATCATGCAGACCCTGGACCACGAAGGGAATGTGGAAAGGTTTGAGGCTTTCAAGAGAGGCACCATCACAGACACCGTCAGATCGTACAAGTGGGGTTTCAACATTTGGGACGAGAGCAGCTACAAGTCCGAGCATGCAACGTATGCACGATTTTGCGGGGAGCCTTATGATGAGGATGTTGAGGAAGGCGAATACAATCTAGCTAGGAACGCCATGCCATATCTCAAGCTGCCCATTGAGCAGCCTACGGACGAAGAGATTCAGCAAATACAGCCTTTGTTGGAACACATTAAAGAATCCTTGTGTGGTGGCGACGAGGATGATTACCATGTGTTCATGTCATGGATAGCTCACGTGGCCCAGAAGCCAAATGCGAAGATCGGATGGTGAGTCGACCTTCCCTTGCGTCTTTTTCTTGAAATCCTGACAAACGGAATCAAACCATGCTGTCACAGGATGCCTCTCTTCATAGGGGATCGTGCTTGGGAACCTGCTTGTCAAGATCTTTGATAAGCTGGCGATCCATTGTACGAATTTTGGATCGGTGACAAGCAAGTAAGTCACCTTTTGATCCTCCGCATTCTTAGAAAGCCCTAAAAGACCGTACTTTCATCGTGCACATGATAAACGCATTGTCTTCCATTTCTTGGGATTATTTTTAACGTGGCATTGCAGGTTCAACTCTGATCTAGTGTTCAAAAGTTATGTGTTCATCGATGAAGGATTATTTGCTGGCAAGAAGGACGAAGCCGAGCTTATGAAGACCTTGGTGAGGGCTTGTGCTTTTATTTTTGCTCAGTCATTCTAAACATCAAATCTTTGAAGATTGTTGTTTAAGGAGCAACCTTTTGCAGATCACCGAGCCCAGCTACCGTTCGGAGAAGAAGTTTTGCGAGCCGCTCAACATCAAGAGCTATCACAATTTCGTGGGCGCTTCCAACCACCACAAGGCCATCTCCGTCACCTCCGACGACCGGCGATTCTGGCTGAAGATTTGCAAACCCATGCGGTATTCAGATGACAAGTGGACCTCGATGTGGGCGCTAGTCAACAATGCCTCCATTAGAGAGATTTTCTTTCAGTATCTGCGCACATGCGTAGACACCTCCAAGGTCAGGATTGGCAGAGCACCCATGACATCAGCAAAGGCGGCAGCAGCTTCTCAACAGTGCCCTGTGGGTATCAAGTGGTTGAAGACGGTAGTGTTGGAGGCCCCATCCTCTGCAGCCTGCGTGCCGGCCACTGTAGGGGAGGACTACGCAGAGCGGACAGCATGGGAGGATGACAAGGACCGCATGACATTCAAGTCACGTGCCACCACTAATAACGGCAACACAACAATGAGGAACTTGTTGCAGGACGAATATGAGACGACGGCATTGAAGCAAGACTTCGCCAGGTCGAGCAGCGTGAAATGCATCTTGCCGCTCAGTCACATCAGCAAGCTGGTGGCTAGGCAATTTGCCGGTCAGTCATGGATGCGCATCAATGAGGACGACTTGAAAAGAGACTTCGAAGCTCTCGGCGCACAATTCAAGTCAGCAAAGTTGGCGGGAAAGGTCAGACGCAACATGGTCATCTTCCCGTCCATTGAGGGCATTATCCATCTAGTGAAGAAGGGGTGGCTTACAAGGGAGGAGGCTGAGGACGATCTAGATGACTAGGTTTAGATTCCAATTTACGTGTTACGACGGTTACAACGATTTTGTCTCGAGATTCAAAATAAAAGTGCCTCTTGGTTCAAACGATTTCAAAAAAGGTGTAAATGTGTAAATGGCCACCGACAGCTGGCGACAGCTGTTAGGTTAACTCAAAATCCTTAGGGTTTGTGGGCGATGTAGCTTGTTAGTCGATTACGTCATAAGCAGGGGGTGGGTGGGGGTGTGTCTGTCACCTTTTTCCTTTACGGGCCTTTACCGCTCAGCTGTAAAGCTCCGCTCTATGGAAATTCTGTCATAACTCTGTAGTTCTCTGTAGCTATGTCCCTGTATATACATATTTACAGTAAATATAGAGATAACATGGAGATAACCCTATTTTTCAACAGATCAGAGGGTTTATGGTGTATACTGGTAAATCCTTAAAGGTGTAAACGCCCACAAAAGGTAGGCTAAATCCTGCAAAATTACCCACCTACCAACCCAACAACACAGGGGTCCACAGGCCCCCGGGGTCCAGAGGGGGTTAGGATGGGGTCAGGGGGGGGTCACCCACCAAGCCCAGGCTGACACACACACCCCCCCTGCTGCCATTTGCAGGGCCTAGTACTCGAACTGTGGGGTTGCCGCATGGCAACCCCCCTCACAAACTTGATAATGTGTGCTAAGAGTGACCCCCTGCATCAACATGCATCATGGCAAGGCGCAGATGTTGAGAAGGCATTTAGGGAGGCATTGTTCATGCGTGTCCAAGCGCCATTCATGCTCTCGTTGCTTGCATTGAGCTTAGGTCAGCCAAGTCCTGAGCCAGAGGTTGAGACAAGCTCATCTGAGCCTAGCAACGGATTTTGCTCACACACACATACGTTCAGGATCTGGGCTGTAAGCCTCCGCAGACCATGTGCAAGGACCTGAAATGCACCTCTGCCAACTTTGATAGCAAGCCGATGGTGGTCATGCATATGTAAGATTCTGACCGTGTCAGTGCATTAGGCATTGTCCCAGCACTGCTGCATTATCCAGAGCGTGCAAGTGCGCATTGATGATGTGTGAGAGATCTACGGGTCGTCGTCGCTGTCAGGGGAAGTGATGAGATCGAGCGCCTTGAGACTTAAAATGAGTTGAGCAAGCGACGCTGAGCAGAGCTGCCATGCTCTGAGACAATTGCTATTCTGTAGCTGTGATTGCGGTGTTGGCATACACCTCACACAGATGAGCATCCAAACACACCACACGTCATGTTTGACGACAGACTGTAGTGGCAGCATAGCCATTCCTGGTGAAAGCTACTGTAGGCTACAGCCTGTAGCATCTTCAACAACACAGAAGGCTGGCCATGTCTTCAGGTGAATGATAGGGGCGCTGTAGTGTTCAATGTCAAAGGGCAGCTTCAGGACATCAATGCAGCCTGTCTGACTTGTCAATTCCCACAGCTATCTGCAGGGCTGGGTGACATCCTTCCCTGAAACTGACTGGGACGCCCTTTGATGCATTCCTGAGTGAGCTGCTTTGCATTTCAGTCAACCTCCATGAAGTGCGAAGCATTTGAGCAACCGCAGTTGACACTAACGTTCACGATCTGCACAGGTGTTCAAAAGTCGACGTTGGCCTGAGAAGCGTCGAAAAGGCACACCTGTCGTTGCTACATTTCCTAGCGTCGCTATGGCCTCTACCTTGCTGAGTCTGGAACACTGATCTACCTGCTTTGCCTCAACAAGTTCCAGAATGTGCAGTTTTGACGATCAGCCAAGCTCAGACGCCTGCCTCACAAGCCTTGACAAACCTGCAATGTCATTCTCAGCAAATTCCACCTGCCTTTCTGCAAAGTGTGAGGAGCGTCGCCGGTATTTGCCGGAGCAACGACGCACGGATCCAGCCTTTCTTTAGGGTTTCAAGCTGAGCTGACCTTTCAAGTTGTAAAACATTTCCTCGGTGCTCTTTCTTTCGGCGACGCTCCGGATCAGGTGCTGTCACAAGGCTGCCTTGCTGAGAGCCCCAGCTGGCAATGCTGCAGAATGTCGGTCCCGCTTGCTACAGGGGCGCTTCTGGGTAGCGTTGGCTGTGTAAGACTGCCTGGTGGTAGTCAGGTAAGGGCAAGCTGCAGCATGACTGCTTTGTCACTGCTCTGTCTAATTGCGTGAAAGTGAGTTGCCCCATCTCTATTGCACTGGGCTGAAGATCGTTGCGACCTACCTGCTGCAGGATGACGACTCCCAGTCAGCTGCAGTCCAGAAGGAGTTGGACGATGTGAAGGCAGAGATACTGGAAACCAAGGAGGCCCTTGATGCTGCTCAGCGCGCAGGAGATGCAGCTGAGGTGGACTACCTGCGCAAACGGGTCGAATCGTTGGACAAGGACAGGAACATGCTGCGCGAGCAGCAGACTGTCCTGCTGCAAGGCCAAGCGTCAGGTCAGACTGCTCGCCCTGCCATCACCTGGCTGGCTTGCCTACATACGCGCTTGCGTCTAGTATGTCACACCATGATGAACACTGCTGGCATGAAACGCACCCTGGTTGCACGCTCATGCAGCCAAATCATCAGCATCTGTAAGTCAAGGGGTCACCAGTTGACTTGATCTTGTCAAGCACACCTTGCACAGGAACCTCCACTCATGACTATGTTCACTGCAGCACACTGCACCCCTGCTGGTTGTGGGGGCCTCAAGTTGATACCCAACCTGCACATTGCCGCATGCCGTTCAGCAAGTACACCCTTGGCAACCATCGCCCTTGGTGCACGTCTCGGGCTTGGCTGTCATTGGTGCCTGCGTATAGTTTTTGTTACCTTTGACTCACGTCTGCTTTGCAATCACCTTAGCCTCTAGGTCTTGTTTGTGGCTTGAGCCTTTGACTTCTTCACATTTACCAAAACGGACTGCATTACTGCACACTGTCTCAGCAGGATCAATGCGACCTCTCAGCCTTGTCTGTGGCTTGAGGGTTTGCTGTGGACTTCTGTGCTCAAACAGCTTGCTTGCATCTTCACAAAGCTTCTGAGCATATTTAATGCAGACTCTCAGCTTTGCCTGTGGCTTGAGGGTATGATTTTGATGTCAAGTGTTAGGGCGTACTGAGCTTGAACTGCGCACCAGTTGAAGAGAGTGGCCTCTGTGCTCATGCAGGTACTGCCGTTTCCTCACTGACAGGCAGCATCATAGATGTTGATGGGTGAGTCACATGGCTGGGCAGTCACCACCCCAAGGAGCAGACCGTCTGCTTGGTTGGACCTGGCACCGGGTGATGTGAGGAAGAGACAGCTGCATGTTCCTCATCTTCTTGATTTGGCCGAACGACGCGACGTCGACCAAAAGCTGCCAGCAGACGGCGGCAGCAGTATTGGTCGAGGGCACAGAACAAGGAATACAGCTACGAAGCATCCGTGACCTACCTAAGCAGACTCTGAATTTTGCTGAGCAAAGTCCGCATGAGACATCTTGAGTTACAGAACCAGCAAGCTAGATGGGTGAGGGATCCAGCAACAGCTGATGCAGTGCGCCTTTGCAAAGGTTGTGGGGAACACAAGAGCACTTGTTGATTCTCTGCACTTGTACGACAGGGTCAGGCAGCAGTACCAAGAGTCTGCAACAGCATTTTGCACGACATCATGACCTCTCCAGATCAGTACAAAGTAGATCAGTACACAGCAGGCTGCCTTGCAGCCAGATCTAGAGACAGCATCTTAGCTAGCATGACCAGTGCATGAGTGCTGCTACCTTGGGCTGTCTTGTCAGTGTTTGTTTGCTCGATCACTTTCTGTTTACATGTATGTGATTTGGTTTTGTGCATGGCATTGCTTTTCTTTCCCTGTGACATTGTCTTGTCCGCTTTGATTCACCAGTCTTCCCTTAGGAGTATGCTTTCAGCTGAGTGACAGGTCAACTTGAGCACAGCTGTCTCATTATGTGGCTGGACAGCGTATCTGCTAGAACGGAACAATTGAGATACAGGACCCGTGGTCCTTGTCAGTGGCAGTTGCATTCAGTTGCTAGCCCAGCCTTGCTCATGTGGGATGTAGAATCATTCATTCATTCCAAGAACAGCGCTGATCACGCTTGCGCAGTGATCATGCAGGCGCTGCTCCAGCAGCCTCTTCTCATCATTCGTGACAGGGTTGCCTCAGGCATGAGCAGAGCCAAACAAGGGGTCACTGTCACATTTGATAGCTGGACTGATTTTAGTCATAATTAGCTCATGGCTATAAACATGGTGAGTGACTAGTGCGTGATTTATGCGTAGTCATTGTGACACAGAGCATAGAGGGGCTGTAGTGATGAACACAAGCCTACAAGGGCTGCGCAGCAGTTTTGAAGGCTCTTTGGGGCAGCATACTTGCCTCCTTGTTAGATGGTATTAAGATAGCCAGCACTCTGACACACCGCGTAGTTTGCTCTGGACGCCGAGGGTGCTCATGTGATCCTGAGCTATAGTGCCTAATGAACAATCCTACATGCTCTTACAGTAGGCTGTTGCGCCCTGAGTGACTGTTCATGCAAAACAATGCTACTCAAGAAGGCCTGCTGCTGTCATCGTCATCTTTGGAAGACCAAATATGCCATGCACTCATTGCAGCAATAGAGTCTGGCAAACCCAACTTTTTGTAACATTGGAAGTGCTCAAATTACCTTGAACATGTAACATCAGATGGCTGGCAGAGGCCAGCAGACAGGGCAACCCTCCTAGCGTTGCTTGAATTCAGAGTCCAGGCATTAGAGCATATTCAGCAAATGATTCTGATCAAAGCACCCCTTGTTTTGATCGCACAATGTCCAAACCCAATCTATGTGGTATTTGCTCTGCTTCCTCGGCACGTACGTGGTGGGTTCCTGGGCTTCAAGATTGCAAGCTACCCAACTCGCGCAGGCATGTCTACACTATCTGTTCGTTTCCCGGCAGCAGTGCATCCGTCAGACTGCAGAAACAGCAACATCAGTGAGGTCTTGCCGTATTGGGGACATGAAAGATACTGCGTGCTGATCTGCAGTGGTGAGGCATGTCAGTAGCATGAGGGTGCGTACGCAAAATGCTATTGTACAGCTGGATGCTCACCTGGAAGACCAATAATCTGCATTCCTCTTGAATCTGCTTAAGACAGACAGCAAACTGCTTCTCACTGGCCACCCAGCCATTGGGGAGATCATCGTCATCGTACTGGTCTCTGGGGAAGTTCAGCATGGCCCCAGACCCACGTGTACATATGGCTGCTCTATCGTACATGCACGCTGCTGCCTCCTCTGAGCAAAAGTACCCAAGATGAATTGCCTACAAGATGTCGTTATGTGTAAGGAGCATTAATGTAGCCGGTGCTGGCTCTGGGATGCAGATAAGGTCAGGTTTGCGTTGTGACAGCAGGAAGTCAGGCCCTTACCCTACCCAACCAATGGATCCTGGCACGCCATTTTCTGCTTGATGTTGACCAGCAGGCACTGACACCTCTATAGCGCTTGCCCTGTAAATCATACTGCTGTGCATGTCATTAATTCATGGCACATGCACATCAAGTGAGCAACGTAATTAGTGAAGCGTAATTAGTAAAGCAGCAAATCTGACTTCACAGAAAAGCACTATTGCACCTCTTGACCATCAGCAGTCTGGCTTGCCACAAGCATCAAATCAGCGAGATGAAAGCAATTGGACATGTTCTTGCTGCCTGCATTCGCAACACACATAGGTGTCACAGCTCAAGTAGGCTGTGCTGACACAGGAGCATTGCGGAAGACAGCGTACCACTTGAGAGATAGGGCGCAAGGGGCTGCTTCTCAGGGGTATCTGCAATGCATAGAAGCAAATAAAACTTTTGATCAGGCCAAGAGTAGGTGCATGAGCATGCTGTTGTGCAGTATCTTCATCGTACAACAGTTTGTACACTGGGGAACATGCAACAACAGTTAGCTTCTCACAGTCCCTCGCACCTGGACCGGTCAAAGCTCTAGCATTATATGCTTGCAATAGTGCTTCAACCAAGGCAGGCGGCAGCGAAGCCTGATCATGCAGCTTTGACCACCCTGCTGAGGACAGTTTTGCTTCGTTGTCAAGCCCATGAGCCAGCATAGCATCCAGATGCGCGTCTCGAAAGCCAGCAGCTTTCCCATTCAGCTTGCTCTGCAACATGTGCCGTAACGCCAACCGATCTTGGGGTGAAGTCGTCATAGCAGGCTGCAGACAAAATATATCTAACCACACAGGTTTAGATGCAAGCTTGTCTGTGTCTCCGCAAACTTCAGATATGCTTTGCAGGAGATGTAGCCAGCATGACCGAACAACTCGAATGCGTGATACTACTACACTCATATGCTCATAATACCTGTCTTCAGGGGCAGCACTTCAGCGGTTGTCAAGGGGGCTATTCAGCGGCTTCAGCTGAATGATCACTGCTGGAAGCCCCCGAATGTCAGGTGCAGCCGAGTCAGAGTAAGCACAGCTTGTTTGAGGCACTGGCAGGATTCAGCCTGCAATTGCCCTGCTGCTGCTCAAAGACCAGTGTTGCACGAGACCTGGGAGCGAACTGCGCACTTCTTGCGTCACAAGAGCAGGCGAGGGTTCAATATCAGGCACACCAAGGAGGACGATCACTAAGTGTGCTAAAGTCGGAGCACTGCTTGCGAGCTTTCGAGCTTGCTCACAAAGATGAAGAAGTGCACCAAACCTCCCGATCTGATTCGCGTATGCGGAGTCTCCGCAGCGGAGAACATTATCTGCAATTTGGACAGTACGGACCTCCCTGAGGGCGTCGGGCTGTGGGCATCCAGCTTTGTTGCAACACGCATCTCGGCCGTAGCTGCTTCTTGATGTCTGACAATGAAGACCAACATGAAACTCAGTGGGTGAGACTGACGCAGTCATCGCTGCAGCTCATTGTCAGCTTGCCCAACCGCTGTTGGTGTGGGCCTCAAACTAAGGCACAGACTGTGACGCCGTTCAGGGCCAGGAACAACAACGTATGCGGGAACGGCTGGAGGAGAAATTACAGGGCAAAGCAGCGCTCTTTCACCAGGATCATCTGGAAGCATTGTGCCAGAAGGGCCTGAACTCAGAGCTCATTGACACTGTGTCCTGGAAGCATCTGCGTGACGAACCTGCTCCACTTCCCGAAGCTCTGATAGCAGTCATATAGGAGGCCTTTCATCCTGCATCACTGTCTGAGCTAGGTAAGGCACCTACTGTCAGTTTGAGCTTGTCCACCAGCTGGTGATCTTGCTGCAGAAACCCTCACAACATCACCATTACTGCATTGCATGTATATAGCCAGATATTTGGTTATAAACGCGCTCGATATGCAGATCAGCAAACATTTCAGAAGATTGTGACCTTACAGGAAGGCTACTTGGAGGCTATGACAGGGAAACAATCTGCTGAAGAGGTAAAACCCTGGCTGTACGTTCAGAGCCGGTTGTGCCATGTTGTTCTCAACATCCCTGTGCCTGCATGCAGGCGCCTACAGGCCTCTGGAGATTTCATGGATCCCATTGGTACTCTCAATTAGTACCTGCCAAACGTTTGCATGCCTACCACCCGGCTTCTCGAGCCAGAGCCAACTGGACTGTCTTCTTGATGCTCCTGATTGTATGCCTAGGAGTTGGAGTGGTTTTTCCTGACCAAGACAATCTGAGCCAATACAGATCTATAGGCGCCTGTTTGGGCCTTTTGTTGACTTTGATAGTGTTTCTTTTGAGCTCTTGTCGCGATCATGCAACTGGAGATTTTCAGTTTTTGGTGGCATGCATGGATGACCTACTTTTTGTTCACAACAATCTGATACAGCTCCGTGCCAGACGTGCCAGACGTGCAGGCATGGAATTGCCTGACCCCGCGCTGATTACAGCACAGATCAATATCAGCAACAAACTTATCGAGTGATACTCGACTGCGTTGCAGAGCATGAGAAAAGCGCTGAAAGTTCCGTTACCACATTCAGAGCGCTTGTTTATGTGAGGACCAGGCATGTCTGCAAATGCCATTCCTCAAAAATTGGCCATACAATGTAATAAATTGAAACCTGTCCGCATTTTTTAGCATGAACAGTCACTCAGGGTGCAAGAGCCTACTATAAGAGCATGTAGGACCTCAGAATCCAATATTCGGATTGTGCGTTGAGCACTATAGGATGACATGAGCACCCTAGGCATCCAGAGCAAGGTGTGTGAGAGTGCTGGCTGTCTTACTACCATCCAAGAGGGTCATAGACCTCAGGCAAGTATGCTGCCCCAAAGAGCCTTCAAAACTGCTGCGCAATCCTTGTAGGCACTGCGCAAGCGTGATCAGCGCTGTTCTTGGAATGAATGAATGATTCTACATCCCACATGAGCAAGGCTGGGCTAGCAACTGAATGCAACTGCCACTGACAAGGACC
>JAABUT010004689.1_pt1 | contig 10655 bp, 7 predicted proteins | sample 5559281 | NCBI WGS metagenome assembly JAABUT01 (sample SAMN10711880, study PRJNA513359) | rock metagenome | isolation source: Antarctica rocks | place: Antarctica: Victoria Land, Ricker Hills nord | collected 2016-01-04 | reverse complement strand
CGTGTACTTGCAGAAATGACCGTGGACAGGTGTTCGGGCGAGGCCTGCAGGCCCGCGCTGTCCATAGGCGTCGGAGGCAGTGCCGCCGTCCCGCCAAGCTTGAAAATCAACAGCCGGCTCCTGTTCCAGCGGCCGTCCACCTGCGCCGCCTCGCCGCCGACCGTGGCCGCAGCTCCACCCCAACCGGCCATCACCGCGACATACTGCTGGCCGTTCAGTTCGTAAGTGATTGGTCCAGCGACGATGCCAGTTTGCGCGTCGAAATCCCAAAGCTTCCGACCTTGGTCGGCGCTGTAAGCGGCGAAGTGACCGGTCGCGTTACCCTGGAATACCAGGTTGCCCGCCGTACTCAGGACGCCACCATTGTAGTAGTTGGGAAACGGAACGCTCCAGCGTGCCTTCTGGGCTACGGGGTCCCAGGCCAGCAAGGTGCCATTGACCACCCGCTTGGGAAACTCGCGTGCATCCGAGAATCCGTTTCCGGTGTTAAACCGATGCGGCCGGTAGACAAATTCCGCCGCCTGGTTGCGCAGTGCGCCCGGGACCTCGTGAGTCGGGATGTAGACCAGACCCGTCACCGGGCTATAGGACATTGGGTGCCAATTGTGCACGCCGAAGCCGCTCGGCCATTGCACGACCGTTTTATCGACATAACGCGCCGCCGGGTTCTCGACCGGCCGACCGGTCACCATGTCAATCCGCTCAGCCCATGTCACCTTGCCGAACTTCTCGGCCGAAAGCAGTTTCCCGGTGGCACGATCGATCACGTAGAAGAAGCCGTTCTTCGGAGCGTGCAGCAAGACGTTCCGGTCTTCTCCGCCGATCTTCAGCGTGGCCAGGGTGATCTGCTGCGTCGCGGTAAAGTCCCACGAGTCGCCTGGCGTTTCCTGGTAGTGCCAGACCAGCTCGCCGGTGTCTGGACGCACTGCGACGATCGACGAGAGGAAAAGATTGTCGCCGCCGCCGGGGCTCCGCACCTCGCGGTTCCAGGGGCCGCCGTTGCCAGTTCCGACGTACAGCAAATCCAGGTCCGGGTCATAGGCCATGCCATCCCACGGATTGCCGCCACCGCCGTACTTCCAGTAAACGTCTCCCTTCCAGGTCTTTGCGGCATCGACAAGGTGCGGGTTCTCATAGGGCTTTGCGGGGTCGCCCGGCACGACATAGAAGCGCCAAGCCATCTTTCCACTGTCTGCATCATAGGCCGAGAAGTAGCCTCGCGTCCCGTAGTCGGCGCCCCCATTGCCAATGATGACCTTACCTTTGACGACCCGCGGCGCGCCGGTGATGGTGTACGCTTGTTCGGGATCGGTCGTCTGCTGTTCCCAGAGCGGCCTGCCTGTCTTGGCATCCAGCGCCACCAGGCGTCCATCAAGCGTGCCGATGAACACCTTGCCCTTCCACAAGGCAACGCCCCGGTTGACGGAGTCGCAGCATGCGTCAATCGCCTTGCCCTTGGGCACCTGAGGATCGTATTGCCATAGGACCTTTCCCGTGGCCGCATCGACTGCCATCACCTTGCTCCAAGACAGCGACGTGAAGAGCATGCCATCGGCCATCAGCGGAGTAGCCTCCTGGCCGCGGTTCTCGCCCAAGTCGATGAAGGCGCTCAGTCCGAGTGTCGAGACCGTCGCGTCGTTGATCGCGGTAAGCGGGCTGAAGCGCTGTTCCGAATAGTCGCGCCCATGGCTTAGCCACTCGGAGCCGCCACGCCTCAGCGCCTCGATGCGTGCCCCATCAACGTCGAGGTCGTCCGCGCGGGCCGAGGGCATGCCCCCGCATAGCAAAAGCAACGGCACGACCAACCGCACATGAGCAGAGCTGTGCCTTAACAGCATGCAACGCCGACCCCGCGGTGGTGTCGTGTCACGCATCGGCGCCGGGCCGACGCCGCATGTCCCGTCAAGTCCGTTATGCATTTGCAATCCTCCCCTTCGTTCTGCTCCGCCCTGTCGAGTGATCTTGGGACCGTTTTGACGGGGCGCAGAGCTGCCTGTAGTCGAAGTTAAGCGGTCGAGCATGTCATTCGCGGTGCAATTGCCCGGTCGCCATCCCTATCCAGCAAATCGGTGTTTACGAAGACCTTCTACCCCAGCTTCGAAGGCGAACACGGCGCCATCCGGCCCGCTTCCGGAGTCTCCGTCCTGCCGCCCGATCGATGTGATGAACAGCGTGCGGAACGCCTCGCCACCGAACGTCACGCTGCTCGGGTTTGCGACCGGCGTGGGAACCGAGCGTTCGAGACGTCCCGACGGATCGAAGCGTTTGATCGCGCCAGCCCCCGGGACCGCGACCCAGAGAAAGCCTTCGGTATCCACGGCGCACCCATCGGGAGCACCCGTCCCGGGATCGAAGGTGACGAATGGGCGACGACCGCTGACCTGGCCGGACTCCAGGTCGAAGTCGCGCACGAATATCACGGGCGGGACGGTGTCGCAGTGGTACATAGTCCGATCGTCGGGGCTCCAGGCGATCCCATTGGAGAGACCGAAGCCCTCGTCGACCCGGTGCGCTGAGAGATCTGGGTCAAGCCGGTAAAGCGCGCCGACGGGATCAGTCAGCTTGCGATCCATCGTGCCCACCCAAAAACGACCCTGCTTGTCGCATGCACCGTCGTTGAAGCGCTCACGCTCACCATTCCAGCCCGCAGGAACCGGCACCGATTGCTCCTGCCCGGCCTGGTCGAAGATCGAGAGCCGCCGTCGATAGGCTGTCAGGCGTCCGCCCAATTCGCGCAATGCGAAGCTGCCGGGAATGTCCGGAAGCGCCTGGCGCTCAAGCTCACTACCGTCGAAGTTGCAGCCTGATAGCCGCCGGCCGGTGACATCGATCCACAGCAGCCGGCCGGCACGTTCGTCCCACGTCGGACACTCCCCCAGCCCGTCTGCCTCAGCAACGATGCAACGCATCCACGCCTCCCTGGTGGTCCGGACAGCCAGGATGCTCAACCCTTGTGCCGGCCAATTTCAGGATTGTTAGCGGCGCAGCGCCGTGCGGAGCTAGACCGATCGGTTATGGCACTCAGGCCGGATGGGTATTTCCGGGGCTGCGGCACCTTTCCGATAGTGAGGATTGAATGACGGGGTCGGAGGGATCGTGGACCGAGACAGCATGCGCAGCCGGGCTGCAGTTGCCGGCGTTGGCACGACGCATTTCGGGGTCATCCCGGGATATACCTCCATCGACTTCGGCGTTTGGGCGCTTCGTGAGGCCCTGGCCGATGCCAACCTGTCAGGCGAGGCGATTGACGGGTTGATCGTCGCGCGGATTCCCGACAACGCGAAATTTGCAGAAGCCGCCGGCCTTCGTCCCGACTTCTCCCTGGTTCTGCCGCCAACCGGCCGCATGGCCGGCATCGCGATCGAACTCGCCTGCCTCGCCATCGCCAGTGGGCGTGCCCGGCGCATCGCGCTCGTCTACGGCAACGATGGAAAGTCGGCCGGCGTGTCATACGGCGGCAGCAACGATCCATATGGCGGCGGGCCGCTTTGGGAACCTTATGGGATGACATCCCCAGGAGCGTTCCATGCCCTGATGTATAACCGCTACATGGCTGAGACGGGCGCAGACCGGTCGCACCTCGCCGAAGTCGCTGTGACGTTTCGGCAGCACGCAGGGCTCAACCCGGCCGCCGTGATGCGCAAGCCCATAACGGCGGCCGACCACGCGGCAGCCCGGCCGATCGCCGCTCCCCTGCATCTCCTCGACTATTGCCTGGTGAATGACGGCGGAGTGGCGATAATTCTGACCGATGCACGCCTTGCCAGGGAGACCGGCAAGGCACCGGTCTATGTGCGCGGCTGCCGACATGCCAGCGACTTCGCGCAGTCGAGCTTCCCGCCCGATGATTTCTGGCGTGGCGCCATGGCGCGGGCGGGCGCTGCTTCCTATGCCGAAGCAGGCGCTAAACCGGGCGACATGTCCGGTTTGATGATTTATGACAACTTCACGGCGACCGTATTGTTCTCGCTCGAAGGCTTTGGCTATTGCGAGCCCGGCACCGCCTGGCGCGAAATCCAGGACGGGCGGCTTCGGTTGGGCGGGCGCTGGCAAGCCAATACGTCGGGCGGTCATCTATCCGAAAGCTACATGCAGGGCTGGGCGCTGAACGCCGAGGCGGTGCGGCAACTGCGCGGCCAGGCAACCGGGCGTGCAATGAGGCACCCCGAACTGATCCACGTCATGACGGCGGCGCCGCAGTGCTCGAGTATCATCTATGGGGTGGAACCATGAAGGCAGCATCGTTGCCCGCCTCGGCGGCGGAACACTGGGCCGGTGCGGCAAGCGGGGAGTTGCGGCTGCCGCATTGCCTGGAATGTGGACATGTCTGGTTTCCACCATCTATTCACTGTCCGCGTTGCCGGTCGAATGCGCTGGAGTGGCGAAGAGTGAGCGGGCGGGGCGTGGTGGTCGGCTGCTGTCAGTTCCACCGTGCCTACTTCCCGTCTGCGCCCGGGCTGGATGTACCGTACACGGTCATCCTCGTCCGGCTAGATGAGGGACCGTTGCTTTATTCTAACCCCGGCGGCCCAGCCTGGTTGCCCAACGTCGGCGCTCACGTCGCGGCGACGTTCATTGAGGTCGCGCCCGGCCAGGCTCTGGTTCATTTCAATCCGGCGCCGAGTCCATGAACTCCACTCTCGTTGAGGCCAGCGCCGGCCAGGCCCTCCGGGCCTGTCCGACCTTGCCCGCCCTCATGGAGGCGCTCGCCGCCGCCCGGCCGGCCTGGCCAGCCCTCACCGATGGACCTCGAACACTGAGCTTCGCCGAGGTCCGCAGACAGGTGATCGCGCACGCGAAGGCGCTGCGGGCGGATGGCGTCCGGAAAGGGGATAGCGTCGGCATCCTCATGGGAAACAGCATCGAATGGGTCGTAACGCACTTCGCCGCTCAGTACCTTGGCGCGACGGTGGTCGCGCTCAACACCTGGTACACGGCGCGCGAGATCGCCTACGTCCTGGCACACGGTGATGTATCCCACTTGGTGATGGCAGATCGTTTCCTGAACAACGATTATGTGGCCATGCTCGCCGGGCTGCAGCCATGGCACGAAACACTGCCGTCGCTGCGCCGTATTACAGTGCTCAGCGGCCCCGCTGCCAAAGGGATAGCAATTTTCAGCAACTTCCTTTCCGGTGGCGAGGGCATGGCCGACACGGAGATTGAGGCCTCCCGGCTCACTGTCACCGCGGACGACGTGGCGCTGCTGCTTTACACCTCGGGTTCGACGGCAAGGCCTAAGGGCGTTCGGCTATTACACCGCCCGCTCATCGAGAACTGCTTCGACATCGGCGAGCGGCAGGGTCTGACGGGGGAAGACGTCATGCTGCTGCCCATCTCCCTGTTCTGGGGACTGGGGTGCTCGAACGCTCTCATGGCCGCTTGGACCCACGGCACGCACATCGTCCTGCAGGAGCATTTCGAGGCCGGGGCCGCCCTGGAGTTGATCGAGCAGCATCGATGCACCGCCATCTACGGCACGTCGAACATCATTCAGGCACTCATGGACCACCCGGACCTGCCCCGGCGCGACATCGCCTGCTTGCGCCGGGGCGTCACCTTTGGATCCCCCGAGTGGATGCACGAGGTGACGCGTTCGTTCCTGCCGCTGGCTTGCCAATGCTATGGCTTCACGGAAGGCTACGGAAATTCGGCTTTGGGAGACGCCTCCGACCCGCCCGAGAAACGCACCATGATGGTTGGCCGTGTTCTGCCCGGGAGCGAGATGCGCATCGTCGATCCCGCAACGGAGGAGATCCTGGAACCCTACGTCCTCGGCGAGATCAGGGTACGGGGCCATATCATGGCGGGCTACCACAAGGAGCCGAAGCTGACGGCGGCCGCCTTTGATGCGGACGGCTTCTTCCGTACGGGCGACCTCGGCATCCAGGATGCCGAGGGCTTCCTGCAGTTTCGCGGACGGCTCAAGGAGCTCGTCAAAACCGGAGGCATGAACGTGTCGCCGTCCGAGGTGGAGGACGTCCTGCGATCGCATCCGATGGTCGCAGAGGCTTTCGTGACGGGCCTGCCTGACCCGGCGCGCGACGAAATTGTCGCTGCCGTCGTGGTTCCCCACCACGGCGTGAATCTTGAACCCGAAATTGTGGCACAGCACTGCAAGTCCTTGCTCGCCGCGTTCAAGCGTCCACGCGCAATCCGGATCGTGCAGTTGCAGGAGCTTCCGCTGACGACGACAGGCAAGCTGCATCGTGCGCGGCTGGCAGAGCTTTTTGTTCGTTAAGCCCCTGACGCCGCCCGCGCGAGCACGCCGCTTAGGCTTTGACGGCGCATGTCTGCCCGGCGTCCGGCAGCCAGGCTTGGTACAAAGATACCGGACCGAATCTTTCACTGCCCATCAGGCGTTGGGCGGCCTCGCCGACGAGGGCGCGGAAGGTCGCGACTACCCGGTCGTCGTGCAGCTTCGCTCGGGTCACGATGCTGATCGTGCGATGGATTGCAGGGCGTATCTGGACCGAGCTGAGCTCGTCGCGCTCGACAAGACGTTGGAAGGTGCTGCTCGGCATGATCGTATAGCCCAGACCCTCCTTGACCAGCTCGAAGATCATCGGGGCACCGTCGGCCTCGAACACTGGATGCAGCCTGAGCGACTGCCGTTCAAAAGCGGCATCCACGAGCCGCCGCACTGCATAACGCCGCGACGGTATGATGATGGGAAGGGTCGCAAGTTCGCCATACAAGGCCGGCGCGACGCGACCGCGGCCAGTGATGGTGTCACCTATCGGCCCCACAAGACTGAAAGCCTCAACCCAAAGCGGCCGGCTCGTCAGCTCAACATTCTGGTGGCTGGGCGTATCCACGATCGCCACATCGATCCGCCCAGACAGCAAATCCTCAATGATATCCGCGCTCATGCCTTCCCGCAGGTGAAGTGCCACCTGCGGGTAGCGCGCCCGGTATACCCTCACCAAATCCGGAATGAGAATGAGCGACACCGGGCATTGCACGGCGACGTTCAAGGCTCCGGTCACCGTCTCAGCCATGCCGGAAACGTAACGCCTGGCCTCGTTCAATTGCTCCTCAAGCATCCGGGTTCGCTGAAGAAGTGCCTGCCCAGCTTCGGTCGGGCTAACTCCCCGAGCGGTGCGGAGCAGCAGGGTGACGCCCAGTTCGTGCTCCAGTTTGCGAACCTGCCGGCTCAGTGCGGGCTGGGCCACGTTCAATTGGGTCGCCGCCTTCGAGAAAGCTCCACACTGGGCAACCGTCCGGAAATAGCGCAGCTCTCTCAAATCCATGTCATTCCTCCCGTTGGCCGATCAGGCTCTGTTACGGCGACGCTAGTCCAAGGGAATAGCTGGTTCAATCGTGCAGGTTCCGGGTGCGTGCGTGTCGTGGTTGCGCCCCAGCCTGCTATTTTCACACTCAACCTCAATTAGAAGGAGCTCGTGCGACCATGGATATGAGCATGCCGCAAGCCGATGAGAGCCACCGCGAGATCCGCGACGCAATTCGCGGCGTGTGTGTGCAGTTCGGGCCGGAGTACTTCAGAAAGGTTGATGAGGAGCGGGGCTACCCCGAGGCGTTCGTCCAAGCGTTGACCAGCGCCGGCTGGCTCGCAGCCTTGATCCCCGAGGAGTACGGCGGTTCCGGTCTTGGCCTGGTCGAGGCTTCGGTGATCATGGAGGAGATTAATCACTGTGGCGGCAACTCGGGCGCCTGTCACGGCCAGATGTACAACATGGGCACGTTGCTGCGGCACGGCTCTGCTGCCATGAAACGTGAGTACCTGCCTCGCATCGCGGCCGGGACGTTGCGGCTGCAGTCAATGGCGGTCACGGAGCCGACCGCCGGGACCGATACGACGCGGCTACGGACCAGGGCCGTAAAGAAGGACGGGCGCTACGTCATCGACGGTCAGAAAGTCTGGATAAGCCGGGTGCAGCACTCGGACCTGATGATCTTGCTGGCGCGGACCACCCCTGTCGAGCAGGTGGCGAAGCGGTCAAAGGGTTTGTCGATTTTCCTCGTCGATATCCGGCACGCGCTGGAGCACGGCATGACAATCCGACCGATCCTGAACATGGTCAATCATGAAACAAACGAGGTGTTCTTCTCTGGCCTCGAAATTCCTGAAGAGAACCTGATTGGCGAAGAGGGACATGGATTCCGCTACATCCTGGACGGCCTGAATGCGGAGCGCGCACTGATCGCGGCTGAGTGCATCGGGGACGGTTACTGGTTCGTGGAGCGCGCGGTTTCCTACGCCAATGAGCGTATGGTTTTCGATCGGCCAATCGGTAAGAACCAAGGCGTTCAGTTCCCGATTGCGGAAGCATTGATAGAACTCAGGGCTGCGGACCTGATGCGCTATCGTGCATGCGAGATGTTCGATGCCGGCAGGCCCTGTGGGGCCGAGGCGAATATGGCGAAGTATCTGGCTGCTAAAGCTTCATGGGAGGCGGCGAACACCTGTCTACAAACCCACGGCGGTTTCGGCTTCGCCTGCGAGTACGATGTCGAGCGGAAATTTCGCGAGACCCGGCTGTACCAGGTCGCTCCTATCTCGACGAACCTCATTCTCTCCTATGTGGCCGAGCATGTGCTCGGACTTCCACGCTCATTCTGATCCATAGGTAGAACGCCCGAGGAAGCGGTCCGGAGCGCCATCCGTCCTCTGCACTCAGCAAGAGGTCTTGCCTGAGCCGGACGCTCTACGACGCATCAAGCCTATTCAAAAGGGGAGACATGACTGTGAAGGCTGAAGCGACTCTGGACGTCCGACAACTGATTGATGATCTCCCTCTTTCTGCCTTCCAGCGCACGTTAGTGTTTGTTGGTTTCTTGATCGTCGTATTCGACGGCTTCGACGTCGTGGTCATGGGCTACGTTGCACTGCAGCTGCGGACGGATTGGGGGATCAGCCATCAGGCACTCGGAGGCGTTTTCAGCGCCGGGCTGGTGGGTCAGGCGCTCGGTGCCATGATCGCCGGACCGCTGGCAGACCGATACGGCCGGAAGGGCGTTGTCGCCCTAAGTGTGCTGTGGTTCGGCATCTGGACACTTGCCACGGCGTCCGCGGACGACGTCGGGACGATGCTGGTTTTCCGGTTCCTGACCGGTCTTGGTTTAGGAGCGGCGATGCCGAACGCCAGCACGCTCGTCGCCGAATACGCACCGGCCCGTTCCCGGTCCCTCATGGTCACCATCACGCTCAGCGGCTTCACTGTCGGTGCTGCGGGCGGTGGGTTCATCTCCGCTTGGATGATCCCAGCCTTCGGGTGGCGAAGCATGCTGGTTCTCGGCGGCCTTATGCCATTTGCCGCCGCCGCTTTCTTCACGTTCAAGATGCCTGAATCGGTCAGCTTTCTGATCGCGCGTGACGGCTCGCGCGCTCGCATACGCGCCATCGTCGAGCGCCTGGCTCCTGGCATCTCTGATGAACACACGGCTTTCATCTGGGGGGTTGCGGAGGTGCCGGGGTCAAGCGCGATACGCATCGTTCTGTCTGCCGGCTATCGGTTTGGAACGGCGATGCTGTGGCTCGGCTACTTCTGCGTGCTCTTCCTCGTTTACCTGCTCAGCAGCTGGCTTCCGACAATCATCAGGGAGAATGGCGGCTACACGCTTTCAGAGGCGGCCGTCGCTGCCGGCATGTTCCAGATCGGCGGTCCGATCGGCTCAGTGTGTATCGGTTGGCTGATGGATCGCCGCTCCAAGGGCCTGGTGTTGGCAGCGGTTTTTCTTTGCGGCGCCTTCGGGACCTATGGGCTGGGCCAAGTCAGGGCAGACTTTATCATGCTCTGTTTTGTTGCGGGTATCGTCGGCTTCTGCATGAATGGCGGCAGCGTCGGCATGAACGCCTTGGCAGCCGCGTTCTATCCCACTGCGGCCAGGGCCACTGGGACATGCTGGATGATCGGCATCGGCAGGGTCGGAGCCACGGTGAGCGCGATCGCGGGCGGTGCGCTTCTTGCTGCGGGTTGGTCTTCCGCTCAGGTGCTGACCATCTTGGTCATACCTGCCCTTGTTGCATCGGTCGCCATGCTTTCACATCGATCAAAGGAGCTTCGCTTGCTGCAGGACGGTCCTGAACCGGTACAGGTAAGTGAGAAGGCAAAGGTTGGGACGCTTCGCAACTTTGGAAGCATGGGGAAGAGTAGGGAGATCAATCGCGTTCCGTAAACGGTGTAGACCGTGTAGACATTCGAAGGCGCGTCGACGACGCGCAAGATAGAGTCCGCGGTGGCCGCCAGCTCGCGAGGCCATGTCGCAGGCGTTGGTGCGCTCGACCTCGATCTGCGCGGCGTTCTGCTGCAATGTTCCGACTAGCGCCACTGGCCCGGACAGGATTGTCGGCCTGGTTTAAAATCTGTCCTTTTCGGGTTACACAGGCGTGCGGAAAGCGCCGGCCTGTGAGGGCCGGATTTTGACTGGAAGGGTGTCCTGTGCGGGAGGCGGCTGGCCTTCCCGGGTCACGCTCGCTGGAGCTGAAGCGGTCCCAGGCCCATATGTGGACGACCCCCTCCTCGCAAGGTGTTTTGCAGTGCTTTGATCAGATCGCTTGCGTCCATATGTCCGGCCTCACATGAGGGCCGTTCTCGTCAAGCTATATTCATGGCGTAATCCTTCAGGTTTGAGCATCGTGGCGTGGTTCAATCGTCGTCCAAGGCAGAGCTCTCGTCACCGCAGGGCTTTCC
>JAABUT010004687.1_pt1 | contig 10655 bp, 10 predicted proteins | sample 5559281 | NCBI WGS metagenome assembly JAABUT01 (sample SAMN10711880, study PRJNA513359) | rock metagenome | isolation source: Antarctica rocks | place: Antarctica: Victoria Land, Ricker Hills nord | collected 2016-01-04 | reverse complement strand
TCAACGAGCAGATCGAGGAACCCTCGACGCGGCGCGCCGGGTGGTCCCATGACTGGCAATCCAGGTGGTCCCATGAGCTTGGCAGAAAATCGCTCAGGGCGGTCCCATGCTCGTGGCAGGCGACAGCTCTGCAGGAACCAGTCCGTGATCAAGCGACAGCGGCCGCCGGCTCTCAGCTCCTCCCGCCGGCCGACAGCGCGGACTTCCCGGCCGCACCAGGCGAACGTGTCCAGCTGGGCTGGCAGATCCACGAGAGAGAGCAGGCAGATCCACAGGATGCCTATGGCAAATCCGCGGCAGTTGGTCCGAGCCAGCTGTCACCGGCCGGGGCGCTCCCTGCTCACGGGCTCCGCCAATCTGCTGAACCTTCGAGGCGTCTCAAAGCCCCAGTGGAGCCTCTGCCTCATGCATCCGCCCTGGGGCTCCTACTTGGCGCGAGGCCGACTGGCGTAGGCCGGCGAGGCAGCGATCGCTGCGGTGGCAGGTCACCGGGTCCGGGTCCACCGTCCCCAGGCGTGCCTTTCAGGGCGTTCACTCAGTGAAAACGCAAGGCTTCGGCGCATACACTTGCATTTGGCGTCGCGAAATGTTCCTGAAGACGACAACGGGGGTCCTCGTCCCCATCATCGGGCACCACCCCGGAGCGTGGGAGCACGTCGCCTTCGTCCCGGACCCGCTCCCGGACGCGACGCCCTCCCTCCGATCGGGCAGCGTCCGTCGTCGAGGTGACTACCGTTGCTTCCCGATCGGCCCAGAGATCACGGCCGGCTCAGGGCGCTGACGTTCTCTCTCTCCCTGGCCACCGCATCCGCAGCGCTTTCCAGCATGCCTTCGAGCACGTTCTTGCCGAACGCCGCCTCCGTGGGCAGCGCAATCGGGTAGTGCCCGGTGAAGCAGGCTGAGCACAGCCGGCTGGCCGGCTGGTCGGTCGCGGCCACCATGCCTTCGATAGAGATGTACCCGAGCGAGTCAGCGCCGATCGCACGGCGCACCCCCTCGAACACACCGTCCTCCGTACCCAGGCCGTTGGCGATCAGCTCGGCCGGGCTGGCGAAGTCGATGCCGTAGAAGCACGGCCAGCGCACCGGCGGCGACGCGATCCGCACGTGCACCTCCAGGGCCCCGGACTCACGCAGCATCCGGATCAGCGCGCGCTGGGTGTTGCCCCGCACGATGGAATCGTCCACCACCACCAGGCGTTTTCCGCGGATAATCTCCCGCAGCGGGTTGAGCTTGAGCCGGATGCCCAGCTGGCGGATGGTCTGGCTGGGCTGGATGAACGTCCGCCCGACGTAGGCGTTCTTCACCAGACCCTGACCGTAGGGAATGCCGGAGGCCTGCGCGAACCCGATCGCCGCCGGGGTACCCGACTCCGGCACCGGGATCACCAGGTCACCCTCGGCGGGGTGCTCGGTGGCCAGGCGACGCCCGATCTCCACGCGGGTGGCGTGCACCGACCGCCCGCCGATCGCGGTGTCCGGCCGGGCCAGGTAGACGTACTCGAACACGCAGCCCTTGGGATCGGGTGTGGCGAACCGGGTCGATCGCACCCCGTCGGCGTCGATGGCCAGCAGCTCACCGGGTTCGATCTCCCGGACGAAGGACGCCCCGACGATGTCCAGCGCCGCGGTCTCGCTGGCCACCACCCAGCCGCGTTCGAGGCGACCCAGGCACAGTGGGTGCACGCCCTGGGGGTCACGCGCGGCGTAGAGGGTGTGCTCGTCCATGAACGTCAGGCAGAACGCGCCGCGCAGGGTGGGCAGCAACTCCATCGCGGCCGCCTCGATCGTGGAGTCCGCCGCCGCGTGCGCCAACAGGGCGGCGATCAGGTCGGAGTCGGTGGTCGCCGCGGTGTGCTCGCTGCGGATGTCCAGCAGGCCCGCCTCCCGGACCCGGGTGGCGAGCTCCGCGGTGTTCACAAGGTTCCCGTTGTGCCCCAGCGCGATACCACTGCCGGCCGCCGTCGTGCGGAACACCGGTTGGGCGTTCTCCCAGGTGGTGGCCCCGGTCGTGGAGTAGCGGGTGTGCCCGATAGCGATGTGACCTCTCAGTGCGGTCAGCGTCTGCTCGTCGAACACCTGGCTGACCAGCCCGAGATCTTTGAAGACCAGCACCTGCGAACCGTCGCCGACGGCGATCCCCGCCGCCTCCTGGCCGCGGTGTTGCAGCGCGTACAGCCCGAAGTAGGTCAGCTTGGCCACCTGCTCACCGGGGGCCCACACCCCGAAGACACCGCATTCCTCATGCGGGGAGTCCTCCACCGGCGGGTCGTGCACGACGTCGCGGCCGGACTGCTCAGTCACCGGGTGGTTCTCCCTCGCGGGCCGGGGTGGGATGGTCACCACTCTACGGCCCCGCCCCGCCACATGGACCCACCCCGGAGGGTCCGCGGTCAGCGGATGGCACGGTGGTCGGGTGGAGGTCGACGAGCGAGGGTTCCGGCGCTTCTGGGTCGCGTCCACAGTCTCGGCGTTCGGCACCTACGTCACCACCGTGGCTCTGCAGGTTCTGGTGGTGGACGACCTGGGCGGCTCGGCCACTGACGTCGGTCTCCTCAACGCGGCGCGCTGGGTGCCCTACCTGCTCGTCGGGGTGCTGGTGGGGGTGCTGGCGGACCGGCTGCGTCGACGTCCCGTCCTGGTGGCCTCGGACCTCGGCCGGGCCGCGGTACTCGCCGGGATCCCGCTGCTTGCCGCGCTGGACCGGCTGAACCTGCCCTCGCTGCTCGTCCTCGTCGTCGCCCTGGGTCTGCTGTCCCTGGCCAACGACGCCGCCCACCAGTCCTTCCTGCCCAGGCTGGTCCCCCGCGCCGGGCTGTCCCGGGCCAACGCGCGGCTGCAGCAGAGCGACGCGGCCGCCCAGACCTCCGGCCCAGCCCTGGGGGGCGTCCTCGTGGCCGCGCTCGGGGCGCCGGTCGCCGTGCTGGTCGACGCGGCCAGCTACCTGGTGTCCGGGGTGCTCACCGCATCGATCCGTACGGTCGAGCCTGCTCCCGAGCACCGGCAGCGACATCTGCGGCGCGAGCTGGCTGAGGGTGTCGCCTGGGTCTACCGGCACCCCACCCTGGCGCCGCTGGCGTGGAGCACGCACGCCTGGTTCCTCTTCTTCAGCGTGCTCGGCGCGGTCTACGCCCCCTTCGTGCTCACCACGCTCGACCGCTCACCCCTGGCCCTCGGGGTCACCCTCGCCCTCACCGGGGTAGGCGGGCTGCTCGGGGCGGGCGCGTCGGAGCGGATGGCGGCCCACGTCGGCCTGTTCCGCACGATGGCCGGCGCCCGGCTGCTCGAGGCCGGCGGGATCGCCGTGGTCGCGCTCGCGGCGGTCGCACCGGGACCAGCGCTGGTCCTGCTCGGTGGCGGGCAGCTGCTCGTGGGCCTGGGGCTGGGCCTGGAGGGCCCCGTGGACATGGCCTACCGCCAAGGCGTCACCCCGGACCGGCTGCAGGGTCGGATGAACACCACCATGCGGTCGGCCAACCGGGCCGCGATCGTCGTCGGTGCCCCGCTGGGCGGTGTGCTCGCTGATCGGGCCGGGTCCGGCGTCGCCCTCGCCGTCAGCGCGACCGGGGTGGCGCTGACGGCACTTCTGCTGGGCCGGACAGGGTTCCGCGCTGCCCGCCTGGACGACGCACCGCCAGCCGGGAGCGGTCCCCGGCGCGCGGCGTGATCGAGCGGTTGGACCTCGAGCGACCCGATCCGCTGGTCGGATGCGTTGGCCGCCTTCGTGGCCGACGACGTGCCCGTCCCCACGCCCCTGACCGGGCCGCGCCGTCCCGGGCGTCGGTCCTCCAGCTGGGCAGTGCCGACGTCGGATTCGAGTGGCGCGTGGCCGGCACGTCCCGACAGTCGATCGTGCCGGCTGATACCATACGTGGTATGTTTACCGGGTGTGGCGGGTTGTTTACGTTCCCGATGCGGAACGTGAGCGCGACTCGCTTTCAGCGAACGAACGCCACGCTCTGTACAACGCCATCGCGAAGCTGCAGACGATCGGGCCTGCCCTCGGCTACCCGCACAGCAGCGCCGTCCAGGGCACAGCTGGGCTCCGGGAACTGCGGCCTCGGGGAGGGCGGAGCCCGTGGCGCGGCCTGTACCGCCAGGTCGGTGTGCGGTTCGTCATCGCTGCCATCGCCCCGGAAGCCCAGCACGACCCCCGCCGGTTCAAGGGGCATGCATTGCCGCCAGCAGGCGGCTGGACGAGCTAGCGGAGTGAGGAACCGATGCGAGCATCCGAGCTGACCACCGCCGACGATCTCCACGAACGGGATCTGTCCGACCCCGACTACCGGGCCGAGCACAAGCGGACTCGCTTCGCCAACGACGTGGCGATCCGGGTCATCCGTTACCGCGGTGAGCACGCGCTGACCCAAACCGCGTTCGGCAAGCTCGTCGGCATGCGCCAGCCGCACGTGGCACGGCTGGAGTCCGGCGATCACGAACCCTCGCTGTCCACCCTGGCCCGGCTGTCTGCGGCGCTGGACGTGGACTTCACCGTCGCGATCACCCCCAGCGGCGTACAGCTGCGCGCTAGCGCCTGACCCGCCCCGCAACCGAGGCCGGCAACCGGCGTCGCATGACGGCCGATGATCGATGACCGGGCACTTCGTGCCGTCTTGACGTCATGACGGTAAGAAGAGATCCTGGCGGGGTGAGCCGACGGAAGACGACCGTGTATCTGGATTCCGATGTCTTGACCGCCACCAAGGTGCTGGCCGCCTCCCGGGAGCGCAGCGAAAGCCAGGTCGTCGAGGACGCGCTGCGCGCCTACCTGGGCGCCGGTGAGCTCGAGGCGGCGAGCGCCGACTTGCGCGCGCTCATGACCCGGATAGCGGAACGAGCGCACCTCGACGACGAGGCGGCTGTGGCGTTGGCGGTGGAGGAGGTCCAAGCGGAGCGAACGGCTCGACGCTCTGCTGTGACTCCGTAGGTGGTGCCGCGAGCCGTCGCCGACGTACGAGTCCTGGCCGACATGGTCGCCGATCCTCCCGCGTCACCGGACCGCGAGACCGCTGACCCGAAAGACGAGTACCTGGTGGCCCTTTCCCGAGTGGCCGATGTCGCCGCGCTGATCTCCGGTGATCCCCACCTCACCGAGCTGGTCGACCTGGACCCTCCGGTACTGGCGCCCGCTGCCTTCCTCGAACGGCTCGAAGGGTGACGGGAAGCAGACCGTCGCGCCCCGATCGGCCAACCTGAACCGCTGAGCCCTCGGCGGATTCTGGCGAGCGGCGGCGAGCGTTGTTCGAGCGTTTAGCGGGCGACGCCGGTAGGCTCAAATGGCATGACTGCCGTCGCTCGCGCCTCTCTGGCTGCCGAGATCGCGCGAGTCGGGAGACTCGGGCACCTCACCGCTGTACATCTTGCGGACGCGACCGGCGGCGACCCGAGCAGCGCGCGGCGTTGGCTACGCGGAACACAGGCGCCGTCCGGTGCGCATGCCGCCCAGGCCCTCGAGCCAAGCGAGCGTCACTGCTCGATCGCAGACCGGCCCGTCCCCGATCGTGTGCCCGGGGCTCGAAAAGAGGCTGTGCACGACGTCCAGATCGTCGGGATCAAGGAGGCGCAAGCTGAGTCGCTCGGTCCGCAGCGCCTCGCGCATCGCCATACCCGGATGCTAGGCGCGAGTCGGACATAGCCGAGAATGGCCAACTCCCGACCCACGAACTCCCATACCTGCCAGCTGTAGGAAGGGAGCAGATGGCCAGTGGACACACGAGTAGGGGCCCGCGAACGGCCGGACACGAACCCGCGGCACTTCCCACACTCGGTGGCCATGTCCGCGTCGCTCAACGCATCCTCGCACTGACCACCGCGGTCTGGCACGACGACCATGCCGGGCGACCCATCAGGCGCTCACTGCTCGCCTACGACCACTGATGGCTTGGAGTCGATCATGGTGACTCGCGTTTGCTGTTAGAACACTTGTTCGATAGTATGTGGGTCATGGAGGGGATGTTGCGTTCGGGGGAGGTCCGCCGTTGGCGTGAGCAGCTCCTCGGTGCCCGCACCCCGCGCGGGGGGGAACTCGCCGATGACGCTGCACGGGTCGAGTTGATCGCCGACCTCGAGTTGATCAAGTCCGCTGCGTGCGCGGTGCAGGCGGAGTTGGCGGTGGCGCTGCAGGACTCGGTGCGCTCCCGGGAGGCCGCTGCTGGTGTTCCCGCGCCACGACAAGGGCGTGGGGTGGCCGCCCAGGTGGCCCTGGCCCGGCGTGAGTCGCCGCACCGCGGCCAGATGCTGCTCGGCCTCGCCCGCGACCTGCACACCGATCTGGGGTGCACCCGGGTGGCGTTGCGCGAGGGCAGGCTCAGCGAGTACGGCGCCACCCTGGTGGCCCGGGAGACCGGGTGCCTGGGTCGCGCGGACCGCGCACACGTGGACCAGGCGGTGTGTGGTGACGCCGATCTCCTCGACGGGCTGGGCACCGCACGCCTGACCGCGGAACTGCGTCGACGGGTGTACGCCACCGATCCTGGTGCCTTCACCCGCCGAGCCCGCCACGCGGAGTCCGAGCGGCACGTGCGGCTGCGTCCTGCGCCGGACACCATGACCTACCTGACGGCGCTGCTGCCGGTCGCGCAGGGCGTCGCCGCGTACACCGCGCTGGGCCGCGACGCCGACACCCTCCGCGCCACCGGGGCGGGGGACCGGACCCGAGGTCAGGTGATGGCCGACCTCCTCCTGCAGCTGCTGACAGGCCAGCACACCGCGGCGGCCGTGCCCATCTCCGTTGACCTGATCGTGTCCGACGCCACCCTGCTGGGGTCGGGGGTGGAGCCCGCGGTGGTGCCCGGATACGGGCCGGTCCCCGCCCAGGTGGCGCGGGAGATGGTAGCGACCTCCCTGGCCAACAGCGGTGAGCACACCGCCGGTGTACCCACACCCCCGACCTGGCTGCGGCAGGTCTACACCAACCCCAGCGGTCAACTCGTCGCGCTCTCCACCCGCCGCCGATTCACCGCCGACGGCCTCGCCGACCTCCTCCGGATCCGTGACCAGGGCCTGTGCCGCACACCATGGTGCGACGCCCCCGCCCGCCACAACGACCACGTCATCCCCGCAGCCCACAACGGGCCAACCACAGCGGCCAACACCCAACAACTCTGCGAAGCATGCAACTACACCAAACAAGCCCTGGGCTGGACCGCGCACACCGTGCCCGGCGCCCGCCACACCGTGGAAACCACCACCCCAACCGGTCACCGCTACCGGTCCCGAGCCCCAGCACCACCCCCACCAGCACCCACCACCATCTTCACCCGCACACCAGTCGGCGCCGTGGAAATCCAACTCACCGCGCACCTCGCGGCATGAACCTGCGCCCCACCCACGACGCTAGATCTCCTTGGTGCTCAAGCCGCCACCCGTCACATGTACCGGGAATTTGCCGGCGCGGACCCGCGCTACCGGCTGGCGAACCGACGCGTGTCAGAACCGATGGATCCCGGGCTGCTCATGCCGGCAGCAGCGGCAGCCAGTGGGCGATCTCCCCGGCCCGGGTCCCGGAGGCCGTCACCGAGCCCGAGCGCTCCGCGGTGGCCAGGTCGAGGCGCCCGGTGACCAGGCGCAGCCACGTCAGCGGGTCGGTCTCCACCACGTTCGGCGGAGTCCCACGGGTGTGGCGGGGCCCGGCGATGCACTGCACCGCGACAAAGGGGGGTACCCGGACCTCCACGGTGTTGCCCGGCGCGGCGTGGGCCAGCGCGCGGGCGCTCAGGCGCACCGCCGCCGCGATCACTGGCCGATCCGGTTCGCCACCGCCGTCCACCCACTCCAGCACCGCCAGCAGCGCCGACCGCAGCTGCGCGGGGTCGACGTCGCGGCGGGCTGGCACCGACCCAGACTAGGGTCGCCGCCGTGGCAGGGGTGCGGGTAGCAGGCGCGCGAACGGCACTGACGGCCTCGGCAACGCTGGTGGCCGCGTTGGCGGGCCTGGCGCTGCGCACCCGGCTGTCGGTGCATCCCCGGCGACTGCACTGGGACAGCCGTGCCGGCTCCGGGGAGTTGCTCTGGGTGGCCCTGGGCGATTCGCTCACCCAGGGCATCGGCTCGTCGCGACCGCAGACGTCGTGGGTGGGCCGCTCAGCGGCGCAGGTACACCAGCACACCGGCCGGGCCGTGCGGGTGGTCAACCTCGCGGCCTACGGCGCCCGGGTGTCCGACGTCGTCGTCCGCCAGCTGCCCGCCGCCCCGCTGGCCGACGCAGACGTGGTGACGCTGTGTGTGGGCTCCAACGACGCCGGGCGCACCTCGTCCGCAGAGTTCCGGCTCCAGCTGGAACAGCTCTGCGACGCGCTGCCCGCCGGGGCGGTGGTTGGCGACGTGCCGGAGTTCCAGTGGGGACCGCGGATCGCCGCTGCCGCTGACCTTTCGTCGGTGGTGCGGGAGGTGGTGGCGGCGCGGGCGCACCTGGTGCTGGCACCCGTGCAGCGGGAGACCACCGGGACCCGGGTACTGACCGAGCTGGCCGGGGACTTCTTCCACCCCAACGACAACGGCTACGCCCGGATCGCCCGCGCGTTCACCCCGGCGGTGCTGAGCCAGCTCACTTAACAGCCACCAGGTCGACGACGAACACCAGCGTGGACCCACCGGGGATCGGGCCGTTGGTCTGGGCGCCGTACCCCAAATCCGGCGGGATCACGATCTCGCGACGCCCACCCACTTTCATGCCCTCGATTCCCTTGGCAAACCCGGGCACCACCCGGTTCAGCGGGAAGCTCACCGGCGCGGTGCCCCGCTTCCACGAGGAGTCGAAGATCTTTCCGTCGGTGAACAGCGCGCCGGTGTAGCGGACGTCCACGGTGGCCGCGGCGGTCGCCACAGCTCCGGTGCCCGCGACGATGTCGGCGGTGGCCAGCGCGGTCGGCGGGGTGGCACCCCCGGGCGAGATCACCGCTTCGGTGTTCACATCGGTGGGTTTGCCGCTCAGCGCCGGCACCCCAGCAGCCGAACCAGCAGCCGGCGCCCCCGCAGCCGGCGAGCTGGGCGACGCGGCGGACGTGGTCGGCGCGGGGGTTGACGACGGCCCGGGGGTGGACGACGGCGCGGGGGTGGCGGGCGTCGAGCTGCTGCACCCCGTCACCACCGCAAGGGTGGTCACGGCAGCGGCGGTCGTGGACTTAGGCAACACTGGAAAGCTCCCAAAATTGGTGGATGGTCAGCCGAACAGGGCCGGCAGGGTGGCTTCGAACGTCTCCCGCAGCTGGGTCAGCGGCACCGAGAACTGGCCCTGCACCTGCACGGAGTCCGAGCCGTCGTCGACCACCCCGATCCGGGTCCAGGGCAGCGCGCGCATGGTGCACATCGCGGTGAAGCGGGGTTCCTCGCTGCGCGGCACCGCCACCAACACCCGCCCGGCGGACTCGCTGAACAACGCCACGAACGGGTCCGCGCCGTCGGGCAGCAGTATCCGGCAGCCGGTCTGCCCCGCCAGCGCCGCTTCCACCACGGCCTGAGCCAGGCCGCCTTCGGAGAGGTCGTGCGCGGCGGAGATCATGCCGTCGCGGGACCCGGCGAGAAGCACCTGGGCCAGCAGTTGCTCACGGGCCAGGTCGACCCGCGGCGGCACCCCGCCGAGGTGGTCGTGGGCGACCTGCGCCCAGATGGACCCGTCCAGCTCGTCGTGGGTGTCCCCCAGCAGGATCAGCGTCTCCCCCGGGGTGTGCCCGATCCCGGTGGGGGTGCGCCGCGCGACATCGTCGATCACCCCGAGCACCCCGACGACCGGGGTCGGCAGGATCGCGGTCGTCCCGGTCTGGTTGTAGAAGCTGACGTTGCCGCCGGTGACCGGAATACCCAGGGCCACACAGCCATCGGCCAAACCCCGGACGGCTTGGCTGAACTGCCACATCACCCCCGGGTCCTCCGGGGAGCCGAAGTTCAGGCAGTCGGTGACTGCGACCGGGGTGGCGCCGGTGGTGGCCACGTTGCGGTAGGCCTCGGCCAGCGCCAGCTGCGCGCCGGTGTAGGGGTCGAGCATGGTGTAGCGACCGGAGGCGTCGGTGGCCAGGGCGATCCCCCGGCCGGTGGACTCGTCGATGCGCACCATGCCGGCGTCGGCATGCTCGGCGAGCACGGTGCCGCCGCGGACGTAACGGTCGTATTGCTGCACCACGAAGCGGCGGCTGCACAACTGCGGGGAGCCGATCATCTGCAGCAGGGTGTCCCGCAGCTGTTCGGGGGTGGCCGGGCGCGGCAGGCCGGCGGAGGTGTCGGCGACGAGGGCGTCCTGGGTGTCCGGGCGGCACACCGGGCGGTGATACACCGGGCCTTCGTGGGCCACGGTGCGCGGCGGCACGTCCACCACGGTCTGCCCGTGCCAGGTGATCTGCAGGTGCTCACCGTCGGTGACCTCGCCGATGTCGGTGGCCAGCACCTCCCATTTCCGGCAGATCGCCAGGAACGCGTCCACGTCTGCCGGTGCGACCACCGCACACATGCGTTCCTGGGACTCGCTGGAGAGCACCTCGGCCGGGGTCATCCCGGCGGCCCGCAGCGGCACCTTGTCCAGTTCGATGCGCATCCCGCCGTCACCGGCGCTGGCCAGCTCGGAGGTGGCGCACGAGAGCCCCGCCCCGCCGAGGTCCTGGATGCCGACGACCACCCCGGCGGCGTAGAGCTCCAGGCAGCATTCGATGAGCACCTTCTCGGTGA
>JAABUT010004686.1_pt1 | contig 10657 bp, 9 predicted proteins | sample 5559281 | NCBI WGS metagenome assembly JAABUT01 (sample SAMN10711880, study PRJNA513359) | rock metagenome | isolation source: Antarctica rocks | place: Antarctica: Victoria Land, Ricker Hills nord | collected 2016-01-04 | reverse complement strand
CTGCGCAAACTTTCCCTATAATAATCGATAGACGGAAAGTTTGGGACGATGCAATGAGCAGCCAGGCAGGTTCCAGGCCATCGGGTTGCCCCGTGCCACTGGTCGAAAAACGGAAAGTTCCGGTGCGCCGGGCCAATGCGGCCTATCGCAGTCGAGAATATCTGCTGGACAAGGAGGTCACGGCGCTGATGGCCGCCGCCGCGCACTGCGGTCGACACGGCGCGCGTGACGCCACGCTGATCCTCCTGGCTTACCGCCATGGCCTGCGGGTCTCCGAACTCGTCAGCCTGCGCTGGGATCAGGTCGACCTACCGCAGGGGCTGCTCCACGTGGCGCGGCTCAAGCGCGGCCTCCCCTCCGTCCATCCCTTACGAGGACCAGAGCTGCGTGCCCTCCGTCGCCTCCAGCGGGAGTACCCCGAGACCCCCTACGTGTTCGTCAGCGAGCGCAAGGCGCCCCTCACGACTGATGCCGTGCGTAAGATCGTCGGGCGTGCGGGACGCGTGGCCAACCTTCCGTTTCCGGTGCATCCCCACATGTTGCGTCATGCCACCGGCTACAAACTGGCCAACGACGGACAGGACACGCGGGCCATCCAGCAGTATCTCGGCCACCGCAACATCCAGCACACCACCCGCTACACCGAGCTGGCACCGGACCGCTTCAAGGACTTTTGGCACGATTAACCGCGCCTCTCAGAGGCTCGATGGGGCTCCTCATCAGCTGTCAGAATTTTCTCGGGTTCGGGCTTACACCCCCGGCCTGCGCTTCTATCGTACGAGGAAATGACCGCCCATGGTAGCTAGCCATGACCACCTGTAGAATCCGGTTTAGGAATGGACAGAAAGGGCTGAAAAGCCGGAATAGAACTGGTACAGGGCCGGCTGCCGTAGTACAACCCAGTCGAGTGACTGGGAGGAAGGATGATACGGCAGATGGAACGAAGCGCGATGCATGTCTTGGCCAAACGGGGCAAGAGTATCCGGGAGATCGCGGTCGAGGTGGGGCACAGCCCCACGACGGTGGCGCGGGTGCTCCGGGAACCCGTGGATCAGCAGCCCGCGCCGCGGCGACGGCGCTCCCAGGTGGATCCGTATGCGGAGGCGATCAGGGGCTGGCTAGGCGAGAAGCTAGCGGTGGTACGGATGCTGGAGCTCGCGCGTGGGGACCCGGAGCGGCCGTACACGGGGAGCCGCAGCCAGTTTGGGGCGATGGTGCGGCGGCAGCGGCAGGAGGGAGAACAGCAGCAGGCGGCGGCGGAGGTGCCGCTGCGCTTCGAGGGCCTGCCGGCGGAGTATCTGCAGATCGATTGGGGGGAGATACGGCAGTTCCCCTTCACCGCCCAGGCGCCGGCGACGCGGTACTTCCTGGCCTGTCGGCTCAAGTACAGCCGGTGGGCGTGGCTGCGCTTCACCACGGACATGCGCCAGGAGACGCTGTTCCGGGGTCTGGTGGACTGCCTGGTGGAGCTGGGCTGGGCGCCGTGGGTGTTCGTCTTCGACAACATGAAGACGGTGACCAGCGGACGGGACGCGGAGGGCCAGCCGCTGTGGACAGCGGGGTTGCTGCAGTTGACCGGGGAGTTCGGGGTGCATCCGCAGGCCTGCGACCCCCGAGCAGGCAACCAGAAGGGCAGTGTGGAGGCGTTGGTCACGTGGGTCAAGGGCAACTTCCTGGCCGGGCGGGTCTTCGCCGACGACGCGGACCTGGCGGCGCAGGCGGCGGCGTGGCGGGAGCAGGCCAACACCCGGCCCTCGGCGGCCACCGGCGTCGCCCCCTGCGCGCGCCTGCCCGAGGAAGCGGCGGCGGGGGAGGCGCTGCCGATGACGGCGCGGGACTATGGCCTCTGCCTGGCCGGCCAGGTCTCCACGGAGTCTCTCGTCGCCGTGCTGGGCAACCGCTACAGCGTGCCCGTGGCTCATGTGCGCGCGCCGGTGATCGCCCGCGTCCACCGGGAGCGGGTGCGCCTGTGGCGCGACACCACCCTGCTGGCCGATCACGCGCGGGCAGCGGATGGCGCGCGGCAGCGGGTGGTGGACCCGGCGCACTTCGCCCCGCTCTTCGCGCGCAAGCCGCGGGGGCAGGCCATGCTCTACCGGGAGGTCCTGCTCGGCCTGGACGGCCCAGCCCCGGCCTTCCTCTCTGCCCTCTCCCGCCGCCACCGCGCCCGACTCCAAGACGAACTGCGCGCGGTCTATGCGCTCTACGAGCAGTACGGGGCGGACGAGCTGCGCGTGGCCATGGGCCTGGCCGATGAGGCGGGGACGCACAGCGCCGCCGCGCTGGCCCTGGTGCTCGCCGTGCCCCTCCCGACCCCCCTGCCCCTGCCCTTGCTCCCGTTGCCCGGCGTGCCGGCGCAGGCCGAGGTGGATCGCCTGCTCAGTGTCTACGAGGCCTGGGTCTATGTGGATGACGCGACGCCGCAGGGCGTGGGGGTGGGCGCATGAGCGCACCCCGAAACCCTGGTGCGCTGGACCTGTCCGCCGCGCTGGCCCTAGTGCATCTGGAGGGGGCCGCCGCCGTCCTGCCCGCCTGGTTGGCCCGCGCCGCTGAGCAGGAGCTGAGCTACGCCGACTTCCTCCAGGGCTTGCTTGATGAGGAGCTAGCCGCCCGGTCCACCACAGCGGCTCAACGCCGCCTGCGCGACGCGGCCTTCCCCTTCGCCGCCACCATCGAGCAGTTCGACTTCCGCTTCCGCCCTGAGCTCAAGCGGCAGGTCGTGCTGCGCTACCTCGACCCCACCTTTGTGGAGGGGGCGGGCACGCTCACCCTCATCGGGCCGCCGGGGTTGGGCAAGACTATGCTGGCCATCTGCGTGGCCACCAAGCAGGTCCAACTCGGCTACACCGCCCGCTTCGTCACTGCCCAGGCCCTGGCCAATCAGGTGGGGCGCGCCGCCACCAGCCTGGGACGGCAGCGCCTGCTCAAGCCGTTGCTCGCCTGTGATGTGCTGGTGCTCGATGAACTGGGCTACCTGCCCACCGAGCCCTCGTTCGGCCCGGCCCTCTACGAGGTGATCGCCGGGCGCTACAGCCGCCGGCCCACCATCATCACCTCCAACAAGAGCCTGACCGACTGGGCGCGCATCGTCCAGGATGTCTCGCTCGCCGCCGCTCTGGTGGACCGCCTGATGCACCACGGCCAGGTTCTTTACTTGAAAGGTCCGTCCTGGCGCACCAAGGACCAGGCGGACGCGCTCGGCGCGCCGGCAGCGCCCGTTGGGTAACAAAGACGCGGAGAGGAGGTGAGAAAATGAGACCAAAAGCACCGACGGTGTGGGAGGACCTCTGGCGCGGCACAGCCGCCGTGGAGAACGGCCCCCAGCTGGACACCCCTGCCTGGTTCGTCTGGCTTGAGGATCCGGCGACGATCAGCTTTGCCTACCCCGTGACTAATCGGGCGCAGGGCTACATCGAAGGGTTCATGACCCTGCGCAAGGAAGCGCGGGTGCGCGGGGGGGTCTACTGGACGGCCTACTGGCGGGCCGACGGCCGGCTGCGCAAGGTGTATCTCGGCCACGCTACCGCCGTCACCGCACCCCGGCTGCGCGCCATCGCGGCGGCCTGGCTGGCCCAACGCGCTCTTGCATCGGCCCTTTCTCTGCCGCCCGGGGCGCGCGGTGATCCCCCGCCCCCGCCTATGTGACTCACGACACACCGTTGGAGGCAGCCGGCGGGTGTACCACTTTTATCCCGGCAGACCGTCCATTTGCAAATCGGCGCCTACACCACCCGCACTGCTGCGGAGGGGGACCTCTCGCGCCCTCGGGGTGGCGCTACCCGCGACGCGCAGACGCGTCGTAGACTGCCACCACAGCCACCTGGGAGGGCGTATTCTGCTGTCTGCAGGCCTCTGGAGGGCTGTTTTGTTGCCCCCGGGGCAACGGTTCCCGGCCCCAGGAGGGCGGCAGCGGGGCGGCCGCCCCTGGTACTTGACCGTTATGGTGCTTTCGTTAAACCAAATTATCACAGGCATAGGGGCTTCTGGCCCGGGAAACAGGCAGGGCCACCCAAGACAGCGCTGTCCCGAGCGGCCCTGACCCACGACATTCTGCGCGCTCGTGCAGGATGTCCTCCCCCCCACACCAGCACGCCCCACGCCGCGCAGGAGAGAAGATACCCGGGTATCTGCCCGACTGCCTGGCCAGTATGCGCGCTCAGAGAGGGCATCGGCAGTAACGCATATCTCCACTAGGGTGTGAGCTTGCTCACAGCAGCGCTGCGGGGCAGGACACAGAGCGACCCGAGGCAGAGGGCCAGTGGAGAGGCCCTTGTGTGATGCACGCTTATCACACCCATGAGCGGTGATCCACGCCCCGCGCGCCCGAGTCCCTGGCTCCAGCCCCAGGACGTGCTAGCCACGCCCTCCGACTAGGATAGGGCGACTGAACGCGCCCTACGACCTGGGAGAACGGTAGAGCGGTGAGGCCGCACACTTTGTGTCAGTGACAAAAGTGGCGCGCGCCCACGAGGGAAATAGGACAAAACCATGACATTATTAGCCCGGAGGAGCAGGCCAGAAAAGCCCGAGAGGGCCTATGGACAAAACTTATCGCGTAGCGCAGTAAGGGGGTGGGGACCGTGCCAGATCCCAAATTGCTGACCCTGGAGCAGGCGGCGACCCGCCTCGGATTGGAGGTGGCCACCCTGGAATGGTGTGCAGCCGCCGGCGTCCTCGAAACCACCGCCGTGGAAGGCCAGCAGGTCACCTGCCTGGAGTGGCTGACCCTCTGTATTGCTGAGTGCCGGGAATGGCTCGACGACTGTACGGGGCCGACCTGGCTTATCCAGTACGCCCCACTCGACAAGCTCCAGGGGCACCAGGTGGACGGCCTTGGAGGGCTCTACTACGTGCTAGCCACCGCGATGATGACTGCTGATAGCTGGGACCAGGGCGGCGGTGCCCGCAATGAGCCGCAACCCATGGGCGAGATGCCGCGCATCATCCACACGAGAGAGATGTCCACGGGGCAGAAGGAATGGGCGATCTTTGGGGCACTGGCGGCGCGGGCTGCCCTTTACCCGGGCGACGCCCGGGAGGCCTTCGCCCTTTTGCAGGGGGCGCGACGCGTGTACGATCGCACGCAAACCAACCGCCGCATAGAGGAGCGGGACATCTCCAGCCGGCTGGCCACACGGGAGGACCGCCGGCAGACCGGAGAGCACGCCGCGCTCGAGCGGCACTATGAGCGCATCAGGTGGGACCTGGCCCGCCTGGGCGTGGAGCGTGACCCGGAGCCACTGCACGCGGAGGCGTTCCTAGTGTGGTGTGTCGAAAAGCGACACCATCCTGAAACGGGAGCACGTGTCTCAGAAGCAAAGGGGTGGGATGCGAAGGCCGCGCTCCTCGGCGAGTACGTCGCATCCTATGGCGGTCAGTTCATGCTCGGTAGTGATGCGGGCTTCGTCGCATGGTGGCGTGAAAGGGTGAACGTGGCCAGCAGGCGCGTGCGTATCGTCGCCCTGTACACGCTCTACAACGTCAAGGAGAGGCGCAGGGTTTGGGGACTGGACGACTCCGCGAACACCCGCGCCCAGATCAAGGCATTGCAAAGGAAGTGGCTCAGCGATGCGCTGAAGCCCCTGCGCAATGTGAGCGACAGCGGTGGATAACAGGGTTGTGTGCCTTAACAGCATGGGCTACCATAAGCGTGTCGGTTGTGCCGTCAAATTGGTTTGGAGATACGTTTACCCTTTTTGGGCATCCATCATGGATGCCCTTTCGTTTTCTCTACCGATTGGAGGCACCCATCATGGTCAGAAAGAACTACACCATCAGCGAGGCCGCCGAGCAGGTGGGCGTGGGCCCCTGGACGCTGCGCCGCCTCGAGCGGCAGGGGCGCATCCCGGCCGCGCGGCGCGATCTACTGGCCCGCGCTCGGGTCTACAGCGAAGAGGACCTCGCCGTGCTCAAGGTGGCCCTGGCGGCCCTCACGGACGATGCCACGTGCGCATTGGTGGCCAGCTAACCCCCCCTCGTCTCTCCCTCCCACCTAAGCCGACCGATACTCTCGCGGTCGGCTTTTTCTATGCCCAAGTTCGGGGCACGCCGCAAGCACTTGCGTCAGGATGCGACATTATGTGATAATGCAGGCACTGGCACAGAGTTCAGCGGCCGCGCGGGGAAGGGAGCAGCAATGACGGAGGCAGATGAGCCGGGCAGCCCCTTGAGTGGGCTATCACGGCCTCTTACCCAAGTTGAGTTGGCCACGGTCCTGGGTGTGGATCGGCGCACTATCCAGCGGGCCCTCGCCGCCGGCCAACCCCTTGGGGGATGGAAGCCCATCCAGATAGGCGCCCGCGTCAAGTTCGTCCGGGAGGAGCAGTCCCCGAAGACAACCCAATAGCGAAGGCCATGACGATTCCGTCATGGCCTTTTTCGTTTCCGCCTGAATAGCCAAAACGCGCCCCCCGGCCTGTGGAAGTTGAGAGAGCCCCGGCCAGGGAAGCGCGTCTGGAGTTAGTTCCTATGACAAGTCTACGCGAAAACCCAGGCATGGTCAAGACCAGCGCCCACCAGACGTCCCGGGGAGGTGCCTGCGCATGACGGCAGCACGCCCCTCCAACAACCCTGGGCAGACGCCCGCGCTGCCCCCACACGATTGCTGGCTTCTTCACCGCTATGGCAGCGGGGCGCCACTTGGCATCACTGACCTGGTGAGCCCCCTGGGGCGCACTCTGCTACAAGCCACCTTTGACTACATCGCCGCAAACGGTACGGAGCCGTGGCCAGCCCTGCAGAAGGTGCTGCTGAGCCAGCCTGAGGGCATCCGGCAAGCCATCCTGGCTATTGACCCAGACAAAGAGCCCGGAGGTGAGGCCGGGGGCAAGGGCAGTGCGCCACGCTGCATCGTCCACTGGGGCGACGAGGCCCTCTTGCCCCAGGACGATATCGACTGGATTGTCGATCGCCTACTCACGGCCGGCAGCGTGTGCCTTGTCGTGGGTGAACCGGGCAGCAAGAAGACGTGGGCCATGCTCGACCTGGCCGTCTGCATCGTCAAAGGTGAGCCCTGGGTGGGGCATGAAACCAAGCGCGGACGCGTGCTGATCATTGACGAGGAGAGCGGGCCACGGCGTCTGAAGCGCCGGCTGAGTGAGGTGCTCCGCGGCCATGCTGTACAGGCAGAGGACGCCCGACGCATCGCCTGGGTGAGCCTGGCCGGCTTCAATCTACGCGAGGCATCCGACCTGGGCACCCTGGCCGAACTCATTGACCAGGAGAAACCCCTCGTCGTCATCGTGGATGCGCTTGCCGACATCATGCCAGGAGCCGACGAAAACGCCGTTAAGGACACGCAACCTGTCTTTCACGCTCTGCGGCAGATCGCCGAGTCGCGCCAGGTGGCCATCGTGGTCATCCACCACACCAACAAGGCCGGCGGCTACCGCGGCTCCACGGCCATCAAGGGAGCCGTTGACCTCATGCTTATGGTTGAAAGCAAGGAGAGCAGCGGAGACATCGACTTTGCAACCGAGAAGCCCCGCGACACTGAGCCCTTCAGCTTTTCGGCGGCTATACGCTTTGACGAGGCAACGACGACCACGCGCCTTGATGCGACGGGAATACGCCCCAAGACCGTCAAGCTCACGAAGACAGAGGAACTGATCGTCCATTACCTGCGCGACCACGCGGGGCAAGCCCTCCTGAAGGACATTGTGACCGACAATGAGGAACTCAGTAGCCCCGCAACACTGCGGGGAGCAGCAGCAGCACTCAAGAATAGGGGCATCATCACGCGGGCTGATCCAGGTGGGCATGGCAGTGCAGCTACATACAAGCTCACAGCAGAAGGGAATTGAGATGAGCACCCCCTCCCTCTCTGCCTCTAGACAGCCCTCCAGCCTAAAGTTGTTGAGTTGTTGGCGGTCTAAAGCCCGCCAACAACAACAACAACTTTTCCGGCCCCGGGGAGTTGTTGGGAAAACAACTTTTAACAACTGCCAACAACCTGGCCCCACCTCTGGAAAACATGTTGGGAAGGCCCGCCAACAACTTCCAAAAATCGGCCTGGAGGCACCCTCGTCGGTTCGCCCCCCGCTCGACTGCCCCGCCAACATGTTTTCCCTGTCCTTCCTGGCGCATAAGGGAGGGCAGAATCATGGTTGCTGAGACCCCCACGCAGGTGCCCATGGGCGACATTAAGGAGTTCATCGAGCGGCACACGACGCTGCGCTATAAAGCGCGCTCCCACGGCGGTGAGTACTGCGGCGCCTGCCCATTCCCCGACTGCGGCGGGCACGACCGCTTCATCGTGTGGCCGGCCGTGGGGCGCTACTACTGCCGTGGCTGTGAGCGCCATGGCGACACACTGGACTACCTCTGCCGGCATGATGGGCTCAGCTTGCTGGAGGCCTGCACGACATTGGATCCAGACTTTGACCCCACGCTGCTGCCCGAGGTGGCCGCACGCCGACGGGGGCGCGATGTCGCCGACGGGGACGTGACGCTCCAGGCCCCGCCCGCGCTGGCCTGGCGCCTTCGGGCAGAGGAGTTTGTTGAGGCGTCCGAGGCCCGGCTGTGGAGCGCGAAGCACGCTGACTCCGCCAGGGCTCTGGCCTACTTAAGAGAGTGCCGTGGACTCACCGACGAGACCATCAAGCACTGGCGCCTGGGCTATAGCGGGCGCGACCTCTGGGACGAGCCCAGGAATTGGGGCCTGGAGAATGCCGAGGAGCCGACGCGGAAGGTGTGGCTCCCTCGGGGTATCGTCATCCCCTGTTTTGATGCCGAGGGGGTGCTCTGGTCGGTCAAGGTCCGCCGGCCCCTGCCTGGCGACGAGCTGGCCGCCGCGATTGGTCCCATCCAGCCTCGTCCTGACCGTGAGGAGCCAAAGTACTGGGCGCTGCGTGGGCATCAACCTGGCCTCTTCGGTCTCCACACCCTGCCAGGGCGCGACGTGGTGGTCATTGCCGAGGGTGAATTTGACGCCATGCTCCTGGCCCAGCAGGCCGGCGGCCTGGTGGGCGTGGTGACGCTCGGGAGCGCCTATCTTAAGCTACAGGGCCGATGGATACTCCCTCTCTTGCCCGCGCGGCGCATCCTGATAGCCTATGACGTTGACGATGCCGGGGAGAAACGAGCCAAGCGCCTGGGCCAACTCTCTGCCCGGGCCCGCCGCGTGCAGCCCTTGTTGGGCAAGGACCTGAGCGAGATGCACACGTTGGGCGGCGACGTGCGTGCATGGGTCGTGTACCAACTCGCCCGCCATGCCCCGCCTGCTATCGTGCCTGAGCCCACGGCCCTACCCTCGGACGTCCCAGGGCTTGACGGCTTGACGGAGGCCTTCGTGCCGGTGACTCCCGTGCCTGCGCCCCCGTTGCCCCCGGTGCGCTTCCTCATGGATATACGGTGGGGGCAAAGGAAAGGTGACCTTGCAATTCGTGATCCCTTCACGGGTGAGTGGCACGACGTCCCGGCCGACGCCTGCCCCGATTGGTGGCGACTCGAAGCCAGGGCATCTAAGGTGGCTGATGCCGCACGCCGCATGTATGGCGGGAGGGCAAGCGCATGATGGTAGCCGCACGCACACCGGCCGCCGTAGCCGCTCAGGCGATCACCCTCACCGTAGACACCTGCCTGCGTGCACCGGCGTACATGCCGACGGCGTTGCGGAGCGCCTTGATTGACCGCTACACGGTGCTCAACCCGGCCTACCTGGAGGCGGCCAAGTACGACAGGGCCACGGCCGACATAGACCGGCATTTGAAATACTGGCGCGCCACACCGGATGGCGGCCTGGCACTCCCGAGAGGGGATGCTGAGGCCGCCTTTCTTTTGGCCCAGGAGCACGGCTTGACGGTCACCTGGGACAACCGCACCCACCTGGCCCCAGAGGTAGGCTACACGGAGCACCTGCCCCTGTCCACCGCCCAGGATCAGGCAGTGGCGGCGGTGCTGCGCCGGCGTATGGGCGTGCTGGTGGCCCCGGCCGGAGCTGGAAAGACCACCATGGCCATGGTGGCTATCGCACGCCGAAAGCAGCCGGCCCTGTTCCTGGTCCACACGCGTGAGCTGGCCGACCAGGCGCTACGCACGGCGGGGCAGGTGTTGGGCCTCGAACCGGGCGAGGTGGGTAGGATCGGCGGCGGGAAGTGGAGCATCGGCGAGCGGCTCACCATTGCTTTGGTGCAGAGTCTTCAGGGGGAGATACCCGCCGAGCTGATACGCCATGTAGGACACCTCATCGTGGACGAATGCCACCATGCGCCGGCTGACGGCTTCAGCCGCGTGGTCAGCCAGTTCCCCGCGAGCTATCTGCTGGGCCTCTCGGCCACACCCTACCGGAGGGATGGCCTGGGTGCGGTCATCAACTTTTACCTGGGTCCTGTGGTGGCCGCGATGGATGAACGAGACCTGACCGACCGCCTCATCAAGCCTCACATCATCAAGCGGGAGACCGGCATCAGCGTGCGGGGCGACAGCTTCACCGAGCTCGTCTCACGGCTCACCACTGATAGCGACCGCAACGCGCTCATCGCCGGCGACGTGGCTGACGCGGTGGCCGAGGGCCGGCGCTGCTTGGTCCTCAGTGACCGCGTGGACCATGTGGAGGAGCTGGCCATACTCCTGCAGGCCGAGGGACTGGCCGCTGCGGCGCTGCATGGCCAGCAGGGGAAGCGGGAGCGCGCCGAGGTGGTGGCGGCCGCCGGCGCTG
>JAABUT010004685.1_pt1 | contig 10659 bp, 8 predicted proteins | sample 5559281 | NCBI WGS metagenome assembly JAABUT01 (sample SAMN10711880, study PRJNA513359) | rock metagenome | isolation source: Antarctica rocks | place: Antarctica: Victoria Land, Ricker Hills nord | collected 2016-01-04 | reverse complement strand
CCCTCGGCGGTGAGGCATCCGTGCCTCGGGACTGGACCCAGGCGGTCTCGATCGGCTCACGGCTCGACCTGCGGGCCGGCGGCCTGGCCATGGCCGCGGTGGCCGAGGAGATCTTCACCGTCGACGAGGCGGCCTTCCACCAGCGGACCGCGCGGATGGCCGCTCTGACCTCGCAACGGGCGGGACCGACGACCTCGACCGCGGAGGCGGGAGCTCGCTGATGCGGGTCACCTGGGTCCAGCCCGAGGACCTCGTCCGCCACGAGATCTGGCAGTCCGAGCGCGAGGGGCGTGACGTCGCCGCGATCCGTGGACGGTGGGCGGACGGTGGCACCACGCTCGAGCCTCCCCGTGTCGGCGCCTCCCCCGAGGTCGCGAGCCCGGCGCAGCGGGTCCTGGCCGAGGAGCTGCTCGGCGAGCTGGACGCCCTGCCCGACGTCACCGCCGCGACCGAGCCGAGCGACTGGGCGGTCATTGCTGCCCAGATCGATGGTGCGGCCCGAACAGCGGGCGCGGCAACGGCATACGGGCCACAGCTCGGCGACCGGCTGCACGGCGCGTGGCTCGGCCGCGCCGTCGGCTGCGTCCTCGGCAAGCCCGTCGAGAAGGTCCCCCGCGCCGGCATCGAGGCCATCCTTCGCTCGACGGGCCGCTGGCCGCTGGACCGCTACTTCACGGCGGTCGGTCTCGACCCCGCCGTGTCGCAGCAGTGGCCGTGGAACAGGGCGAGCCGCACGACGAGCCTCGAGGAGAACATCGACGGCACGCCCGAGGACGACGACCTCAACTACACGCTCATGGCGCTCCGGCTGCTCGAGGAGCACGGCGCCGGGTTCACCTCGGACGACGTCGCCTCGGCCTGGCTGCTCGACCTACCCGCCGGACGGGCCTTCACGGCCGAACGGGTCGCCTACCGCAACCTCCTGGAGGGCATCTCACCCCCCGACACGGCCCGGGTCCGCAACCCGTTCCGGGAGTGGATCGGCGCCCGGATCCGAACCGACCTCTACGGCTGGGTCAACCCGGGCAACCCGCTGCGCGCGGCCGAGTGGGCGTGGCGCGACGCCGCGGTGAGCCACACCCGCAACGGTCTCTACGGCGCGATGTTCGTCGCGACCATGGCGTCGGAGGCGGTCGTCGCGTCGGACATCGGCCCGGTGCTCGACGTGGGTGCCTCGGTCGTCCCGGAGGGAAGCCGGATGGCGGCGGCCATCCGGCTCGGCCGCGAGCTCGCCGCGACCACGAGCGACCCGCGCGAGGCGTATGCCGCCCTCGAGGCGGAGTTCGCCGGCATGCACTGGGTGCATGCCCTGAACAACACCGCGCTGGTCACCTTTGCGCTCGCCGCCGGGCAGGGCGACGTCGACCGGTCGATCTGCCTCACCGTGATGGGCGGCTGGGACACCGACTCGAACGGCGCGACCGTCGGCGCCGTCACCGGTGCCCTCGGTGGCACGGCGGCGATCTCCCCCCGATGGTCGGACCCGCTGCAGAACCGGATGTCGACGTCGATCCCCGGGTGCGACGGGCTGTCCTTCGACGCCGTCGCGGCGCGGACCCTCGCTGTCGCCGAGCGGGTCCGGCGCCGATGACCCGCCGGCCCACCGTCGTCGAGGTGGCCGACCGCGCCGGCGTGTCGATCGCCTCGGTCTCCCGCGTCCTCAACGGGATTCCCGCGCGCAAGGACACCGAGGCCCGGGTCCGGGCGGCGGTCGCCGACCTCGGCTACGTCCCGGACGCCACAGGCCGGGCGCTCAAGCTCGGGTCGGCGCTTCAGGTTGCCTTTGCCGTGGACGACGTCGGCAACCCGGTCTACACGGAGATGATGCAGGGGGTGGAGGACGGCATGTCGGGCTCCGGCTCGAGGCTGCTCGTCTCGTCGACCGGTCACGACCCCCAGGACCTCCTCGCACTCGTCCAGAGCCTGTCGCGCGGCTACGCCGACGGGCTGATCATCAGCCCGTTGCAGCGCACTCCACAGCTCGTCGAGGCCCTCGTCGACGCACCCGTGCCCGTCGTCGTCATCGGTGACCTCGGATCGGGCGTGCCGCTCGACGGCGTCCGCACCGACTCGCGCCGCGGGGTCGTCATGGCCCACCAGCACCTCGTCGAGACCGGGCGCCGCCGGATCGCCTTCGTCAACGGCCCGGCGGACACCGCGCCGGGCCGGGCCCGTCTGGAGGGGTTCCGGCAGGCGAGCGCCGCGGCCGGGTCGGCCGGCGCGGCCATCGAGGCGCGCGGCTTCACCGTGTCGGCCGGTGAGGAGGCGTGGTCGCAGATCGAGCAGCTGGGGACGCGGGCGCGCCCCGACGCCGTGCTCGCCGCCAACGACCTGCTCGCCCTCGGCGTGATGCGCGGCGCGCTCAGTGCCGGGCGCCGGGTCCCCCGGCAGCTCGCCGTGGTCGGCATCGATGACATCCAGTTCGCCCGGATCTTCAGCCCCTCCCTGACGAGCGTGTCGCTGCAGGCACGCGAGCGTGGGCGCCTCGCGGCGCAGCTGCTGCTCGAGCGGATGGCCACTCCCGGGGCGCCTCCCAGAACCGTGCTCGTCGAGCCCCGGCTGGTCATCCGGGAGTCGAGCGCACCGAGGACCGGCAATGGATGACGACCTCGACCCGCTCGCCCCCCGGCCACTAGACCGGCCCCGGGACGTGCCCCTCGATCCCGACGCACACCTCGCGGTCCTCGACGACGCCAAGATCCTCGCCGCGCCGGGCGACCCCGCACAGTGGCCGGCATGGCGGACGGCCCTGAACCGCTGGCGCTCCGAGGCGCGCTCGCGGTCCGGCTACGACGACGCTCTCTACCGCCGGCCCGACCTGGCGTGGGCCGCAACATGCTTCGTCGTCTCCCAGGTGTGGCTGTGGGACGAGCTGATCTACGACTGGGACACCCACCGCTTCACACCGGAGCGACTCGTTGCGGATGCCAAGGAGCGGTTCGGTGGCTTCGACGGGATCGTCCTCTGGCACGCCTATCCCGTCATCGGCGTCGACGAGCGCAACCAGTGGGACTACTACCGCGAGGTCGACGGCCTGGCCGACCTGGTAGGTGCACTTCACGACGCCGGCATCAGGGTCTTCGTCGACTACAACCCCTGGGACGTCGGCACCCGCCGAGCCGGCATGGACGCCGACGAGCTCTCCCGGCTCGTTGCCGACCTCGACGTCGACGGCGTCTTCCTCGACACCCTCAAGGAGGGCGGCGGAGCGCTCCTCGACGCGCTGGAGGCGGCCCGCGACGGGGTGGCGGTCGAGGGCGAGTCGACGCTGCAGCTAGCGCGCCTCGTCGACCACCCGCTCTCGTGGGCCCAGTGGTTCGCCGACTCACCCGTGCCCGGCGTCGTCCGCTCGCACCTCTACGAGCGGCGGCACATGATGCACCACGTCCGGCGCTGGCACCGCGACCACACCGAGGAGCTGCAGTCGGCCTGGCTCAACGGGGTCGGCGTCATGGTGTGGGAGGTCGTCTTCGGGGTCTGGGTGGGCTGGACCGACCGCGACGCCGAGCTGCTGCGGCGCATGGTCCGGGCCCAGCGCGCGCTGGCACACCTGCTCGTCGAGGGCGAGTGGACTCCACTCGTCGACCTCGGCGAGGACGTATGCCGTGCGGGCGTCTTCGGCTCGGAGTTCCGGTCCGTCGACGAGCAGCTGACCGCCCTCGTCAACCGGAGCGGGGCGGACGCGACGGTGCGGCTCCGTGCGGAGGGCGACGGACCGGCATACGACGTCTGGCTCGGGACGAAGGCAGTGCGCGCCGCAGGTCAGGTCGAGGTCGTCGTCCCCGCGCAGGGGGTCGGCGGGCTCTGGTTGCCGGCCCGGGGTGCGGACGTGTCGTGGCTCCCGGGCGACCCGCCGACCCGCGCCTCGGCGGCGTTCCAGCACCGGCGGGCATTGCGGATCACTCCTCCTCGGGTGCCGGCGTCGCCCCCTCGGCACGCCTGCGTCGTCGTCCCGGCCGGCGCCCACGTCCTCACCGTGCGCCACCGGTGCCGGGAGACGGGCATGTATGAGGGAGCGCCCTTCGTCGACGAGTGGAAGCCACTGCCGCCACGCCTGCACGACCAGCGGACGCTCGAGCGGACCGTCGAGCTGACCGAACCTCTCGCCGTGGCCACCCGTGAGGTCAGCGAGACAGAGTTCGCCGGTTTCGTCGAGGCGACCGGCCACGAGCCCGCGGTCGCCCTGGGCCGGGCGCCTGGCTGGCTGGGCCGCGCCCCTGAATCGTCCGACCCCGCCGCCCCGGTGACGGAGGTCGACCTCGCCGACGCCCGCGCGTTCGCCGCGTGGTCCGGTGGCCGGCTGCCCACCGAGGACGAGTGGCAGCTCGCGGCGCGGCACCCCGGTTTCACCCGTCTGCGTCCTGCGGTGTGGAACCTCACCGAGAGCGAGCACACCGACGGGAGAACGCGGTTCGTCATGCTCAAGGGGGGCGCGGAGCACCGTGCGGAAGGCTCCTCGTGGTACTTCGACGGTGGGGTCAAGCCGCCCGAGTTCTCGGCGAAGTACCTTGTGCCCGGGTCGGGGCTCGGGCGCTCGACCAGCATCGGCTTTCGGGTCGCCTGGCCGTTGGACGGAAAGGAGGTGGCGTCATGACCGGAAACCCGGCAGCGGGCGCCCTCTCGGACCTCGTCGTGGTCGATGCGTCGACCCTGTTCGCCGGCCCCATGGCGGCGATGCACCTCGGCGACCTCGGCGCGGACGTCATCAAGGTCGAGCACCCCCGGCGGCCGGACCCGGCCCGCGGGCACGGACCGGAGAAGGACGGCCACAACTTGTGGTGGAAGACGTTGGGGCGCAACAAGAAGACGGTGCAGGTCGACCTGTCGACGGCCTGCGGCGCCGAGGTGTTCCGGCGGCTGGCGACCCGAGCCGACGTCGTCATCGAGAACTTCCGCCCCGACACCCTGGAGCGGTGGAACCTCGGCTACGAGTCGCTGTCCGCGGAGAACCCCGGGCTCGTCCTCGCCCGGGTCACCGGGTTCGGCCAGGTGGGGCCCTACCGTCGGCGGCCGGGCTTCGGCACCCTGGCCGAGGCGATGAGCGGGTTCGCGGCCTCGACGGGCGAGGCAGATGGTCCACCGACCCTGCCGCCGTTCGGCCTGGCCGACGGAATCGCCTCCCTGGCAACGGCCTTCGCGGTGATGTCCGCTGTTCACCAGCGCCAGTCCACCGGCCGTGGCCAGGTCATCGATCTCGCCATCGTCGAGCCCATCATGGCGATGCTCGGCCCGCAGATCAGCCGGTGGGACCAGCTCGGCACGACCCAGCCCCGGCTCGGGAACCGGTCGGGCAACAACGCGCCGAGGAACACCTACCGCACGGCCGACGGTCACTGGGTCGCGGTGTCGACGAGCTCGCAGAGCATCGCCGAGCGGGTCATCCGGCTCGTCGGGCGCGCGGACCTCGTCACGGAGCCCTGGTTCACCAGCGGGCGGGCCCGGGCCGAGCACACCGACATCCTCGACGAGGCCGTCGGGGGCTGGGTGGCGGAGCACACCCGCGACGAGGTCGTCGACGCCTTCGAGCGGGCAGAGGCCGCGGTCGCTCCGATCTACACCGCGCAGGACATCGTCGCTGACCCGCAGTTCCAGGCGCTGGGGACGATCCGCCGGGTGAACGACCCGGACTTCGGCGAGATGGCGATGCAAGGTGCCCTCTTCCGGATGTCCGAGGGTGACGCACCGACCCGGCACACCGGGCGCGCTCCGGGAGCCGACACGGGTGCGGTGCTGCGCGACCTCGGCTACTCGCCGGGCGAGATCGCCCAGCTGCTGGGCGAGTTGACGATCGGCGGTTCGCCGTGAGCCCGGCCGTGCCGCTGACCTGGCTCTACGTGCCGGGCGACCGGCCCGAGCGGATGGCCAAGGCGCTGGAGAGCGACGCCGACGTCGTCATCCTCGACCTCGAGGACGCCGTCTCCCCCGGGGCCAAGCAGGCAGCTCGGGACGCCGTCGCCGAAGCCGCCACCTCGACGGATCGCGACCTGCAGGTGCGGGTCAACGCGTCCGGCTCGCCCTGGGCGGCGGACGACCTCGCGATGGTGCGCGCCCTTCCCGCGGTGGTGGGCGTCCGGCTGCCGAAGTGCGCCGATGTCGACTCCGTCGCGGCCGTCGCCGAGCAGGTGGGTGAGCGGCCCGTGCACCTGCTCATCGAGTCGGCGCTCGGCGTCGAGACGGCATACGACCTCGCCCGCTGCCACCCCCGGGTCGCCTCGGTCGGACTCGGCGAGGCGGACCTGCGGGCCGAGCTGGGCGCGACGTCGGACGGCGGCCTGCTCTGGGCCCGCAGCCGCCTGGTCATCGCCGCAGCCGCCGCGGGGCTGGCGCCGCCGTCGATGTCGGTCTTCCCCGACATCCGCGACCACGACGGGCTGGCCCGGTCGTGCACCCACGGCAGGTCGCTGGGGTTCGTGGGTCGCGCGGCGATCCACCCGGCCCAGCTGCCGGTCATCCGCGCGGCCTTCCTCCCGAGCGCCGCGGAGGTGGACCACGCCCGTGCGGTCCTGGCCGCGGCCGAGGAGGGGCTGGCGTCCGGGCACGGCGCCGTGGCTCTCCCGGACGGCCGCTTCGTCGACGAGGCCGTCGTCCGGCAGGCACGCCGGGTCCTGACGCTGAGCCGGCAGCGCCCGTGACCCGGGTCGAGGAACATCCTCAAGGCCGCTTCCTGCAAGCCGATGACTCACGATGGACTGGTGGAGCTGTGGTGGGCAGATGAGGACGCCGACTACATCCGCAACCGATCCGCACGTTACCGAGGCGCCGTGGATCTCGAGCCGGAGTGGACGTGACCTTGTCTGTCACCTACATGAGGCGGTTTCTGATGACGAAGCGACTTGACTACCAGACCGAGCGAGCCGTGCGTGCTGATGCGCGCGCACTTGAGCGCGGCCAGCAGCAGCATGGCGACTGCGCCGACCAGCCAGGTGGCCAGGCGCTCGGCGCCTTGATCATCGGGAAAACGTCGATCACCGTCGTGCTCTCTCCGGCGGCCCCCTGCGCGGGCATGTCTGGAGGAGCACCGCCGGGCCTCGGCTGATACGGCGCTCGCCCGGCCAGAGACGCACGGTATGCCGGAAGCGGCCGGGCGCACCCGGCATACCTCTGCCGGTGGGCGGGGGCGGCGTGCCGGGCCAGCGGCGCTCAGACGTCGGCCTGCCGGGCGATCGTCGCGGCAGCCCGACGGACCGCCCCGCCGGGAACGCACCTGACGATCTCGTCGAGGAAGCCGTAACGGCGCACGAGCGAGGAGTGGTAGGAGGTGACGTCGCGAACGTCGCGGACGGCGTGCCACCAGTCGGCGATGTCTCCCCATCCCGGAGCCGCCAGCGAACCGCCGAACTGCTGGACCGCGAGCGCCGAGCACAGGGTCGCGAAGGAGAGCCGCTCGGTCAGGTCCCATCCCGAGAGGGTCCCGAGGACGAGCCCCGCGGCGAACACGTCGCCGGCTCCGGTCGGGTCGAGAGCCGGGACGCGCAGCGCCGGGACACTGACCTCCTCACCCGTCGTGCTGTCGATGGCCAGGGCTCCCTCGGTGCCGTTGGTCACGACGGCGAGCGGCACCCGGTCGGCGAGGGCGTAGAGCGCGTCGTGCGCCGTGTCCGTGCGGGTGTAGGCCATCGCCTCGTCGGCGTTGGGGAGGAAGGCGTGGCAGTACTTGAGCTTGTCGAGGAGGTCCACGGACCAGGCTCCGGTTGCGTCCCAGCCGATGTCGCCGAAGACCAGCGCGCCGTCGCGACGGGCCAGCTCGACCCACGACGGGTGCTCCTCGTCGCCGAAGGGCTCACCCAGGTCGACCAGGACTGCCCGGGTCCGGGGCGGTGGGCCGATCAGCTCCGTGGCCGACACCGGCGACGGGTGCCCGTGGGTGACCATGCTGCGGTCGCGGTTGACCGACATGGACACGGTCACCGGTGAGTGCCACTCCTCGAAGCGACGCGAGCGGCTGAGGTCGACACCCTCCTGCTCGGCCAGGGTCCGCCAACAGAAGTCGCCGTAGTCGTCGTCGCCGAAGGCGGCAGCCAACGACGTCTTCAGCCCGAGCCGGCTCGAGGCGATGGCGAGGTTGGCGATGCCGCCGGGGCAGGAGCCCATGCCCTCGGCCCAGACCTCGGTGCCCTTGGACGGCATCGACCCCAGGCCGGTGAAGATGATGTCGAGGAAGACGGTGCCGGCGAGGAGCACGTCGAAGGGCGGGTCGTCGTCGGCGCGCACACCCGGCAGTGGGTCGTAGGGGTTGACCACGAGGTTGACGCACCCTTCCCTGGTGCTGCTGTCAGGGCCCTCATCCTCTCGTCTCGGCTCAGGGGTCGCAAGGCAGACGAACCAGCTCGGGCCGGATCTGCTCCGTCTCGGCCCCCCCCGGGTCCAGGGGATCGACGGTTTCACGGGTGAGCCCGCTCCGGTCCCGGCCACACCGTCCGCGCCGCGGTGGCCACGTCCAGCCGGATCCGGTAGACCTTGCATAGGGTGAGGTACCGTTACCGGTCCCGGTCCCGGTCCCGGTCCCGGGACGGAGAGGGAGGGTGAGGCCGTGAGCCGTTCAGGGCGTGAGGCACGCACGGCATACGCCCTGCTGGCGCCGAGTCTCTTCGGGCTCAGCGTGTTCCTCGTCCTACCCATCTTCGTGGTCGTCTGGTTGTCGCTCAACCACTGGGACCTCATCACCGCTCCCCGGCTCGTGGGCTTCGACAACATTCGCCAGGTCCTCGCGGACGGAGCCTTCCGCCGCTCGATGCTCATCACGACCGGCTTCGTGGCCATCGTGATCCCCGTGCAGACAGCCCTGGGTCTCTTCGCGGCAACCTTGCTCACCAGAGGGCTTCGCGGCTCGTCGTTGTTCCGCGTCGTCTACGTCCTGCCCTGGATCAGTGCGCCTCTGGTCCTCGGCGTGGTGTGGAAGTGGATCCTCGCGCCGTCCGACGGGGCCCTGAACGCCGTTCTCGGCCACCGGGTCGAGTGGCTCGCCAGCCCTTCGCTCGCCCTGCCCACGGTGGCGGCGGTGACGATCTGGACCCAGGTCGGCTACGTCACGCTGTTCTTCGTGGCAGGTCTGACCTCGATCCCCGACCATCTCCTCGAAGCGGCCCGCATCGACGGCGCCAGCCCCCGGCAGGTGTTCTGGCGGATCAAGCTGCCGCTGTTGCAACCCACGACGTTCTTCGTGCTGGTGACCGGCGTCATCAGCAGCTTCCAAGTCTTCGACTCGATCTACGCCCTGACCCCCCAGGGCGGTCCCCAGGGGGTGACCGACGTCGTCGCGGGCCGGATCTACTACCAGGCGTTCCAGTCCCGCAACGTCGGCCAGGCCTCGGTCATGGCGCTGGTGCTGTTCATCCTGCTGGTGGTCATCACGGTGGGGCAGCAGCGCTGGTTCCGGTCCCGCACGACCTACGACCTGTCATCATGAGCGCCGCACACGGAATCGGTGGCGGACCCGCTCGCCGGATCGGTGACGCGCTGGGCTATCTCCTGCTGGCTGCCGGGGCGGTGCTGACCCTCGCTCCTTTCGTCCTCAGCCTCATGACCGCGGTAAAGTCAGCGCGGCAGTTCGGCTCCCAGCCCGTGCTGAGCCTCCCGCAACCGGTGACGGGCGAGAACTTCGCCGCCCTGTTCGGTGGGCGCTACGACTTCGTGTCGCCGGTGGTGGTGACGGCGCAGGTCGTCGCGGTGATCCTGGTAGGACAGCTCGCCTTCTCGGTGCTCGCCGCCTACGCGTTCGCCCGGCTGCGCTTTCCCGGCCGGGACACGCTGTTCTGGGTCTACCTCGCGACCCTCATGGTGCCGCAGATCGTGACGATCATCCCGCTGTACGCCATGTTCGCCGCCGTCGGCCTGCGCAACACCTTCTGGGCGCTGGTGCTGCCCCAGGTGTTCGGGTCGCCGTACGCGATCTTCCTGCTGCGCGAGTACTTCCGGGGCATCCCGGAGGACCTGATCAGCGCCGCCCGACTGGACGGATGCAACACGATGCAGATCCTGCGTCACGTCGTGGTCCCGGTCAGCCGCCCGATCCTGGCGACCTTGATGATCATCACGATCGTGTCCCACTGGAACAACTTCCTGTGGCCACTGGTCATCACCAGCGGGCCGACGTGGCGCACCCTCACGCTGGCGACGGCGAACCTGCAGTCGCAGTACAACGGCAACTGGACCCTGGTCATGGCGGCCACCACGGTCGCCATCGTCCCGCTGCTCGCCCTGTTCCTCACGTTCCATCGCCACGTCGTGCGCTCGATCACCATCACCGGCTTCAAGTAACACCAACCACCCTCGAGAGGCACGCCATGAGAGTCCAACTCCTCGCCGTATCAGCCGCCCTTGCGCTGACCGCCGCAACGGCAGCGTGCTCGCCATCGGCGAGCAAGGACCAGAGCCAGGCCTCCGCCGGCCAGACCACGGTCACGGTGCGCATCTGGGACGACCAGGTCCTCAAGCCCTACCAGGCCTCGTTCGACGCGTTCACCAAGGCGAACCCCGACATCGCCGTCAAGATCAACCTCGTGCCCTTCGCGGACTACTTCACCAAGCTCCCGCTCGACATCTCCGGCGGAGGGATCGACGACATCTTCTGGCTCAACTCCTCGCCGTTCGGCGCACTGGCCGACAGCGGGGCGCTGATCAACATCGACCAGACGTTGCCCGACGACAAGGCCGGGTGGG
>JAABUT010004684.1_pt1 | contig 10662 bp, 10 predicted proteins | sample 5559281 | NCBI WGS metagenome assembly JAABUT01 (sample SAMN10711880, study PRJNA513359) | rock metagenome | isolation source: Antarctica rocks | place: Antarctica: Victoria Land, Ricker Hills nord | collected 2016-01-04 | reverse complement strand
CGACCGGATCATCGCCGGCGCGATCGCTGTCGCGGTGATCGCGGCGGCCACCATCGTGTACCTGACCAGCGATATCAGGGCCGTCGACGCCACCTCCGGGCCCGACTACACACCGACCGTGGCGATGTCGGCGGTGCCGCAACGGCTGCAGGTGGCGTGGCAGCAGCCGACGGACCCGGAGGTCGGAGCGGTCGCCTCGCCGTACGGCACTGTGGTCACCACCGACCAGCACACCGTCACCGGCCGCAACGCGGCGACCGGCGGGGTGCGCTGGAGCTATTCCAGAGCCGACCGGAACCTGTGCGCCGTCGGTTCCGGTGACACCACCACCGGCGACCTCAGCGCCAGCTCCAGTGTGCGCGGGGTGCTGGCGGTGTACGCGCGCGACGGTCTGTGCGGCGAGATGGTGCTGCTCAACCCGGAGACCGGTGAGCGGCGCTACCAGCGCACCGCGCCGAACCAGCCGAGCGGATCGCTGATCTTCGGCGGCCCGTACGCCGCCTGGGTGAGCTCGGGTCTGCTGGAGATCTGGCGCTGGGATCTGCTCCGGACGTTCCAGTACGGCGACCAGCCGAACCCGAATTCGGGCAACACCCGGCACCTGGGCTGCACCATCACCGACGCCGCCGTCACCGACGACCAGTTCGGCACCATCGAGCACTGCACCGGCAAGGGAAGCAACGCGCGCATCGTCTTCAACTGGACCGATCCGAACACCCAGAACAAGAAAGACTGGGACGTGTTCAAGACGAAGGTGCGGGCAGACATCGACACCGGTTCGGCGGCGGCCAGGATCGTCGGCATCACCAAGGACCGGGTCGCAGTACTGGTCGCCACACCGACACCCGCCGTGGTGGTCTACGACGCGGACGGCACAGTCGCCGGCCGCACCCCCATCGCGGTAGCCGCCTCCGCGATCGGTTCCGGCAGCGGCCCGACCCCACGGGTGACGCTCGACGGGATCCAGTACTGCCTGGTCGGTGGCTACCTGATCGCGATGGGCGAGGAAGCGGTGGACGTCACGGTGCCGGTCACTGCGACCAGCGGCACCAACGAGCCGAGCAAGACGCCCGACGCCGGACTGGCCAGCAGGCTCGGCGGAACCGCGACCTCGACCCCGACTCCGCCCAAGACCAAGACCAAGGTGGTGAGCCGGGATTCCCCCACCGTCAGCTGGGCGCTGCCGGGGGCCATCGGCCTGCCGACCCTGGTCGGGGCGAACCTGGTGGTGGCGTCCGCCGGCGGCCTGATGGTGGTTCCGGCGGCCGAGGGAACCGTCGCCCGCACCGTTCCGCTTGCCCGGCCCGCGAAGCCGGCCAGGGTGGACGTGGCGGTGGTCGGCAACCGTCTGGTGGAACTGCGCGGCACCGAGGTCGTCTCGCTCGCCGCCGCGCCGTGAGCATCCCAGCGGACTCGCAGCTCAGCGTTCACCACGCCGCGCGGGTCATCCTCTCCGCCGGTGACGGTGTACAGATCGCCGCCCTGGACACCGCAGGACGAGAAGGGCCCGACGCACCGACACTGCTGATGCTGCCTGGCTACACGGGCTCCAAGGAGGACTTCGCTCCCCTCCTGGACCCGTTGGCCGACAGCGGTTTCCGCGGGATAGCGGTCGACATGCCTGGCCAGTACGAGTCTGCGGGACCGGCCGACGAGTACGCCTACAGCTCGCGGGTGCTGGGCGCGGTGATGGCCGACCTGATCGCCTCCCTGCCGGGCCCGGTGGTGGTGATCGGGCACTCTTTAGGCGGCTTGGTGGCCAGGGCGGCGGTACTGGCCGGGGCAACTGTCGCCGGGCTGGTCCTGCTCAGTTCCGGTCCTGCCGCATTACCGGCGGGGCCCCGCATGGGCGCGATGGACGCGGGTGAACCGGTGCTGCGCAGGCTGGGGGTGGCCGCCGCCTACGCCCACCTGGAGTCGCTGGTGGTGGCGCGGACCGGCGACGCTGCCGGGTCGGGGCAGGGTCAACGGCCTGCCGCAGAGTTGGCCGAGTTCCACCGCCGCCGCTTTGTCGCCTCCAGCCCGGCCGGCCTGATCGGGATGGCCAACGTGTTGCGCACCGAGCCGGACCGGACCGACGAACTGGCCGCCGTCCTGCGGAGGAACAACACCGGGGTGGCGGTGATCAGCGGAGAGGCGGACGACGCCTGGGGTCTGCAGCCGCAGGCAGACATGGCGCGCCGGCTCGGCGTCTGCCTGGTGCTGATCCCGGGTGCCGCGCATTCCGCGGCCGTCGAGCAGCCGGACCGGCTGCTCAGCGTGCTGCTGCCGCTGCTGCGTTCATGGACCGGCGGATGATCCCGGCCGGCGGCGGATCGCAGGGGCACCCACCGCTGGCCGGCGTCCGGATCTTGGACCTGACGCAGGTGATGGCCGGGCCGTGGTGCACCCAGCTGCTGGCCGACCTCGGCGCCGACGTGGTGAAGATCGAAGCACCGGCCGGCGGCGACCAGACCCGGCAGAGCTTCGGGACCGGTCCCGGCGACAACCCCGCATTCCGCGCCGTCAACCGCAACAAGCGCAGCGTGGCCATCGACCTGAAATCTGCTGCCGGGCAACAGGTACTGCACCGGATGGCCGTCGCCGCAGACGTGCTGGTGGAGAATTTCCGGCCCGGAGTCGCCGAGCGGCTGCACGCCGACGCCGCGACCTTGCACCGGGTCAACGACCGGCTGGTGGTGACATCGCTGAGCGGATTCGGCACCACCGGCGACGGCTCGAGCGAACTGGCCGGCCGACCGGGCTTCGATCTGATCGCCCAGGCGATGACCGGCCTGATGAGTGTCACTGGCCTGCCAGGCGGTGACCCGGTGAAAACCGGTGTCCCGATCACCGATCTGGCGGCCGGCATGTTCGCCGCGATCGGCATCCTGGCCGCCCTGCGGAACCGGGACACCACCGGTCGTGGCGACCATGTCCGCACCTCCCTCTACCAGGCCGGCTTGGCCATGTTGGTATGGGATCGGCAGCCTACTGGGCGACCGGGGTGGAGCCGACCCCCACCGGATCCGGACACCGAATGCTCGCGCCCTACCAGGCGCTGCGGACCAGGGACAGCGCGCTGGTGGTGGCCGCCAACAACGACAAGCTGTGGCGGTTGCTGCTGTCCACCCTGGGTCTGACCGGGCTGGCGACCGACCCCCGGTTTCTCAGCAACGCCGACCGGATGACGAACAGGGCCGAACTCGCGCACACCCTGGAGGCCAGGCTGATCACCGACGACACCGATTCCTGGGTGGGCCGACTGGTGTCGGCCGGGGTACCTGCGGCGCCGGTCAGGACCGTCGGACAGGCGCTCGCGGATCCGCACACCCACGCCTTGGAGATGGTCGGGCAGGTGGAACATCCGGTGGTCGGCCGGCATTCCGTCCTGGGACTGCCGATCCAGTTCGGCGCGGGCGTCCGGTGGCCGGGACGGCCGTCCCCGGCGCTGGGCGAGCACAGCCGGGAAGTGCTGCGGCAGTACGGGTTACAGCCCGACGAGATCGACGAGCTGACCGCCAACGGAGTGGTGCGATGACGGCCAGCCATGCCGGCGGCGCGATCCTGGTCGACATCGACGACCGCATCTGCACCGTCACCCTGAACCGGCCGGACAAGCTCAACGCCTTCACCATGCCGATGTTCGACGCGTTGATCACCCTGGGCGAAAAGCTGCGCACCGAATCCGCGGTGCGGGTGGTGTGCTTCCGGGGCGCGGGCGGACGAGCGCTGGCGGCCGGCGCCGACATCGCCGGGTTCACCTCCTTCACCTCCGGCGAGGACGGCGTTGCCTACGAGTCCGTCGTGGTACGGGCCCTGCGGGCGGTCTCCGAACTCCCGCAGGTGACGCTGGCGGTGATCGAAGGCCTGGCAGTCGGCGGCGGCCTGGCGCTGGCCAGCGCCTGCGATCTGCGGATCGCGACCACCGGCGCGCGTATCGGCTATCCGATCGCGGCCACCCTGGGCAACTGCCTGTCCGCATTCGTGCTGAAGCGGTGCGTCGCCGTCTTCGGCGACTCGCTGGTTCGCGAGATGCTTCTCACCGCAAGGCTTCTGCCCATCGATCGGGCGTACGCCGCCGGAGCTGTCAGCGACATCGTCGAGGGTGCGGAGCTGGACGAACACCTGACGATGCTGCTCCGGCGCATCGCTCACCTGGCGCCCGGCACGCAACTGGCCACGAAACGGACCCTCGGCGCGCTCGCCGACGGCGCCGATCCGGACGACAGGTCGGAGATGCTGAAGGTCTACGGCAGCAACGACTTCACCGGGGCAGTGCGCGCCTTTCTGGACAAGCGGGCGCCGGAGTTCTCCGCGACGCTGGACCTCTGAGGCGCCCGCCGTCTGCCCGCCGGCTGCCCACCGCCTCACCACCACCAGGCGAGGACCAGCACCGCCAGCACGGCGAGCACCGTCGTCCCGGCGATCACGGCGCCGGCCGCGACCGGCACCCGGAACCGCAGCCCGCGGCCGACCTCCCCGAACCCGCCGACCGCCAGATGCAGAACGACCCGGCTCCAGCCCGGCCCGGTAGCACCGTCGATCACCAGCGGCGCGCCGATCTGTAGTCCCAGCAGCAGGATGCCCAGTAGCAGCAGGCCGCCGCCGGCCATGCCGGCGATCGCGGTGAGGACGCGCACGCTGCGCGCGACCGGCAGCTCCGGCGCGTGCGGTACCGCGGGCAACGGGACGGTGTCCACGTCAGATCACTCCGAGCGGCTCGGTGACCCCACTGGTCCTGGCCACCAAACGGGCCAGTGCGGCCGGTCCGGTGGTCTGCTGGCCGAGGGTGAGAGCCTTGTTGTGGCCGTGGTAGTCGGAGCTTCCGGTGGTGATCAGATCGAACCTGCGAGCGATGTCGGCGATCTCGGCGCGGCCGGCTGCGTCATGATCCGGGTGATCCAGTTCCAGCCCGGCCAGCCCGAGGTCCGCCAGCTGCCCGATCGCCTCCACGGTCAGCGCCCGGTGCTCGCCGCGGGCTCGGGGGTGGGCGATCACCGCGGCGCCGCCGGCCGCCACGATCATCTGGACGGCTGCCGCCAGCTCGGTGTCCGCCTTGGGCAGGTAATAGGAGCCGGGCCCGGCCAGATAGGAATCGAATGCCTCGGTCACCGAAGAGACCACACCGGCCTGCACCAGCGCCCGGCCGATGTGCGGCCGGCCGACCGGTGCTCCGGCGGCGATGTCCAGGACCTGCTCGCTGCTGATCGGCACGCCGTCCGCGGTCATCGACTCCACCATCGCCAGTCCCCGGTGCAGCCGCTCGGTGACCAGCCGGCGATGCTCGGCGACGATCGCCGGGTCGGCGGGGTCGAACAGGTAGCCGAGCAGGTGCACGCTGACCCTGCGGTCGCCGACGTCGACGCGGGTGGAGAACTCGGTGCCCCTGATCAGGGTGACACCGTCCGGCCTGGCCGCCGCGGCAGCCGCCCAGCCGGCGGTGCTGTCGTGATCGGTGAGGCCGATGACGTCCAGGCCGGCCGCGGCGGCCATGGCCATCAATGCCGCCGGGGTGTCGGTCCCGTCCGACGCCGTTGAGTGCGTGTGCAGGTCGATCCGCATGATCTCGACTACGTTACTGAGGTGCCTCGGCTGCCGGCGATCCCGCCCATGTTCCCCTCAGGACGGGGGCCGGCGGGCAACGGACCGCAGCCCACACCGGTCCGGCGGGCGGCCACCTCGATGATCGACTGCGCCGCCTACGTGAACGGCGCGCGGGTTCCCGGCGTGGTCGATCCGGCGACCGCGCTGACCCATGTCCGGCAGTGCGGTGCGGGCTTCGTGTGGGTCGGCATGTTCGAACCGGACACCGACGACATGGCCTCGGTGGCCGAGGTGTTCGGGATCCACGAACTCGCGGCCGAGGATGCGGTGGTGGCGCACCAGCGCCCCAAGCTGGAGCGCTACAAGCAGTACTCGCTGTTCGTGATCAAGACTGTCAGGTACGTCGAGCACGAATCCAGCACCACAGCGGTGGAAATCGTTGAGACCGGCGAGATCCTGATGATTCTGGCCGAGGATTTCATCGTGACCGTTCGGCACGGTCAGCACTCCGAATTGAAGGATCTGCGGAAGTCGCTGGAACGGGACAGTGAGCATCTGGCCATGGGGCCCGCCGCGGTGATGCACGCCATTGCCGACCGGGTCGTCGACCACTACCTGACCGTCATCCAAGCCGTCGAGGACGATATCGACGAGATGGAGGCGTTGGTGTTCAACCCGGCATCGCATGTCTCCACCGAGCAGATCTACCTGCTCAAACGCGAAGTGCTGGAGCTGCGCAGAGCGGTCGCCCCGCTGCGCGGACCCCTGCAGACGTTGGCCGAGCAGCCCAGCGAGTACGTTCCGCGGCCCGTACAGGCCTACTTCCGGGACGTCGACGACCATCTGAAGCACGTCATCGACCAGGTATTCGCCTTCGACGAACTGCTCACCGCTCTGGTCTCGGCGTCGCTGGCGGCCGTGGCGACCCAGCAGAACTCCGACATGCGCAAGATCTCCGCCTGGGCGGCCATCGCCCTGGTGCCGACGGCGATCGCCGGCGTCTACGGGATGAACTTCACCCACATGCCCGAACTCAATTGGACCTTCGGCTACCCGATGGCCATTGCGTTCATGGCGCTGGTCTGCGTGCTGCTGTTCCGGACGCTGCGCAAACGCGGCTGGTTGTAGCCCATCACCGCTGTAGCCCATCACCGCTGTAGCCCATCACCACCGAGCAAGCAGCGGCCCTCCCCTGCATGCCGGGGAGGGCCGCGTCGTGGTCACGGCGTTCTCAGTCGTGATCAGCCCCTTCTTGCCGGATCGGTGCTCCGGTATTCGGATCGAGGAACAGCCGCTTGGCGGCCGGCCTGCCGAAGTCGAACAGGTTGCCCAGCGACCCGGCGATTGCGTCGAAGGAGCCGTCGCCGATCCGGCCGGTGCGCCAGTTGTCCTCGATGAGCCGCAGGATCGAGGTCTGATCGGTGATGCTGCTGTCGACCGAGTTGACCTTGGCGAAAGGCGAGATCACCAGCAGCGGCAGCCGGGGTCCGTAGCCGCAGCGCAGCTGGTACCCGCCGAGTGTCGGTCCGCCGGTGCCGCACTGGGCGGTTCCGGTCAGGGCGTCCTGGGTGGACTGCGAGTGGTTGACGATCGGGCTCATCTGGTGGTCATACCAGCCGTCGGAGTCGTCGTAGGCCACCACGATTGCGGTGTCCTTCCAGTCCTTGGACCGCTGCACCTGGTTGATCAGGTCGACCAGAAAGTGCTGCTCGTCGAGGGGATCGGAGTAGCCGGCGTGCCCGTCCTGGGACTTCTTGGCCTTGACGAAGCTGACTGCCGGCAGCTTGCCAGCCTGCAGCGCCCGACCGAAGTAGGACAGGTCGTACTGGTGGTTGGCCGGACCGGCGTGGCCCACTTCGGCCAGCGAGGCCGGCGGTGTGTGCGCCGGGTTGGCAGTGGACCGGTAGTACTGGAAGGGCTCGTGATGGGCGCTGTAGTCCTGGGTGGTGCCGGCGCCGTGCTGCCGGCTGTACTTGCCGATCTCGGAGGCCGCGGCGCAGTCACCGAACCCGCCCTGGAACCAGCCCCAGGACACGCCCTTGTCGGTGAGAAGGTCTCCGATGTTCTTCCCGGTCAGTGCCGCCGTCGCGTACGCAGGATTGGAGCACTTGTCGAAGGCCGGGTCCGGATCGTTGATCACGGTGCCGGTGCCGGCGATCCCGGCCTGGTTCGGGACCGCATAGGCGTCAAGCGTGCGCTGGCCCTGCGGGGAAACGGCGTAGGCCTTCGCGGTTTGGCCGGAGACCAGGTTGAGCGCCCCCGGGGTGGACGGGCCGAACGTGGTGCCGTACGAGTTGTCGCTCATCGCGAAGTGCTGGGCGTAGTTCCACAGCGCGGTGACGGTGTTTCCGTCGTAGTAGTCCAGCACCAGGTGCGGGTCCGTTGCCCCGTAGGCAGGGGCCTTGCAGCTGTTCTTCTGGGTGTACTGGATGAACTTGTCCATCGCACCGTGATCGGCGGCGAGCTGTTCGGCCGTGTAGTCGTGGTCCTGATCGCAGGTCAGCGCCTGCCCGGGGGTGAGCCGGGCCGGGTTCATCCCGTTCGGATTGCTGGTGAGCAGGCTGCCGCTGAGGCCGTTCACCGATGGGGTGGTCGGCGCCGCGACGAAACGGTGGCCGTCGGTGTTCGCCGCATGCGGGTAGGTGCCGAAGTAGTGGTCGAAGGACACGTTCTCCTGGAACACCACGATGACGTGCTTGATCGGAGTGGCGGTGGCGGTGGCGCCGGAGCCGGGTGTCCCCTTTCCTGGGTGCGCACGAGCCGACCGACTCGGCGTGGCCTTCGCGGGATGGCCGGCGGCGGCCGAAGCCGGGGCGGCGTTCGCGAACGCGGCGATCAGCAATCCTGCCGAAGCAGCCGCGGTCAGGGTCCGCCGCCCGCGGTGGCCGCGATGGCGCGGCTGCCGGGTCGGGGGTGCGGTGCGGGCGGCTGCCGGGACGGTGGTGGGGAACACTATCTGCCTCCTGGACCAGGACTGTCGTCGTGGCGCCTCCGGCTCCTGGAAGGCCGGACGCAGCCACATCATTCTGCGTCCGGATGGCCCGAATGCCACCGCAAATCGTCCGGCAGATGAACAGCAGAGTCGGTGTCAGAGTCGGGGGGGCATGGACGCCGGCGTCGGGCCCGGCTGGCCGCCCAGCTCCATCCTGGCCAGCAGGTTCCGCGCGGCTTCCGCGCTCCGAGGCTCGCAGAGCAGGTCGTAACGCCGCGCGACTACCTGACTGGCCGAGGTGAAATCACGCCGCCCCCTGGTCACCGAGTAGCCGAGCCATCCGATCACCGATCCGAACAACGCGCCGACGGCGATGGAGACCAGGATCAGCAGCAGGACCCCACCCTGGACGGGTGAGAAGAAGCTCATCAGCATCCCGACGAACAAGCCCATCCAGGCGCCCGAAGCCGCGCCGGCTCCGATCACCTTGCCGGGCGTGAGCTTGCCCGTCACCCGCTCCACCATCTGCAGGTCGGAGCCGACGATGGTGACGTCCTGGATCGAGAAGTCGTTCTTCGCCAGGTATTCCACCGCCTGCTGCGCCTGGGTGTAGGTCGGGTACGCCGCGACGGCGAATCCGGTCGGCGGGGTAGGCACGTTCGGAACGCCTGGCGTTCCCCGGAAACCCATCGGTGAGGTCACGGCGATCACCTCCTGTTGGCACTTTCTCTGCTCGTGCGCCGCAGCCCATCGAACCGGCGGCCCACCTGGCTCAACTCGATGGTCCCACACGAGCGCGGGTGATAGCTGCGAGCCTTCTGCGGACCGGCTGTGTGCCTGGATGCGAGCCCGGCGTGTGCACGGCCACAGGGCAACCGCACGTAGCCTTGACCGGTCCGACGAGAGGGATCTTCCACCGCCATGCCGAACCACAGCATCGTCAGCACCGACGACGTCCACGTCGCATTGGCCACGGTCAAGGACCCGGAGATCCGGCGGCCGATCACCGAGCTGGGGATGGTCGATCGGGTCGAGGTGCGCGCCGGCGCGGACGGCGGCAGCGTCGTCGACGTGCGGGTGCTGCTGACGATCGCCGGATGCCCGCTGCGCGAGACCATCACCAAGGACGTGAACGCCGCGGTCCGCGGGATCCCCGGCGTCACCGACCTGAGGCTGGAGCTGGGGGTGATGACCGACGAGCAGCGAACCGCACTGCGGAACGGTCTACGCGGCGGCGCCACCAAGGAGATCCCGTTCGCCCGACCGGAATCCCGCACCCAGGTCTACGCCATCGCCTCCGGCAAGGGCGGTGTTGGCAAGTCGACCGTGACGGTCAATCTGGCGGCCGAACTCGCCGCCCGGGGGCTGGCCGTCGGATTGCTCGACGCCGACATCTACGGCCACTCGATCCCGCGGATGATGGGGGTCACGGCGCAGCCGACGCGCGTCGACGACATGATCCTGCCGCCGGTGAAATACGGGGTGAAGGTGATCAGCGTCGGCATGTTCGTCGACGGAAACGGCCCCATCCCTTGGCGTGGCCCGATGCTGCACCGGGCGTTGCAGCAGTTCCTGTCCGATGTGTACTGGGGCGAGCTCGACATCCTGCTGCTCGATCTGCCGCCCGGCACCGGCGATATCGCCATCTCCATCGCCCAGCTCGTGCCCACGACCGAGATCGTGGTGGTCACCACCCCGCAGCCGGCGGCCGCCGAAGTGGCCGAGCGGGCAGGAGCGCTCGCTCTGCAGACCCGGCAGAAGGTGGCCGGCGTAGTGGAGAACATGTCGGGGATGACGCTGCCCGACGGATCGATGCTGGAAATGTTCGGCAGCGGCGGCGGACAGATCGTCGCCGATTCCCTGAGCCGGGCGACCGGTGCAACGGTGCCGGTACTGGGCCGGGTACCGCTGGACGTGACGCTGCGGGAGGCGGGTGACAGCGGACTGCCGCTGGTCCTGCGTCCGGAAGCCTCTCAGTCGCCGGCCGTGCGGGCCCTGCGGGAGGTGGCCAGCGGCCTGACGGCTCGAACCCGTCCGTTGGCCGGGGTATCGCTGGGCATCTCGCCCAGCCGCTGACGCCTAGCGGGAGTTTCGCCCTTATCTGATTAATCGGCGTGTTTCGCCTTGTGGTGACCGGGTTTCGACGTCCGGTGTGGTATTACCTAGATATGCCTTCGATCGTTGGGAAGAAGCAGGGCAACCAG
>JAABUT010004683.1_pt1 | contig 10663 bp, 8 predicted proteins | sample 5559281 | NCBI WGS metagenome assembly JAABUT01 (sample SAMN10711880, study PRJNA513359) | rock metagenome | isolation source: Antarctica rocks | place: Antarctica: Victoria Land, Ricker Hills nord | collected 2016-01-04 | reverse complement strand
ATCCCGAGGCTGCCCACGATGCGGGTGATCGGGTCCCAGGCCATCTCGACGAGTCCCCGGTCCTTGGAGCTGGTCGTCCCGGGTCGGGGCAGGGTTGACGTCATCGTGGTCCGTCCTGAGTCAGAGGGAGGTCCGGGTGTGGGCGGGGCGTGCCGGCTACCAGGTGCGCGTCGCGCCGGTCAGGAGCTCACGGCCGGGCCGGCGCCACTTCGGTTCCTTGTCGAGCGTTGCCGTCGTCTTGCTGCGCAGCGCCCGGATGGTCCGGCCGTAAGGGCCGACCGCCGTGGTCGACAACTTGCCGCCGGGCGGCTCATCCATGAATGGCATGAACTTGTCCGGGAAGCCGGGCATCGTGCAGCCGATGCAGATCCCGCCGACATTGGGACACCCGCCGACGCCGTTGATCCAGCCGCGCTTCGGCACGTTGCACTTGACGACGGGCCCCCAGCATCCGAGCTTCACGATGCACTTGGGCGAGCCGTATTCGGTCGCGAAGTCGCCTTGCTCGTAGTAGCCGGCGCGATCGCACCCCTCATGCACGGTCTTGCCGAAGAGCCAGGTCGGCCGCAGCGCCTCGTCGAGCGGGATCATCGGGGCCTGACCGGTGGCCTGGTAAAGCAGATACGTGATGGTCTCGGAGAGGTTGTCGCCCTGGATCGGGCAGCCCGGCACGCAGACGATCGGCAGGCCGGCCTTGCTCTTCCAGTCCCAGCCGAGATAGTCGGGCACGCCCATCGCACCGGTGGGATTGCCTGCCATGGCGTGGATCCCGCCGTACGTGGCGCAGGTCCCGACCGCGAGGATTGCGGTGGCCTTGGGAGCGAGGCGATCGAGCCACTCGCTGGTGGTCACCGGCTGGCCGGTCATCGGGTTGTTGCCGAAGCCCGACCAGTAGCCCTCCCCCGCCAGGGCTTCGTTGGGGATCGAGCCCTCGACGACGAGAACGAAGGGCTCCAGCTCCCCGCGGTCGGCCTTCCAGAACCACTCGATGAAGTCGTCGGCGCCCCCCTTCGGGCCGCACTCGAAGTCGATGAGCGGCCAGTGCACCGCCACCTTCGGCAACCCGGGGAGCGCGCCCAGGGCGATTTCCTCGATGCTGGGCTGCGTCGCGCCGGTCAGTGCGACGGAATCACCGTCGCAACTGAGCCCGGCGTTGATCCACAAGATGTGGACGAGGGTGTCTTCGGCCGCAATGGCCTCGGCGGAGAGCATGTGTGCCTCCCGTCGGGGCCCGCTGTCGAAGCCCCGTCGCATCGTAGACGGCCGACGGTGCCGGTCTTTGCGACGCACCACTTGTCCTATCCTCAAGGGGCATCGGTGTCAAGCATCACAGAGAGTTCCTCGGAGGGACGGTTGCGTGTGCCGCTTGCCCCCTCCCTCATCCGTGTGCGGGCGCACGTCTCCGGGTTGGTGCAGGGTGTCGGGTTCCGTCCTTTCGTCTGGCGTGAGGCGACGAGCCGGGGCCTGTCCGGCTGGGTGGGCAACGACGCTGCCGGGGTCGTGCTCGAGGCGGAGGGGGCTGCCGAGGTCGTGGCGTCGCTGCTCTCGGCGCTGTCCAGGCCACCACCCCTCGCCCGCGTCGACGAAGTCCGCAGCGAGGCGCTGCTGCCGGCTGGTGGCGTGGGTTTCCGCGTGCGGGACAGCGCGACCGGGGGCGACCGGCGAGCCCTCGTCTCGCCCGACACGGCGACGTGCTCGGACTGTCTGCGCGAGCTGCACGATCCGGCCGACCGGCGGTTCCAGCACCCGTTCGTGACCTGCACCAACTGCGGGCCCCGCTACACAATCGTGCGGTCGGTCCCCTACGACCGCACGCGCACGACCATGGCGGCCTTCCCGCTGTGCGCCGAGTGCCAGGCGGAGTACGACGACCCGAGCGACCGCCGCTTCCACGCGGAGCCCGTGTGCTGCCCAGCCTGCGGCCCACGCCTGGCGTTCCTCGACGGTTCCGGCGGACGCGTCGACGCTGACGCCGTCGGCGCCGCGGTGGAGCTGCTGCGCGGCGGCGGCGTGGTCGCGGTCAAGGGCCTGGGCGGATACCACCTGGCCGTGGACGCGCGGCAGGAGGAGGCGGTCGCGACGCTGCGCCGGCGCAAGCACCGCGAGGACAGGCCCTTCGCGCTGATGGTCGCGGACGTCGACGCGGCGCTGGAACTCTGCGAGGTCGGCCCCGAGGAGCTCGCGCTGCTCGTCAGCGCGGCCCGGCCGATCGTCGTCCTGCGCCGTCGCACCGGCCCCACGGTGGCGCCATCGGTCGCCCCCGCCTCGCCGTCGCTCGGGGTGATGCTGCCCTACACGCCGCTGCACAGCCTGCTGCTCGAGGCCTACGGCGGCCCGCTGGTCCTCACCAGCGGCAACGCCTCGGACGAGCCGATCGCCTTCACCGACGCGGACGCCACCGAGCGGCTGACCGGGCTCGCCGACGGCTTCCTCCGCCACGACAGACAGATCCGCACCCGCGTGGACGATTCGGTGGTCACCGTCGTACGTGGCCGCGCGTTGCCGATTCGCCGCTCCCGCGGCTACGTGCCGAATCCCATCGGGCTGCCGCAGGAATGCCCCCAGCCGGTGCTGGCCTGCGGCTCGGCGCTCAAGAACACGTTCTGCGTCACGCGCGGCCGGCACGCCTTCGTCTCCCACCACGTGGGCGACCTGGACGACTACGCCACGATGCTGTCCTACCTCGACGGGATCGCGCACCTGAAAGCCCTGCTCGACGTCGACCCGGTGGTCGTCGCCCACGACCTGCACCCCGACTACCCGTCCACCCGCTATGCCGCCGAACTGCCCGATGTCGAGCTCATCGCCGTACAGCACCACCACGCCCACATCGCCTCCTGCCTCGCGGACAACGGCATGGCGGGACCGGTCATCGGGGTGGCGTTCGACGGCGTGGGCCTCGGGACGGACGGCACCGCGTGGGGGGGCGAATTCCTGGTCGCCGACCTGGCCGGCTTTTCGCGGGTGGCACACCTGGCCGAGGTGGCCATGCCCGGCGGCGACGCGGCGGCGCGCCAGCCCTGGCGGATGGCCGCCGCCCATCTCGACTCCGCGTACGACGGGGCGCCGCCGCCAGGGCTCGCGGTCGCCGCGCGCCAGGGACGCCGCTGGGACCAGGTGCTCTCGATGGCGCGGGCCGGGGTCAACGCCCCGCTCACGTCCAGCGCGGGCAGGCTCTTCGACGCGGTGTCGGCGCTGCTCGGCGTGCGTGACGTCGTCACCTACGAGGGCCAGGCCGCCATCGAGCTCGAGCATGTCGCCGACGCCGCCGAGACCGGCAGCTACGCCGTACCCATGAGTGCGGGTGCCGGTCCGGTGGCCCGGATCGAGACCGCCCACCTGGTGCGGGCTGTCGCGGAGGACCTCGCCGCCGGTACCAGCGTGCCCGTGCTGGCGGCGCGCTTCCACAACGCCCTCGCCGACGTCGTGCTGGACGTCTGCGGGTGCCTGCGCGAGCAGCACGGTCTGACGACGGTGGCCCTGTCCGGCGGCGTCTTTCAGAACGCCTTGCTGGTCGGTCGTTGCCTGGACCGGCTCACCGGCGCCGGCTTCACGGTGCTCACCCACCGCCAGGTGCCGCCGAACGACGGCGGCATCAGCCTGGGCCAGGCCGCCGTCGCGACGGCGCTCCTGCGAGCGCGGGCCTAGCCGCGCGGGCCACGTGCAGTCACCCACCGTGGGGCGTCACCGGCTGACTCTGCTGCCCCCGTCCACGAGCGCCACCAGGTCCACCTTGCCGCTCGGCAGCCGGGCCAGCGCCGTGAGCAGGCGCAGCTCACGCGGGGCGGCGACGCGCCCGAGGCGGGCGGCCACGTGCTCGCGGGCCTGCGCCAGCGTTAGCGACGCACCCACGCGCAGGACGACGGCAGCCATCACCCGCGCCCCCCACTCCGGGTCCGGCACCCCCGCCACCGCGACCTCGGCCACGGCCGGGTGCTCGGCCAGCGCCGCCTCGACCGCCGCGGGGGCCACCTTCTCCCCGCCGGTCACGATCACGTCGTCGGCCCGCCCGAGCACCTCCAGGCGCCCGTCGCGTCGCAGCCGGCCGAGGTCTCCGGTGACGAACCAGCCGCCAACGAAGGCCTCCGCCGTCAGGTCGGGCCGCAGCCGGTAGCCCGCCGCGAGCGTCGGCCCTGCCAGCCGCACCAGGCCGTCGTCGACCTCCACCTGCACGCCCGGCAACGCCGTGCCGGCATAGACGCAGCCGCCACTGGTCTCGCTCATGCCATAGGTCGGGACCACCCGCACCCCGGCCGCCCGCGCCTGCTCGAGCAGGGCGGGCGGGGCGGCCGCTCCACCCAGCAGCACGGTGTCGAAGCCGCGCAACTCCGCCGCGGAAGACGCCACGGCGAGCAGCCGGCGCAGCTGGGTCGGCACCAGGCTGGTACGCCGCGGCGCCCCGTCGCTGGCGGCGGCCAGCCTGCGTGCGGCGATGACGAAGGCCGCGGGCGAGGAGTCGGCCACCACCTCGGGCTCCCCCCCCGCAAGCAGCGCGCGCAGCACCACCTGCAGTCCACCCACGTGCTGGGCCGGGATGGCCAGCAGCCAGCGGGCGGGACCGCCCAGGTGCTGCTGCGCCGCCTGGGCGGAGGCCGTCAGTGCCGCGGCGGTCAGCAGCACCCCCTTGGGTTCTCCCGTCGACCCCGACGTCGCGACCACCACGGCGATGTGGTCGTTCTCGAGCGGAGCGTCCCGGTCGTCGGGGCGCAGCGCCACCTCGATCCGCGCGGCCGGCACCGGGTCCAGGGGCAGCAGCGCCACAGCGGGGCCTGTGCCGTCCAGCGCTGCGCGGAGCGGCGGCAGCAGGGCGGCCAGCCCAGCGGGCCCAGGCTCGACGAGTGCGGCGACCAGGGGGCGGCTCATCGTCGTAGCAGGCTCAGAAGTAGTAGGGGTGGGCGGCGAGAGGTACACACGTGCAGGTCAGCGGGGTGCACGGCCAGGCTGGGACGTCACGGGGACGTCTGAGCTCGCGCTGGCGCTGCCCCAGGCGGCGTCGATGGGGCGCCTGGTGCGGTCCCTGAAGCAGGGCATGCGGTGACGCGATGTTGTGAACCCAGCATTGCTTCGCCAGACCTCTCCCGTTGAGGCTGCTCATGAGCACAGCCCTCGTCCGCGCGCAGGGCGGAGGGGGTCAGGTGTCATCCGACGCGATCCGTTCCAGCTCGTCGGCGCTGTCGTCGTAGCGGCGCAAACCCGTCCGGCGAGCGGCAGCCCGCTTGCTCGCGACGACGTCCTCGACCGAGGCCACCGGGACCTGCAGGTCTCCCAGGTCGAGCAGGTGAGCACGGCTGCGCAACCACAGGAAGGCCTCGGTCGGGAGACCGTCCGGCCGCAGCACGATGTCGAGGTCGCCGAGCCTGGTGCGGGTCGCCACCGTGGTGAAGGAGTCGAAGACCTCCGCGACCCACCGCAGCGCGACGGGCTCCTCCAGCCCCGGCACCCGCAGCTGGGCCGACAGAGCAGCGAGCGCGCGGGCGAGCCGCTGCAGGTTCTGCCTGTCGGTCGCCGGCGTGATGTCGACGTCATAGGTGGCAGTCGGGCTCCCGTGGCCGACCCCGGCGGTACCGCCGATGACGACGAACTCGACGCCGTGCTCGACGAGCGAGCGCAGCAGGCCCTCGCTGTCGAGTGCCGGCCGGTCAGTCGCCATGCGCGGTCAGCAGGCCCACGTCAGCCGGTCGCCGAGGCAGGGGACGACTGGGCCGCGAGCGGTCGACGCGCCGCCGCGCGAAGCCGCAGGAAGAAGGCGACGGTCGCGTCGTTGCGCCGGAGCCGCTCCGCGAACGTCAGCTGCAGCGCCTCGTGGCGTCGCTGCCGCTCGACCTCGCTCGGGCGGTCCCGCTGCACGCGAGTCACGGCTCGCCCTCGATCAGCAGGGCTGCGACCAGCCGGCTGGTGCGCGTCCCCGTGACCCGCGCGCGCGTGGTCGCGCCGCCACTCGTCGTCTCGCTCCGCCTCGGAGCCAGACAGCCAGCGCTGGCCCTCAGGGTCCCGACCCTGCGGGTAGACGAAGCCGCCTCGCACCTCGCCGTCACCCACGACTGCAGTCTGCTCCTGCACGGCCGCCGCGAGGCTTGCCATTGGGCGCTGTCACCACGGCGGCTGCCTACACGCGCCTCGAGGAGGGCACGCCGAGAGGTACAGGGACCAGTGGCTATGTCAGCGGCCCATGAGTCGGATCCTGACCGCTGATCTCGGCCGCGTGACGCTGGCCAGGATGGCCTTGAACGGGAGGCTCACCTCAACCCTGAGCGCTTCGCCTTCTGGCTCGACAGCATCAACCCAGACGTGAGTTCTGGACTGCGCGACCAGTCCATCTCTGCGTGCAGCACGTGCGCGCCGGCAGCCAACTAGGCGGGGACGGCTTCCTTGAGGGCGGCGATCGCCTCCTCCTTGCTGACCTTGACCAGGGCTGACATGACCAGCCCGGCGCCGATGAGGAAGGCCGCGCCGACGAGGAACCCGGCGTCCCAGCCGTGCACGAGGCTCGACGGGTTGGGCTTGCCGCCGGCGAGGATGGCGTTGGTGCGGGCGGCGCTGACGGCGGTGAGTATCGCCAGGCCCAGGGCGCCGCCGATCTGCTGGCCGGCGTTGAGCAGGGCGGAGGTGATGCCGGCGTCCTGCTGCGGCACGCCGGCGACCGCGGCGCTGGTCAGTGCCACGAACGTCATGCCCATGCCGAGCGCGACCAGGGCCAGGCTCGGCAGGACCACGCCGAGGTAGGACGAGCCCGGCTCGAGCCGCAGGCCCAGGCTGAGCAGGCCGGTGCCGGCGAGGATCGGGCCGACGGTGACTAGTGGGCGGGGCCCGACCTTGCCGAGCAGCTGCGAGCCGATGCCGGCGCTGACCCCGATAAGCAGGGTCATGGGCAGGAACGCCAGGCCCGACTGCACGGGGGAGTAGTGGTTGACGACCTGCATCCACAGGATGAGGAAGAAGAAGATCGCGAAGATGCCGGCGCCCACGAGCAGCGAGCCGAGGTCCGCGCCGAGCACGCTGCGGCGGGAGAAGATCCGGAACGGCACCAGCGGCGCCGTGGCGCGCAGCTGGACGAGCACGAAGCCGGTCAGCAGGACCGCGGCGAGCACGAGCGTGCCGACGGTCTGGCCCGAGGCCCACCCGGCGTCGTTGCCCGTGACCAGCGTGTAGACCATCGCCATGAGCCCGCCGGTGACCAGCACGGCGCCAGGCACGTCGAAGCCCTGGGCGTTCTCGTCGTTGGACTCCGGTACGACGAGGACGGCGCCGATGATGGCGACTGCGGCGATCGGCAGGTTGACGAAGAAGACCCAGCGCCAGGAGATGTACTGCGTCAGGACGCCGCCAAGGATCAGACCGAGGGCCGCGCCGCCGGCGGTGATGGCGGAGTAGATGCCGAACGCGCGGTTGCGCTCCTTGCCGTCGGTGAAGGTCACCGTGATGAGCGACAGGGCGGCGGGGGACATGAGCGCGCCGCCGGTGCCCTGCGCGGCGCGGGCCGCGAGCAGGACGCCGAGGTTGCCAGCGAGCCCGCCGACCAGCGAGGCGGTCGCGAACAGCGCCGCGCCGGACAGGAAAACCCGGCGGCGGCCGGTGCGGTCGGCGAGCTTGCCGCCGAGCAGCAGGAAGCCGCCGAAGGCCAGCGTGTAGCCGGTCACGACCCACTGCAGGTCGCTGTTGCTGCGGACCGACAGCGCCTTGGCGATGTCGGTCAGCGCGACGTTCACGATTGTGGCGTCGAGCACGACCATCAGCTGGGCGATGGCCAGCACGACCAGCGCGAGGTTCTTGTTCAGGCCGGCGTGCGGGTCCTCGGGGAGGGAGGAAGGGTCCTTCTGGGCGGTGTCGACGACTGTCATGCGGTTCCTCCACGGGTGACCAGCACGAGCCTGCCTCGGACGTGCCCGCGCTCACTGACGCGGTGGGCTTCCGAGATCTTGTGCAGTGGGTAGGTCCGGTCAACGCCAAGCCAGAACCGTCCGGCTTCGATGAGTGCTCCTACGTCGTGAAGTGCGTGGAAGGCGTGGCCGTGGAAGCCGTTGCTGAAGCGCACCTCGTGCTGTCTGGCTCCGTCGATGTCGGCGAGGGTCACCACGTTCTGCGGGCCGCCGGCGAGGTCGATCAACTCGGGTAGTACGCCGCTTCCGGCGATGTCGAGCGCAGCGTCGACGCCATCGGGCGCGAGGGTGCGGACGCGCTCGGCCATGCCTTGCCCGTAGTTGACGGGCTCGGCGCCGAGCAGTTGTAGGTACTCGTGCTTGGCGGTGCTGGCGGTGCCGATGACGCGCGCGCCGCGCGCGACGGCGAGCTGAACGGCGGTGCTGCCGATCCCCCCTGCGGCGCCGTTGATGAGCAGGGTGGTCCCAGAGCCGACCTTCAGTTCGTCGAGGCTGCGGGTGGCTGTCTCGAGCGCGACGGGGAGGCCGGCGGCGTCGACGAACCCCAGGGACGACGGGATCGGCGCCCGATGGGTCAGCAGCGCCAGTTCGGCGGCTCCGGCCCCATCATCAGATACACCGAAGACCCGGTCGCCGACAACGACATCGGTGACACCTGCTCCGAGTTGGTCAACGACGCCCGCCACGTCGCGACCCGTTGTCTGCGGCAGCCCGGCTCCGAAGCTCAACAGGCCTTTGCGCAGCTTCCACTCGGTCGCATTGATGCCGGCCGCGTGGACGACGATCCGGATCTGTCCGGGACCGGGATGCGGCTCGGGAAGATCCACGATCTCGAGGACCTCGGGACCCCCGAACCGGCTGAACTGCGCTGCTTTCATCAACGTTCCTTCCTTCTTCCGACGCGAAGCTGCGCTGCGGGCGGTCGGCTGGGTGACAACGTCCAGGGAAAGGGCAGCGTCTGGTCCCAGCCATCAGCACTTCTAGGTGGAGGTAGCGTTTACTTGCACGTCTGTAAAACTACACAGCGTGTACAAGGACGTCAAGGTGAAGCTCGGAGGTAGCGTTTCGGCCATGAGCGAGCCAGGTGCCGGCGTGGTCGATCCCGACGAGCGCGTCATCGCCCAGGAGCTGGGCGAAGGGATGGTCGACAGCCTCCGCCGCGTGCGGCACGCCGACGAGAGGCGCTACCGCGCCGAGCATCCCGATGAGGGGCTGCGCGAGCGCAAGCGTCGACTCACCCGCCATCTGATCTCCGACGCCGCAACAGCCATGTTCGCCAGTCGCGGCTTCGACGCGGTGAAGGTGTCAGAGATCGCCGACCGCGCCAACGTCTCGATGAAGACGCTCTACAACTACTTCCCGAGCAAGGAGTCGATGGTGCTCGACGACGCCGACGAGCTCGTCGAAGGCCTTGCGACCACGCTGCGCGACCGGCCGACCGGGATGCCGATCACCGATGCCTTCGTCGGCGGGCTCGAGGCCAACATGGACGGCTTTGACCTGCTAGACGACGAAGTTGCCGCTCACGTTGCCATGACCTTCGAGACCCTCATCCAGCAGACGCCGGCGCTGCACGCGCGCTGGCTGGAGATCCTGGACGGGCTCGCCCACGTGGCCGCCGAACAGCTCGCCCTGCGGGCGGGGATCGAGCCTACCGATCCCGAGCCGACGATCGCCGGCCGGGCGCTCACGGGCCTGGTCCAGGTTGACATGAACGCACGGGTACGTCACATCCGCGCCGGCTTGCGTGGCGCTGCGCTGCGCGAAGCGGTCGCCGGCGACGTACGCCGAGCCGCGCGACTGCTGGAGACCGGACTGGCATCGCTCAGCCACGACACTGAGACCGGCGGGGCCAACAGCTAGGCCAGCGAACCTGCGTGTGGTCGCTGCGGTCGTCGACCGGCGCTGCGCCGACCCGCCGTCCAGCGCGACGGCCAGCGCCGGGCTGAGCGCGACGCCTGGTCCTCAGCGGATGCCCAGGTGCGCAGCACTCCCCCAACCGTGTTGGCGCACCGTTCGTCTAGGCCGGCCGCCCACTCCTGCGCCGAGACCGCGCCACAGACCTCCTGCGCGGGATGACCCTGAGGGCACCCTCGGGCAATCGACCGCGACCCGCCGTCTACACGAACTTGCCCCTGCTGTCGGGGCCGGCGTGGGGCCGTCACGGGGCCGTGGAACAGGGGCCAGAGGCGGTCGATGGTCAGAAGTAGTAGGGGTACGGCGACCAGTCGGGGGGGCGCTTCTGCAAGAACGCGTCGCGCCCCTCGACCGCCTCGTCGGTCATGTAGGCCAGCCTGGTCGCCTCCCCGGCGAAGACCTGCTGCCCGGCCAGCCCGTCGTCGAGGGCGTTGAAGGCGAACTTGAGCATCCGCTGCGCCGTCGGGCTTTTCGCGCAGATGGTGAGCGCCCACTCCAGCGAGACCCGCTCGAGATCCGCGTGCGGGACGACCTCGTTGACCATGCCCATGCGGTGCGCGGCGGCGGCGTCGTACTCGCGGCCCAGGAAGAAGATCTCGCGCGCGAACTTCTGCCCAACCTGCCGGGCCAAATAGGCCGAGCCGTAGCCCCCGTCGAAGCTGCCGACGTCGGCGTCGGTCTGCTTGAAGCGCGCGTGCTCCGCGCTCGCGAGGGTCAGGTCGCAGACGACGTGCAGGCTGTGCCCGCCGCCGGCCGCCCAACCGGGTACGACGCAGACGACGACCTTGGGCATGGTGCGGATCAGCCGCTGCACCTCGAGGATGTGCAGCCGCCCCGCCCGGGCCGGGTCGACCGTCTCGGCCCCCGCG
>JAABUT010004682.1_pt1 | contig 10666 bp, 10 predicted proteins | sample 5559281 | NCBI WGS metagenome assembly JAABUT01 (sample SAMN10711880, study PRJNA513359) | rock metagenome | isolation source: Antarctica rocks | place: Antarctica: Victoria Land, Ricker Hills nord | collected 2016-01-04 | reverse complement strand
ACATCTGGACCAGCGTGCCCGACGCCATCGGCTCGACCGCGAACTTCCTGAAGAAGCACGGCTGGGTCACGGGCGAGACCTGGGGGTATGAAGTGACGCTGCCGCGCGGCTTCGACAGTGCAGCCGAGGGTGCTCGTTCCGTCTCCTTCGCGGCTTGGGCCGACCGTGGTGTCGCCCGGGCCGATGGAGGAGACATGCCGCGCAGCGGCCACGCCGCCCTTCTCCGCCCTGCCGGCGCCGCGGGTCCGGCCTTCCTCGTGACCCCGAACTTCAAGGTCATCAAGAGCTACAACAACGCGACCTCCTACGCGCTCGGCGTCGCGCTTCTCGGCGACCGCATCGCCGGATGGGGGCCGTTGAAGGGACGCTGGCCTGACGCTACGGTGGCGGAAGGTCGTTGATCGAGCGAGGACCAGGCAGTCCCGCGTGGCGAAAGCCATGATTGATTTTGCCTGATCAAAGCGACATCAATGCTGCCCGGCATCTCAAGTGTGAGCAGATTTGCAAAAATCTGCTCAAGAGAGGATCGTGATGGCCATGAGACGCACCCGCAATCCGTCGCCGCCATGCCGCGCGACCCTGCCGGCCTCGGCGCTGGGTCCTCTGGTGCTGGTGGCCGCGCTGTGTCTCGCCGGCCAGCCGGCCTCGGCCGAGAGCGACGCGGCCTCGGCGAGCCGCTTCATGGCGCAAGAGGCTCAACGCGGCGTGGTGACTGAGCCGTATCGGGCACGGACCCCACGGCTGAGACCGATCGCCGAGCATGTGTACACCCGGCCGGCCGAGCGCCGACCGCAGGCCACTGCCGTGACAGTGTCGCGTCCGGCCGTCAGCCGGCCGGCCGCGCAGCGCATCGTCGTGGCGGTCTTCGGGGACCGGGTCGGCCAAGCCCTGGCGACGGGCCTGCAGGACCGGGAGGGCGACGGCGCCACCGTGCTGACGCTCATCGACGAGGAAGCGGGATTGTCGCGACCGAGCTTCCCCACCTGGCTGCAGGGCGTTCGCGACCGTCTCGCCAAGCCCGACCATCCCGCCGTGGCCGTCATGGCGATCGGCACCAACGACCGCCAGGCCATGCAGGGCGACACCGGGCCGCTCGAGCCCGGCACGCCGCAATGGCAGGCGCTCTACGCCAGCAGGATCGACGCCACTGCCAAAGCGTTCCAAGACGCCCACGTGCCGCTGATCTGGGTGGGCCTGCCGCCCGTGCGCAGCGACGAGGCCGCGGCCGATTACGTCCGGATCAACGGCGTCGTCCGCGATCAGGCGCTGCGGGACGGCGTGACCTACGTGGATTCCTGGGAAGCCTTCACGGACGATGCCGGCCGCTACAGCCCGGTCGGCCCCGACGTCGACGGCGCGACCGCGAAGCTGCGCCGCGCCGACGGCATGGGGTTCACGCGGGCCGGCGACCGCAAGCTCGCGAGCTTCGTCGAGAACGACATCAACCGGCTCGCGCGCCGCGTGACGCCCGACGCTGCCCTGGCCAGCCTCACCGTCGACAAGGCCCGGAATTTCGATCAGGCGCTTCAGATAGACGTCAACGCGCAGATCCGTCGCGAGGCCGCGCGCGAGCAGCCGGCCACGGGCGGCCAGCCGACTCCCGCCGCTTCGGCGAGCGTCGCGTCGCCGACGGCCGTCACACCGATGGATGGCCCGCCGGCCTCGGCCAGGCGCGACGTGCTCCCTGCGACACCAGCGGCCGGTCCTATCGTATCGCTCACCGCGGTTCCCGTGTCGCCCGGTGGCCAGTTGGCCCCGCTCCCGGCGCCGGGAAGCACGGGGACCCAGCAGGCGAGCCTCGCGCCCGCCGGCCCAGCCGAGTCCGAGCCGCCGAAGCCGGGGCGCGCCGACGATTTCAGCTGGCCGCACCACTGAGCGGCAGGCACCGATCCCGAGTTCGGATCCAGGCCGAAGTCGGAGTTGACGCTCATCTCTCGCGGTGCTAGCGCTTGGTCCCGATAACAAGCGTGGCACCCATGTCGACCAAGCTCATCGTAATTCTGGCGCCTGGAGCGGACCGAGACTGATCTCGGCTTCCGCTTTCGGCGCTACCACAAGGCCCCCTCGAGGGCCTTTTTTATTGCCAAAATTCCCGAGCGAACCGGAAACCGGAGCACCCCGATGTCGAGACAGATGAACGGCGCCGAGATGGTGGTGGAAGCCCTTCAGGACCAGGGCGTCGATACGGTGTTCGGCTACCCGGGCGGCGCCGTGCTGCCGATCTACGACGCCCTGTTCCAGCACAACCGCGTGAAGCACGTTCTGGTGCGGCACGAGCAAGGCGCGGCCCATGCGGCAGAGGGTTACGCGCGCTCGACCGGCAAGGTCGGTGTGCTCCTGGTGACCTCGGGGCCCGGCGCCACCAACGCCGTCACGGGGCTGACCGACGCCCTGCTCGACTCGATCCCGCTCGTCTGCATCACGGGCCAGGTCCCGACCCATCTCATCGGCTCCGATGCGTTCCAGGAATGCGACACGACCGGCATCACGCGCCATTGCACCAAGCACAATTACCTGGTCCGCCGGACCGAGGACCTGCCGCGGGTGCTGCACGAGGCCTTCTGGGTGGCGTCGCACGGCCGCCCCGGCCCGGTGGTGATCGACATTCCAAAGGATGTGCAGTTCGCGACCGGCGCCTATGTCGGACCCGAGAATATCGTCCACAAGACCTATCAGCCGGTGGTGAAGGGCGACATGGACAAGATCCGGCAGGCGGTCGCCATGATGGCGGCGGCCAGGCGCCCGGTCTTCTACACGGGCGGCGGCGTCATCAATGCCGGGCCGGAAGCCTCGAGGCTGCTGCGCGACCTCGTGGCCCTGACAGGGTTTCCCGTCACGTCCACGCTGATGGGGCTCGGCGCCTATCCGGCCTCGGGCCGGAACTGGCTCGGCATGCTGGGCATGCACGGGACCTACGAGGCCAACCACGCCATGCACGATTGCGACCTGATGATCGCGCTGGGCTCGCGCTTCGACGACCGCATCACGGGCCGGCTCGACGCCTTCTCGCCGGGCTCGAAGAAGATCCACGTCGACATCGACCCCTCCTCCATCAACAAGGTGGTCAAAGTGGATCTCGGCATCGTGGGCGACTGCGCCTGCGTGCTCGACGACATGGTGCGGCTGTGGCGGGCCGAAGGTCACGCGCGAGACGAGGCGGCGCTGGCCTCCTGGTGGTCGCGCATCGACGGCTGGCGCAAGCGCAACTCCCTCGGTTTCGCCACGTCGAACACGTCCATCAAGCCGCAATATGCGGTGAAGCGCCTCTACGAACTCACCAAGGGTCTCGACACCTACATCACGACCGAAGTGGGTCAGCACCAGATGTGGGCGGCCCAGTATTACGGCTTCGAGCAGCCGAACCGCTGGATGACGTCGGGCGGCCTCGGCACCATGGGCTACGGATTGCCGGCCGCAATCGGGGTCCAGATGGCGCATCCGAAGGCCCTGGTGATCGACATCGCCGGCGAGGCCTCGATCCTCATGAACATGCAGGAGATGTCGACGGCCCTGCAGTATCGCCTGCCCGTCAAGGTGTTCATTCTCAACAACAGCTACATGGGCATGGTGCGCCAGTGGCAGGAGCTGCTGCACGGCGGCCGCTATTCGGAGAGCTACTCGGCCGCGCTGCCCGACTTCGTCAAGCTGGCCGAAGCCTACGGCGGCGTCGGCATCCGCTGCGACGATCCCGCGGACCTCGACGCGGCGATCCTCAGGATGATCGACACGCCGGGCCCCGTGATCCTCGACTGCGTGGTCGACAAGGAGGAGAACTGCTTCCCCATGATCCCGTCGGGCAAGGGCCATAACGAAATGCTGCTGGCGCCCGGCATCGACGACTGGGGCGCCCCCGACCTCGCCGCCGTGATCGACGAAAAGGGCAAGATGCTGGTGTGAGAAGGACTACCCTTCTCCCCTCCGGGGAGAAGGTGCCCGCGAAGCGGGCGGATGAGGGGAGCCGAGCATGCCGGATGCGACGTCGATCGTCTCGCGAGCCCGATCCCTCCGCCGCGACATGACGGATGTCGAGCGCCGGCTGTGGCACCGTCTCCGCGACAGGCGCCTCGGCGGTCACAAGTTGGTCCGCCAGATGCCGGTCGGCCCCTTCTTCGCCGACTTCGCTTCCCGCGACGCGCGGCTGATCGTCGAACTCGACGGCTCGCAACATGCAGACAGCTTGAGCGACGAACGCCGAGACCGCTTCCTGCTGGAGCAAGGCTTCAGAGTCCTGCGGTTCTGGAATCAAGAGGTCTCGGGCAACCTCGATGGCGTCTGCGAGACCATGCTTGCGGCGGTCGAGGGACGGCTCGAACCTTATGACCGCTACAAGGTCCGCTAACCGCGGACCTCCCCTCATCCGGCCACTTTCGCGGCTTCGCCGCGAGGGGCCACCTTCTCCCCGGAGGGGAGAAGGGCGCCAACCCCATCGGTGAGCAGACCCATGAACGCACTCACGCCTCCCCCCGCCTCCCCGCCCTCGCCCTATTCCTCGGCGCTCGTCACCTCGAACACGGAGTCCCACACGCTGTCGGTCCTCGTCGACAACGAGCCCGGCGTGCTGGCCCGGGTCGTCGGCCTATTCTCGGGCCGCGGCTACAACATCGAGAGCCTCACGGTCGCCGAAGTCGCCCATGCCGAGCACTTGAGCCGCATCACCATCGTGACCTCGGGGACGCCCGAGGCGATCGAGCAGATCCGCCACCAGTTGGAGCGGCTCGTGCCGATCCACCGCGTCACCGACCTCACGGTTCAGGGCGGCTTCGTCGAGCGCGAACTCGCCATGGTCAAGGTGCGGGGCAAGGGCGAGAACCGCATGGAGGCCTTGCGCCTGTCGGAAGCTTTTCGGGGCCGCGTGATCGACGCCACCACGGACAGCTTCGTCTTCGAGCTGACCGGCGCACCCTCGAAGATCGACCAGTTCGTGGATCTGATGCGCCCCGTGGGGCTCGTCGAAGTGTCGCGCACCGGCGTCGCGGCGATTTCCCGCGGGCCGGACGGGATGTGAGGCCGCCATGTCGGGTACGCTTCTCTGGGCCTTGGCGGTGTTCTGTTTCGTGAGTTCGATCACGCCGGGCCCCAACAACCTCATGTTGTTGACGTCGGGCGTGAACTTCGGCGTGCGGCGCACCGTGCCGCACATGCTCGGGGTCGGGCTCGGTTTCACGCTGATGGTGGCCGTGGTCGGCCTCGGTCTCGCCGGGATCTTCGCGCGCTTCCCGGCGCTGCTCGTGGCCATGAAGTGGCTCGGTGCCGCCTACATGGTCTACCTCGCGGTCAAGCTCGCGCGCGGGGCACCCCTGGAGGCCGGCGCCTCGGCAGGCCGCCCCCTGACGTTTCTGCAGGCCGCCGCCTTCCAATGGGTGAACCCCAAGGCCTGGGTGATGGCCCTGACCGCCATGGCCACCTTCACGATGCCGGACCACTACATCCGCACGGTTTGGCTGGTGGCGCTGGTGTTCGGCGTCGTCAACCTGCCGTGCATCTCGTCCTGGGTGCTGTTCGGCACGGTGCTCCGCCAGGTCCTGCAGCGACCCCTCGTGTTGCGCGCCTTCAACCTGGTCATGGCGGCGCTGCTGATCGCCTCGCTCTATCCGGCGCTGACCGAGTAGAGCCCGACCGGATCGTCGTCGACGGTCTCCGCGTGATGAGGTTCCGGCCCAGATCCCGTGGAGCCGGTCGAGGTTAACGATCCTTCAGGAGTTGGAATACGGCTGCGTCCCAGAGACGAAGCGGGCGTGCGCCGGCGCGCTCGACCTCGAAGCCGTGGAGCGCTGCGGAAGTCGCGACGTCGCGACCGTCGCGGTCGAGGTCGCCCCGGTAGGAAAAGTTGAGGATGACGGCCGCGCCGCCCGGGCGCAGCACGCGCGCCATCTCGGCGACGTGCCGGTCCGCGAGGCCGGCCCCGACCAGGTAGGGGAAGACGTCGGCCGCCAGCACGAGGTCGAAGGTGGCCGCCTCGAGTCCGTCGAGGTCGCGGCCCGACCCCACGGCGAAGGCCACATTGCCGTGATGGTTGCGCTTGCGCGCTTCCTCTACCATCCGGGCCGACAGGTCGAGGCCGAGCACTGAACGGACCTCGGACGCCAGGGCTTGCGCGAAGCGGCCGATGCCGCAGCCGAGGTCGAGCACGTCCCGGTCGACCCCGACTTGCCCCCAATCCCGCAACACGGTCACCACCTCGGCCGTGGCGGCCGCGAGGAGCGCCGGGTCGCCGAGTGCATAGAGCGCCACGCCGGCCTCGGGCGCCGCGGAGGCGAGCCGGTCGAAACCGTTACGCCAATGGCCGAGCGCCGCATCGACCGAGGGGAGGGCCGGCCCGTGGTCGATGCTGTCCGCCACCGCATGGACCGTGGCCCAGGCGCCCGGATGAGCGGTCCGCAGACGTTCGACCTCGCGCAGCGGCACAGCGAGGTCGGGACGCGCCGCCACGGCTCGCCCGAGCGCCGCCACGGCGGCCTCGGGCGACGGCGCTTCCATCAACAGCAGCATGAGTGCGACGTTGGTGGGCATGTCCTGCCCCAGGCGCGCCGCCAGCCTGTCGGCCATGCTGGCTTCCGCGGGAGCGGTGTCGCCGATCATCGGGGCGGGTTCCGGCGCAGCGCGCGGCGCAGGTTCGGCCGGTCCACCGCGCCCCATTCGTATTTATAGGGCTCCTGCCCGCGCAGCAGGCTCAGCACGCCGGCGCCCCCGCGCATCAACTCATCAAGGGCGTGACCCGTCAGCACGGTGCCGGGACTCTCGAAGCCGAAGTCCGGATCGAGCCCGCCGAGATAGGCGTAGATCGCCGGCCCGCGCCGCAGACCGTGGAACACGCCCGCGACCCGGCCCTCGATCCGGAGCAGCGTCGCGTGGAGCAGCCCGCGCGCCGCCAGGCGCGGCACCGCGTTGCGGTGGAAGGCCTGGACCGATGCCTCGGCCAGCACCCCCGGCTCGCCCCGGCTCGCCCAGCGCGCCGTATGGAGCCGGAACAGGGTTTCGAGGTGATCGGGCGCCGTCGCCTCGTCGGCGACTTCTATGACGGCGCCGCGGCGTGCCGCGCGGTGGCGCGCCATGCGGAGCTTGCGCAACTTCCGCCCCGGCACCACGGACGCGATATCGGCGGCCGCCTCGTCCCAGCCCAGCACTGGGCACAGGCTCTGGACCGCAGCCTCGTCGGGCCAGCCCTCCGGCGCTGGCCAGAGCAGCGCCGCGGCGCCGGGCGGCAGTTCTTCCAGCGACAGTTCATCCCAGTCGGCTCGGCGGGCCAGAGCGCCGAGGATGGCGGTGCCTGCCTCGGCCTCGCGGCCCGGTTCGGCCAGGGCGTCGAGGTCGTCCGAGATGCCGATGCCGAGCGGCAGCAGGCGCCGGCTCGCCTCTTCGAGGTAGAGCGGGGCCAGCGCGACCAGCGCCGCACCGCGCCAGACAGCAACGGTGCGCAATGGCCCCGGCGCGAAGACACTCCACCAGGGCAGCAGCCAAGCCGGTGAGCGGAACGGCGTCGCCGAGGGGCATCGCTCCCACAGGCCCCACCATTGGGCTTCGAGGGCCGCGAGCGCCGCCGCATCGGCCACCAGTTCCGCCCGCAGCGCCGCCGTCACGCCCTAGCCTCCGTGAGCCGGCGATAAAGCCCGAGATAGGCATCGGTCATGCGCCTTTCGTCGAAGCGCTCGCGGGCGACGGCCCGGCAGGCCTCCGGATCGATGTCGCCGCAGTCCGCGATGGCGGCCGCCATGGCGTCGACGCCGTCCACCAGAAGGCCGGTTCGGCCCGGCACCACGGCATCGGCCAAGGCCCCGCTGGGGAAGGCCACGACGGCCGTGCCGCAGGCCGCCGCCTCGCGCGCGACGAGCGAGGAGGTTTCGGCCGCGAGGCTCGGCACCAGGAGGCAGCGCGCCGCCGTGAGGAGGCGCCGCTTGCGCGCGAAGCCCACCGGCCCGACGAAACGCCGCCGCCCGTCGAGCAGCGGCCGGACCTCCGCGTCGAAATAGTCCCGATGCGCCGCATACGTGTAAAGCTCGCCCGCCACGATGAGCGGCACGCCGGCCCGGTGAGCCGCCTGCAGGGCCAGGTGGACGCCCTTCTCGGGGCAGATGCGTCCGAGGAACAACGCAAACCCGCGCTTGGCATGGCGCGCCGCCAGCCGATCTACCGGGATACCGTTCTCGATGGGGGGCAGCAGGTTGGGCGAGGCCGGACAGGCCGCGTGCTGGGCCGCCGACACGCCGTTCAGCCAGGTGCAGGGCCGCGCCGGATGCAGCGCGCCGGGTGGGTACCAGTCGGGCGGCAGGTGCAGGGTGGCGAGAACGGGTGGCCCGGGCTCCGGCAGGTAGCGGTGGAAGTCGATGCCGTGAAGGTGGACCAAGTCGACGCGTTCACGCGCCAGGACGCGCGCGATCGCAGCGCGGTTGCTCGCCTGCGCGGCCTCCCTGGCGTCCTCGTCGAGCACGCCAGGAGACCAGCCGATCGGCACGAGTTCGCCTGCGATGCACGATCCTTCCGGCGCCACCACGACCGAGCGGTGGCGGGCCGCGACGAGGGCACGGTCGAGGGTCGACAACACTTGCTCCGATCCGCCGGTGCTGTCGGCCGACACCCGGGCCAGCGGGTAGGAGACGCTGAGGACGGTGAGGCTCATGGGGCGATGCCCGCACGCGCGGTGCCGGCGCTCGCGACAGTCTCGCGGTCGAGCCCCAGAACGTTCTCGGCGGCCCGGACCAGCGCGAGCCAACGCGGGCCATGCAGATTCCAGCCGTGCCGCTCGTAGAGCAGCGCGCCGCCGTTCGGCAAAGCGCCGAAGTCATAGGACGGGGCGGCCCTGAACAGCTCGCGGTCGAGCGTGAAGTCGGCCAGCGTGGCGGCTTGCGTGGCATGGCAGGCCGCCATACGGCGCTTCAGGTCCAGTTCCTCCAGGCTCGGAGCAGACGACAGTTCCGGCCCGGCATCCGGATGGGGCAGGAATCGCTGCCGGATCCAGCCGACCGGCCCGGCATGGTAGAGCGGCATCTCGACGAGGGCCGCTCCGGTTCGAGCAAGCTTCGCAGCGGCGTGGACCGCGAAGCAGACCGCGTCGTGGTCCGGGTGCCCGCCCTCGTAGGCGTGGGTCAGGACCGCCTCGGCCTTGGCCAGGTACGGCAGCAGGCGCCGCGTGATCTCGGCCAGCCGGTAGGCCGCGCCCTGGTCGGCGATCCCGAAGCCGTGATGCCGCGCTGCGGCCACGCCCGCGAGGTCGAGCGCCGCGCGGGCCTCTGCCCACCGCGCGGCCGCGTAGGTCCCGGGATCCGCAAACCCATGGCGGAGCGCGTCGCCGCCGTCGCGCGGCGCGCCATCCGTGACGTGGACCACGATGGCGCCCGGCAGGCGCGACAGCAGCGCGCCGCAACCCAGAGTCTCGTCGTCCGGATGCGCTACCACGACGAGCCAGCGTCGGTTCGGCGACAGGTCCGGCCGAGATGGTTGCACCGGAGACAGGTCGCGGGCGCGTGTCACCTGTCCCAGCGCAGCGCCAGCGGCTGCAGGGTTTCGGCGATCTCGAGGAGGCCGGCGCGGGTTGCCGGATGCAACGGCTCGAACGGATGGCGCACGGCGTCGCTCGCGATCACGCCGCCCGCCATCATCACGGCCTTGGCGGCGCGCAGACCGCATTGGCGGTTCTCATAGTTGATCAGCGGCAGCACCTTGGCATATTGCGCGGCGGCGGCGGCCCGGTCTCCCGCGGCGTGGCTCGTCACGATGGGCCGGATAAGGTCGGGCAGCAGCGCGCTCGTCATGGTGCCTGTGGCGCCGGCGTCGAGGTCGGCCATGAGCGTGATGGCCTCCTCGCCGTCCCAGGGACCCGCGATGTCGGCGCCACCCGCCGCGATCAGGGCGCGGAGCTTGGCGGCCGCCTGCGGCACCTCGATCTTGAAGTAGCGGACCAGCGGCACCTCGCGGGCGAGCCGCACCAGGAACGGCACCGACAGCGTCACCCCGCTCAAGGGCGCGTCCTGAACCATGATGGGGATCCGCGCCGCGTCGGCGACGCGGGCGAAATGCTCGATCATCAGGGTCTCGTCGGCCCGAAGCCCGGCGCCGTGGTAGGGCGGCATCAGCATCAGCATGGCGGCGCCGGCCGCGGCGGCCCGGCGCCCGCGTTCGGCCGCTATCCCGCTCGCGAAATGGCTGCACGTGACGATGACGGGCACGCGGCCGGCGACCTGCTCGAGGCTGGCGTCGATCAGGAGCTCGCGCTCGGCATCGGTCACGGCGAACTGCTCCGAGTAGTTGGCCAGGATGCAGAGGCCGTCGACGCCCTGGTCGACCATGCAGTCCATCACGCGCCGCTGGCCCGCGACGTCGAGATCGCCATTGGCCGCGAAGGGGGTCGGAGCGACCGGGAAGATGCCGGTGAGCGGCTTGGCTGTATCCACGGATCTGGTCCCTGATGCGGGGTGATGACCCAACCCATGCCGAAGTTCGCGCATGAGAGCAACCGGCGCAGCTCCTCGGAACAGGGCGATTGCATTTCAGCAGGGTGCGATGAGGCTTGACAAATAGGCCTCGTCCCATCCGGCGCGTTTGAACTTGCCGCGCAGGGATCCTTTGGCTTTGTCCTTTTGCATCAGGTTGAGAACCATGTGCCGAAGGGTGGCGAGGTTGTTCGGGCCGTTGCCCAGGCGTGTTCGATCCTGATCCTCGTTCATCACGACGT
>JAABUT010004681.1_pt1 | contig 10666 bp, 13 predicted proteins | sample 5559281 | NCBI WGS metagenome assembly JAABUT01 (sample SAMN10711880, study PRJNA513359) | rock metagenome | isolation source: Antarctica rocks | place: Antarctica: Victoria Land, Ricker Hills nord | collected 2016-01-04 | reverse complement strand
CGGACCCTGCCGGGCGGCCGGCTGGCGATGGGCCACCTGCCCGGACCCGGGGCGGCCTGGACCGATGCGCGGGACCTGCCCGCCCCGCCGCGGGAGTCCTTCCGTGCTTGGTGGAAGGCGACCGACGGAGGGCGGAACGATCCGCCCACCCAGTTGCGGGAGACTCGGTGAGCGCGCGCGACGACATCCTCGGGAGGGTGCGGTCGGCGCTGGGCGAGCACCCGGCATACGACCCGACGGGCTCTGCCGGGGGGCCTCCGGAGCCGTCCGCGACGGCGCCGCCGGCCCCTGGCGATGCGGCGCTGCTCGAGCTGTTCGTCGAGCGGGTCGCGGACTACCGCGCCGTCGTGGTCCGGTGCGGGCGAGACGAGGTGGCGGAGGCTGTCCGGGAGGCTCTGCTCGGCGCGGCGAGAGTCGTTGTGCCGCAGGGTTTCCCCGACGAGCTCCTTGCTCTGCCGGAGGGTTCCGAGCTGGTCGTCGACGAGTCGCTGAGCGCCGCGGCGCTCGATCTCGTGGACGCCGTCGTCACGACCGCGCGGGTGGGCATCGCGACGACGGGGACGATCATCCTCGACCACGGGCCCGCCCAGGGACGCCGCGCGCTGAGCTTGGTCCCCGACCGGCACGTCTGCGTGGTGACCAGCGACCAGGTGGTCGAGAGCGTCACCGAGGCCGTTGCCCGCCTCGAACCTACCCGGCCCCTCACCTGGATCAGCGGTCCCAGCGCGACCAGCGACATCGAGCTCGACCGCGTCGAGGGGGTGCACGGCCCGCGCGTCCTCCATGTCATCGTCGTCGACTGACCCGGTGGCGCGGCGGCTCCGTCGCGTCGCCGTTTGGGATCTCTCGTTATGGGGGCCTCCGACGGCCGATCTGTCATCCGAGGCGACCGGCCGCCGGGTGAGGGTCCGGCGCACACTACGGGTCACACATCTCAGAGCCAGCTGAACGCCCACGGGTCGTCCTTGACCGGGGACCGCGTCTTCCGTTCGGCCACGACGTGGGTCAACGGAAGACGCTGGAGGGCACGACGCCGTCCAAGACAGTGCTCAACGGACGCGGAGCGCAGCGCGGCCGTTGCGGCTGGGCGGGTCGGCGTAGCAACCGCGCACGACCGCGCTCCAGCTTGGACCAGACCCGCGTGCTCGGTCCGGGGTCAGAGGCGCTGGCCGCCGGTCAGCTCGATCTTCGCGCCGCTCGCCCAGCCGAACCCGTCGGCCAGGAGCAGGGCAACCGCCGCGCCGATGTCGTCGGGCTCGGCGAGGCGTCCGAGCGCGGTCACGCCGCGCACCATCTCGCCGACCTGCGGGTTGTCGCGGACGGTGCCGCCGGAGAAGTCGGTCGCGACGGCGCCGGGCGCGACGACGTTGACGCGGATGCCGCGGCTGCCGAGCTCCTGCGCCTGGTAGCGCGTGAGGACCTCGACGGCGCCCTTGGCCGCGGCGTACGCCGCCGAGCCGGGCGCGGTGATCCGGACGAGGCCGGTCGAGACGTTGACGATCCGGCCGCCGTCGGCGAGCACGGGCAGCAGTGCCTGGGTGAGGAAGAAGGGCGCCTTGAGGTGCACGTCGACGATCTCGTCGAACTGCTGTTCGGTCGTCGTCGCGAACGACTCGTGCAGCGACGTGCCGGCGTTGTTGACGAGGAAGTCGATCGTGTCGCGTTCGAACTCGTTGTGCAGCGCGCGCTGCAGCTGCTCGACGAACGCCGGGAACGACGACGAGTCGGCCACGTCCAGCGGCAGCATCACGGCCTTGCTGCCTGCGGCCCGCACCTCCTCAACGAGCGACTCGGCGGCGTCCTTGGCGGCGACGTACGTCCCGACGACGTCGACGCCGGCGCGGGCGAGGTGAAGGGCGGTGCTACGGCCCAGGCCGCGGCTTGCGCCGGTGATGAGAGCGGTCTTGCGACTGGTGGCTTCGGTCATGCGTCCACCATGCGCCGCTGCCCGGCCGTGCGGGAGAGGAGCCCTTATCCAGGGACCGGCGGTCCCTGGAGTATGCCGTGCGCACGCCGCACACTGGACGCGTGGACCGCACCTCTCTCGCCGACTTCCTGCGCCGCCGACGTGAGGCCCTACAGCCCGCGGACGTCGGCCTGCCCGTCGGCCTGCGACGCCGTACGGAAGGGCTGCGGCGAGAGGAGGTCTCCGCGCTCACCGGCATGTCGACCGACTACTACACGCGCTTGGAGCAGCAGCGGGGGCCGCAGCCCTCGGAGCAGATGCTCACGGCCCTGGCGCGCGGGCTGCGACTGACGCTCGACGAGCGCGACCACCTGTTCCGGCTCGCGGGTCACGGCACTCCCGGCCGGGTGCGGCGCACCGAGCACGTCCCGCCGGGCGTCATGCGCGTGCTCGACCGGCTGGCCGACACGCCCGCACAGGTCGTGACCGACCTCGGCGTGACCCTCGTGCAGAACCGGCTCGCCGTCGCGTTGCTCGGCGACCAGACGGCGCACGACGGGCCGGCTCGCAGCGCCTACTACCGCTGGTTCCTCGGCTACCCGGCCGAGCGCGCGCTGCGAGCGGAGCGCGAGCACGCGGCGCAGAGCCGGCTCTGGGCGGCGGACCTGCGCGCCGCCACCGGCCGCGGCACGCCGGGCGCAGACGCGCTCGTCAGGCAGCTGCTGGCGGCGAGCCCGGAGTTCGGCGAGGTCTGGGCACGCCACGAAGTCGCCGCCCACACCGAGCAGCGCAAGACGCTCGTCCACCGCGAGCTTGGCGAGGTGGAGCTCGACTGCCAGGTTCTCTACAGCGAGGACCGCGGGCAGCGCCTGCTCGTGTTCACAGCGACGCCGGGCACCGTCCACGCCGACCGGCTCGAGCTGCTAGCGGTCGTGGGCCACCAGTTCACCGGCTGACCGTCCTGCTGGCGGCCCAGCGCAGGCAGCCTCCGGCACCCCGACCGAGGCGATCAGCAGCGGGCGGAGCTTGAGGACCGCATGCTCGATGAAGGGCGGTCGCGGCAGCGGTCAGGAGATGGCGGCCTTCACCAGCTTGACGACCTCTTTGCTCACCACGGGACTCCACTGTCGAAGGGCGTACGACACGGGCCACATGTCGCCGTCGTCGAGGCTCGCCGCGTCGTGGAAGCCCAGGGGCGAGTACCGGTAGCTGAACTTGCCCGCGTCCTGGAAGAAGAGGACGACCTTGCCGTCAGCGTTCGCGTATGCCGGCATCCCGTACCAGGTCTTCGGCGTCAGCTCGGGGCGGCGGCGGTCACCGTCACATGCACGCGCTCTGCCCGGCCTCCGCGGGAAACTCGGTGAGCGCGCGCGACGACATCCTTGGGGGGGGTGCGGTCGGGCTCTGGGTGAGCACCCGGCATCCGGCCCGGGCTCTGCCGGGGGCCTACGTCGTCGGCAATGGTGGCGCCCGGCGCCGCGGTGATCCTCTGGACGGACGACACCCGGCCGCCTACACCCGACTTCAGGGAGCTGGCGTCCTCCCGCTCAAACCTCCCGAGCCCTCGCTCGACCGTCTGCTCATCGCTTGGGCCGAGGACCCTGACGGGCACCTCATCCAAGTGATGCAGACGACCGGACCGTCGTCAGAACCTGACACCGACCGACTCACTCTTCTGCCACGGGTGGCGCGTCCAAGCGCGCTCGCGGCAGCGCGCGGACGACAACGTGGATCATGAGCACCTGCCGTCCGAGCCCGCCATCACCTTCATCCGACCCGAGCAGCTGACGATGAAGGCGCCCTACGCCTACACCGCGGTCACCGGCCCCGGCCAGCTCGTCTTCACCGCCGGCGCCTGCCCCCTGGGCGCCGACGGCAACACCGTCGCTGTCGGCGACGTCGCCGGCCAGGCCCATCAGGTGATGGCCAACCTGGTCACCGCCCTGCAGGCCGCCGGCGCGCAGCTCACCGACGTCGTCAAGACGACCATCTACGTCGCCTCCTCCCAGCAGACCGACCTCGGCACTGCCTGGCACGTCGTCCGCGCCGCCTTCGGCGAGCATGACGCCCCCAGCGCGCTGCTCGGCGTCAGCGTCCTGGGCTACGACGACCAGCTGGTCGAGGTCGAGGCGATCGCCATCCGTCCGCAGCCCAGCAGCTGACTAACGTCTGCAATGCGGGCGGGTAGCGTCGCCGCGCTTTTGCGGCGATCCGCTCTTCCAAGCGGTGATCGCGCGAGGCGCGAGGCGCGTCTTTCCGCCCAGAATGACGCTGCTCGACGCGCTACGAGCTGATGCCTTGTCCCGCAGTCCCCCGTGACCGCGGCCGCAACGAGGCGAGCGTCGTGACGGCGAGGGTAGTTTGCGTCATAGGTTCTTGGAGCGCCGTCCGTCGGAGGCGCGGATCTGCCATTGGGGGTCGGTGCTGCCGTCCCAAGGGGGCCGAGGTCGCTGAGCGTCGAGTTCGCGCCAGACCGATAGGGCCGAGACTCCGGGAGGGGGCATGGCGACGCGTGGAGCGGGGGTTCCGCGCTCGCTGATGCCGTGGTCGAAGCCGCCCGGTACCAAGGTATTGAAGACTCTTCCGACGGGAGAGTCACAGCGAAATCCGTGCAGGGTGCCGGGTGCAATGTAGATGTATGTGCCGGGCGGCGCTTCGATCTCCTGGTCGTCGAGCAGAAACACCAGGTCGCCTTCGAGGACGAAGAAAGCCTCCTCCTCGTCCTCATGAACGTGGGGAGGAGCCACCACGCCGGGGGGACAGAGTTCCTCGAAGGTGGTGGACCTGCCTTGGGTCGTGGCGTGCGTGGACAGGAAACGCCAGTAGGTGCCGACGTTCCAGAAGGCGGGCGCGTCGTCTGCCGACGTGGCCCAGCCGTCCTTCCATTGCGGGTGTTGCTTCACGAAGTCTTCATATGCGCGGTCCATGTCGAGTCCTCTGCGCTTCTGTGGATGGATGAACGGTCTTTGACTGGTCAGCGAGACGTTTTCCGTTGTGCCGAGAGTCACGCGAGGGCGTCGGCGAGCGCCTGGACGTGTGCGGGGTCGTGGTGGCATGGGATGAACACGAGTTCGCCGCAGCCTGCGTCGGTGAACTCATGAGCTCGCTGTCGTGCGGCGTCGGGTGTGGTCACGGCGCTGCGGGCGATCGTGCCGGCCATGTCCGGGCCGAGGAACTCGTAGTAGTCGTTGAGGTAGGCGGCGGCGAGAGCCGGTCCGTGCGGGCCGAGCGCGAAGTAGGCCAGCGCCGCGGTCCGGGGAGGCTGTGACCGGCCGGAGGCATCCCAGGCGGCTGTCAGGGCGCGGTTGTTGTGCTCGAACGTGGCGGCGTCGCCGCCGCCCATGATCCAGCCGTCGCCGCGGGTGGCGGCGCGCCGGTAGGCGGCAGGTCCGGTTCCTCCGAAGAGGATCGGTGGCCGTCCCCTCGGGGGTTTCGGTCCGATGCGCCAGAGGGGTTCGCTCGGTGACGGCGGCCCCCAGATCAGGTCAAGCTCGTCGAGCAGCGTGTCGAGCTGGCGCCCTCGGGAGGCGTAGTCGACGTGGGATGCCTGGTAGTCGTCCTCACGGGTGCCGGCGGCGATGCCCAACGTGAGCCGGCCGCCGGAGAGATAGTCGATGCTGGCCAGTTGCTTGGCGAGAAGCGCTGCGTTGGCGCGGTAAGGACCGATCAGGATGGTGGTGGCCAGTTCGATCTTGTCGGTGACCGCCGCCGCTACCGCGAGTGCGATGAGCGGCTCTACGTTGGGATAGACCAGCCGGTCGAGGACCGCGAGCGAGGAGAACGCGTGGCGTTCGGCCTCGCGGGCCCAGGTCATGATGTGGGCGCTGGGGGCCTCGGGGATGGTCGACGGCAGGCCGATGCCCACCTTCATGGGGTCGTTCCTGGTTCCGCGTGCTTGGTCAGGTCCGTCATGGGGGCCGCCTTCCTGGTCGTGGTCGCGACGATCCGGTGGTGTCTGGTGCGTGTGCGAGGGTGGTCAGGCGGGCGTGGGCGGGCTGGTGCTGTAGCGCTGTACGAGCCGGGTCTTCAGCGATGTCCATTCGAGTCCCGGGTAGCGGTCGTTGTCCAGGGGGGTGAGTCTGGCGGCGCCGCTGAACTGGTCGCGCATGTACTGCATGCCTTGCCAGGTCGGGAACACCTCTGCTTGCTGTGGCGCGAGGATCTGCGTGGCGCGGATCAGTACCCCGAGGGAGCGCAGGCCGCCGGCGCGCAGCGGCTGGTAGCTCTGGGCGGTGACCTCGCTCATCGTGGCGGCGATGCCGGAGGCGCTCACGGTGGCGCCGGCGATGCGCAGAATCCGCGGTGCGGAGTCGTCGCCCGCCACCCTCGCGGTGTACTGGGCGACGTCGTCGCGTGTGGTGAAGTCCAGCGGCTGGTACCGGTCGCCCCAGTACAGGACGCGTCGGATGCGGGGCTGGATGATCGGCATCTCGGCGCCGAGCATGTCGAGGAATGCCCCGTTGAAGATCGACGTGGTGGCGATCTGTGCCCGGTCGGCCCGGCCCATGAACTCGCGCCGCAGGTCGAAGTTGCGATTGCCGCCCGGTTGCGTCTTGGTGTAGTCGGCGGAGTAGTCCGAGGAGATGAAGCGGGATACGTCCGCCGCGACCGCTGCGTCCAATAGCAGGCTCTGCCGCTCGAGGATGACGTCCCGCAGCCCGCCCAGGGTTGACACAACGCAGGTGGCCCCCTTGCAGGCCGCGGCCAGGGCAGTGACGTCGTCCATGTCGACGGGAACGACGTCCACGCCGAGGGCTTGCAGGCCGGCGGCGTTCGCGCCTGGCCGAACCAGCGCGCGGACGCCGGCTCCAGACTCGACCAGAGCTGCGGCGGTTCGGCCGCCCTGGTTGCCGGTCGCCCCGGCGAGCACCACGTACGGCTCACTCATCGGTGTTCTGCCTGGTCTTGACGGCTGGAGGGCACCGTGGCCCCGGACGATGCTCGGGGACTGCTCGTCGCTTGGGGTGTGGCGCCGAGCGCGGGCAGCAGGACGGCGTCGATCACGCGGTGGACATCGGCCTCGCTGACGATCCGTCCCTGGGCGGCGACCTGTTGGTAGGCGATGGCGGGGAACACCTGAGCGAGGGTGGCGAGGTCGTGGCCCTCGGCGATCCAACCCCGCTCGACCGCGCGCGACAGGGCGCGCTCGAACAGGCCTTCGTACGGTGCGCCGAGGGCGTCTCGGGCGGCGTCGCGCAGAGCAGGGTCGTGCCGGGAGGCGCTGATCACGCTGGCGAGCACCTGGGCGGCACGGTTCTCCTGGTGCAGGTAGAGACGGCCGCAGGCCAGCAGGTCCTCACGAAGGTCACCGGTGTCCGGCAGGTCGGGAGTGGGCAACAGCGCCGCCGCCGCCGCGACGACTAGGGCGGTCTTGCCTGTCCACCGCCGGTAGATGGTGGCCTTGCTGGCGCCGCATCGCTTCGCGACCGCGTCCATGCTCAGACGTTCGAAGCCTTCCTCGATGAGCAGGTCCTGGGTGGCGCTTAGCAGCTGCTTGTCGATCGCGGGGTCCGCCGGCCTACCCGGGGCCCGACGCATTGTCTGCATGCGCCCGATGCTAGCAGATACTAGACAGTTTCGTACCGATACCGTACGGTCTCTTATCGAGGGTTAGCGGAACTCTCCTGACACGTGAGGAATGACATGACGACGACTGTGCTGCTCGCCGGGGCCACCGGCATGCTGGGGAACCGGATCGCCACCCACCTGCTCGACCAGCCCGACGTCGCGGTCCGGCTGCTGCTGAGATCGACCAGCCCGGCCGACGCAGCCAAGGCTGAGGCCATCGACCGCCTGATGTCCCGGGGGGCGCAGGTTGTCTCTGGCGACGTCAGCAATCCTGCGTCGCTGGACGCGGCCACCGCCGGGGTCGACGCGGTGGTCTCCGCCCTGCAGGGCGGACCCGAGATCATCGTCGACGGGCAGCTGGCGCTGGCCCAGGCCGCCGCCCGGAACGGAGTGCAGCGGTTCCTGCCGTCGGACTTCGCGATCGACCTGTTCGCCGCCCCCAAAGGTGCACCGCAGTTCGACATGCGACGGCGCGCGGACGCCGCCATCGACGCCCTGCCCATGCAGGTCGTGCACGTCCTAAGCGGTGGCTTCATGGACATGATGCTCGACCCGAGCAACGCCGGGATCATCGACCTGAGCGCGGCCACGGTGATGGTGTGGGGCACCGGCGACGAACCGTTTGACCTGACCACGGTCGAGGACACCGCCCGGTTTACTGCGACGGCCGCCACTGACCCCGAGGAACTGCCCGGGGTGCTCTACCTCTCCGGCGAGCGCACCACCTTCAACCAGATCATCGCTGAGACCGAGCGCATCACCGGCACGACCCTGACCCGCAACGAGTTCGGCAGCACCGACGACCTCCGGCGCATCACCTCCACCGCACAGGACCCCTGGTCCGTCGTTCCGCAGTGGTACCTGCTGTCCATGCTCACCGTCCCGCCGTTCCGGACCAACGAGAACCGTCGCTACCCCGACGCCCGCCTAACGGGTCTGCGCGACTACCTGGTCCAAGCGCACGCCGCCCTCACTCGGGTGTGACGGGGAACGGCTATGACCAACGACATGCACTGCGACATCCCCGCCCTGCCACGCCGAGCGACGTGGTGTCGTGGTGAACCATCGGCAGGACGCAGGGAGCCAGGGCGGAAGCCGCCCGCAGTCCGTCAACGCCGAGCTGGGCCGGTGATCGCGTGTCTTTGACCTTCGGGCCCGGCCCGTTCTCCGGTCACCGCGCAGGGATCCTTTCCGAAGGTGAGCTGCCGGCCACCACTGTCTATGCCGAGCCCTACCCCGCCGCGTACGCGCGTTCATCGGCGGTCAGGTCGTCCTGGACAGCGAGCGCGGGTGGATGCTGCACGCTCCCGGGCGCGCCCCCGAGCTGTGGTTTCCCGCCGACGACATCGACGCGGTGACCCTGCACCAGGCTTCGCTCAAGCAGTACCCCACCAGCGACGACCGGCTCGGAACGGCACTGGCCGGGTTCCGGTCGCTGGAACCTGACGCCGCCGACCGGTGGTTCGTGGAGGACGAGCCGGTCTACACACACCTCCGAGACCCCTATCACCGGGTCGACGTTCTTCCCTCCCACCGCCACGTCCTCGTTGAGCACGCCGGCACGGTCATCGCCGACACCAACCGGCCCAGGATGCTGTTCGAGACGGGCTTGCCACCTCGCTACTACGTTCCGTGGGCCGACGTCCGCCTCGGACTGCTCGAGCTGAGCGACACAGTGTCCCCATGTCCGTACAAGGGCGAAGGACAGCACTGGCACCTGCGGATCAGGGAGCAACACCTGTCAGACGCCGCCTGGAGCCTTCCGCACCCGCTGGTGGAGGCCATCACGGCCGCCGAGCACGTCAGCTTCTACCAGGACAAGGTCACCGTCACCGTGAACGGCGACCGGCTCCGATAACAGTGGGTCCGCGGACCTGAACAGCGCCGATCATGGCAGTCAGCAAGGCTCGGCATCGGCCAGCATCAACGTCGGGGCGGGCGGCGCGCCTGAACCCCGTCCGGCGGCGGCCTCGCTGCCAGACGCGAACAGTGCGGACCGCACGAACCATGACCGGCCGAACCCACCACCGAGCATAAGGAGTGCCATGTTTCATCGACTCATCGCGCGTCAGGCCCGCCGAACCTTCGCCGCCGTAAACGCGCATGAATACGACAAGGTCCTGGGCGCCGCTCTGCCCGACATGCGGCACCGGTTCGCCGGCGAGCACGCCCTGGGCGGGGAACGACACGATCCCGCCCACGTGCGCCTGTGGTTGGAGCGGCTGCATCGCCTCGTGCCCAACATCAAGATCACCGTCGCCGACGTGTGGGTCCACGGCGGACTGCGTCGAGCCGTCGTCGTCGTCCGCTGGACCGCGGCCGCCACCCTCCTCGACGGAACCCCCTACGCCAATCGGGGCGTCCACATCATTCACCTGCGACGCCGCAAGATCTTCAGCATCGACGTGTACGAAGACTCCCAAGCAGTCGCCGCCGCCCTGAACCGCCAGGCACTGGCCGGCCTGACCGAAGCCTGCGCGGCACCCATCGTCAGCTGACCGGCGCGGTCATCGATCGGCTCGGCCCTGACGAGCCGGCATATCCGGTTCGGCGTGACCTGCGCGCTCGAAGCCGAGCTGCGGGTCGTTCGCCCGGATGTTGCCCTGGCCGATCAGGCGCGGTCGTGGAGAGTGACCTGGTAGCCGTCGGGGTCGGCGAAGGTGAAGGTCCGACCGAAGGGGCCGTCAATCGGTGCGGAGACGATGGTGTGCCCGTCGGCGACGAGAGCATCGTGAATGGCCTGGACGTCTGTGGCATAGAGCCAGATCGCGGCACCGATGCCTGGCTGAGCAACGGATGCGAGATCGGTGCCGGGAACGACATCGCGGAGTGCGAACGCGATCGGCTTCGTCTCGAAGACGACGGCGTGCGGAGGTCCGGCCTTCGAGCGGACGAGGCCGAGGTACTGCTCGTAGAAGGCCTGCGAAGCGTCGAGGTCGCGCGCTTGGAGCGAGAGGAAGTCGGGGCCGGTGGCGGGCATAAGTGCTCCTTCTTTGCGTGTCAGATTACTGACACATGGTAATATATGTCAGAATCTTGACATGAGTCAAGACGGTGTCGGCGTCGACCTGGAGACGTCCCTGGGCTACCTGCTGAAAGAGGCGTCGAGCGCCCTCCGCGCAGCCATGGAGCAGGTGCTGCGGCCGCTCGGGATGAGCGTGACGCACTACTCCTGCCTCGAGCTGCTGGCTC
>JAABUT010004679.1_pt1 | contig 10670 bp, 9 predicted proteins | sample 5559281 | NCBI WGS metagenome assembly JAABUT01 (sample SAMN10711880, study PRJNA513359) | rock metagenome | isolation source: Antarctica rocks | place: Antarctica: Victoria Land, Ricker Hills nord | collected 2016-01-04 | reverse complement strand
TGGCGACCACTTCCACCTCGGGAAGGTCGAGCGGTTCGTCGTGGTCGCCGGCTCGGCCCGCATCAGCCTGCGCAAACTGTTCACCACCGAGGTCGTCAGCTTCGACGTCGGCGGCGACGAGCCAGTCGTGGTCGACATGCCCACCATGTGGGTCCACAACATCACCAACACCGGATCCACGGAGCTGACGACCCTGTTCTGGACGCACCGCCTCTTCGACCCGCAGGCCCCGGACACGTTCTGGGAGCCTGTCGACGTCGTGGCAGGGGTGAGCGCATGACCAAGGTCATGACGATCGTCGGCACCCGACCGGAGATCATCCGCCTGTCCAGGGTGATCGCGCGGCTCGACGCCACCGTGGAGCACATCGTGGTGCACACCGGCCAGAACTACGACTACGAGCTCAACGGGATATTCTTCGACGAGCTGCTGATCAGGAAGCCCGACCACTTCCTCGAGGTGGACACGTCGAGCCTGGGCCGCACCCTCGGGGAGATCCTCATCAAGACCGAGGAAGTCCTGCGCTCGGAGCGCCCCGACGCCGTCCTGATTCTGGGTGACACCAACAGTTCGATCGCGGCGGTGATCGCAAAGCGGATGCGGATTCCCGTTTATCACATGGAAGCAGGCAACCGGTGCTTCGACGAGAACGTCCCGGAGGAAACAAATCGCCGCCTCGTGGATCATGTGGCGGATTTCAACCTCGTCTACACGGAGCACGCGCGGCGCAACCTGCTGGCTGAGGGACTGCACCCACGCCGGATCCTGTTGACGGGTTCACCTATGCGCGAGGTCCTGAACGAGTATCTTCCGCAGATCAAGGCGTCGGACGTGCTCGACCGGCTTTCGCTGACCGAGGGCGGCTACTTCCTGGTCAGCGCACACCGCGAGGAGAACGTCGACTCCCCAGCTCGGCTCCAAATGTTGCTCGAGTGCTTGTTTGCCGTGCAGGAAAAATGGGCTCTACCTGTCTACGTCTCGACCCACCCTAGGACTCGGAAGCGGCTCGAGGCTCTGCCCAACTGGTCCGAGCCCGAGAGCATCGTGTTCCACGAGCCGTTTGGCTTCCATGACTTCAACCGGCTTCAACTAGGCGCCGCGTGCGTGTTGTCTGACTCCGGTACCATCGCCGAGGAGTCGACAATCCTGGGGTTCCCCGCGATCACGCTGCGGGACTCGATCGAGCGGCCAGAGGCCCTGGATACTGGCGGCATCATCATGACCGGACTCGACGCCGGCGACGTTGTGAGAGCCGTTGCCGTCGCAATGGCGAACCAGCCGGTTGAACACGATGTCAGCGCGATAACCCCGAACGACTACTTGATCGACAACACATCGTCGCGTGCTGTCAATTTCATCCTGTCAACGGCGCGTCGGCACAAAGCATGGGCAGGGCTTCGTGGCTAATCCAGGCTTGAGAAGCGAAAGCCGCACGACGAGATGAGCCGGGGTCAAGGCATGGACGAGAACGTTGGGGGGGCCACCGAGGAGGGGACACGGGATTCGTCGTCCGACGACACGGCCGGACGGCTCCCCCGCGTCCTGTTCGTCTCGGTCAACCCGTTCTCCCAGACCTCGAACAACGGAAGGACTTTCGCCTCCTTCTTCGAGGGTTACGGCACCGACGCCCTCGCGCAGCTCTACTTTCATCGCGAGCTCCCCTCGAGCCCGGTGTGCGACAACTACTTTCGCATCACCGATGAGGACCTCGTTCGTGACCTCGTGAGGCCGTGGCGGGTCACGGGTGAGCGCGTGACCGCGAGGTCGTCCTCGACCACTCCCATCCCCAGACGCACCCACAGCGCCCTTAAGGCCTCTCGCACCGCACGGCTCTTGCGCCAGCTTCTGTGGACGCAGGTCCGGTTCGAGAACCCGGCCCTGCTCGAGTGGCTCGACGAGTTCGACCCCGAGGTGATCTTCTTCTGCGGCGGAGACGCGGCGGCCCTTTACCCCAAGGTCACTTCACTGGCCGACCGCTTCGGCGCCCGGCTAGCGTTCTACATCACCGACGACTACGTCCTCCCGCTCCGGACGACAAACCTCGCCGTCCGTCTCCAGAGGCGGTGGACCCGTCGCGTATTCACTCACCTGACGCGCCGAGCCGACCTTGTGCTGACCATCGGGCCGAGCATGTCAAGCACCTACGAGCGCGAGCTCGGCCTCGAGTCGGTCTCCGTAATGAATATGGTGTCGGTCCCGCCCACGCAGCCGGAGCCGCGCCGATGCCTGACAGACGGCGAACCCCTGACCCTGCTGTACGCGGGGTCGCTCCACAGCAACCGCTGGAAGGTCCTCGGCCGCGTCGCCGACAGCATCGAACGGCTCGCGGCGCGGGGCGTCGAGGCCAGGCTGCGTGTCGTCGGCCCGGAGCCGACGGCCAAGCAACTCCACGCAGTCCACCGGCCACCGTACGTGGAGCACGGCGGGCTGCTTACCCCCGGCGAACTCGGTTGCGCCGTCGCCGCGGCCGACACCGTGATCCACGTGGAGGCCGACGACCCCGAGAGCATGGCGGTCACAGCGCTGTCGGTCTCGACCAAGATCCCGGAGTACCTGGCCTCGGGGCGCAGTCTCATGGCGATCGGCCCTCGGGGTCTTGCGTCCATCGACTATCTGTATGACCACGACGTCGCCCTCGTCGTCGCCCCCGGCGACCCCGACGGCCTTGACGCGGCGATCGAGTCGCTCGCGGTCCGACCCGAGCTCCACCGCGAGCTCGCGGCGAGGGCCTTCGCGCTGGCACGGGCCAACCACGACGGCCCGAGGACCCGCCAGGTGCTCTGGGACCACCTCAGGGGGCTCGTCGGATGAGGGCGACCGCCGTCCGCGAGGGCCGTCGGGGCGTGTTCTGGCCGCACCTCGTGTGCGGTGCATTTGTGGTCCTGTGGCTCGACGTCGGCGTCGCGACGGCCTGGATGACGGCGCTCCCCAGCGTCGTCAAGCTCGGGGTCCTCGCGTGCTGGCTCGTTCTCGCGACGCTCCGATCGACGCCGTTCCTGGGCACCGTGACCGTAAACGCTTGGCCGCTGGCCATGATGCTCCTCGTCACATTCCTCTACTCGGCGGAGATCACCCAGTGGCGCCAGTACGCACAGGGCCTCGGTTACCTCCTGATAGCGTTCGCGCTCTTCTGCTTCTACGCCCGGGAACAGGTCCGCAAGGAGCGGAACGTGCTGATGGCTGTCATGCTCGCCGACCTCGCCGTCACCGGGGTCCGGACGCTCATCGCGCTCCAGGCCGACCCCCTGTTGGCCCGGTACCTCGCGACCACCGAGCAGGACCGGTCCGCGGTGTACGGCTCCCGGAGCTTCGCCGGGCTGGGGGGCTACCCGTACGCGTACTCGCTGGCCGCGATCCTCGTCCTTCTCCTGTACTTCCTCGTCAGGTCGACCAGGAAGGCGATCCTGCTCGTCGCCTTCTTGGTCGGAGGGCTCGTGCTCGTCCAGATGGCTTTCACCACCTCGACCGTCCTCGTGCTCGCACTCGGAGCAGGCTTCCTCGTCCGTGACATCATCCGTAGACCCGAACTACGGTTCATCCTGTACGCAGCGGCTATCATCGGGTGGGTCAGCGGGCTCTACTCGGCGACGCTGCACTGGATGGCCGGTCTGCCAGGGGTGAGCGCTGCAGTCTCGACCCGTCTGCTCGAGCTGGCGGGCGTTCTGTCCGGGGATTCCTCGACGGGCAGCGACCTCGGCGTCCGTGTCGCGCACTGGTCGAACTCGCTCCAGCTCTTTCTGTCCAGCGGGGTGTTCGGGCTCGCAGGCCGCAGTGGAAAAGACCAGGACACCGGTGCCCACTCTCAGTGGCTCGACCTCCTGGCTAGCTACGGCCTATGGATCGGACTGCTTGCGCTCTTCCTCGTCTTCGCCTGGCGGCTCGCCCGCACCCGTGTCTCGCCGACAGCGCGGGAGTCGCTCGGCCGCCCCTGGGTCTTCTTTCTCATCCTGGGCTTCGTGGGCACCCTTTTCTGGTCGACGATCGTCCTCACCTGGATGTTCCTGCTACCGGCCCTGGCCGAGTGGCTCGGCGACCGGACGAGGAATCGGGCGCCGGCAACCCGGGAGGCGGTGGCCGTATGAGGGTCCTGTGGGTCACAAACATCCCTCCCGCGAGCGCCAGCAGGCTGCTCGGTGAGCCGCCTAGCCCGTTCGGCGGCTGGGTCCAGGGGTCGCTCGAGGGGATCGCGCGGAACGGGCGGGTTCAAGTCACCGTCGCCTCCCCGGGCGAAGGTGCCGTGCGACTGCTCGGCACCGACGGCGGGGCCGATTACGTGTCCTTCACCCCGATCGGTCGTCGGGCGGCGGGAGTGCGCGGCCGTGACGTCGCCGCACAGGTCATCGACATCTGCAGACCTGACCTGGTGCACCTCCATGGGACCGAACTGCCGCACTCGGCCTCCTTCGCGGCCGTCGCCGGGGGCCGGGGCATCCCTACGGTCGTATCCGTCCAGGGGCTCGTTTCTTTCTACGCGCGTCACCTCACGGCCTTCCTGCCGCCAACGGTCGTCCACGGTGTGGGCACTCGGCCGTGGGTGAGGTCGGACCGGGTGGTCGGCATGCAGCAGGCGTTCGTCGCGCAGGGCCGCCTCGAGCAGGAGACTCTGCGAGCGGTCGGCCACGTCATCGGACGCACGACCTGGGACCGGACGTGCGTCGGCCAGTTGAACCCTTCCCTGCGGTACCACCACTGCGACGAGACCCTGCGACCGACGTTCTACGGCGCCCGCTGGCAAGCGGAGGACGCCCGACCGCACACGATCTTTGTCAGCCAGGGGCACTACCCAGTCAAGGGTCTGCACCTTCTCCTGCAGGCACTCCCCGCGGTGCTAAACCGGTTCCCCGACACCGTCGTGACGGTGGCCGGCCAATCGCCGGTGGCCGCCGGCCGACGCAGCCCGTACTCCCGCCACCTCCTGGGGCTCCTGACCAAGCTGGAGATCGCCGATCACGTCTTGTTCGTCGGGCCACGGGACGAGAGCCAGATGCTCCAGCATTACTTGTCGTCCAGCCTCGTGGCGTGCCCTTCGGTCATCGAGAACAGCCCGAACTCGGTGGCGGAGGCGATGCTTCTGGGGATGCCCGTCGTAGCCGCCCACGTCGGTGGCGTGCCCGACATGGTGTTCAACGGGGTCAACGGGCTGACGTACCAGGCCGACGCGCCGTATATACTAGCCCACGCGATCACCACGGTGTTCGACGACCCGGCGGCAGCGGGGGCCATGGGCGACAGAGCGCGAGAACGTGCCTTCGTCCGGCACGATCCCGAGCGCAACGCCCGGCGCACGCTCGACATCTACACTGGCATTATCGGCGAGGGGACCTCTCGATGACCCTCCGGCCCATGCCGACCGTCCTCCTGTACGACCCCGCCGTCAGCAGCCTCAACAGAGGTGACCACATCATCAGCGACAGCTGCGACCGGGTCCTGGCGCCCCTCCTAGCCGAGTCTTTCGTCGTTCGAGTGTCGTCGCACCTCCCGGTCTCCCGCTACCTGTCGTACGTGGGCCGTGTCGACCACCGCTTCGTGTGCGGGAGCAACCTGCTGCGCGGCTGCATGAACGCGCGGTTCCGCCAGTGGCACGTCACGCCGCGGTGGTCCGGCCTTGTCGGTCCTGCGGTACTCCTCGGGGTCGGCTGGTGGCAGTATGGGGACGAGCCGAACGCGTACACCCGCTGGCTCAACCGTCGGGTCCTGTCGCACGAGGCCACGCACTCGGTGCGCGACGAACTCACCGCCGGGTACCTGAGGTCAATGGGCTTCTCCGTGCTCAACACCGCATGTCCGACGATGTGGCAGCTCGATGAGAACCACTGCCGGGCTGTCCCGGTCGACCGCGCCTCGTCGGTTGTCAGCACGGTCACTGACTACAGCAAGGACCCGGTGCGCGACCGGGCCATGCTCATGGAGCTCGCCGGTCTCTACCACCACGTCCACCTCTGGGTGCAGGGGTCCGGCGACCTTGACTACCTCGACACCCTCGATCTCACGTGGGACCGTTTCCATCTCCTACGACCCACCCTCGAGAGTTTCGACGCCCTCCTAGCCGAGGGGGACGTGGACTACGTGGGGACGAGGCTGCACGCGGGGATCCGGGCCCTCCAGCACGGGCGGCGCTCGCTCATCATCGGGGTCGACAACCGGGCGGCCGAGAAACACAAGGACTTCAATATCCCCTACCGCGCGCGGGAGGACGTGCACCGACTCGGTGCGCTACTCTCCCGAACGCTCACGACCGCGATCCGTAGCCCCGAGGACCGCATCGCCGGCTGGAGGGCCCAGTTCCCCGAGTTGCGGGCCGCGCCAGCATGAGCACGAGCCGAACACGGACGCTCGCCGGCGACACCGTCGTCCTCGTCTTCGGCACACTCGGAGGCTCCCTCGTCGGGTTCCTGATGCTGCCGCTGTACACCCGTACCCTCACGAGCGTCGAGTTCGGGACCGTCGACCTCTTGACCACGGCGCTCGGTCTCATCCTGCCCCTACTGTTCCTCTCGGTTGCCGAGGCCGTCCTCCGGTTTGCAATGTCTCGGGGGGAGCGGACCTCCGACGTCCTGCGCACGGCGCTGACCTTCGTCGGAGGCGTCTCGACCCTCCTGGTGCTCGCCGCCGCCGTCGCCACTGTGTGGCTTCCGTGGCCCAAGGTCGCCCTCGTCACGTCTATCCTCGTCGTCCAGTCCGTCAACGTAGTCCTCGGCGCGTGGTCGAGGGCGACCGCCAGGGTCCGGGCCTACGCCCTGTCCGGGGTCGTGCAGGCGGCGGTTGTCGGCGCGGCGAACGTGTTGTTCCTCCTTGTCCTCGACCTCGGGGTCGGGGGTTTCCTCCTCAGTCTGCTCGTGGGCAACGTCGCATGTGGCGTCGTCCTCCTCCTGCGGTTACCAATCGGCCGGTCCCTGGCGGAGGCGACATTCGACCGGTCGCTGCTGCGCCGGATGCTTTTGTTCTCGGCCCCTCTCGTCCCCAACGTCATCATGTGGTGGCTGACGAACATCTCGGGTCGATACGTTCTCGCCCTCACGCACGGTGTCGGCTCTGTCGGCGTCTTCGGCGTGGCGGCCCGGATCCCCGGGCTCGTGACGATGGTCACGGCGGTCTTCGCGCAGGCGTGGCAACTCTCGGCGAACCGCTCGGTGGAAGACGACGACGAGGCGGGGCGGAGCCGCTTCTACTCGGGGATCTTCCGCTACTACGCGGCCCTCTTGTTCCTCAGCGTGTCGACGGTCGTCCTCGTCGTTCGGCCGGTCCTGCGGGTTGCGGCGGCGCCCGCCTTCCAAGACGCCTGGCTGGCGGTCCCGCCTCTTCTCGTCGGGGCGATGTTCGCCGCCCTGGCGACCTTCTATGAAGCGATCTACATGGCCGCACACGAGAGCGGCGCGATCTTCCGCACGACCATCGCCGCAGGGGTTGGGTCCGTCGTGCTCAACGTCCTACTCGTCCCCCCCTTCGGCTTAGTGGGCGCGGCCGTGTCAATCGCCGTGAGTTTCGTGGGCCTCTGGCTCCTGCGGGTCGTGAGCTCCCAGCGGTTGACGAGGACGACCGTTTCACCGCGGCTATTCGTGCCCGGGACCATCCTCCTCGGCGTACAGATCTCCCTGCAGTACCTCGGGCTGCCGGCTGGCGTGCTATATCCGGCGATGGCCGTAGTCTGGCTCACCCTGATCGTGCTCTTCCGAAGCGAGATCGGGGAGATTGGCCGCCGCACCTACGGCATCTTGCCGTGGGCACGGTCCCCCGGCAACGCGGGGGCGTCCGCCGCGTGAGGGCGGCCCACGGCCACGGCCACCCTGACAGACGAGACGCCGCTGCTCGCGACACACTCCTTCCTATCATCGACGTCGCCACCGCCGGCGTCGCCGTCGAGACCCGGACATCTCGCTCGCGGGCCGGACCATCGCCCTCCTCCCGGAGTACCTCACCGAGGACCAGTTTCTGTTAATGCGGTTTCCTGAACGAAGCCAAGCGCTGGGAACGTGGCTGGGAGCTTCACGCTGAGGGCGTGCTCCGCACCGGCGGCAGGCTTCTGTCGGTAGTCGATGGCAGGCTCCCCCAGATGATGCAGACAGGCAACGCAGCCCTGAATCCGAGGCCCATCGACGCCCACGCGATCGGCGAGGGCGACACACCTGACCGCCTGCCCAATAACATGCCGGGATCCGTACGCGACATGACGTCGCTCATAACGGTCCGCGCCGACGCAGCGGGCCTGCGCGATGGAGGTGGTGGCGATCGAGAGCACGAGAACCCAATGAAAGACGATGGGGCGTTGCAGCTCGGATAAGGCGCGCTCTCGATGCCGCAGCGGACCTTGTCTCAGTTTTTGTCTCATTCGTCGTCGTCCGCGGGGGTTCGGTAACACCCGCGGACGGGCTTGTTGAGCACGTGGCGGACGCCGACGACGGCCCCTGAACGTGGGTTCACAGAACTCGATATCCGCGTCCAGCACCCACCGGTAACCCTGGGTGCCGAACAGGTGAATCTCAGCGATCGCGTCATGCGCGCGCCGCTCTGGCCGGAGCCCATACGAGACCGGCACGAAGTCGGCCTCGAAAATCGGTTCCAGCACCACCTTCAACGCAGCCTGAACGACCCGGTCGGTGACCGTCGGGATCCCCAGCCGGCGGACCTTGCCGCTGCCACCAGGCTTGGGGATCTTCCGCTCGCGCACCGGCTCAGGACGGAACGAACCCTCCCGCAACCGGTGACGCACGTCGTCCAGGAACACCGCGACGCCCACCTCGGACTCGATCCACGCGACGGTCACACCGTCCGACCCAGCCAAGCGGGCACCCCGGTTACGCGCCACCCGCGCCCAGGCATCAGCCAAGGTCGCCGGGTGGTGCACGAAGTTGAACAGATCGTCAAACCGGCGGTCAGGATCGGCCGCCGCCCAACAGTGAAGTTTGGTCTGAACCTGCGATACCCACCGGCCCTGGCTGACCAGGTCCGCTGGAGCGCCGACATTCACCGGCGCCTCTGTCGCCACGACAGCATCCATCCTCCGCACTCCTTGCTGCCGCCGTTGGCCATGTAGCCGGCTCTCCCGGCCTCGGACTACTACGGCGGCTCCGCCCCACCCCGGCCCGGTCGACCGACGATGAGCCCAGCCCCCTTCCCACGCTGGCCGCGCGAGTCGAGGGCAGGACCGAGATGGTTCCCGTGTTCACTTGCGATCGATCGACGGACTAGGCACCCGACTTTGCCCCTGCGGCATCGCCACGGCTACCCCGCAGCACTTCACCGTGGCCTCCCCCGACCGCCCACTTAGCAGCCGACGAAGTTCCCCAATCCCCAACGGAGACAGGGACGCACCGCCTCCGGCCCACATCCACCAGGTTCAGGGCCGGTGCGACATTGAGAGGCTTTAAACGCCGGTTCCTCACGTATACCTTTCCGTCTCGCTCGCCGGACCCGCACCATCTGGCAGCACGAGTACGTCCCGGCTTTGTCAGGGCCGCTTGCCACCCTCCCCGGCATCTCCCAGGTCAGGCTGCCCCCAGCTTCAACCGCCCTGCTGCGACAGGACGGCGGTGAAGGTTTCCCACCTCCACTCGATCAACAAGCGCCTCACGGCGCACGAGCGGGTTGTCGCATCCGTGCCCAAGCACCGGGACTGCGTTCAGCGCGGATGCGCCGAAGACCAGGGCGTACCCAAACCGGTGCGCGATGACGCACAACTCCCGCTCACCCTGCCCAGCACCGTCAGCGCTGGCCCCGGTATCAGCCACGGTGCCGACGTAGAAGCGTCCGTGACCTCGCCCCGAGACGGCCCCGCTCCACCACAGACACTGCGACCCAGGCACGGTGAGATCTTCGCCTGGTAGCGCAGCACCACGTTCGGGTCCCGCGGGGCCGACCCGAGAACGGCCAACGCCTCGTCAGCCAGCGGCATCCGCGCCACCCGTGCCATTCGCCGGCTCGTCAGCGGCGGGCATCTTCAGCAGCCGCGAACAGACCGACTCCCCGATGCCGGTCAGGGCCGCCATGTCCCGTACCGAAACCTTCTCCCGGCGGAGCAGCGCGAGCCCGGCCGCTGTGTCCCGCTCCGCTTCCTCGACCTTCCCGGCCGCCGTCGTGCGGTCCTCCCACCCCAGCAGTGCCGCCTCGACCGCCGCCTCGATCCGCTCATCCTGAGCGTTCCGGTCCGCCAGCAGCGTCAGCCGCGCCTCCCGCGCCCGCGCCCGCGCGTCCTGCTCCTTGGTTCCTGTCCGACTCATCGTGGGACCCCGTCCGCCTGTTCTCACCGCTGCTTCGGCGCCTAGCGCCGCTACTTCGGTAAGCACCACAACCGCCTCCGGCTCGACACCCCATCCGGCACCAATTTCCCGGCACCCTTCCCGCGATGCTCCCGTCAACGACCGACGCGCACCCTCGCGACCCCCGACTTTCGCGGCCCTGCCCGTCGCGGCCACACCCGACCTGCACCCGCGCCGGTGACCATTCCGTGACCCGAAACCTGACCCCAGTCGCGCAGCAACCCAACTGGCTCACACCTCTTGCATCATCGGTGCGCGACCCCCCACCCGAGCCCGAATCGAACAAAACATCCGAGCAAGAATGTTGGCGCGACCGTGTCGAGCCGGAGGGGGGTTTGGTGCTTACCGGAGTGTGATGTCCATTCACAAGCTGACCGCCGGGGACGGGTACTCGTACCTGACCCGGCAGGTCGCTGC
>JAABUT010004678.1_pt1 | contig 10670 bp, 12 predicted proteins | sample 5559281 | NCBI WGS metagenome assembly JAABUT01 (sample SAMN10711880, study PRJNA513359) | rock metagenome | isolation source: Antarctica rocks | place: Antarctica: Victoria Land, Ricker Hills nord | collected 2016-01-04 | reverse complement strand
CGTCTTGGAGGTCCACAACACTTGCGCTGCCTGCACTCTCTGCATTGACTGCCAGCTGCTGTCCAAGTTCAACAGAGTCCAAATCTGGCAAACAAGAGGTGTCACTGGGTAAGGGCGGTGCTGACTGCATGTCTGCAGAGACATCACCGGAAAGAGCAGCTGCAACAGCTGCCTGCAGTCTCTCCTTGATCAAGCGATGCTCATTGGCCTGAGCAAGAAGGCTACTCACCTGAAGTCAGAGCTACACATTATTGTAGGCCTAAATTGAGCCTGCGTGTATGCGGCGTGGTTGGTTTAGTGGTAGAATAGTACCCTGCCACGGTACAGACCCGGGTTCGATTCCCGGATCACGCAAAGAAACATAATTGGCCATGTTTTGGATGTGTTTTTTTGGGCTCTTGCCTGGTGTGGGATGTCCCAGTTCGACCAGAAACGAACATAGGGCATGATGTGATGTGACTTGACTGTCTCAAAATCAAGCATGACAGACCAAACGCAAGAGCAACAGAGCCCAGTGCCCACCTGGCCAGACAGCTGGCGGACAGTGGAGTCCCTCTCACAGCCCACAGCTTGCAGCGTCTGCAGCATACACCACTGCTCAAGGTGGTGACACAGCTGTGCTTGAGCTGCTTCGACATCTCTGGCTTGCATGCTTGCACAGCTGTGCATGTATGGTGTTGCACAGGACACCTTGAAAAGCTTGAGAAGCTTTGGCTGAAACTTTGCTGATTTTGCTCCGCTTATAGAGCATTGCATGTGTTGTTGTGGTCTTGTTGTGCCAGCAGCACATGACAAGGCTAAATGGTGTATAGCAGATACAGGCAAATGCTGCTTGTGCTGCATGCATTCTGTCTGCAGACAAGTACATGCTCTAAGTTGTTGTTTGCAGCTGTCAACATGCTTGCAGCGTCGGCATGGATAGGCTATTTGTAATAATGCATAGCTGCTGCACTTTGAATACACTATCACTGACCTATGGGCAGCGCCCATGTGCACATTTGATTGCTTCCAGCATGGCAGCTATCCATGGTACTTTAGATTACCACACATTATCACTTTGAGCCATATGCATACCTGCAGTTGAATTTCGGTGGACTGACAGCGCTGCTGCAGCTGCACAAGGCTGTTCTCCTTGTCAGAGCTGCTCCTGCGCAGCTGCTGCACCTGCTCTTGCAACTGCTGCTCACTCTGCTTGGCAGCTACCTTGCTGTTGTGCAGCTGCTGCTGAAGCTGCTGAATTGTCTGCTCGAACTCAGCTGCATGACAGGCTTCTTGCTGCAGGGATACACACAGAAAGATGAACATGGAGGATGTAGCATGTCCTGCTTGTCACTTGCTATGCAACATACCAAGTTCTAAATGCAATACATACTGTGGAATCTCAATCTAACATTCTTTTGGCATCACACACAATGCTGACTTCTCGTGTATTAGCTGAATAAAGCTGCAATGGTCAACGGCTTGCTTTGCACATTGACACCCTTCTCGGATTCAGCCAATGTGCACAGCAATCATTCATGTTGGGCATTGGTTTTCCCATGCTACACCCTCCAAAGAGTGCCTGATAACCATAGAACAACCCAGCAAATTGCTGTCCTTCTGCACCTCATCTGATGCAAACTGACTGTGTTCATGCAGGTCTATAGTGTACGTCATCTGCGTGTTCAATCACCGCACACAGCAAATGGGCAAAAACAGAAGAGACCTGCAGGATTGCGAGCTCCTGCTGCTGCCGCTGCAGCTGCTGTTGTGACGCGCTCAGCTCATCACGCTGAGCTGCGAGCTGGCTCTGACTCCTGTGAGCCTCCTCAGAGGCTTGAGTGCGCTGGTCCAGGGCTTGTTGCAGAATGCCTTCCAGCTCGGCAAGCTTGCCTAGGGCATTTTGCCTCGCGGTCTGAGCAGCTGCCTGCATGCACAAGTGGAGAAGCTGTTTCACCTTGGTTCATCAACATACTAGCAGCTACGTGTTGCTCCTCTGGCATGCTGCCATGCGCATGTTATGTAATTGGAGGTGAACGCTTCATGCAAGCACTATGGCCCATTCATTGGCACCAATGCAGTGCAAACATGCTGCGACACACGAGCATGAAGTCACAGCAGTCTGCTTCTATTGCAACACACTTTTGTGCCAAATGTGCAGGCATGCATGAAATGCTCTCACAGACGCGCTCATGATGCAAGTCTGATTTGTGTAGCCCTGTTTACTTACTAGATCTTGCTTTGCAGCTTGTACAGTAGCAGCAACTGCCTGTAGCCTATCTACAGAGTCTACCAACTGCTGCCTCTCATTCCCACTCCTCTTTACTTCGCCCTGAGCTGAATCCAGCTCCTGCCGAGACTCCACCAGCTGCATCTGAGCTGTGCTCAGCTGCTCAGTCAGCTCCTCTTGAGATGCTTGCAGCCTCTGTATCTTGTCTTGCGTCTCTGCCAATGCAGCAGCAGCCACTTTAGAGGCCTCCTGAGCTTCAGACACAGCTACATCACGCTGCTGCTGCACCTCAAGCAGCTGTGTAGAAGCTGCAGCATGCTGTGATGACATCTCAGCAAGCTCAGACCTCACTGACTGAAGGTGCTGGGCATGAGACCCCTGCTGTTGCTCAAGCTCAGCCTTGAACGACTCAAGCTCTTGAGTGTGAGTGAGCTGCAGCTGATCAAGTCTGTCTTGCATGGCTTGGTCTGCAGCCTCTGAGTCCTTGTTGGCTTGCAGCTGCTGCCTCAGCGTCTCAAGCTCATGCTGCAACTGAGCTGACTTGGCGTCTGCAACAACAAAGAGTAGCTCAGGAGCCTTCCAGCAGGTGCCTCATGCCAGGAGCGAGTCATGACGTGTTGTAAAGCAACCTGCATGTAATGACATGCTAATTGTTGACTTGATGATATTTATCACAGGCTGATCATTGGGCATGTGCAGGTGTCGCCTTGACAAAGGGCAAGCATCGGCTTGTTCACTCCCTGTGCGTCATCAACATTGCCCAGCCTACTATGATCATTGATTGATGACTGACTGACTGACTGACTGACTGACTGACTGACTGACTGACTGACTGACTGGCTGACTGACTGACTGACTGACTGACTGATTGATTGTTTTATTGACTGATTGATTGATTGATTGGTTGACAATACAGCAGGCAGATGGCTGGAGCGTACCAGCACAGTCTGCCTGTTGGGTGGCAGCAGCTGCTGACGTCTCAGCAACACCTTTGTGCTGAGTCAAGACGGCGCACTCTTCACGAAGGCGAGTCATGTGATCTGCCAGCTGCTGTGCGTGCTGCGCCTGCTGAGCGTGCTGCTGCTGGAGGCTGTGCTGCTGTTGATTCAAACTGGAGGTGGCCTGCTGCAAGCTAGCCTCTGCTGCTTGCTGACCCTGTAAGTGCAGACCAGCATTGATCAGAAAGGACTGAACATTCACTCTAATAGACAGGGATTGAAAAATACAATCAAACAGAACACAAGCAAGTACCATAGAACAAAAAACAAGAGACAGCCCATACAGAAATCGAGTACTAGAGTGGAGAACAGGTATATCTTTTGCCTCTGCATATTGAAAAACAGCCCTGAGGGTGAGGTAAACTGGGCGTCCCTGTAGACCAGCACTGAGCATGTACAAGTTTCACACCAGAATATCACACCATTTTTGATAGTCACAAGGACAGGATTAGACACTGCATATCACTGTGTTGCACAACAAAGTCATGCCTCACAGAGTCTGTTCATCAATGTTGCCGAAACAACTTGCAGGATGAATTAGCCAGGGGCAGGACAAAACTATCTAGAACCCTAAAATTGCCTTGCTGTTGATGCTGCAGCCAGTCTGGCTGCTGATGCTTGTCAACACATAAGACTTGATAACTGCAGAGACAGGTTTGTGCAGCATTTTGCTCCTAACAACCCTTTTGCATCTCTGAACACCGCAGACCGATTTTGGCTGCCTGCCCTACAGAATGCAAGCAGCCAGTCTTCCTGAGCCACAATAAAGTCCGACTGCCTTCTTTTACGTAGCGACAGCAACAGTAACAGTGAGTTTGCAAGCAAGAAAGACAGCAGATGTAGCAGTGCCTGAGTAGCAGCCTCTTGAGCCATCCTGGCGTTATACGCCTTCTTCTGCAGATCCAGCACTCGAGTGGCTTCCCCTCTGAGCTGCGCCTTGAGCTCATCCACCTGCCCTCGCCACCACTCTACCTGCCCCTCCAGCTGCTGTTGCAGCTTCTGATGACTATCTTGCAATGCCTTCAGCTCTTCTTCCTGACAGAAGACAAGGTCACGAACTGCTGATGAGGCTTTCTGACAGCAGCATTGCATTTGACAACAAACAAGCAACCAATTGATGTATCAAGTGGGCTTCAACCACCCTGTCCAATAAATAAATAAATAAATAAATAAACAAACAAACAAATAAATAAATAAATAAATAAATAAATAAATCAAGCAATCAATCAATCATTCAAGAAATACCTTGATTGCAGCTGCATATGTCACAGTGACTCCAAGGTGACATGATGTGTTTCTGAGACCGCTACAGGCCATGATCATGCACTTTGTTTTATACAGGAATCAACGTTGAGCGATACCCTCATATTGCATTTAGGTATTGCATGTGCGTGCTGCCATGGTTTTTTTGCTTCTGCATCCCCTCTTGTGCTGAGTCTGTAAGCAGCTGCAAAGAGAGCAGCAGTGCCATGATCTCACCTGAGCCTGGAACCTAGTCATCCATGAGTCATGAACCTGCTGAGCCTGTTCCGCCTCCCGCGTCTGTCTCTGCAGCGCCTGCTGTAGGGAGCTGGCTTCAGACTGCATGTACTCGCGGTCAGATGCATGGCTCTCCAGGGCCGACCTGGCTTGTTGCAATTCAAACTGCAGCTGTTCCCGCTCTTTCTGACTTTGCGACAGGCTTGCCTGCAGTGACTGCTCTTGGGATGCACTACGCTGAAATGTCATGTCAAGCTCTTGCTGCTGTCGATGCAGCCTGCAGCACCAAAGCAGGCTCAACCAGCTGGGGTGAGTGTTGAGCAGAACATCGTCGAAACATTCTTTTGGTGCTCACAGCAAGACGTTGAGACATGAAACACATCAAGCAGAGCGCACTTGCTTACGTGCAGAGTGTGTCAGTCTCGGTCAACCAATCATTGGTTATTCACACTAATACGCGTCCATACAGGGCATGCCTTGATGCATTTGTGCACCTCAGATGAAGTCAGCAAATTATGATGTACTGCAGATAGTGATGAAAATTATATCGTTTCAAGTTTCCGGACTGGGAATTCTCTTGTTAGAAATTCGGCAGGTGCAGATGCAGCTGCAGATGCATTCATGTACCTGTGCAGGCCCTACTGCCGCGTCATGTCAATTGCATGATACCTTTGACAAGTCATGACAACACCCAGGCAGCAAGGTACATGATGTCAGCTATGCAGTTCAGTGATGTTGAGGCATCAGGCTGGCAGGCTGGCAGACACATGCACAAACAGACAGATTTGAGAGTTGCATACCTGTGGCTCAGACTAGACACTTCCTGGTCCCTGCTGCGGACAAGGGCTTCAAGCTGCATCTGGCCCTCCTGCTGCCTTGTGCCCTGATCATACACATGTCACTCAGTATATCACTTGATGCAACCGCATGACTTCCAAGCATGGCCATAATGCACTCTATGATCATGCAGCCTTCACGCCTTGCGCATTGATTGTTTGTGTTGACATGACTATCACAATGGGACAATTTGCTATGTCTACCAAACAGATGCAGAAAATGCAAATCGACGTAGCAGTGTAGTGATTCTGAGGTGTTGGTGCAGTGACCTGTTGCTGCCTTGCAAGCTGCTCTTCCAGCCTTGCATGTTCCTGAGCCAACGCATCACGCTCAGACTCAGCAGATCGCTGAGCTGCCTCAGCATTTGCGACTCGCACTTCCTGGTGATGTAACTGGCTCTGTAGCTCCTGACTCTGCTGCTCAGCAGCGAGCAGCTGAGCATCCAAACCTGCTCTTGCAGACGCTGATACAGCTGTCTGCTCAGCTTGCTGAAGTGCATTGCCAGTGTCATGCTCATCCATGCCAGACATGCTTTCCTGACCTGCAGAGGTGAGTTGCATTTTGCCCAGCACATCCTTTGTTGACTGAGATGGCTCTGCTGTGGATGTGTCATGGCCACGCTGGCCAAGCAAGATGGATTGCAGACAAGCTGTGTTTGTGGATGGGCATATAGGCTTGACTGATCTGGCCCATGTATTAATTCTTGTAACCAAACAGGTGAGTTGGCCAAAACCGCTAATGACTGTCAGCAATGCTACAGCAGTGCATTGCATGCAGGCACTGTCCTTGACCTTTGAGCCATCTGTACAGACCTCAAGCAGCAGACAAGCTCAGTGCTGCAACAGAAGCAAAACACCTGATCAGCTCCTGTCATTGTGCGTTGGCTCTTTGCACATATGCCCCCAAGCATGACAACAGGCTTTGCAAAAATGTGCATGACTTACATGTGCAACCATAATGCACCTACTGTGAGCACTATGTGGGTTGCTTTGCACATGCGCCTCCTTCAGTGATGTGAAACGTTGCTGAGACACTGACCAAGACACTGTGGTGATGAGAGCTGACCTGGAGTGGCGGCCAGGACAGTGCTGCGGCCAGTGGCTTGCTCCAGCCAGCTATTGCAGCGCCAATCATTCTTCTCCTTCTGCAACTGAGCCAACTCCTTCATGCACCAGCTCAGCTCCTGCACCAGGACTCCGACACACATCAGTGAAGTTGGAAGTGCCATGTGGTGGATTGCATGCAAGCCTGTTGTGACATGATTACCTGACTCAGATGGCATGAACAAACAGGGCAAGCACCCCAGGGCAAAGTGTCATCTGACCAAGGAAATGCAGTCATACTGGGCCAGCGTAATGGTCAACAAGGTCACACAGCAATTTCATATGAATCTGGAATTCAGGTGTATCTTGCATATTGCTTTAGCATCGGTGGGTGCAACACCTCTGCTGTCTCATCCTGCCGCATCTTGGCTTCTGCCAATGCAGCTTGAGCTGCCTCCCTGTCCGTGGAGGCAGCAAGCAGAGCAGCCTGCGAATTCAAGCAATCATAAGCCTGTGAAAGGCAGGTCAGGGCGTCGTACGACACTCAGACGTACTGCAGGACAAGCTGGGCAGGTGAAGTGATACCTGCACCCTGTCCCCGTTGCCCGGCATTCCATCTTGCGGCCTTGTCCCTAGCGTATATGGACCAGGAATACCGTCTCCCCTCGCGGTATACGAGGACTGCTTGAGAAGCGCTTTGCGTGAGCCAAACATCGCTTCCACCCTTGCAACTATTCACCGGTTGACGTGCCTCTCAGCCTGACCAAGTTGACCCTGAGTACTGTCAACAACGGGCACATTGCTTGATGTAGGCGTGATTGCGCAGGGGCTGCGGAGAAAGATTAGCCAAGGTCTAAGCGTCACGGTAGGTCAAAGTAATCTTTAACAGCAGGCAGCAGCGAACGTTCAATCAGTGTGAGTCGCTGATACGCGCTCAACTCATGCGTTCTCATGTCTGAATGTGAGTTACCGCTTTGAGGGCCTATCGCAAAGCTGAATGCGCTTATCGAGCTGTCGCGTCTTCGTGTCACACTCCTAGACATCATCACGTTCACGGTTGTGACTCGATACATAAGTGCATGACGTTTGTATGCCGCCTGTGATCACCAGCTAAACACTTGGGAACACTCGGGATACCGAAGTTCAATTGTTCGGCATGGCGTCGCTTACCTGCGCCAGCCATGTTCTCAGTGCTCAAAGCCAACATAACTTGTCTGTGCACCGTGTTCAAAGTTTTTGCCGCGCCCGCATGAGCCAGTTAAGGAACCAGAGGAGGTGCAATAGAGCAGCTGCAGGGAATTCCTACATGGTTTCTTGTTCTGCAAGTGACTTTGAGGAAGGTGAGCTGATCAGCGGTGTCAAGGCTGGCGATAAGCTCAAAGTGAAGGAGTCCAGGATAGTGTATCACTCCCCAAAGCACAAGGTAACAATTGTCTGAAGCCCCAGGTCTTGGCTGCTTTTCAAAAGGACCAGCAAAATTGCACTGGCAAAACCCAGTTACATGTTGCCAGATGCAGAGTTGTCAGCAATCACTGCAACATCTTTGTGTTGTGACAAAATGCATTACCAACGCTCTGAAACTCTTTGAGTACGTCACCAAAGCAGCAATGGAAGGGTGTTGTTCAGACATTGCATGTGCTCAGCAGCTGACATCGCATCATGCAGGAAGGCCTTGACCTGAAAGGTATGGAGGGTGAACTGATGGAAGTCATAGAGAAATACCAGGGAAAGCAGTTATCAGCAAATATGCCATACAAAACCTTATTTATGATTCCAAAGGATGATGGCAAAGACCAGAAGTTGATTGCTCATCTGGTAAGGGGCGACATGAAGCATGTTTTGAGTACACCATACCGTATATACTGCTCATGCTGATCATGCATGATGCTTATCAATAGATGCATGACATTTAGGAAGCATGTGTACTTTTGAAAAATGGTACTGATGTATGCATGCATGCTGCAAAACTTGACATTCTCAGCCGAATCATCCGAATTGATGCGCTGCTTATAAGTCCAGCGATGTTTGCTGCAGGCAGCTGGAGAATTTGATAAGGTCTAGTCAGCTTCAGTGGCTCTGAAGAATGTTGATGTTTGGCAAGCGCTTTTTAGACAGCCCCTCATAGTCTGTGCACAATAACTCCGTATTTGTTCAAGCTATGCAGTGTCAGTACTTGCCACCAAAGCAATTAGTTGATCACAAATGTGAAGCAGGGTGCAAAGTTGGCCACAAGCGACAAAAGCTGACATGGCAATGAATCGAAGTTCAGTACCCAACACTGTGTGATAATTGAACATGAAGCAATGCATACATTTGCAGGAGTTTTTTGAGTTCACCACTGTGGAAAGTTTCAGTAATATATGTGTAAACACATCACTCATTCGATAAGCATAATTCTTGTCTCCATCGCAAAGAAGTCTCCATGCTCAAATGCATTCTGTGTTGCAAAAGAGTCATTGACATTCACTGCGGTACAGCTTGTGCAGTGTCAACATGCAGAAAGGCAATTGGAACACAACATGCAGGAAGGCAATGAGGGAAACAACTTGAAGGAGGCTAAAAGCCTATGCTATGAGTCATCTACACCAGGGACCTGCAGCAATTGGCCTTCAAATCCCAGGCTGCCTTGACAATCTTCCTACATGCCTTGTGATCGTTCAGATATGCGGCGTCATGCATGCGTACATAGGCATGCTGCGGGCTGCACATGGCGGGAAACTGCTGATGAAATGTCTTGTACCCACCCCTCAATACATACATGTGAGGGAAGGTCAGATTTGGATAGTCCGCCAGATGTTTCCGCCTGTCCATGTTGCGTAGGTAGCGGAACATGCGAGGGGCTCTCTCTGAGGAAAACTCACAATACAGAACAATGGCTGTGCTTCGACCCTGAGCTGTGGCGTTGCTGCCAAAGGTGAATGCTTCGCCATCATCAGGTTTTGCTATATTGACTGCTCCAGAGATGTGACCGCCCGTATGCTCATATACATACCCTGTTGACGTGCAATGGACCTGGGCCCGGCATGCTCAAGTGTATGGAGCACTGCCTCTTGGCTGGAGCTCTGCTACCTAATGTCCCTGGCGGGCTCTTGCCGGTGAGCAAACTACATTATCCTAACACAGCAAAACTGCGAAAAACAACAATAAGTACAGTAAGGTCTTGTTGCAACAACTATACTTAACCCAGAAATTGTTATTATATCAAGGTGTTGTCACTTGAATATAACTTCAGCAGCAAGTTTGTTGTTACACAGAAGGCTGGCTGTAATGCAGTCAATATCAGGTCCAATCACTTGTTACAGGTTCAACAAGCTCAAGGCCTGGCTTGTCTGCAGCAGATGCAGGCAATTGGTCATGAGAAAGGGCAATGTATGCCTTATGCCCCTCACAGATCTGTCTACGATCAGAGTCGGTCAGCTGCGTACCACGGCAATTTGCTGTGGACCCAATGTACAGACTGTTCGCCAAAGTGTCTGAAATGATCAAGTTGTCGCAAACGCTTGACTACATGTGGCGCAGCGCTCTTGCCGCCTAGATCTGCCATGGTGCTGTTACTGTGCCACGAGAACCGTAAGGCAGTAAACCGAATTGGCGGATTTCCAGTGCATGCTTCCAAGAAAATTGGCGCAAAAGCAGTCGGACCCACTTGCAAGCGTCTGCCAGCAACGTCGTTCACTGTCTTTGAACCACACGAACAATGCCATGCATGTAACTGGAGGGCTGTTGCTTTATACTAGGCAAAGTTGACAACGACTAAACATGAATGAGGTCGTGGTCGTATCTGGCCTGCTTGCACCAAGGACAATAGCGCTGCTGAAAATGTCAGCGCAGCAGCAACGCGTTGGCTGCACCTGGGGGGCTAATGCATGAACGATGACAAGTGATGACAGATGCATGCACCAATGACACATCTACAATATGTGGATGACCCTGACAAGAGCAACAGGGATGTATAACAGAAGCTATGTAGCACCCCTGGATCATGCAGCTGTCATTGTTGTCACCATTGACGTAATATATTCCACGCTATAATAATCATACAGCTATGCAACAATGTTGCTCTTGTCAGGGTTAACCATGTACACATATGCCAAGTCAGCATGC
>JAABUT010004677.1_pt1 | contig 10670 bp, 11 predicted proteins | sample 5559281 | NCBI WGS metagenome assembly JAABUT01 (sample SAMN10711880, study PRJNA513359) | rock metagenome | isolation source: Antarctica rocks | place: Antarctica: Victoria Land, Ricker Hills nord | collected 2016-01-04 | reverse complement strand
CTCTACCTCGCCGCCGCCCTCACCGTCCTGCGCCGCCTCATCAACGAAGCCCGCACCCGCTACCGCTGGCCAACCCGACCCACCACCCGAAGACTCAAGTGACTATCAATTGCCGGTCGTTCTAAGTTTGGTTGCAGGCAGCGCAGCGACATCCGGTGGCTGTGCGTAGGCGGGCTCGGGAAGGTGGAACACCCATGAGTGTGACGTTGAACAAGGGCGGCAACGTTTCCCTTTCCAAGCAGGCTCCCGGCCTCACCGCGGTCATCGTCGGTTTGGGCTGGGACCCCCGCACCACGTCGGGGGCAGACTTCGATCTGGACGCCTCAGCGTTGATGTGCAACACCAGCGGCAAAATTCTTTCCGACGGACATTTCGTGTTCTTCAACAACCTCACCAGCCCGGACGGCTCGGTGAAGCACTCCGGTGACAACCTGACCGGAGGCGGAGACGGCGACGACGAGCAGATCACGGTCAACCTGTCTGAGGTCCCGGCCGAATGTGACAAACTCGTGTTCCCGGTCAGCATCTACGAGGCCGAGTCGCGCGGGCAGAACTTCGGCCAGGTACGCAACGCGTTCATCCGCATCGTCAACCAGGCCGATAGCATTGAACTCGCCCGATACGACCTGTCCGAGGACGCCTCCTCCGAGACCGCGATGATTTTCGGCGAGCTGTACCGGAACAACGGTGAATGGAAGTTCCGTGCGGTTGGTCAAGGTTACGCCGCGGGCCTCAGGGGCATCGCAGTTGACTTCGGTGTCCACGTCGGCTGAAAAGACCCGAGTCATACACGCACTATCTCCACACGACTAGTCCATACCCGGCGCTGGACGCGTCCACGCCTGCCAGGGATCGGCCCACGGTTCAAGCACTTTCGGTCACTGGTCGGCGCCCTATCCCGTTTCACGCCAACCGAAGCTGCCCGCGACCGCGACACCAGGGATCAATCCGGGTGGACACGCGCCTGCGCCTCGAGGGAAGGCCGGGGTGACGCGTAGAGTCAACCCGTGTTCGGCATCGGCGGGTGGGAGTTGTTCATCCTCATGATGGCGGGGCTGTTCATCCTGGGCCCGGAACGGTTGCCCTCAGCCGCAGTCTGGGCCGCCCGCACCATCAAGCAGGTACGCGAATACGCAACAGGCGCCCGCGAGCAGCTCACCAACGAGCTTGGTCCGGAGTTCGACGAGCTGCGTAAACCCCTCGCTGAACTGCAGAAGCTCCGCGGTTTCAACCCCCGCACCGCCATCACCAAACACCTCCTCGACGGTGACGACTCCTTCTTGTTCGGCGCCAGCCCCACCAACACAAACCCTCCCACCACCGGTATCAGCAGCAACACCACCAGTAACGACCCCCCGGGCTTAAAGGCGTCAGTCGGGCTCACCAAACCGACCCCCACCCCCACATCACCAACCCTGGGCGCGGGTGAACGGCCACCGTTCGACGCCGACGCCACCTGAAAGAGCGCGGCCAACCCCGGAACAAGACGCTCACCAGGACGGTGGCGCCCACCGATCGCCGAGGTCTCGGTCCCGCTTGGGGGCTACGCCCTGTCCGCGTCCTTGTCAGTCACCTGGACTCTGCCGACACCCAGCCCCGCAGACCAACACCCCCAGAAAACCACCGTTGTGTGCAGCACCCCGCCGTTCGCAGGGACGGCCCACACGACCGACCAACTGACGCACGAGACCTTGATTGTCCACGCCCCTCTGGTCACACTCCTATAGGTTTGAGGTGCCTGACAACCGCAGCACTGCTGCTGCCGCTCGCAGCGACCGCCTGCGGTTCGTTGGCCCCACCTAGCGCGGCACCCGTGGTGAACAAACTGGATGTCGCCCGCGGAGCCAGTGCCCAGCTCTCCACCGATCGTTCACGAGGCCCCTGCTACCGTGTCCTGCCCCAACGACCTGCCCAAGCAGGTAGCGGCAACCGAGGACTGCACGGTGACGGACTTCATCCGCCATGAGCGCCACGCCGCCACAGTCCGCATCGACCGCATCGACCGTCCCGCAATCCGTTACCACGTCACATCGGAGTTGAAGCGCTTCCCCCACCTGGGGATTAACCACCCTCCCGGAGGTGTGGTTGATGCCGACTGCAACCCCCGAGACAACACCGGTCACGACACTCGGCGGGGTAGCGTTCCACCGGTGGTGGACGACACTGAGACAACACCCCCACCGGCGTCGAAGGGTGCTCGGGTGCGGCGGGTGTGGCACGCCCAGCTCGGGCCCGGGCAACGCTCCGCGGTGATCGCGTGGGCGTCCTTCGCCACGACGTTCGGGTTCGTCCGCGGCCTCACCCACTGGATCCGGGACGGTCACGGACCCGCCGGTGGGGGCATGAGCATCGGTGGCAAACACTTCCACCACTACAACCTGGGTATCGGGGCGCTCACCGCCCTCGGCGCCATCGCGATCCGCGGAGCCGAACAACACCGCCGCCACCCCGTGACCGCCGCCGCCTACGGCACCGCCACCGCCCTCATCGCCGACGAAGCAGCCCTGCTGCTGGACCTGCAAGACGTGTACTGGTCCAAAGAGGGCCGCACCAGCGTCGACCTCGCCATCGGCGTCATCGCCCTCGGCGGACTCGCCATTGCCGGCATCCCCCTCTGGCCAGCCCTCACCAAAGAACTTCGCCGCTGACCCACCTACGGGAGCGGCAGAGCACCGAGGGCGCCCCCATCGGCGACATGCTTCACCACCATCATCATCATCATCATCATCATCCTCATCATCATCATCATCGATTAAGTGTCCTGACCGTCATCCTTCTCTGTGAGTCCGATTCGCCTGTGTTGGGCAGGAATTGGTCGAGGAACTTGACTTCGGGCTGGTGGTGCTCCACCTTGGTCGGGCAAGCACCTCGTTAGGTGAGGCGTCTGCATGCACAGAGGCCACTGACCCCGAACGTCGAAAGACGCCCCGGTTCAGGGCAGCTCTTCCCGGATTAAGGGTTGAGCCCAAGTGGCTTCCACACCCTCGGCGGTGCTGGGGTGGTGGATACGGCGTGCAGTGCCGAAGCTCTGACGAGAGGGGTGCCCGCCCGGACCATTGCGTCCCGGGTGTTCTCCCCGCGCTGTGACGCGACGCCCCCGGGCGTCCCGACATCGAGGGTGGCGACTACGCACATGTCACCGGTCGGGTGAATAGGGTCGGCAACCCCGCGCCGTTCAAGTCGGGTTCGGCTTGTGGTTGCACCGGACCCGGCGGCTCCGCGGGCGGACTAGCATCGTGGGAGTCCTGGGCGGGCGCTCGCGACGCGATTGGTGTGCGTCGGCATGATGGTGGGGTGCGCGTAGCGACCTGTCACCGTCGGGGCAGTGTGGGAGGTCAGTTGTCTCTGCGGCCGGGGCCGGTTCGACCGTGACCGCGACGCCTGGGCTCATCGTCGACGGTGACCCGCCCTCACAACCGCCGCGGCGTCCCGCGCCTTTGGTAGGGCCGTGGCCGCACCTGCCGCGGTTCCTGGTGCAGAAGACGCACCTGCTGGTGGTCGCGGTGGTGCTGGCGTACTTCGGTCAGCTGGTCATCGTGGCGCTGTACTACCTGCTGTTGGAAACGAACCCCACGGTGACCCATGGCTGGCACACATTGGTCCCGTCGGGAGGTCTGCGCCACGACATCCGTAACAACGTCGAGGGTCTGCTCGGTGGGCTGTTCGCCCAGGCCGTGGTGTGGAACGCGTTCCGGCGGCGGCGACCGATGACCGCGCTGGACCGCGCCGAGCGGCGCATCGGCATCCCCAACCTCAAGACCGGTCATCCCCGGGCGGCGCAGATCGCTGCCACCGTGCCCCTGGTCATCGCCTACGCCGTGCCCGGATACCTGCTCGCCCGCGCCGGCACCGACCTGCTGCAAGCGCACGCCGTGGACTACTTCGCCCAGCTGCGGGCCTCGTCCCGCATCACCAGCCTGACCCCCGTGCGTGACCGGCTCATAAACACCGCCGCCGGCGACTGGGACCAGAAGCTACGCGGGTACGCAGCAGCGTTCCTGTTCGGTCGCCGCCCCGCGAAAGCAACGATCGACATCGTGCAACGCCGACTCGCCGAACGTCACCTCCGCAGCAACCGGACGCTGCGCTGGTGGCACCCACCGACCTTCGCCGCCCGGGTCACCACCTTGCGCAACCACGTCCCACCCCAACAACATCCGGTCGTCGAGACCCTCCTGATCCGGGTCGCCTCGATCACCCTGCTCGGCCTAGCCATCACCGGACTGTGGGTGCTGGTCTTCCACGCCACAGCCGGATAAACCTCAGCCGAGCTCGGCTGGGGTCCCCGACCAGGCGCACCGGCAACCACGAACACGACCGCACCATCCGGCGCGCACCTTCGGCACGCCGCAGAGTCAGGCACCCGTGAACCACCGCACCCCGTCCCCCACACCCAGCCTCGCCCCCCAACCCCTCGCGGCAGCACCACGTCCGCGCCTGGTGAACGGGGTAAGCCTCACCGTCGATTAACCCTTTTTTCGACACTGCCCAGCCGTGAACGTCAACGCCGGTAATCACTGTCGATAACTCGCGTCGGGAAACAACGTCGATTAACCCACGACTGGGGTTATTGTCGACGGATGCTGGTCGGGTACGCGCGGGTCTCCACCGCGGAGCAGAACCCGGACCACCAAACCGATGCCCTGCTACGGGCCGGTGTCGCCCGGGACGACATCCATGTCGATCACGCCAGCGGCGCCAAAGCCTCCCGCCCGAAGCTGGACCTGGTGCTGCGGATCCTGCGGGACGGGGATGTGCTGGTGGTGACCCGGCTGGATCGGCTCGGACGTTCCGTGCTGCACCTGGTCACCCTGGGCGCGCAGCTGCGTGAGCGCGGGGTCGGCCTGCAAGTGGTGGAGCAGGGCATCGACACCGCCACCGCCGAGGGCCGCGCCATGTTCGGGATGCTCTCGGTGCTCGCCGAGCTGCAGCGGGAACTTATCGTGGCCAACACCCGCGACGGACTGGCTGCTGCGCGGGCCCGCGGCCGCCGCGGTGGACGACCCCCCAAACTCACCCCGGATCAGGTCGCACTGGCCCAACGGCTCTATGACGCCGGGGAGCACACCGTCGCCCAGATCGCCGGCATGTTCACCGTTCCCCGGAGCACCGTCTACGGGCACCTCGACAAGGCCACCGTCGGTACCCGGCCCCACGCCCAGAAGACCGTGGCAGCGGCGGCGCCTTCTGCGGAGCGCGCACCCAGTAATGACCCTGCCGGTGATGCGCACACCCGCGGGGCCCGCATCACCCCGAAATCCTGGGCGTGCCCCAGCTGCGGGCATGAGCCCGCCACGCGGGGGGAAGCCACCGCACAACGGGCCGATCTGGCGGTCACCTGGCTCAGCGCCGACCCCCACCGGCCCGGGCAGCTCCTCCCCCGACAACACTGCCGCCACTGCCAACCCCACGGACCCGTGCTCGACCTCGCGTGTGTGGTGTGTGGTGATGGACCGATCCTCGCCGGCGACCTGGCCACCGCGGCGATCGACGCCTGTTCCCCACCAGAGCCCGTGCAGCAATGGTTGGCCGCCGACGGCTGGCAACTCACCCCGGAGCTGCTGTGTCCCGACCACATACCTCTGGCACATCTATCCTCATGACGATCGTTGGGGCACCGGTCGCACCGAACAGCGGGCACGCGAAGATGGGGTAGTGACCGATCCGGCCGTAGCGGTGCCCGAGGGCTACCCCCAACTCCTCGAGCAACTGAAGACACAGGTCCGCCAAGCCCGGATTCGCGCCTCCCGAGTCGTCAACACCGAGCTGCTCACCCTGTACTGGGACCTGCCACCCGCGGCCTACATCGACGTGGCCCGGAGCGGGCGCCGCCGCCCGAACACATCGGTCTGGGTGAGGCACGGCAACCCGTAACATCGCATCATCGAACCGGTCGACGCGATCACTCGAACGACGGTAAAGCCGATCTGTGTACCGATCGGCACCTGAGGCCAGGGAGATGATGTTGACCAGCATCGAACGGATCGAGATTGGGCATATCCCCCTGCTGGCCCGTCCCTACTACGACGGCGGTGACCCCGGCCCGATTGTCGCAGCCCTCGCGCAGGTCCCAGAGCTTCTAGTCGCGGCGATGCCCATAACGTCCCAGCGTGTTACATCGCCGTACACCCACCCCTGCCCGTTGAGACTGCACTCCAGGAGGCGTCCGTGACCGACCCCGAGCGCCGTGCCTTCACCGAGCATCCCGTTCCGGATGGGTTCGGTAGCGGGTCCTCGCACACCATCGGCGAGTCGTTGACGTTCGATGTCCGGTTGGGCCCGGACGAACGCCGCGGGCCCGCCACCGCCGACACCCCGCACGAGGTGAAAGAACGGCTCGCGGCGTTGTTGGAGCAGCTGCACGCCACGGGTGGGTTGACCACGGATGCCTCCTACGCGGTGGACAGCTATCTCACCGTGGCTGACGGGTTCGAGGCCGATGGTCTGCTGGTCCAGGCCCTCGACTGCTTGACCGACCTGATCGGGCAGCTGGGCGAGCTCGTGGCCGCCCGCGCCGGCACGCCGCCCGCGCTGATCAGCACTGATGCTGATCTGCTGCCCTACCGGGACCGGCACAACCTGCACGTCGTCGACGACCGGTATCTGACCGGGGCCCAGCCCACCGAACGGGGCTACCGCTGGCTGCGCTCCAAGGGCGTCAGCACCGTGATCAGCCTGCGGTTGGACGCGACCCGCGACCGGCAGAGGGTGGAGGAGCTGGGCATGGACTTCCTGCACATCGCGTGGGCCAACGAGCAGCCCCCCAGCGTGGCGCAGGTGCAGCAGGTACTGGCGGCGGTCGCCGCGGCACCGGGCTGGGTGTTCCAGCACTGCCTGCGCGGGATCGGCCGGGACCTGACCATGTCGGGCTGCTACCAGGTCACGGCGGGTCACCCGGTCGAGCAGGTCCTCGCCGAGGCGACCGCGAACGCCCCGCGCTGGGAGCTCGACCAACACCGTGACCCCAACACCGGTGAACCGGTGCAGTTCCAGCTGCTGCGGTGCTTCGCTGCGGATCTGGCCCGATGACAAGTACGACCACGACCACGACCGGTCTCGGCGCCTTGTTCGAGGATCCCGAGGTCCGCGCGCGGCACCCGGAGCGCCGAGGGGCCACGCGGTCAGGAGGGTGGCGGCGCGGTGTCGGGCGGGTACTGCTCGGTTCGGTGATCGCGCTGTTGCTGGCGTTCCTGGCGGTACCGATGGTGTCGCTGTTGTTCTATACCGACCCGATGACGCTGCTGGGCCGGTTGGGTGGGCCGCTGGCCAGGCAGGCGTTGGGCCTGAGTTTGGGCACCACCGCCGCCGCGCTGGTGCTCGCGGTCGCTACCGGCACCCCGCTGGCGTACTGGCTGGCCAAGCACACCTTTCCGGGTAAACGGGTGATCGAGCTGGGGCTGCAGCTGACGATCGTGTTGCCGGCCTCGGTGGCCGGGTTGGGACTGTTGCTGGTGTTCGGCCGCAGCGGCCTGCTCGGCGCAGCGTTGAGCTATGGCGGCGTGCAGGTCCCGTTCACCGCGTTGGCCGTGGTCCTGGCGCAGACATACACCGCGGTCGCGCTGTATGTGTCCTCAGCGCGGCTGGGGTTTGAAGCGGTCGACGACGAGTTGATCGCCGCCTCCCGCACCCTCGGGGCGCCGATGTGGCGCACGTTCTGGCGGGTCGTGCTGCCCCTGGCCGGGCCCGCGGTGCTGACCGGGATGGCGCTGGGATGGGCGCGGGCGTTAGGGGAGTTCGGCGCCACGCTGGTCTTCGCCGGCAATCTGCCCGGCACCACCCAAACGCTCCCGCTGGCCATCTACGTCGCACTGGAGTCCGACCTCACCACCGCGGTCGCCATCGCGGTCCTGCTGCTCGGAGTGGCCGTGGTCCCACTGGTGGGGGTGCAGTACGCCGGGTACCGGCTGGCCCGCGGTCGCCGCCGGCGTCTCATCCCCACCACCCGGGTGGGCCGATGACCCTGCAGGCCCGGCTGGAGGTCAGGCGGCGGGACTTCACCGTCGAGGTCGACCTGCACACTGCCACCGAGACGCTCGTCGTCGTCGGCCCGTCGGGATGCGGGAAGACCACCGTGCTCCGCACCCTCGCCGGGCTGCTCACCCCCGCGGCGGGGCGGATCACCCTGGGCGAGCAGGTCCTCTACGACGCCACGCGCGGCATCGACGTGCCGCCCGAGCAGCGCCGGGTCGGGGTCGTCTTCCAGCACTACGCGCTGTTCCCTCATCTCGACGTCGTCGACAACGTGGGCTACGGACTGCCCCGCTTGCCTCAACCCGAACGGGAGCGGCGCATCAGCGCCGCGCTGGAACGGGTCCGCATCACCGAGCTGGCCGGTGCGCGCCCGTCCGAGCTCTCAGGTGGGGAACAGCAACGCGTCGCGGTGGCCCGGGCGCTGATCACCGAGCCACGACTGCTGCTGCTCGATGAACCCCTCTCCGCGCTCGACGTGGACAACCGAGCCAACCTGCGTCGGGAACTGGCCATCCTGCTGCACCACCTGGCGATTCCCACGGTGGTGGTCACCCATGACCTCGCCGACGCCGACGCCCTCGCCGATCGTATCGCGGTGATGGACCGCGGACGGATCGTGCAGACCGGTACACCCCAGGACGTCATCGACCACCCGGCCAATGCCTACGTCGCCCAGTTCACCGGGGCCAACGTCATCCCCGGGTCGGTGCTAGACCACGACGCCGAACCCGACGCGCTCGTGGCTGTGGACCCGGCCCGGATCGCCCTGGACCGGAACACGGTGACCGCGCATAGCTGGAGCACGACCGTGACCAGCCTGCAGCACCGCGGGAGCATGCTCCGCGTCGGTCTCACCACCCCACCCGGCGCGGTCGCCGACATCCCCGCCACTGCCACCGAAACCGCTGCTGGCGGTCCAGCTGAGCTCGCGATCGGTGACACCGTCACCGCGCACGTCGATCCGGAAGGAATCCGCCCGCTGCTGCCCGCAGCCGCGAGTGGTCCCCGATCCCGCTCAGCTGTCACACCCTCCGGCCCCGCGAGCGCGTCACCTGCCAGTGGCGGGCTGCACCGGATCGTGGCGGTGGCGGTCGCGGTCATCGCCACGCTGATCGTGGCAGCGGCTGTCCTGCCGGCGAGTCCCCTACCGGCCGCGGGGGCGCAGAACACCCCAGCGGGAGGCGCGGCGAGCGGGACGTTGATCGCGTTCGTGGCCGCCAACGCCACCGACGTGTTCAACACGGCCATCGACAGGTTCGAGCATCAGCAGCCCGGGGTGAGCGTCAAACCGTCCTACGCCGGCACGCAGATTCTGCTCACCCAGCTGGAACATGGCGCTCAGGTGGACCTTTTCCTGTCCGCCGACGAGGCACACGCCCAGCAGGCCGTCACCGACGGGCTCATCCCCCGTTATGACCCGGTCAGCAGCAACAGCGAGGTCATCGTCGTCCCGCGCAGCAACCCTGCCGGTGTCAGCAGCCTGCAGGACCTCGCGACCAAGCCGGTCAAACTGATCATTGGGGTGCCGACAGTCCCTATTGGCATCTACACCCGCCAAATATTCACCAACGCGACCGCACAGTACGGCCCCGAATTCCCCCAGCAGGCGCTGGGCCACGTGGTGTCCACCGAGACCGACGTCAAACAGATCCTCCACAAGGTCGCCCTGAACGAAGCCGACGCCGGCATCGTCTACCGCACCGACATCACACCCGACGTCGCCGGGCAGGTAACCACGATCGAGATCCCTGACCCCGACCAGGTCATCTCCGTCAACTACATCGCCGTCCCCACCCGCGCCCCACACCAAGAGCTGGCCCAGCAGCTGCGCGACTACCTGCTCTCCCCGGAAGGACAATCCGTCTTCACCAGCATGGGCTACCGGCCGCCCACCACCACGACACCCCCACCCGCCGCCCCCACGGTGTCGTCTACCCCCACACCGCCAACTCCATCAAAATAGGCCCCAATTATCACGTACCGAAGCGATATGAGGGCAGCACCCGCGAACAAACACATGGACAAACACGGGCATGAGAGCAACGCGATATTCGCCAGGCGTGTCGATGAGCCATGTCTTTGCCGGGCCGCTCACAGCCTCCGTTTGCGCGGTGCCCCTCAAGTTTCGCGTCCCCACGGGGCTTCTCCAGTTGTAACGTCTGAACCTCAGACCCGGTCGAGGAAGACACATGCCACCTGGGGAAGCCCACCGCCCCGGCGACGGCGGCATAGAAGGCCGGGTAGATCCGGTACTGCCTGAACACCTCACTGCTGCCCGGACAATGCCGGCGGGCAGCATCGTCCGTGACCCGGACGGTCGGTCGAGGTGGTGGAGCTAGCGGCGGTGCAGGGTCGAACAGTGCTGCTCGCGTCCGAACGGGTGACGGATATTGTGTGGGCATCTGAGTGGGAGGCGGCGGTCGCCGCGGCCCGGGCAGGAGATCAACCAAACGCGATTCGGCGAGTCATGCCCAACAGGACGTAGCCAACAGGAATGAACAGGGGACAGCGCGCCTTCTCCGGTCGGGAGCCTGATCATGCCTTGAGTTGACGTCGGAGCCGGCCCCTGCGCCGTTCACGGTTGGCCAGCCCACGACCCGCCTGGTGTCCGCTGGGTTCGGCGGTGCGGTTGGTCGGGCTGGGGTGGCGGTGCGCGGCGCTAAGCCTCGATCCACCGATGAGGGTGGTGTTGTGAGCGC
>JAABUT010004676.1_pt1 | contig 10672 bp, 12 predicted proteins | sample 5559281 | NCBI WGS metagenome assembly JAABUT01 (sample SAMN10711880, study PRJNA513359) | rock metagenome | isolation source: Antarctica rocks | place: Antarctica: Victoria Land, Ricker Hills nord | collected 2016-01-04 | reverse complement strand
CCGCCGAGGGTCAGCTTGCCCTGGTAGGCCTTCAGGTCCGAGAGCTTGGTGAGCTTGTTGGCGTCGGCGAAGGTCTTGGTCACCGCGAAGGCGTTCTGGTCGGCCGCCTTGCTCGGCTCGAGCACCGCCAGCCCCTTGGGCGTCGCCAGCCCCTTGAGCGCGGTCAGGGTCGGGGCCAGCTCGGAGGTGGCCTTGGCCGCTGCGTCCTTGCCGTTGGCCTTCTTGTTCAGGAACTCGGTGAGCGTCCCGACGTACTCCGGGACGACGTCGAGCTGGCCGCGCTCGAGCGCCGGCTCGTAGACCTCGCGGTTGGTGACCGGCTTGACCGAGGCGTCGAAGCCGGCCGCCTTCAGCGTCCCGGCGTAGAGGTTGGCCAGGATCTGGTTCTCGCCGAAGTTCGCCGCGGCGACGACGATCTTGCCGCTGCCGCCGGTCACGCCCGTGGCCAGCTGCATCTCGTCGCTGTAGGCCTGCGCGACCGTCTTCGGCGACATCCGGTCGACGTCGACCTGCTTGTTGAGCGCGACCAGGTCGTCGGTGCTCAGCGCCGCCGAGACCTTGTCGAGGGCCTGCTGCAGCGGAGGGGAGAGCTTCTTGTTGTTGACGACCGGCACGATGTTGTCGACGGTCTGCAGGTGCAAGTCGTCCTGCAGCACGACCAGCTCGTTGCCCGCGGTCGAGGCGCTGCCACCGCCGGCCCCGCCACTGCCGCCACTGCTGCCACTGCTGCCACTGGAGCCCGAGCCGCTGGAGCCCGAGCCGCCGCAGCCAGCGGCCGCGAATGCCAGCAGGACCACTGCGAGGGCCGTACGACGTGCGCGCATGGCACCGCCTCCTGTGTCCCGCCCCGTGGGGCGCGTGTCCGGCGGGGAGCCCCGCGTGCACAGCCCATCACGGCGCTGCTTGCCGTGGCAACTTCAGGCGGCTGTGCCTGCCACTACGTTGCCAGGTCGTAACCTGCGGGGGCCTGGGGTGAGCCTGCGCTGCAGGGCGCCGAGCCCCACCTCGACGGCGAGCGCCAGCACGGCCACCAGCACTCCGCCCGCGGCGGTCATCGCCGGGTCGGCGCGCCCGAAGCCGTCCGCGATGAGCCGGCCGAGCCCGCCGCCCCCGACGTACGCCGCGAGGGTCGCGGTGGCCACCACCTGCACGCTCGCGGTGCGGACCCCCGCGGCGACGAGCGGCAGGGCCAGCGGCAGCTCGACCCGGCGCAGCAGCTGCACACCCGTCATGCCCATGCCGGTGGCGGCCTCGCGGACCTCGCTGTCGACGTCGCGCACCCCGACGTAGGCGTTGGTGAGCAGCGGCGGCAGCGCGAAGAGCACCAGCGCGACGACCGTCGCCCGGTTGCCGAAGCCCACCGGTGTCGCCGCGAGCAGCACCAGCACCGCGAAGGTCGGCACGGCCCGCGAGGCGTTGGAGACGTTGACCACCAGGCCACCGCCGCGACGGGCGTGGCCGAGCGCGAAGGCGACCGGCAGCGCCACCAGGCAGGCGAGGGCGACCGCCGCCGCCGACAGCTCGAGGTGCTCGGCGAGACGATGCGGTACGCCGTCCACGCCCGTCCAGTGAGAGGAGTCCCCGAGCCAGGCGAGGGTGTCCGCGACCAGGCTCATCGTGTTGTCACAGCCGCGACCAGGGGGTGAGCAGCCGCTCCACGCCGAGCAGCAGCAGGTCGGCGACCGCAGCCAGCAGCACGCACAGCGCCGAGGCAGTGAGGATCTCGGCCCGGTACAGGTTGTTGTTGAAGCCCTCGAAGATGAGCTGGCCGAGGCCGCCGTTGCTCACCACGACGCCGACGGTGACCAGAGCGACCGTGGAGACGGTGGCGACCCGGACCCCCGCGAGGACGGTCGGCAGCGCCAGGGGCAGCTCCACCCGCAGCAGCAGCCGTCGCGGCCCGACACCCATCCCGCGGGCCGCCTCCACCACGTCGGGCGGCACCCCCTTCAGGCCGGCCAGCAAATTGCGCACCAGGACGAGCAGCGTGTAGGCGGTCAGCCCGATCACGACAGTCGTCTGGGTCAGGCCGGTGACGGGTGCGAGGACGGCGAACAGGGCCAGCGAAGGGATCGTGTAGACGATGCCGGTGGTGCCGAGCACGACCTGCTCGAGCCGCGCGGACCGCCTGGCCAGCAGCGCCAGCGGCAGCGCGAGCAGCAGGCCGAACGCCACGGACAGGACCGTCAGCGTGACGTGCTGGCGCAGTGCGGCCAGGATGGTGTCGGAGTTGGTGCGGACGTAGTCGAGACTGACCCAGGGGTTGGGTGCTTCCGACGACGAGGAGACCAGCACGTGCCGCACGCTACTGGGACCGGTCCCGCGGGGCCGGCGCGCGGCGAGCCGGCGCGCGCCGAGCCGATGATCCGGCTCGAGTCGGTCACGAAGAGCTACGACGACGGCACCCGGGCCGTCGAGGAGCTCAGCCTGGTCGTGCAACGGGGCGAGCTGTGCGTCCTGGTCGGCCCGTCCGGGTGCGGCAAGACGACGACCATGAAGATGGTCAACCGGCTGATCGAGCCGACCTCGGGCCGGGTGCTGCTCGACGGCGCGGACGTGGCCGGGACCGACCCGGTGGAGCTGCGCCGCAGGATCGGCTACGTCATCCAGCAGGTCGGGCTCTTCCCGCACCAGAGCGTGCGCGACAACGTCAGCACCGTGCCGTCGCTGCTCGGCTGGGACCGCGCTCGCATCCGGTCGCGCGCCGACGAGCTGCTCGAGCTCGTCGGCCTGCCGCCGTCGACGTACGCCGACCGCTACCCTGCCCAGCTGTCCGGAGGGCAGCGCCAGCGGGTCGGGGTGGCGCGGGCGCTGGCCGCCGACCCGCTGGTGCTGCTCATGGATGAGCCGTTCAGCGCGGTCGACCCGGTGGCCCGCGAGCGGCTGCAGACCGAGTTCCTGCGGCTGCAGCGCGAGCTGGGCACCACGGTGGTGCTGGTGACGCACGACGTCGACGAGGCGGTGCGGCTCGGGGACCGGATCGCGGTGCTGCGCCAGGGCGGCCACCTCGAGCAGTACGCCGCACCCGCGGCCGTCCTCGGCAGCCCCGCGTCGCCCTTCGTCGCCGACTTCGTCGGGGCCGACCGGGCCGTCAAGGCGCTCGCCGTGACACCGCTCGACCTCGACCGGCTCGAGCCGTACGACGGCCCGCTGTCCGCCTCGGTGGACGCGGACGCCGACCTCGGGCAGGCCCTGGCCGCGCTGCTGGCCGCGGACGACGGCCGGGTCGAGGTGCTGGACGGCGACGGGCGCCGGCTGGGCACCCTCACCGCCGACGGGCTGCTGGCGCAGGTCCGCCCGTCAACCGGTAACTAGCCGGTCCGCAGGTAGTCCAGGAACCGGGCCCGCAGCAGCGGCTCGTCCACCTCACCGAGGTCCTTGCCCAGCATTTCGCGCACCACCTCGACGGCCTCGCTCACCGACCCGAAGATGCCACCGGCGGAGCCGTCCTCTGTCGCCAGCGCCTGCGAGGCCCGCAGGTGCTTGACGACGTCCCAGAAGAAGCCGACGTCGTGCGCGTCGCGGGCCTTGTCGAAGGCCCGCTCGCGCAGCTCTTCGGTGGTCAGGCTGTCCAGGTCGACGCTCACGCCCGCGACGATAGGCGGTCCTGCTCGCCGTGCTCGTCCGGCGTACGGCAGGCCCGCTCGAGCAGCAGGGCCGCCCCGACCAGCGCCAAGGCGGCGAGGGCGGACAGCCCGGCGACGAGGGCGTCGCCGCCGGCCGTGCCGAGCTCGTCGCGACGCTGGAAGGCCCAGATCGCCACTCCGGCGTAGCCACCCAGGAGCAGCGCCCCGGTCGGCGAGGACGCCTTGGCGAGCACCGCCGCCCTGGCCACCTGCAGCGGGTGCAGCGGCCGGCCCACCGGCCGCCCCCGCGCGTCGCGGCGCCGACGCACCCGGTCGCGCACGACGCGGGCCATGCCGGCCTCGACGACGGCCAGCAGCAGCAGCGTCACCGGCGCGTAGACCGGCAGGGGCGACAGCTGGAAGTACGCCACGACAGCCAGCAGGTAGCCGAGCACGCCGGCGAGCACCGCCGTGACCGCCAGCAGCGACACCCGGGTCGGTCTCACGGCCGCAGCACCAGGTCGTCCCGCCGCCGTACGCCGGCGGTGCCGACGGCCGCGAGCAGACCGGCGACCCGGCCGTGCCCGGCCAGCACGGCGTCGGGCTGCAGGTCGTGCCAGGGGGCGAGGACGAAGGCGCGCTCGTGCGCGCGGGGGTGCGGCAGCCGCAGGTCGGGGCTGCTGCCGTCGGCGTGCACGACGTCGACGTCGAGCGTGCGCGGCCCGTTGCGCACGTCCCGCCGCCGTCCCGCGGCCGCCTCCGCCTGCTGGGCGAGCGACCAGGCGGCGGCCGCGTCGAGGTCGACGAGCACGACCGCGTTGAGGTAGTCCGGCTGCTCGGGGCCACCCACCGGGTCGCTCTGGTAGACCGGGGACACCGCGGTCGGGTGCAGCAGGTCCACGGCCGACTGCAGGGCGGCGAGGCGGTCGCCGAGGTTGGCCCCGAGCGACAGGACCGCGCTCACGGCCGGCTCACCGTGACGGCGACGTCGGTGACGGGCAGCCCCACCGGTGCGGACGGCTTGTGCACCGTCACCTGCGTGCGCCGGACCCGGGGGTCGGCCAGGCACACCTCGGCCAGCCGTTCCGCGAGGGTCTCGACGAGGTCGACCGGCGGCCCGGCCACGACCGCTGCGAGCCGCTGCGCCAGCTGCCCGTAGTCCACCGTGTCGGCCAGCGCGTCGCTGGCCGCCGCCGGCCGCAGGTCCAGCTCCAGCACCGCGTCGACGAGGAAGTCCTGGCCCTGCTCGCGCTCGGCCGGCAGGACCCCGTGGAAGCCACGGACGCGTAACCCGCTCAGCACCACCCGGTCGGTCATCCCTCGCCCTCCAGCCGGCCGAGGACCGGCGAGCCGTGGTGCACCTGCAGGCGCCAGCCGTCGGGGCGCCGACGGAAGACGTTGGTCGCCACCACCGCGCCGCTCGTGCCGGCGTCCTCGGACACCTCGGTCAGCACGTTCTCCTGGCAGGTCACCACCGCGGTGTCGCCCTCGATGCTGACGTGCACATCGGTGAGGAAGAACTGGATGTACGCCGTCCCGGCCATCACCACCGACCACGAGCGCAGCACCGAGGACCGCCCGCGCAGCATCGGCCAGCCGGGGTGGGTGCAGCACACCGAGGCCGGGTCGGTGTCGTCCCAGAGCGCCTCCATCGCGTCCACGTCGGCGGTCTCGAAGGCGCTGTAGAGCCGGGTGTTGGCTGCCGTGACGGCGTCCTCGTCGCCCGTCATGCTCCCTCACGGGCGAGGGCGGCGGCGACCCGCACCGCGTCGGCCGACGCCGCCACCTCGTGTACCCGCACTGCCCAGGCCCCGGCCTGTGCCGCGACCACGGTCAGCGCCGCGGAGGCGTGGTCGCGCTCCTTGGGTGGACGCAGGCGACCATCGGGACCGGCCAGGAGCTCGCCGAGGAAGCCCTTGCGGGACGCCCCGACCACCAGCGGCCGGCCCAGCCCGGCCAGCTCGTCCAGCGCCCGCAGCAGGGCCCAGCTGTGCCGGGGCGCCTTCGCGAAGCCCAGCCCCGGGTCGAGCAGCACCTGATCGGCCTGCACACCGGCCTGCTCCGCGGCCTCGAGCCGGGCCAGCAGCTCGACCCGCACCTCGGCCACGACGTCGTCGTACGACGCCCGGCTCTGCATGTCGACGCTGGGCCCGCGACCGTGCATGAGGACGTACGCGACAGCGGTCTGCGCGACCAGCGGCAGCATGTCGGGGTCGGCCCGGCCACCGGACACGTCGTTGACCAGCCGGGCGCCGGCCTCCAGCGCCGCCTGCGCGACCGACGCCCGGGTGGTGTCGACCGACACGACGGCGCCGGCCGCGGCCAGACCGGCCACCACCGGGAGCACCCGCCGCCGCTCCTCCCCCGCCGGGACGCGCCCGGCTCCCGGCCGGGTGGACTCGCCGCCGACGTCGAGCAGGTCGGCGCCGGCCGACAGCAGCCCCAGCCCGTGGCGGACGGCGCTGTCGGCGTCGGCGTGGTCGCCGCCGTCGCTGAAGGAGTCGGGGGTGACGTTGACGACGCCCATGACCCGGGTGCGTCCGATGCTGGCGAAGCCCCGCAGCGAAGCGGTCACCGGCCCGGCTGGGCGCCGCCCGCCCTAGGACGCAGGGTCGGTCCCGGTGGCCCGGCGCGGGGGCCTGGCCGGGCGGGCCGGGCCCTGCTCCTTGGCCGGCTCGTCGGCCTCCCGGTTGACCGAGGCGTGCGAGCGCTCCGAAGCCGACGCGCGACGGCCCGGGGCCGCCTTTGAGCCGTCGGCCTGCCGTCCGCGGGCGAGGTCCTCGAGGTCGGCAGGGCCCATGACGGCGAGCTCGGCGGGGGTCAGCACCGGCGGCCGGCCGTCAGGCTGTCGCCTGCCGTTGCCGGTCGGCGTCGGGCGCTCGGGCCGCTTGTCCACGGTGGCGAAGACCTCGAGCACCTCGTCCTTGCTCAGCGTCTCCTTGTCGAGCAGCCGCAGGACCATCTCGTCGAGGACGTCGCGGTACTCCACGAGGATCTCCCACGCCTCGTGGTGGGCGTTCTCCACCAGCTCGCGGACCTCGCTGTCGACCTGCGCAGCGACCTCCTCGGAGTAGTCGCGGCCGTGGCCCATGTCGCGGCCGAGGAAGACCTCGCCGGACTCCTGGCCGAACTTTACCGCGCCCAGTCGCTCGCTCATGCCGTACTGGGTGACCATCGCCCGCGCCACGCTGGTGGCCTTCTCGATGTCGTTGGAGGCGCCGGTCGTGGGGTCGTGGAAGACCAGCTCCTCGGCGGCCCGCCCGCCCATCGCGTAGGCCAGGGTGTCCAGCAGCTCGGCCCGGGTCTGGGAGTAGCGGTCCTCCTCCGGCAGCACCATGGTGTAGCCCAGCGCCCGCCCGCGCGGCAGGATCGTGATCTTGTGCACAGGGTCGGTGTTGGGCAGGGAGTGCGCGACGAGCGCGTGTCCGGCCTCGTGGTAGGCCGTGACCTTCTTCTCCTTGTCGTTCATCAGCCGGGTGCGCCGCTGCGGGCCGGCCATGACCCGGTCGATCGACTCCTCCAGGACCGGCAGGGTGATCTGCTTGGCGCCGGTGCGGGCCGTGAGCAGCGCCGCCTCGTTGACGACGTTGGCCAGGTCCGCGCCGGTGAAGCCGGGCGTCCGCCGCGCGATCACCTGCAGGTCCACCCCGGGCTCGATGGGCTTGCCTTTGGCGTGCACGTCGAGGATCTGCCGGCGGCCCAGCATGTCCGGCCGGTCCACCGCGATCTGCCGGTCGAAGCGGCCGGGGCGCAGCAGCGCAGGGTCCAGGATGTCCGGCCGGTTGGTCGCGGCGATCATGATGACGCCGCCCTTGACGTCGAAGCCGTCCATCTCGACCAGCATCTGGTTGAGCGTCTGCTCGCGTTCGTCGTGGCCGCCGCCCATGCCGGCGCCGCGGTGCCGGCCCACCGCGTCGATCTCGTCGACGAAGATGATCGCCGGGGCGTTGGCCTTGGCCTGCTCGAACAGGTCGCGGACGCGGCTCGCCCCCACGCCGACGAACATCTCGACGAAGTCCGACCCGGAGATCGAGTAGAACGGGACGCCCGCCTCGCCGGCGACCGCGCGGGCGAGCAGCGTCTTGCCCGTCCCGGGCGGCCCGTAGAGCAGCACGCCCTTGGGGATCTTGGCACCGATCGCCTGGAACTTGGCCGGGCTCTCCAGGAACTCCTTGATCTCGCCGAGCTCCTCCAGCGCCTCGTCGGCGCCCGCCACGTCGGCGAACGTGGTCTTGGGGGTGTCCTTGCTGACCAGCTTGGCCTTGGACTTGCCGAACTGCATGACCCGGCTGCCGCCGCCCTGCATCTGGTTCATGAAGAAGAACAGCAGGCCGAGGATGATCAGGAACGGCAGGAAGCTCACCAGCAGCGACACCAGCGGGTTGTCGTGGGTGACCTTCACGTCGTACGGCGTGCCGCCGGCCTTGAACGCGGCGGCGACCTCCTGCTGCTGGTTGAACAGGTAGGACGCCTGGACCTTGCGCGAGCCGTCGATGGCCCGCCCGTCCTTGAGCGAGACCTTGATCTCCTGCTCCTTGTCGAGCACGAGCGCGGGGTCCTTGGCGGTGCTCTCGACGTCGCCGGCTGCCACCGCGGCCAGCACCTTGGAGGTGTCGACCTTCTTGTACCCGCCGTCGCCCTTGAGGCCGCTGGACAGCACGAGCAGCGCGATCAGGCCGAGCAGGATGTAGAGGAAGGGTCCTCGGGCATAGCGCTTGAGGTTCATCGACGCGGGGCCGGTCGCCCCGTCCCTCCTGACGGCGAGTGGATCATCACGGTACACCGGTGGGTGGGGACCGACATCGGCTCAACGGTGTCCCGGGACCGGGTGTTCCGCAGTGCAGGCGGCTCACACCGGCGGGCGGTCCGGATGGGGGCCATCCGGCCTACATCCCGGCCTACATCTTCGGGCCGGCGTAGACCTCCGGGCGCAGCAGGCCCACGAAGGGCAGGTCACGATAGCGCTCGGCGTAGTCCAGGCCGTAGCCGACGACGAAGTCGGAGGCGATGTCGAAGCCGACGTACTTCACGGCCACGTCGACCTTGGCCGCATCGGGCTTGCGGAGCAGCGCGCAGACCTCGACCGAGGCCGGTCCCCGCGAGCGCATGTTGCGCAGCAGCCAGGACAGCGTGAGGCCGGAGTCGATCACGTCCTCGACCACGAGCACGTGCTTGTCGGCGATCTCGCGGTCCAGGTCCTTCAGGATCCGCACGACGCCGCTGGAGGAGGTCGAGGAGCCGTACGACGAGACCGCCATGAACTCCATCGAGACCGGGGTGCGCAGGGCCCGCGCGAGGTCGGCCATGATCATCACAGCGCCCTTGAGGACCCCGACGAGCAGCACCTCGCGGCCCACGTAGTCGGCGTCGATCGCGGCCGCCAGCTCGGCCACCTTGGCGCCGATGTCGGCCTCAGAGATGATCACCTGCTCGATCTCCGGGGGGACCTCGGGACTCACGGGACGCAGGCTAGCCGCCCCCCTGCGCGGGCCGCCCGCACGCCCCCGGGCAGCGCGACCGGCCCCTGCCCGGACCAGTCCTCGACGAGCGCCCGCAGCGCGTCCACGTGTACGGCGGTCACCGCATGACCGCAGGCCGCCTCGGCCCAGCTCTTGAGCTAGCGGGCCCGCAGCGCCGCCGGCAGGGCGGCCAGCGCGGCGACGTCGGCGGTCGAGGGGGCGAGCGCGTCCAGGGCGTCGGCGTCCTCGCGCAGGTGCCGGGCAGTGCGGGCGAGGGCGGCCGCGACGCCGGGGCCGAGCGCCGCCTCGAGGGCAGGCAGGGCGGTGGCCCGCACCCGGGCGCGGGCATGCGCCGGGTCCTCGTTGTGCGAGTCGTGCCAGGGGTCCAGGCCGGCCTCGGCGCAGGCCTGCCGGGCGCTCGCGCGGTCCAGGGCGAGCAGCGGCCGGCGCCAGCGCCCGCGCACCGGCGCCATGCCGGCGAGGGCCCGGGCGCCCGCGCCACGGGCCAGCCCCAGTAGCACGGTCTCGGCCTGGTCGTCCAGCGTGTGGCCGAGCAGCACCGCCGTCGCCCCGAGGCGGCTCGCGGCCTGCTGGAGCAGGTGGTACCTGGCTGCCCGCGCCGCCGCCTCCGGCCCTTCCGCGGCGGCTCCGTCGGCCCCGGCGGCGAGGGGCGCTGCTGTCAGGACCTCGGCGGACAGGCCGAGACCGCGGCACTGCTCCGCCGCGCGGGCCGCCACGGCGGCCGAGCCGTCCTGCAGGGCGTGGTCCACCACGAGCGCGCCGCTTTCGGGGCGCACTGCCGCGAGCGCGGCAGCGAGCGCGAGGGAGTCGGGGCCCCCCGAGACGGCGGCGAGCACCAAGGCACCGGCGGGCAGGTCGGCCAGGCACCGGCGTACGGACACCCGGACGGCCGCCGTCGCCGCCGGCGGCCCGCTCATCCCGCGCCGCGCCTCACGCCAGGGCGCGGCGGCCGTGGACACGGTGGACCCAGTTCTGCGGCGCCGTGATCTCGGCCCGGCTCGGCAGGGTGCCGGCCGACTCCCAGACCCGGTTGAAGCCGGCCATGCCGACCGTCGCGACGACCTCGTCCACGAACTTCTTGCCCTCGGCGTACTGCAGGGCCTTGAGGTCCATGCCGAGCAGGCGCCGCAACGCCCGGTCCAGCACGCCACCCCGCTCGGCCCGGCGCTGCTGGAAGCGCTCCCGGATCAGCCCTACGGTGGGGACCACGGCCGGCCCGACGCCGTCCATGACGTGCTCGGCGTGGCCCTCGAGCAGCGACATGAACGCGGTCACCCGGTCGAGCACCACCCGCTGCTCGGGGGTCTGCAGCAGCTCGATCAGGCTGCCGCCGCGGGGCAGCCCGGTCAGCGCGTCCTTGATCCGGCGTACGACGGCGGCGGGGTCGTCGAGCTGGCTCGCGGACAGCAGCGCCTGCACCTCGCCGCGGACGTGCGCGTGCAGCCAGGGCACGGCGGTGAACTGGGTGCGGTGGGTGACCTCGTGCAGCGTCACCCACAGCCGGAAGTCGTGCGGGTCGACCCCGAGCCGCCGCTCGGTCTCGACGATGTTGGGCGCGACGAGCACCAGCCGGCCGGTGCCCTCCTCGGGCAGGAACACCTCGTACTGCCCGAGGACCTTGCTGCT